>Ga0181612_135752_pt1 | contig 18410 bp, 12 predicted proteins | sample HoacroProtozoa21_FD_119630 | JGI IMG/M metagenome (GOLD analysis project Ga0181612, IMG submission 119630) | Hoatzin crop microbial communities from Cojedes, Venezuel. Combined Assembly of Gp0051906, Gp0051904, Gp0051908
AAACCACCTAGGATCTCACACTCTAATTTATGCTTCTGTTTGCTAGCTTTATTCGGATTAGATTTGCACATTTTCAAGGATTTTTGTTGGGAGTGTCTTGCAGCTACAACCCTCATGGTGAAAGCGCTTTGCGTCCTCCAGTATGAAAAGTGCTGTGTAAAATGAAATGTGTTGGGTAAAAATTTCAATTAAATAATCTGCCTAAGGTTTAATGTTATAAAAATATGTTCCTCTAAACATTTTGAAGTCTTTTTTTTTCCCTCGCTTCTGTGCCTGCATTAATGGTGTGCTTAATGACAAAAGGAGTCACTAAGAAACACAAATTTGGTATTTCTTTCTCAAGCTATATATACTTTTAACAACTCCCATGATACAGCAAGAGATTTCTCACTCATTACTTTACAGCACATGATTTGCACTGCCATTTTGTAGCTAATTAGCTGTTGACATATTCAGAGTTCACATCTGCAGCTTTATTACCAGAATGAAAGCCTCATGAATCTTCATTTTTTGGTGTTTTCTGGTGTTTTTCTTCTAATATAAGACCTTCGGACCTTCCAGATTTTCGTTTTTATCATATTTTCCACAGCTATGTGTGAGCAATTATTGCCTGATATCTGGAAAGTTTGAATGTATGCCACCTGCCATAGCATCCATTAGTCATCACTGTTTCTCTGTCACAAGTTCATTGGTGCTAAGTGACTATAGCCAAAGTAAATAGAAAACGTAACTGGAGAAGTAGAATACACTGCAGTATTTGTTGGTTTCATCTTTTTAGGAGATTACTCTGTCAGCAGTCATGCCAAGTAAGGGCATTTTGTTCTTTTTTTATTTTGTTGGCTTAGTAGCCTCCATGTTCTGAAGGAGTTTAACACAAACATTTATATTTCAGCTACTTATTACTCTTTTCAATTGTTTTCAAGCTAGTGAACACAATGAACTGCTTGGCAGAAAAACTATACAGTAAGTTTATTGCAAATAAGTGTTTTACACCTGTATGTTTTTAGAGAATAGTGCTCTTGCTGTCTTACTTGTGCCAGAACACCACGTAAAACACTGTATTACAATCCATTACTCGTGGGTTCCGTCCTGTGAGATTATTCCAGATATGAGGCTTGAGCTTATGCTAGCAGAAGATAGAAGGAAAATGTGTGCCATCCTGAAGTTGATGGCAAAGTTCCTGTCGATGTTGGAGAGGGCCAGATTTCACCCAGACAGGTTTGGCATCGGCTTCACTGGTGAAGTGTCAATATGGGCTGCTCTGATAACATTCTTATTTTATCAATGCCAAAACATCCACCCACACTATGTCCAAACAGGAGAAAAACCCAGATGGTGTCGTGTCACACTGCCATCCAGATCAATTTCAAAATAGTTTTAGAGCCAAATCTGATCAATATACTTAAAATGTTTGACTCTAAATTTTCTGTAACGCTCCAGTAGACAGTTCCTAGGATAGACGCCACAGTTAACAGGATATGCATAACAATTACCCTCAGCTGAAGCGACTGGCCAAGGGCTCGGCAGGATCCTTCCCTCCCTCCAGGTCTGGGTGGCAGACATCACAAATAAACAGAATAGGAGAGACTAGTCTCCACATGTGAGAAGAGAAGTCTTCCCTCCTTCCCTCCATCAACCTGCATGATTGAAGAGTGTATCCTATACGTGTCCAGTTTTCCAAACAGGAGAAATTCTGCTCCTAAGGAAGCCAGGGCCTGCCCAAGCCTCTCTCTGGGCAGAAACAGAAAGAAGAGGTAGCTGGCAGTAAAGGAGGTTTGCATCATTCAGCTCCTTCAATTAAGGCCTAAACGCGGACCCAAGGGATTTTAGTCAGAAGCTAAAGCTGGTACACTCTGGGGCTGCACAGGCAAAGGTTTGGCTTTCTCCCACTGTACTTGTCTCTGGAGGAAAATGGACATTGACCTAAGTAGATGGATAAGTCTGGAGAGCTTTTACACTAGAGTTGATTTTGCTTTGTTACTTAATGAAACCTAAAAAGCAATTACAATTGAATTAAAATTGACTGGAGTTGAACATGGGATTCTAAAACATACAAATGAACAGCTTTTCTCTTAAAATATATAGTCTCTAATGAAAACCTGGCTGTATCTTTTTTCAATCTCATATAATTTTATAATAAAGTAGAAGAAATTACAGAGATCTTCCCCAAGCTTCATTTTAAACTTGTATAAATTAGTGTATTGAACTTCATGGACCAGACCCTGCTTTAACCGAATCCAGGGCAAATCCAAAGCAATTCCATTTATTCTGATAGATTTCTTGAGAAGAAGAGCAGAGCCTGGCCTTCTAGCATCAGTGTTTAAACTGTTTGCAGTCAAAGTAAGTTCAAATTTCACATAAAGCTATAGTGTTACTGGAAATTTTCCATATCTTGTATTGTCTCTGTGCGAAATAGATCACTGTGTTCCCAACAGTTAATCGCTTTTGGTTTGTAAGAATGCTCTGCACGTAATTAAATAATCACTTTTTGAAAGTAAACCATAATATTTACTGTTAAGACCTCATGTGTGCTACGGATATTCCTGTTTATATGTTAAATCTCATAAAGCTGTGTTGCTTTTAATACTCCTAGAACCATCCTCGGCATCTTTTTGCAGCATTCATGGCCAGGCGAGGTGGAGAGTCCCCTAATGACTAAAGTAATGCATCTTCCATCCTTGGATCCTGGCCAAAGGCCACGTAGCCTTGTGATTAATCTGTTAGCTGCATATTTAGAAGGTAGAAAATTCCCCTTCTGTTGAGCTTGTACTCTTGCTGATGTTAATATTTTCCATCTCTTGCTGTTGATTATGGTTTTCCATTTTTCTGTAACAAAAAAGAGAAAAAAACCCAAAAAAAACCCCTCAGACATATCACTACATATTTAATACAGCCAGATTATTGTAAACAGAAAGAGAGGTCTGACATTTTATCACATCATGGAAACACAGGAGCCCTGTTATACACAAGAGAGTCGTTCAACTTACAGCTTTGTAGCAAGATTTTCAGAAACAAGCAATGATTTTTCCATGTTTTATCTCTCAGGTTTTTGCTAATGAGCAAAAACTCTTTAAAATTGTCTCTCCCGTAAAATCCAACATTGGACACTAAAGAAGTGAGGGAACCAAAATCATTATTGCAGATATCTGACCTGATAACTTGTAGGTGTGCTTTTACCCTTTTTTATTAGCAGCATACACTCAGATCTGCAGCTGAGCATATAGTGCTGTGTAATTTTTACCAGTAGTCCCAGTTATCACCAGACCCTAGCCTGACCTTGCTTTATAGCTATTTGCAGATGCTCTATGGACAGAATTGTGACCCACATGAACTTGTGTTCCATATTGATTATGCAGATACTCTTTTTTTGTATCCTGAGGACTTAGGAAATATTTAGCACTTTATGAAAAATTTACTCTCAAATTGTTCATGGCCTGCATTGGTTCTCTTTTTGGCAGGGAGGAGGCTCAATATCTTTGGGACTGTAGGTTATTTTAGAATAAACTTGCTTAACATTGTGTGTGGTTTCTTGCTTTGGTGAAATATAGAATAGCACTTACTAAGGGTTAAAGGTCTGAAGAGACATTTTTTCATAATTGTGATTTTGCCATATTTTGGAAACAAGCTGTCAGAAATATCCCTTTCTCACTTTTAAATTTTCGATCTCTTGGGGTCAGAGTCATAACACCTATATTCAGGTGCACACATGCACATCTGAACTACTTGTCTAGAGTCCCTGTTTAAACTGTAGAGAGAAATGGCTACATCAGGACCATGATTCATTTGACCACTTGGCCTCGGCGTGTGTCTGACAATGAAGTGAACCCTGAAGGACCAGCACAGAGGCAGACATCTGAATTATACCTCCGCAGTCTGGTGAGATAACTCTCACATGTGACCTTCACTTTTCCCCTCGTAGGTCGTTTGCAGTGCAGACAGCAGTGGCCAGCTCTGGCCTTAATTATGGCTTCAATATTAAGCTTAACAGGTCAAGAACGTCTGCATATGGACATCTGTGCTGTTAATGGATATCACACTGCCTGGCCCATCTTTGGCCCTACCCACTCATGCTCTCCAGGCAGTGTTGAGACACATCTTGGGAAACAGCATAGACCAACGATTCCTGCGAAAAGGTGGAGTGGATGAGACCTTCCGGTTTAGAAGAGGAAGAGACTGTAGTCACATGAATACTAAAGGTGTCATTCCATTTGTTCCTACGACCATGTCTTCCTACCCTATTTTATTTGCTAGCATAGATGTAGCCCATGCATCTCATCCTGTGTGTATGAAGATTGTTTCGTTCAACAAGAGTTCTTTTCTAACACAGTGTTTTACCCATTACATTTCAGCTGGCTAAGTACTTCTTTTCCTAACTTGGCTTTTTTGTTTTCATATGTAAAATGTTTTGGATTAGGTATATATTTGCTGACATCTCTGTAGGAGGTGGTAAATTGTTGACATTAAATATCAAGACAATTATTTTTGCCTGTGCAACACTGTCTGATGTCTGTTGCAGCAGAGCAGCAATATTTTTCCGTAGGAGTATTGCCACTTTTGATAAGCACTCTAGTGGTTTATTTTTCAGTATGACATCTGTCTCTTTTCTTTCTTCCATTGAGTTTGTATAACATATGCACAAAAATGATTAATCTATATTTTATGTTTTGAGGGAAAGCAAGTGTTTGATTATTCTTTTTCTTACTTGTTTTTTACCTCTACCTTTCTGAAAATTTCCTCATTCATAAAAGAGACTTCTTTGGAATCTCATTTTTTGTTTGTTACTGTTTATCCTTTTTTTCCATGTCTTCTGATATAATTCAGGAATGGAAAAGCAGAGTGAAAGACTCTAAGAAGATTTGCTGTCTATCAGTGGTTTAAAACCCGGGATCTGGACCACCGTGTTCTTTTTCCAAAAATCTCAGGAGCGCCTTCCAGGGCCTTGAAGATGAACTGAGAGCCTGAAATCCTCAGAATGAATGACAGAGGGTCAGAGAAATACTGAGCTGAAGCCAAATCCTTGTCAAACTATGTGGGTCGATGTTATATCCGGGTCATAGTAACGATACTTGACAAGATAGACATACTCTGAATAGTTAATTTCCCAGCTATTTCAGTCCATCAAACCAGTCACTGCCTTGGACATAAGATTCAGTGTTAATACCTCACATTTGATCCCTCAACTCCCATAAGAATAGTCTCAAGCTCTCAGTAATGTGTCTCAGTACAAATCCTGCGCTGTAATTGCAAACTCTCATTTCTTGGTACACCTCTTGACCTGCAGGATAGCTGGATATCCTCCACATTTCTCTGACTGTTTGTTACAGCAATTTAACAAAATGCTGCAAGCACTACCTGGATATACAATTTAAGTAGGTCAACCTCTATGAAAAAGCTGCTGAGTTCTCTAGCGGTTGGAAGCAATAATCACTATTCATGAGCCTTGCAGTATCACTCAAGGCCTTGTTTAGATCAGACAGATCTCTTGTGCCAGCTACTCTACAAAGACATAAAAAACACCTCTCCCAAAGACTTTACAACCAGAATTTAGAGTAGCCAAAGCAATGGAAGGAGCAGGGGAAAGACAGTGAAAAAGCAATAGTGAGGATCTTAAGACACCACTTAGTGGAATATTTAGATTTATTCACGTTTTGTGATGTAATACGAGAAGCCAAATTGTGCTGATACAATCTGCCTTTTATAGACTGCAGTACCTGGAAACCAGACATTATTGTCTGTGATTTCTTGATCTGGGTGGGTACTGGTCTTTCCTGATGGTGCTTTATGACTCTCTACCCTTTAGGCATGCCAGCTAATCCTCTTCCCAGGTGGGGCAGGGATGCATAGCTCTTTCCCTCATGAGGAAAGGGCAGAGAGTAGGGGAAAACACGTCAATGGCTCAGTTCTTCCCATATGTCTTGGAACAGAAAGATGATGGAGACCTATGGAAGGACAATCTTTTCCCTCCTAATGCTTCTGGGCAGTCCATAAAGCCCAGATGCATGAAGTCTCCAAACTACTTTAATTTATGAACTAGTCCTTAATAGTTAGTATTGTTTTCAATCAACAACAATGAGGGTGGTGGTGATGACAGCGAATGTGAAACATTGCTTGAGTTACAAACAATGCTTCTCAAAAACAAAGAGCCATATAAGTAGCTCAAACATTAAAGAAGCTGTGAAAACTTGGAAACAATGTAGAGAACAGTGACAACTTTTGAGGAATAGAGAAGTGCCTGATAATGAGAGGTGCAAGGACATCCCTTTGCTCGTTGCCTACAACAACAAGAGGCAATCTGCATTCTAATATGATCATGAAATATTCAAGTTATTATTATTTTTCTTAACCTGTCAGAGAAAGACATGATAAAAACTAATGTAAGGTTGTTAATGCTAGTCAAATTCAAGTTAGGAGTAAAATACGAATTTTCAGCAGCAAAGATGATTAATTGCTAGAACAAACTAACATGGGAGCACCTTCCTTTGACTTTGTCAAGGGTGTTTTGGTCTAAAGCAAGCCTCACTAAGACTGTGTGGTGGACTTCAGATGGGAGGGGAAGCAGGGGACAATCCATGCCTTGTTCAGATGCTTTAGGACCATCATTTACTAGGTTCACTCCAACTTCACAGTCTAAGGTTCTGGTAAGGTTTCCTGCCACAGAGAAGAGCTCAGTTTGAGAGGAAGGAGTCCAATCTGTACTGAAAGTGTCCTCAAGTGCCCATGGTATTCAGGGTGATGTTGCGTACAAGGTATCCATTTCATCCTCAGTGGGGCAAAGGGAGCAGGAGGGAACAGGATGGCAAGTTCCTGTTTGCGGGTGACAGCTGTTCTAAAGGATGAGGTATAATTTCTGTGGTTTTATTCTTGATTTACAAGAGTTCGAGGACCTATATTTAAAGAATGTTTCCTTATGTGTTCGAAAACTGTCATATATACAGCAGATATTTTGGGGGGTATTTGATGTTTGTATGACACATCTGATTCCATTCTGAGTCATATCAGCCTATGATTGGAGTACTGAGGAGTAATTCCTGACTTCTGTTTTGAAAAGCATGGTTGTCTTCCTGCATTTTGAGCCCCAAGCCCATGCAAAACAACAAGTACAAATCATGTGTGCTGCAGCCTGATTGCTGACCCCCCTACCCCCCAAAAAATCAAGATTTATTGCCAAAAGCAATTTTCCAGTATATGTTTGATGCATGGTACAATGGACCCTTTGCCAATAATAGCCAGCATACGAGGAAAGTGATATAAGTGTCTGATAACAGCTATAAAGATGAAGCACTATGCAATAAAGACCATAACTGTGCTGAACAAGCCAGCTGAGAGCAGCCCACACAGGAAAGAAGAGAGAGGTCATTGCTTGTCATTCATGAAATTATTCTCTAAATCAGAAACAGAGGGTGGCAGAGGAGTCCATTGTGAGGTGCTTGCAAGTGCACTGAGGGGGAGTATCTTAAAGTTCTGAGAGATAAAACTGATAAAGAAGTGGTGTTTTGAGGCAAAGGAAAGGATTTAGAGTTTCTGCAAACTCAGCAATTGAACAGAGTTGTGGCTGGTAAGGAGGATATGAACATTGCCTTGATTTAAGAATTTCTTTAGCATTTGTTTTCTTGCTGGTACTCCCAGAAGTAATGAAATCAAGGAGTTCCGCTTTCAAAGGAGATGAAAGGTGAATCATCTTCTTTCCCTCTGTATAGATGCATACTCTCCACTAGGACACATATAAATTTGGAGCACTTTCTGCTGAAGTTCTTCTCTTCAGAGCATCTTACATCCAGGAGATGAAGCCCTGCAGCACAACCGTGAGGGACATGAGAAAACAGCATTAGTCAAATGTCTCTGACAATGGGTGAGACAGATGCAGGTAAGGGCTTTATCATGGCCACAAGGTCATAAAAAAAAATGGGACTGGCATATCACAGCTCCCTGTTCTCAACCCTAAAAGAAAAGCTGATGAATATGGCCTAGAAGATCCTCCTACCGGTTGGGAGCAAAACAATACAACTAACTGTGGGCAGTATTTTTAATGGTTTGCATCAAGAAGGATGATCAGGGCTTTGCAGTGAACCGTCTCAGGATCTGTTCAACGGTTTCTCTGGTGACCTGTATAAGGGACTATAAAACAGGACTGTGACATTTTGTAGATAAGCTGAGAAGGGCAGCAAAATTTTTGGAAGAGAAGACTGACATTCAAAAAATCAGGTTCAGAGACAAAATTAATAGGATGGATGGACTGCAATAAGGACAAACTTCACTCATGAAGTAAAAGGGGCAATCCTAGAACAGGGACAGCAGACAGTTAGACAGGTAGACGACACCCACAGCCTTCCCCTCATCCACCAGGCGGGTCACCTGGTCATGGAAGGAGATCAGGTTGGTCAAGCAGGACCTGTCTCTCATGAACCCATGCTGACTGGCCTGATCCCCTGGTTGCCCTTCACATGCCCGGTGAGCGCACTCAGGATGAACTGCTCCATAATCTTGCCTGGCACTGCGGCCAGGCTGTCAGGCCTGTAGTTCCCAGGATCCTTCTTCAGAGAAATGAAGCTTAAGCTGAATCAACAAAACAGGGCTATTGCAAAGAAACAACTATGACCCTAGGAGCTCCAAAGTGGAGAGGGGCCTGGAAGGCAGATGGAAAGGAAGCAAAAGTGGAACCTAGTTTGTGTCCATACTTGAATTTAATTCAAAATTATAACTATTCTTAGTATAAAGAAACTACTTACATTTTTTAGGAGGAGGGGCTGAAAGCACATCCAGGATCACGTTCAGCAAAGGCGAATTTGCTTGGGCCTACTCACTGCTGGCAAGTGTAAGAGCAGCCCTCGGGGCTGAGATACCCACCTGTGCCACATCCTACCCTGCCATGGTAGCCCCCATCTTTACATTTTTTATCTGCTCAACAAAAGCTCTGTTTGTTTATTTTTCATTCCTGGTTTTACTGGAAGGACCTTCCCTGGAGTTTAGTACTGAAAGGGATTGGATTCAATACACTTTTAACGACAGTTTAAAATCTTATTTTGTATACCAAAAACCAGCTCTATAGTTGTTCTGCGTTGCAGAATGTACACAGAATTGCACACTTGTTTTAATAGACTCTCTTTGACATGTTGCCAGAATGGAGTAGACCTTTGAAACATCATGTCAAAAGTTTCTTCCAAATTGTATGGAATCAAGATCTCGGTCTACATCAGCCATATGTTCCAGTAAGGCTTCAGTTTCTGGGCTGAGCCTCTGTTATTTAAAGCACAACAGTTTTCCCTTCTCAAAGACTTCAGCTGAGTCCACTGCAGTGCAGTGTAATTAAAACCCCTGTTTGGGAGAGGGGTGGACTGACTTTTGCTAGCTGGCACCCAGCTAGGAGCGTGGTTCTGTTCCAAAAGTTACTGTATGCCCACTTGAAAATTTGTCTTGTATTGCCTGAGGTACTCACATCCCTTGTGGTTATTTCTGACACATGTATGATAGTCACTGAAAATGTGAGAAGCATGTGGCAGAACTGGCAAAACCTCGCTTTTCAAGACATTCTCTGGACTTTCTGCCCATAGCCAAGCGAAGAAGAATATGCCATATTAGAATTACCATCAAGGAATTAAAGTTTTTTTAATGGCTTTTCTCTATGCTTTAAACAGGTTGCAACCTTGCACAGGCAAGATACAGGGTCAAGTGTCTCTTGATTCACAAGACATAAAAAGTAGGTTTGTTTCTCTCCATTTTAGCAGTCCTAAAACTTCAGCTAAACCTGTTTATGAGGATGTGATGGTGGCAGGAGGCCCAGTTCTGATATTCAGCTAAGCAAAGCACTTTGCCTGTATCTTGAACACCACATATGTGAATTGTCAAAAACATACTTTAAGGGGAAATAATTCCCCAGCTTTCTCACTTCCTGGATTTACTGGGTAGAGAAAACTGCTGGAGTTGCCAACTCCAGCCTGGCAAAGTTAACCAACTTTGCATTGGAGTGAGAAAATCTGACAGCATGAATTTTCAGAAAGCACAGGGATACATATAGGAAAGCCTAGGAGAAGTTCTTGTTTTCCAAAAATTAATTTCTGAAGCTTGGTTATTGGCAATTCTTTTCAATAACATGCTGGATTCTGCCTTCAGGAACTTTTGTTCATTGCTTTTAGTGTTCTTCTCAGGCTGCTGAAGCATTTGTTAAGTCAAATGAAATCAGAGTACTGGGATCTCAAGGAGCAATAAAGAGCTATCAGTTTCTCATATTCTGTTGAATATCTGTGGCAAACAATTTCCAAAATACCCTGAAGTCAAGAGACAAATTTTAGTGGCACTGGATTGCCCTGCAGGTGCTTTTATGGTTTGCTGACTACAGCCCCCAAATCCTGGCTTAGTATGAAAAGGGCACATTGTAAAAAGTTAGATAGTTCTCTGAAAGAGAGAAACTTCTTTTAGTCTTTTCAAGTTTGTTGTCAGGAAGCTAAAGCTGATATCAAAGAGATAAAAACAAGAGTTCAGACATTTTAAATTCGGGACTGAAAGCAGACTTTGGCTGTCTGGATGGACAGGAGACCAGAATACAGCATTTTACAATCTAAAGAAAACATCTTGAAGACAAGAGACGAAAATTACACTGAAATAGCTGCATGCACATGACTGAACTTGCTGGTTAGTTAATGCAACTTTGTACTTTACAACAGCCAGTTTCAGAAATGCGGTAAATGCAAAAGCAGAGGTGTTATGCCATGTAATTGTGTGTAAGACTTCTGTAGAGTCGAAATAGTTATCTCAAGGGGACTCTCAGAATTCTGCAACACAAATCATACCAGGTGCAGTCTGACCTCATTTACTTCAACAGAAAAATGAGTGTGAAATTTCTCTCGGGTTATATAAGTAACACCCTCCAAAGATGCATTTTTTAATATAGAGAAGATTCTTTCTGATAATTGCTCTTTTTGATAACCGACTCCTAATTTTATAGATGTATACATTTTGCTAGCTGCTAAGCTCATCATAAAATATGAAGTACTGTCTTAGCAACGGCTTCCTGCTTCCTGAAGATTATTGTAAGGTAACACATTTAGTATTCTCTAAGGCCTAGTCAGAAACTAATGTTCCTATACACACAAATATCTACACTAATGTTATCTGGAGAACCCTATTGTAATGAAAAACCTGAATTCTGCAATATTGGAAAAAAAAATGTATTTCTATACCTCTGTCATTGCATAAACTGATAATTTTATGACTCTGCAAAGGAGCCCAGTACTGCCAGAGATGTCTGAAGGAAACATGGGCTAATTAAGAGTCAAGAGTCCAAGCTTGTAAGACTTTGGAAGTACAGCTGTGCTTGACAAACAGTTTAAGCCAGCATAGATGGGTCCAGCCCAAAAAAGCTTTGCTGCTCACTCCCAGTCCTGCAGCTCTTCCATCCCTGCAACAGCCTGGGTTTGAGAGGGGTGGGAGGACCAGCTCCAACTTTAGATTAGCATGGCAAAAACAAAAGGAAAAAAGTGAGTCTAATCTGGTATGAGAAACTGCAGGGAGGGGAGCAAGGGGCTTGGTAGGTGAGATGAGACTGCAGCTTTTAGTGATGGTGCCCTCAGAAAGCATATGTGGGCTCTGACTTCAGCTACTGACAATTTACATCAGCTGTCAGCTTGGTCTCTTTGGCAGCCATTTCTCTTTGCTTCTTAATAGTATGGGAGATTTAACCTCTACAGAAAAAAACATTTCAATTCTTCTTGAGAGAAATGTCTTTCCTTTACTTTTTTCCTTTAGTATTTTTCTCCTGTAACTTATTAAATATGAGACCAAGACAAGAAGCAACACAGTGGCAACAAGAGCCTAGTTCCTTTCCACTGTTGCACACAACCAGTATTGATTGCTAAGAACAATCTCTATTGCTTTGCTCGTTTTGGAGATATTCCTCTCCATGCAGTTTTTTTATTTCATTTCCTGTGAGCATGTGTTAGCCAAGGTAAACTCACCCCACAGCGCTGCGAACATGAACAAAATAAATATACGAAGATTATGGCTTTTTTTTTTTAAAGTTGGGTCCTATTCATCTTGCTGAAGCAAACAAATAAACAAACAGAAACCCCTGCTTGGCAAAACACATTTTCAAGCTGAAATATAGTTCTTATTTCTCTAATGTAAAATCTGCAAAGGAACCACTGGTGTTGTGGAGGAGAGTTTCTGTAACAACTAAGTAGACCTGCAGGGTTTTCATGGCTGACAAGAAGGACTAAAGTGAAGGAAAATCTGCCCAAATTCATATTTCTCTGTCACATGGATTCCTTGGCTATTTCCTTGTTGTTCATGAAGGTCTGCCTCCAGGTTGGTTTTTCCTCTTGAGTGCTTTGAGACCTTCTGCACTCCACAGACAGCCCCAGCATGCTCCTCTGTGCCTAGGTACAGGTGCAGGGCTTGGGCACAGCCAGCCTCGACAGCAGTCTCAGGCATATCCTTATCAAATGTTCTGGTTAGTACAGTGTACATTTGGGGTGTACGGGACTTCTCCCCACAGACTGGGACGAGGATTTCCCAGCTCAACTAACTCAGTATTCACCTGAAGTTTGTGACACGGCCTTCTCCTCATCAATACTTCTCTGAAAACAGCTTTCCATCATAACCCACCTTCTGACTTCTGCCTGTTCCTGGTTAGGAAGGCCTAACACCAAAAGTACATGCTGGCAATCCCAGGCACATGCAGTTTCGCTGTATTACTGGGTGCAGCTCATCAGAAACTTTTCATTTTCCCTCTGGAGATACTCCCCTGCTCCCCCACAGCACAGCAGGCTCAAAAGAAATCTTGAATTTATCACCAAAACAGCCAGCAACTTGCTCACAGCTAGAGAATCTATCTGCAAATGGAAACAGTTGAATCAAATCAGCTGCATGCCACCTGGAATGTTTTTACTGCAGCAATTCGTAGCAGAGGAGAAAATTATCTTTTTTAATCTCACTTAAATATATCACAATAGTAGTCCCACTAGGTGAATTCAGGGATTGGTGGCAGTGGTTCTCTGGAGGCCTTGTTTTTTTCCTGTGTTTATTTTTTTCTGTAAGGCAGTGGTGAACTCTGGTGTCCTCAGCGAAGAAACCAGGGTAGAGAGCCTTTACTGTCCAGGTACTCAGAAACAACGGGTCTCTGGGGGAATCCACACAGCTCAGATCAGAACCATCAGGGGAGCTGTCATAGCGTGAACATAGTCTTCTGAGCTCGTCTTGTTCAGCAATCTTTTTAATTTACGTAGTCAAAATATGTTCATTACCCCAAAGCAGAAAGACCACTCCAGTCTCAGACTGCAGTTAGTTATACCTCGACTGGTTTGAACAGAAAGAGCAAAGACCAGCATTTCTATCTGTGCCCTGCTTCACTGCCAGCAGGATTTCCTTCGTTATAAACTTCCCATTGGTGACATCAGGTTGTCTAGGAATCAAGAGACGTTGACATTGTGAATGTTCCCCTGGAGAGTTATCTGGCATTTTCTTTCTAAATTAGGAAGCTTAGCAAGCCTGGGACAGAGAAACTAGAACTGCACCCATTGGTACTGCAGATGTTATAAATACAAATGGATAGTCAAAGGCTGTTAATTTTTATGTGAATAAAATGCACACACAAGACAAGAATATAAACCAACTATAAAACAGATGCATGGTTTTCTTTAATGCTGTGCTCGTAATATTATACCAAATGCTGAGAAGTTCTCTTCTCCCCCTACTTATTTATTTATTTGCTTCGTAAATGTTTGTGTATAAATTCAGCTCTTATTAAAGCTATTGGTTGAAAGCACTGACTGTAACAAGCTCTTGAAGAGGCTGGCTCTGCAAAAGCTTTCCTCCTGGCATCTTTTGGAATGCATCTTTATCCAGGTCTGAGATGTTCTTTCAGTTCCAATGGTACTGAGTATAAACCCCCCTTTAAAAACAAAACAAATAACAAATCCCTCCAGTTCTCTTGGGAATGAATTACTATCTCATTTCTTCATGGAAAAGGAGCATCAAAAAAATCTATATCATTCTGAATATTGTGAATTTTCGACTGAAATAATTTTTCTATAGATACTGCTATTTCAGCAAAATAAATAATTTCCTGAGGAAGTCTGGCTTTCCTTGCTACACCCTTCTGTTTTCCTAATTTTCTTCTGAAAAATATATATCCCAGATATTATTGGATTCAGTCAAAATTGATTTTACTCAAAAATAAAACACTGTCATCCACTGAAATGTTTTGATGTGAGCAGTTTGAGGTTAAAACACAGTGTAAATCTTCTTTTTAACTGAGCTCTGTGTCTCAGTACATAGGGCTCTCACAACCTGCCAAGTAGCCTCATCCAAGGAAAGAATGAGGATCTCAGGCACTGCAATTGCAATTGTAATGTGTGCCATGGCTCCTCGGCTGGATGCACTTCGATGTCACCTTGATTTTAAATAAAACCTTTCAATTTGGGAACAGAAGAACCTTTCATTTCTATGTGTAAAAAAAAAAAACTTTAGAGAGTTTTCAGATCCGTTTTCAGAGCTTGTTCTGCTCTTTCAGCTTTTTGACCTGATTTAAAAGGGAAGAAAATATCAGAACTGGTGGAAAAGGAATTCCGGCTTTTGTTCAAGTTCTAGTTCAGCGTCTGCTGTGCAGTGCCATTGCTCGCAACCTCACTGCCCTTATCCTAACAAAATTTGCACAGCCATTTTCAGGAGTCTCACTGAAAAAAGGGCTGTAGGACTTTGACCATGTGAGAACAGATGAATATATAGCATAAAATCCCAATGATGTGCTATGCTGGACTGCAGGTTTTTTATATGTAAGGCAGCACACTCATGCAGGGAATGGAAAAAATCTCGAAATTTCCCATAGATGGCTTTCTGAAAAACAGTCATTAGCTAAAGTGTGAACTCTAGAGCTCAATAATATTCTCCTCATCTTTTTGATAAGGGTAATTCTCTCTACTGTCAGAGTAAAGGAGGCCAAATCTGTGTCCTTCAGACCTATGCTGTTTGATAGGCTGCAAAGATGTATTTTTTTTCTTCCTATATACCTATGGATGAAATTTCAGTAGCTGGCCCAGTGATGTATTAGTTACCTGAACAGAACGCCCAGATTTCAAAATTAAAGGGCAAGATCTCTGATCTGATCTCTAATGGATAGATTAATTACAGTACGAGGACCACAGCAGAAGAACACAGCTGGTAAATTATCTTGTTACTGAATGTAAGAGTGTAATAATGAGGCACGCTGTTACTTGTCATTCGTAGTATACAATAATTAGCTCCATACCCTGCAATATTAAATTTTTAGTTAGGCAAAGTATGTTTAATAATCTGTAGGTGGATAATATACTTAAACTCACTTAAAATTTCTGATTTGCACAGTTCTTATCACCTCTGTCTTTATACCTGATTAAAGGCTTCAGGTGTTCTCTTTACTGCAAGGAATATGAAATAACATGGATAAGAAAATCCAGACCTATGATTTGTGTATCAGGAGAATCTACTACATTTTGCACATAGCCCTTCCATAGTCATTTCTCATGCGGATTTCAGCAGAAATTTTGTCTGAATTGCACTAATAGGATTTGACTGAGTTTGTCATGATTTGCCTTGCAGTATCAAAGGCAAGCTTTGTTTCTTTGATCATATGTGGAATTTTATAATAATGTGAAGGGAACATGGTCTTGGAAAGCAGCATAGAGGAGGGGTCCACCTGATCTGCGAGCACGTGTGGCTGCTCTGGGAATGGCTCTCAGCACTTTCCATGACCATAAGCCTTTACATTTTCCTTAGGGTTCTTGTCATTGTAAAGCTTATGCATGAGAATTATTCTTTCCACAGATATCCATGCAGATCAGCACGGTCACCTGCATTAGCAGTTGTTGTATATATCAAGTATTATATTCAAAATGTCTATCTGGAAGTACCTATTTCTCTCCACTGACTATCGAAAACAGACTGCCCAACACTTAAGTTGTTAAAGCTGAGTGAGATAAACTTGATTGCTAATTCAAAGACGGGGGGGGGGTATGGTGGGCTGATATATAAACTAGAAAAAATAGCTTAAAAACAGAGTGAAGCGCTTCCTGGAGTTAATTGTTGTTTCAGTTAACCCCCCTGCAAACATTCCCACCCCCTCAAATCCAACTCGATTTACAATGCCAGTAGTAAAGAATTGATCACCACCCTTGATAAGTCATTCCATTCCTTAATTACTCACAATTAAAAACTGTACCCCGGCTTCACCCTCCAGCCATTAGAAGCTCACCTGACAGGCTGAAGCAAACATAACCAAAGGTTACATCCCCTAAGAGCCCATATAAACCGCGACTGTATCACTGTTGGCCTTCTCTTGACTAGACTATGTAGACAGAAGTCCTGTTCCTTGCCCCTACAAGCTAGAGCCAAAGCCATTCTTTAAACTCTGTGTGGAATTAATCTCTTTTAATTCAAACTATCTATTAAGTCACCAGCTCATCTAAGCTTGACACAGGGACTTCAAAAGTGAATGGAAAATACATGTCAGCATGGGTGAAAAGAGTTGTCCTCTTGGGGTTTCTGTCTGTCAGTCACTAGTGACAGAGCTACAAGACGAGCTTAAACTAGATGCCTAATTAAAGCTAGATGAGAAAAAATTTGTACGGTATCTTAAAACCACAAAATCATTCCCTAATGGATGACTTTTCAGTTATGGGGTAATTTCTCAGTCCTTCTCTTAGGTGTCAAGCAACTGAGAAAGAGGTCATAGACTTTTAACAAATTAGTACCCAAATGTGCCTGCGCATTTAGAGAAAGCCTGGGAAAATTCTGCTTCAGAAAATTACAAACATCAAAATAATCATAAAAAATGGCTTTATAAGGCAAGTTTCTGCTCAGCCATAACCAGAGCATCTCCACTGTGGCACTGTGATGTTAAATATTCGATTTCCACCTTTCGAGTTATTTGTTTTCTTTATTTATTGGATAATATTGGGAAGCTGATAACCAAGTTTATAGATGGATATAAAATCTTTCAGTTGCAGTTAATTTTCTTTTAATGTTACAAATACGAGCAAAAAAGCACATACTACTTCATAAATCAGCATGATTCTTCCCCCTCATTTCCATGAAAAAGACCCCAATTCAAATGATAACGTCACGCCAGCTAGACTTCCATTGGAAGGGGCATCTTTCATGGTGAGATAAAAGTGTCATTTCAGTCACAGAAGAAGCTTTTGCTGTGGTCTCTACAAAGGAACCTCTTATCTTATCACTGAACACAGCTGTAAGCTTTATAAATGTATGCTGCAGCTGCCCAACTCTAGCTCCTATTGTAAAAGCCATCGGTAGAAAATTGATATGCAAATATCTGTACAGCTTCTTGTCCTTGGGCTAAGTATGGCAGCTTATCAGGAATTTTGTGATACTTAGAGATTACTTGCCAAGCAGTTCTCCATAACATGGATGAGGGGAACTCACACGCCCTATCACAGTTCTTGAATATTGAGAGTAAGGCTTGTTTAAGCGCAGTGGTGTGGAAAACTTTGGAGTTAGAAGGAGCATAGAGATAAACAGATCCATAGTTTAATGCTCCTAATAATAAGCCATAGCTTAGTGCTCCTATAGAGACAAAATTGTCTTCCTGTACTGGCTAGCCCATCCTGAAGTTATGCATTGAAGGACTGCATTCATTTTTTTCCCCTTAATTTTGGAGATTGGTGTTATTTGCCCTCTGTGATCCCACCTCTTTGGAGTCTCTGCTGTCCAGCAGACAGTCCTTCGGAGATATGGTTTGCACCACTTGGTTTTGGAAGTATGATAAATGTCACCTTTGCAAAAACACCCAAGGAGCCTATGCCTTTGCCTCATCCCCTTCTTTGTTTCAAATTCCTCTCCTAGCACCTAAACATACCCCTGTGCCCTCCGTGCTGGACCCAAGCATCTCATAGAATTACAGAATGATTTGGGTTGGAAGGGAGCTTTAGAGGTCATCTAATCCAACCTCCCTGCAGTGAGCAGGGACATCTGCAGCTAGACCAGGTTACTCAGAGCCCCAACCAACTCAGACTGGAGTGTTCCCAGGGATGGGGCCTCCACTACCTCTCTGGGGAACCTGTTCCACTGTTTCACTGCCCTTATCGTCAAAAATTTCTTCCTTACATCCAGGCTAAATCTACCCTCCCTTAGCATGAAACCATTACTCCTTGTCCTGTCACAACAGGTCTTGCTAAAAAGATATTCCCCATCTTTCCTACAGGCCCCCTTCAGGTACTGAAAGGCTGCTATAAGGTGTCCCCAGAGTCTTTTTTTCTCCAGGTTAAACAGCCCCAACTCTCTCAGACGTTCCCCATAGGAGAGGTGTTCCAGCCCTCTGACCATTTTGATGGCCCTCCTCTGAATCCGCTCCCACAGGTCCATGTCTTTCCTGTGCTGAGGACTCCAGAGCCGGACCCAGGACTGCCGGTGCGGTCTCACCAGAG
>Ga0181612_111060_pt1 | contig 18407 bp, 11 predicted proteins | sample HoacroProtozoa21_FD_119630 | JGI IMG/M metagenome (GOLD analysis project Ga0181612, IMG submission 119630) | Hoatzin crop microbial communities from Cojedes, Venezuel. Combined Assembly of Gp0051906, Gp0051904, Gp0051908
TATTTTGTATATTCTTTATTTTTTAAATTATTATTCCTTCCTTTGTCTTATTAAACTGTCTTTGTCTCAACCCACGAGTTTTACTTTTTGTCCAATTTCTTCCCCATCCACTGGGGTGGGGAGAGGAGTGAGCAAGTGGCTGTCTGGTCCTAGTTAATGGCTGCTGGGTTAAACCATGACAAAAGGTTGAAAGAAAACTTAGACTTAGCTTGATCAAAAGCAGAAGCTGAATCACTAAAGCCATCATATGTGGTCAGGAGCAACAGCTAATATATGTCTTACGCTAACTTCAGTGATCCTCCAGAAGTATTGCACTTCAAGGTAACCATAGACAAAATCTGGTAGGTATGTCTGGTACTGTAGGAACAGGGTGGAAGATTTTATGTAGGCATGTCCCAATAAGGGCTCTGATTAAAATAGGAAAGTAAAAGCTTCAAGCAGCATAGTTAAAATTTACTTCTCTTACCTGACCTACCAGCCCATACACCTAAACCAGCTGTCTTTCCAGCTCTGCCCCAGCAGAGATTTCAGTTGTTTCCACCACAGCCAAGAGATCAGCATGAAGACTAGGATCTAGTTTTCTACTCTATTGTTCTTGGATTAGTTACTACTCAGTGATCTTCATAATTTTCTGTGTCCCCTTCAGAACTACTTCCCACTGTTAATGGTTCATTGTAATTTTCTTGAAGGCCATGGAATCTACAGGATAATTTTCTGGTTCGATTATTTATTTCACTGGTTGTTTCTGGACAGGCATTGCTATCCTTCTTTTAATTGTTTCCCCTGTTTTTAGTGTTGACCTTCATGCACAAAGCTCACCCTAGGCCATATCCAATAGTTACCTATTCTGATTCCTAACAAATGTATGGGGAGGCTTTTACAAGGGGCTAGGAGATCATGGTTTGTGAATGTAGAGCCAGCACAACAGTGTTTTCTATGCTCTCTGTGTGTTACTCCACTGGAATGAGAATGTGGTTTTTTTTCTATACTATTTTTCAAGCTTCTGCTCCCCACCCTGTCCAGAGATGGGGAGAAATCTTGCCACAGAAATAATTGCAAACCTATATTCTGTCTGTACAGAAAAGAGATCAGTGAGCTTGTGAAGTTGTTTGACACAGCAGTAGGATATGTGCTGTCATATATCTAAAAGGCATAGTCTGAGGTGGCTATTTTTTTAGCCAATCAAAGTGTATGTGTTTAATAAAATACATTTTAAATTTTTATTTGAGTGCTACTGTGTTTTGTGGCAATTTCAACAGGAATCCCTCTTGGTTCCCTAAGTTGATTTCTGCTGCAATGTTAGGTAGAAGCATAATTGCATAATCCATATAATTGCATGTTGCCCTCTCATATGCATTCAGATCTGATTAAAATAATCTCTTCTGCCATCCTGTTTGTATATTCGTAAAGGTCAAATGTGTTATTAGGCTTGACTATTCCGCTGCAGGATATAGAGGAGTTTTTACAGCATCTGTAATGTGATACACAACAGAAGCCGTTCTGCTTGCAGAATGACACCCACTGGTCTTGAGGGTCACAGTCACATTCTTTCTATTTCATTGCAAGTCATGATGCCAAATCTAGTCAAGCCAGGGGATAAAGTGTGAACCTGGCTGAAAGCTGTGGTGCTTGATGATGCTTAATATTGAAATGTTATTAGTCTTAAGTCATTTATCTTTTTTGATCTTTACATTCATGTTGCGTTTGGAACACTTACTGCAATAGTTATTTATGGGGAAGTATATATCATTCCCTTTCTTTCCTCTCTCTTTGAACAAGTAGAAAATGGTTCACAATACATTAAGCACAGTATATTTGAATGCTATAACTGTTTTCTCTGGGCCTGTGGCCCAGCTAAAACTGACTAGTACCCTGCCAGAATAGTACTTGGACGTGTGAACCTGCCAATATTCACAGAAATGCCAGAACACTGTGTGTGAGGTGTGTTGTAAGTAACTTTGAGGAATATCCTTTATGTTCTAGAGAAGTCAGGAGGACACTGTTCATCTTTGAGAATTGATATAAACATACTCTGTATTTCTTGTGGACTTATGCATCTAGATATAAAGGAACTGTGTTGATAGTGGTGCTCTGATACCACATGAGGTATTCAAACTTTTACTCCGATATCCCTGTTTTCCTATAGAAACTGGAGGAACTGGAAATGTGCAGTCCTGCAAGATACCAAATGTGTGAAGCAGAAGAGGTTTTCATTCATGCCTTAGTAGGCATGGTGGTGACAGGTTGATGGTTGAACTTCATGATCTTAATGGTCTTTTCCAACCTTAATGATTCTATGATTCTGATTCAGAGCTGGGCCTGAGGACGTCTGAATTTAATTTCCAGATCTCTAACAGATTCCCTGTGTTATTTTAAACAAAGAATTTTGTCATTCAATGCCAGAGTGCTCTCTCTCTGTGAAAAGGCTAAAATTACTGCGATGCTGCTTGCAATTTTGTAGTCTCCTCTGGTATCTGTTCACGCTTTTCTTTAAATCAGAAGCCCCTTTGGCACTGCTGCTTTTTGTACCTTCTGAATGGTCTGGGCAGAAGCTTCCCAAATTAGATCAAGGTTGATTGTTACTTTGGAAAGGATATGAAACACTTGAGCAGACTGACTTTTCTGCTGAAGGTGAAATTCTAAGGACCTCTTCAGTAACACAAATCCAAGGGGGCCTTTGGATTTGTTCTCTGTGGCTTATGCATAACCAGAATCGATTAGCAGCTGGATAATCTGTGTGAAATGAGTTGGTGTTTTCATCTGTTTTCTGTCTTGCAGTTACCTCCTCCTTTTAATCAATAATGTTGATGTTGTTAGTCTCTGGAAAGGCCAGGAATACAACAATGTTGACAGTATGTGCGTGAGGTGATAAAGGCTGAATGATGCATTACATGGGTATTCCGAAGCAGGCTTTGGTTGGCTTGTGCCTTCAAACACCTCCTATTTTGGTTATCCTATGAATGAATATGCAAACCTTTTTTATAGATTTTTTTTGACAAAAAAAATCTTTAGAATTCTGATCTTGGTTCAAAGTACAACAGAATAGTTACACTGAATTAATATGATACAATGGACAGATCAGACCCTTTCCATTTCTTATTACTCTGTCTCCTCACGGTCAGAATCCTGTGGCCCTTTGGGGAAAAGACTTCAGACAATGTGAAACAAATTCAGTCTGACATTCACTTCTCCCATTTCCACATCCAAAACTTATTAGAACTACACAGAATTCTTCAAAATGAAATCAACTTTCCTACTCGGACAGTGATTTGGATCCATTCCTCTCTATACAGCACCTTTTACATCCTTCAGATGCTACATAATGGTTCTTTAAAAATGAAGTGGGAAAATTGAGTGTGTTTCTGTTCTCTACCTCTACTGGCCAGTTATTTTTTGCATGGCGGCACCAGTGACAAACCACAAGCTGCTCCTTTACAAGCCTGTGAGTCCCACCTGGAGATATTTGCTATCTCAACCTAGTTATAGGTTACATTTAGTTTGAGCCACGTTTACATTTCCAGTACGTGAAAAACGTGAGATAAACATCTGTATTTTAGAAGCCAGTTGCATTGCATGGAAAATATATATGCAATTTACTGGTCTTCAATGAAATGTAAACAATATGTACTCTTCGATGCCACCTGCTGGTGCTACAGATGTTAACTACCTACCTATGTGTTTAGACAGACGTCTTGATAGTATTCTTGGAGTATCCTGTGCAGGAGCTCTGTGATTAAAGAAAAGCAGTAAAGTTTTATTAGTTACCCCTATGTCCCCTACGTTTGTCTCCTCCCATTTTAACATAATTTACTAGTCTTTTATATCTAAGATTCTGGCTTGTGTAGAATTTGGTCTGATTTGACAGAGCAATTGCAGTTGGTCAGAGCACTGGTATGATGCAGGCTGAAGTGCTCTGGTCAACCTCATTGAAGTGGTAGTCATGGGATGAAGTGGTGAAGGGCAGACAAACCAGGGTGCTGATGGGACATTGTGGACACGTGTGCTCTAAGCAGAGTTAGTGTCTACCTACCCCTTCCCTTCTTGTAAGAGAAAATCCTTAGAAACTAACTGTCCACCAACTCCAGAAAACTTCTCGTACTGTGAAAGGAACTTCCTGTATGGCAATTGCTCCCATGCTTTTCCATTGCTCAAGACAGACTGTCCCTCATTGATCATTGACTTTATGGGATTCAATCTGTGTACAGCAAACCATGTAAACAGGTTAAATCATTAACCTTTGATTCCTGAAGGTTTGTGGGTTGTATTGCTTCTGTGGATTTTAACAGAAACTATTGTGGTCCTTTGTTTGGAAGCTCCCTCTGTTTGCATTTTTTTTCCTTGGGTTTATCTTGTTGTTGTTTTCATTTTGTTTTTTCTTTGATTGTTGGTGGATTCTGGAAGGAGTACTTGAGCTATCCTAAAGAACCGATCTCTGCTATTCTGCTGTGTGGGAGCAGCTGATCCATGCTAACCTCAGTCCCAGTTTTGAGTATTTGTGAAGAGCACTGGCTAATCTTTGCCATCTCTAATCTCATGACTCTTCAAGATGTTACTTCTCCCTGCTTACCTTTTCCATTATCCATTTACTGTCTCTGCTCCAGTGCAATTCCCTCTTACTACTCAGCTTTTTTTAGGAAATGATGTATTTTCTTGTTTTTGAAAGAAACTTGTCTGTCTTAATGTTCTAGCTTTTCAAGTTTTGTAAAAGTCAGTGCTGTAAGAAATTTGACACAAACAAGGGCAAAAGCAAAGAGCAGTTGGTATATGTAAACTTCAGCCCTTATATGGGTGCAAATAATAGTCCATAGAACAGGTTATTTTGGTTTTGGATAATAATTTCCATTAAAAGTTGGGTATTTCACGAGCAGATATCTCAGAAGTAGGTAGTTATATATATGTTTGTGTCTATATACATAGAGAGCGCAGGTATTTTTGTATAAAAGAAAGTATTAAACAGAGCACAGTCCAGAATTGGCATTATGCTTGATGAAAAATTGGTAGAGGAGAACAAATTCTAGGGATAAATCATAGTGCCTGAATATGTGATGCAGCAGTTTAGGCCTGGAGATGGTTCTGTAACCACTGTTTGAAGCAGAAACTTCTCTTCAGCTAGGAAAAAAAATGGGTCACTGTTTTGAAAACATCTGAAACTTTGATACAATACCGAGGCTGATTCTGTTCTCATTAGCGTAGCTTTTGAGCCCTCAACTTAATTGGCCTCAATTACTGTCATATAATGCTAATCTAGTGGCAGTTTAAGCCTGAGTAGTACAAACTACGGTGAGAATGGATTTGCAAACTTGATTTTTCTTATTTTTCTTAAAAACTCTTAAAATACATGGAGATGTTTGCTTGGGGAAAAAAGACAACTCTGTATATATGAAATGTTGAACTGCTACTAATTGAAAGGACAGAACTGGCTCAGAAATGTTCATGGGAAGAAAACGTGATCATTCAAATGGCAAGGTTATGACAAGCCTCTCTTACCATTTTCTTACAGATACTCCCCTCAGATGGGAAATGCCTGATGCTTAACAGCTGATCAAAGTAGCTGTGCAGCCTCTGAACAAGGTCCTAATGCTTCTGTAGGAGACAGCTTCCAGAAATTGCTTCTAGAAGAGCAGCGGCTACTTCCAAAGGGAAAGGTAAGCCTTGTCATCCGAGACAGTATGTGCCTTCCCTGAAAGATGTGCAATACAGCAAGAGCCTGTGAGGTACTTGTCAGACTACAGAAACATCACCCTCTTCTGGGAACAGAAATACCGAGTAAATTGTTGAGGATGTTTTTAAAAAATGCAAACGAGGTGTTTTGAACTCTTATATTTATGACTGTATTACTCCGAGGCTATGAAGAGTTTTAATTTTGTGGTTACCCCACCTGCTGTTTCGTTATTAAAACCTTAGGTCTGATTAATCAAAAAGGTATTCTGCAGTCAGATCACACAAGTTCTATAAAATTTGTATGCATGAGTGTACTGTGGAAGCTGTTCATGACTGAAATAATTCTTAAAGTTTCTGATATGTGTTTAAGCGTCTTATGAGAAAATAGTGTGGCAGAACAGGAGTGTTGCACCTAGAGTCAAAATATGATGCTGCTGTGAAGAACTTGCTTTCCTTTCATATTAAACACACTCTCATGCACACACATGTTACATGCAAAGGGACAATTCATGCAACAAGTTATTTTCATGAACACCTAAAGAGGTAGTGTACCAAATGCTGACAAAATGTCAAAAATAATGGAAAACCTTGTCAAATTCGATCGCCTACACCAGATAGTTTAATGCATGCAGTTTCATGCCACTAAGGCAAAATGTCATTGAGCCACTTGTTTTAAAACACAAATACTGTATGAGGGAAGGTATTAATGAATCTTCACACTTCACCTAGCTGGACTCTGATGTAAAGAGCTTTATTTATCTTTCACTGGCTCCCAATTTTACTGAATACTTTTCTCGCAACAGAAAGTATGATGAGAACTTCTCTTGCAGTTCATGTTCATGAAGGTCTGCATTTGATATCTGAATCATGAAGCCTTCGCTCTTTCTTGTAGTCTTAGGGATAACTTAATTCTTCAGTCTATTCATAACTCTTGCTGTGGAATTTATTCTTCCTTGGCTCCAGAATGTTGCTGTGTATCTGCACTTTTGTTCTTTACTGCAGTTGTTTATAGCTTGTATGGTAGAGCAGGCAGGTAGGTTCTACTGCTCCTATTAGTTATTTTCCCACACTGGTGCTGCGATTTCCAGCAAGTATAATGAGGTAAAAAATGGCAGCAGCTCTGCAAAGCAAGTTTGAGGACAGTAGGGTCCAGGGTTGAGAGGGACAGAAGATAACAGCAGTGAGGCTCACAATGAGGGACAGTATTTGTTTGTGTTGCTTTTGCAATATGAACAAACAAGAGCAGTAATAGTGTAGGTGGGTAAATGCTTCAGAGTAACGGTTTCAGTGCAGCTGAACACTGTAAACGACAGATTTCCCTAGTCCATTTGACTCGGGACAGAATGAAAACAGATTTTCTAATGTCTGGAGCAACTCAGAGAAACAGTTAGTATTGATTAATGAGGAATATATTAGAGGAAGTCTGTAAAGATTAAATTTAGAAAGCATTATTTCCAATCAGATGAGTTACCTTTTAGAAAAATGAAATTAATTTGCTTTTGGAAGCCCAGTCCTTAGCTGACCTTTCTGGTTGCAAAGCAATTAGTTCCATGCTTTTGCAGTATAAAAAGCCCTGTGGAATGGCAAAATGTTGTATGAAACTTAGCGATGGTGAATGGAATTTTTAAAAGGAAGAAAAAGAACTGGAAATAGAAGTGCACTCACAAGACCTTATTCAAGTCTCATATAATTAACTTCATCCTAAAGCAGACGAATTGGCTCCAGGTACGTGTGTGTCTAAAACTTCTTCCTTACCAGTGCAGGCTGCATGGCATGACCGTGTGAGCATTTATGTATGTCCTTAACTTTCTTTTCCTTGGTAGTCTGGTTGCTTTCATCAACTGTTGCTGATCTACACATGCATGTTTTGTCTTTCTGCTAAAAAATGGAGGTGCAACACTGTATTTGGATCTTCTGGGGTTGTTGCTTCCTCCCAGGAGTTATGGACTGATGCTTTATTGCTTTCTGTGAGATCTGAAGGACTCAGACCTCTGTGTCAGGGAGTGGCAAGAGTGGGCTTCTCTGCAAGGAAAAGTGGTATCAAAGGCAGGTGGGGCACCACTCACTTGAGCAAGATCAGCAGGTCTGGTGACAGTACCCAGGGCAAACTCATCCAGTCATCACTGAGCAGGCCTGTAGTGATGAGGCAGGGTTGAACTCAAGCCGGAAAGTCAAGTCAGCAGGGATCAGAAAGGTATGAAGCTGGGCATGGTGTCTCCTACAGTGTGGCAAGGGTCTGAGCTTCAAGGTAGCTCGTGAGTCAAGGGGAAGAGACCCCCAGAGACAGGCCTTCTCACAGCTACGTCTTGCACAGCTCTTTCTCGCAACTAAGCGGTTTTCACAGCAGTCTGATCCAAGGTTTCACAGCTGGTGCCATAGTAGAGGTGACCTTGAACAGTGGTAGCTAAATCCCTTAGAGAACTTGCAGAGCCTGTTGGCACACTCAAGTTGCTGACATATCCAAACAGCCAAATTGTTCCTCCTTGAGGACAGGAGGATTCTAGAACGCTTATTGAGGCAGATGTTAAGACTGGCCTTGTACTTTGTACTTGTGTAGGGAAATTGGCTGGGTGGAAGGTGGACAACTGGAGGAGTATTTGGCCTGAACAAGATTGCCCTCCCCAACAGTTCTGGCCTTGTAACCACGCTTATTTATGTGCTGTTTAGCTCAGTGTGATTTTCTGAACATGTTCGATCTAGCTAGTTAAAGACTAATACCAAGCTCCTGGAACAAGCCATCCAGCTCCAGATGGCTAACCACATGTTCTGACAGTAGTATCATCAGAGGATGATGCAGTGTGACAACATATCTGGCCTCTGACCATGTTTCATATCCCGGTGCTATTTTTGGCAGAAACTGTGGCTGGCTGGAACTTAGCTTTAGGAATCAGAAGCCCAGTGATGAGTATAAGCAATATCATTTAGCATTTTCAGGGGAGACTAAAATGGTCATTAAGCTCCTTCAATTTTGATGTACTAGTGAGTTATGTGCATTTAACATTGCCTGCCTTTCTCCCCTTTGTCATCACAAGAAGATTGATTACTCTAGAGAAGTCTTACCAGAAGAAAATTGAGTATAGACTATTTCGGCCTTTGAAACTCAAATTCTCAGCTTCCTTTCTTATATCCTGTGAATGTGATGATATAAGAAAAGATTGAATCTGAAGCTTGCAATATCAAGCAACTGATTGAGGCAACTTGGAGGGATTTGACCTTTTAAAGAGCATTAAAAAAAATTCTAAATAGTATCCCAGTTGTTTTCAGCGGAGCGTGTCAAGATACACATATGGTGCTTGGCCTGTGCAGAAAAAGAATCTGTTGCAATTTAGCATGGAAACATGCTGGATTCAACATCCTGTGATGAAACTAAAGAAACTCTGGTGCATTGTGGCACTGGTCACTTATGTCATCTGCAAAGATCAGCTGTGAGACCAAGAATGAGATGTTCTTAAGATTCCTGTTCTGTTACCTCCTGGTGTGTTTAAGGTTCTGAGCTTTGCCTGAGCAACTGTGTGCATCAGAACAGGCAAAGGATTGCTGTCATTCAAACTCTTTTCAGGAAGATCACAGGAAAACTTTGCTGTTCATGATGCTCGGTGGTTTTTTTTTTCCAATTGCAAGGACAGTAGACATCAGTAAGAACAGGGTTTCCCTCCCGCAGACACTACTATAGCCCTTTAAAGATCTCAAAATTAAGCAAGGTTATTTTAGCATTTAGCTAACTTAAGGTATAAAAACCTTTGTCTACTTGTATCTTTCAAAAAAGGATTGAATGTAAAAATATGTAAAAAAATCTGGAGAATGTTATGCTAATTTAGTACTTATCCACACAGTAAGCATTAGAGCTTTCAGTCTAAGAATCCCAACTAGATTGTGGATAGTTTTGGGGTAGTGTCATTTTGTCTTGCTGGCTAAACATAACCTCTTGTATTTGAACTCCCAAGAAACACAACTGTACAGAAGAGAGAAGAACAAGCTGTTCTGGGAAATATGTTTCAAAGGGGCAGCCTGAATGCCAAGGCTCTTGTAGAGAGGAGATGGGTTTGGTGGTGCTTTATGTCCTGAGGTAATGAGTAAAGGAGAAGGAATGGAGGGATGAGTCTGCCTTTTAAATTCAAAATCCAAGTGGATCTTCATGTCAAGAAGACAGTAGGCTACCCTTGCTGTGCAGTTGATTAACAGCACATTTCCTCAAGGGGGTATGAAACCAGAGTAAGATTCAAATCAAATTGCACCTTCCTGTCTCTCTTCATCTAGCCCTCAAAAGTCACTCTTGTACTTGGAACTTGGGAAGATATTCATGCCTTTCAAATTCAGGTATCAAATTTAGTTAGGGGTCTGCATTTTCTATTTACTTAATAGAAAGAGACAAGTTCCTAATTCATAATACAGTCACTTGTCTTTTGGAAGGTCCACAAATTTTTTAGCAATTTGGGTATTTAATTCTGATGCTTAAAGTTAGGAAAGCTGTCATCTTTTGACAGTGTGGGCACACATCTTTAAAACCTAGAGTGTACCTTTGTGACCTATTGGAAAAGCAACCTTGTCTTTTTGTGGAAAGGATAGGTTCAGTTTGTGTTTTTGTGCAGTGACATGAATTAGTAAGTCCTGGTAAATATAACTGCCAAAACTACTAGGTTGTAGCTAGGTATGTCATATATTGTGTGAGACCAGTAGGATCCATCCTCATAACTCCAAAAGAAAAGGGGCTTTACAGCAAACCTTCATAGCTGATCAAGTGCCACAAACCAAAACAAATTCCTGTCATTAGGGTTTCTGGTTTTGTTCTTAATAATTAAAAGCAAGATGAGATAGAAGTTTATCTGAACTGAAAATCATAGATTGCTATTCTCGCGTCAGGGTCCTCACTGGCGAGACGAGCTCCATCTCTCTGAAGAAAACCTGCTCTGCATGTTTTACAAGATATTTGATGTGACCTGGAAATTATCGCTTTGTAGTTTTAGGCTCATCTGTGTTTTAAACCTTTAAGGATGTAATATCCGCAAAGGAAGAATACTTCTTAAAATGAAGTAATGCTTCATATGGAGTTCAATAGACTTCAGTCAGCTGGTCCTGGAGCTTCGTTTTCCTGTGTAAGCTGTGAAAATCAAAGTATCGCCAATGATCTCAGTTTTGATAGACAGCATAAAACAAATATGCTAGGATAATCAGAACCACAGCAGTACTGGGCAAGGGAAAAACTGGCATGATAGTGAGTAGAAAATAATTTGCTAAGAATAAAAGAGAAAATTGCATGGAATGTAGGAACACAGGGTGTAAAGTGTTGCTCTCCTTTTTGTTTTTACCTATCTCGAGTATAAAAAGTAACATGTAACAACTTGTATGTAATGTAACAACTTGGGTTAAATATAGTGATCTGGGGAAAAATATCAATATTTATTAAAAAGCAGTGAATTAGACTTGCAGAACACTTAAAGTGGGAAGGGACCTCTGGAGATTTATTCCATTTTCGCTGCTGAAAAGAGTGTCAAATAAATATAAACTTATGAGTTTAAGTTATTTCTTCTATGTTGAATTCAATCTATGGCTTTTACTTCTGTCTAAAAAGCTAGAAACTAAAAATGCAAACTATTAAGTTTTCCTTATCTTTATCAACTAGTGCCTGATTCTAATCTATGTTTAAGGGCTACACTACTGTTAGTGCAAAGAGACTTTGCAAAGTTAAAAGGAGCCCGAGTTTGCACATCTTTCCAGTATCAGAACATTTCCTGTGACTGAGTCGTGTGGTGGCTGGTAATTAATGTTGAAGATTGCTGGGAATTCATGTTTTCTGTGTTTCTCAGACTCAAACTTGCCTTAGAAAAACAAGGTAATAAAAATGTTTTTTCTTCATTTTCTTACCACTGTATTGAAGTGGTAAGGGAATGGGTGACTACTCAGCTATGCTTTGCTCATGTTTAATTTCCATAACAGTCTTCTGCCACTGCCACTTTGAGTACTGTGCATAGCAGTACAACAAATTTTCTGTTTATTAGATCTCAGGTAATGATACACAGCATTGTGATGGGACAGGACTACAAACTTATTCAAAAGTCAGTATCATAATTTCTAATTGTTCTTTGTAGAAAAGGGGAGACAGTTGTTTTCTTCCAAAAGGCTTCAATATGCTGTTGTACTAATGACACTCTTGCTCCTAGCATCTATACCATGCCCAGGGTTCCTATGGATAAAATTTCTTGCTTCCCTCAAAACAATTTTCATACAAAATCAAGTTGTGTCATGTGTTTAAGATCAAATTTCACATCTGAATTGTTTTTTAGAATGTTGCTTAATGTGTTATCTGAAGTAGTTCAGAAATGCTAATAGCACTTTAAAATTAGACCGTTCCTGGCCTCAGTTCTATTATACGGGGTAAATCACTTGAGTAAAATACATATAGTGTATTTTTTTTAAAGTAGATTTTGGCTAGAAGTTGGATATGGAGGGCATTGTGCATGTGTATTAAAATTTTTTGTATGTGAAATCTTGAGAAATAGGAATAGGAGGTCCTCTATTTCTGAGGATAGCTGTATCTATTTCATTAAAATATGCATACAAAGGTCATGCCTGTTTAATCAGGTCCACGCTGGCAAAATACTAGTATTTAAAATTCATTGCTACTCTCTCAGCGATTTAGGCTTAGGTACCATTTTGTAAGAAGCTGGACTGGGTTCAGGTTCTGCAGTGCTAGGTGGGCTACACAGTGAATTCTGCTTTGCATCTTCTGCTCCACTTGCTCATCAGTGCATCTGTGGATGTGAAAGATGTTACAGCCTTGGAAAGATACCTCATCTGGTGATTCAGAGTACTCACCTCTGCTTGAGGAAGCTGAGCAGAATTTGGGAGATCTCTGCTATAAGCCTCTAGGAAGCCACTTCAGGCTTTAACTTAGCACTAGGGTATTGTGGACGACTTAGTCCCTGAAACTAGTGACACTTTTCCACATTTCTTTGGGGGAGGCTCCATGCTGTTAAAGGAACATTGAAGTCTGCAATTCTCCTGTTTGGCACATGGATCAATAATCAAGTCCCCAGCCAGAGAGGCTTTGCCTGGGGATTTCTGTATGTACAGTCGCATCTCTAATAACAGTAAAGTATGCAAAATCCTTCTCTTAATTTATGCAAAGGGCATTCTTGGTCAGTCTTAAAGCTTGCCAAAAACTTTTAGTGGATTTAAAGTTCATCAGAACTTCAGAGAGGCCTAGGTCCTTATCAGATCAGGAAGGAGGGGAGTGGGACTGTCTGGCATGTTCAGGTCATTCTGTGATTAAATTTTTTTAAACCCCCCACTTCCTAACTTCCTAACAAGTCTAGGGAAGTAGTTTGTAATGGAACTTGTAATGGAATAATTTACACAGTTTATCTGAAGTGTGGAATGATGCCAACTTAAAACCCACATATGTTTTGAGTGAAACTGAACTGTCACTCCCTGTTAACCTGCACTTGGTCCTTTCAGGAGCCTGAGAAACCTACTTGCCCAAGCTTGTTCTCTTGCTTTGGCAGGTGAAAGCTACCAAGGGCAGCTTGACTGCATCTTCTCTATCCTCTTTACTCTGTATCCCTTCTGGTATGTTTCAGAGATCCTTCCAGCTTAATCACATTGTGCTCTTTATCCTCCATTGGCCTCTCAGTGTTTTGAGGCATTGTCGCGAGTGAATGATTTAGGATCCTGATGACTATGCCAATTTGTTGGGGAATCGTGATGTAGATCACTTAAAGAACCACTGTCAAAGGTATTAGCAAAAGTGGTTTTAATATGGTGATCTAGCAGTGCAATTTAATGACATTGGATGGCATGGTTCACTGTGTTAATTACTACAGGAAGGAAACATACGAAGGAAAATTGAGTTGCACTGAGGTTAGAATGATTTGCAGAGAAATAAGACAAATGGGTAAGGAAGACCCTCCTGTTCAGTTACAAGGTTCAGAATGGACCCACTTGCTTTCTAAATCCCTTCTCAAAGGGGAGCCTAGGTGCAGCTGGATCCAGATTTAGCCTCAGACTTGGTCAATGGTTTATGTCTAAAGGATTTGTTATGGTTTGGCTGTGGCCGGCAACAAAAAGCGCCACGCGGCCACCCCTCCCCCCGCCAGGGTGCGTAGGAGAATGGAAAGAAACAGGCAGAAACTGGTGGGTCGGGATAAGAGCAGTTTAACAGAACAGGAAACAAAGGGAACAGCAACAACAACGATAGAAATAAGGAGAAAACACAACACAAACCGCACAAACCACAGAGCTGCCCTCCACGTCCGCCACCGCGAGCTCCCCAGCCGCGAGAGAGTTCCTGCCGCCCATCTCCCCCCCACCGGAACCCAGCATGACGGCACATGGTATGGAATACCCTGCTCTGTTTGGCCAGGTGGGGTCAGCTCGCCAGGCTGTGCCCCTTCCTGGATTCCGGTGAAAATTAACCCTGTCCTGCCCGAACCCAGGACACATATCTTCCAGAAGCTTCATAAAAAGTATATACAAACATATGCATATGCATATGTGAAAATACAGATAATGTTTCTTTTACTAAGAGATTGTTAGTATCATGGAGATGTTTATTGTGAAATGTGATACTGGTTTTACAGTGTGCTAACAAGAAGGTTAAGATGATTCTGAAATTTATGATAATTAAGTCAACAAGATGAGAATTTATAACAGAATAATGTAATTAACACAGGGCACCCTTAGTATAGGACTGATATTTTGATTTATTAGGTCCTGGAACAACACTCACAAAAGTGTCAAGAGCTTTCATTTAAAGTTTTGCTGTGCCCTTAGAGAAATGTGTCATAACCTTTATAATAAATTTTTGTCCATCATACTTAAAATGACTGAAATGCTTTATTTAAAAGTAAATAAAGCAATGTGTAATTTTCGCAGTTCTTGTCCAACATGACAGGACAAAGCATCATAAACACTGGGCAAGAGGAAGATTATTATGAAGCAATGCAAAATTGATCATCAGAGTTTCACTGTCCAAGATGGATGAAATGTTAAAAGTGAATCAATAGTTTAAATAATGAAAACTAAATTATGTGTTTTAAAATCTTTGTTTTACCGGTTTGCTCTGAGCAATGCAAGTAATGACTTGCTGAAATATATACCGCTGTCTTGATTATGGTCCTTTAAATTAACAGTATTGCAGCTGGTGTCAAACGAAAAATGATGGTTGGACAGACTCTGCCAGAGATGAAGTAAAGCCCTAAATCCAATCCAAAATTAATAGTCCTCTGGGGAGACTGTATTTTTTTGTCAGAGCCAGTTGTTAAAAATGTGATTCAAAATTCAATTTTAAAAAAAATGCTTTCTTTCTGCAAAAGACAGATTAACATTTCTTAATTGACAAAAAAAAATAAGTATCTTGTTCCCAGGGAAAAGCATCAAATTTATTCAGAAAGTAAGTATCATAAATAGGTAGTCTCCTAATCAATCAGAAGATTGCAAGCTAAAGCTTTCTTAATATCCATTTCAATCCAATACTTTTCTTCCCCAACCACTTTCTGTTTTGCTCGTCAGCTAGAAATTTAAAAAAGATGCTCTTATGGCTCAAGGTTTTATAACATGATGCTCTTGGAAAATATATCCTGCTACAGATTTTGGCAGAACAAGTGACAGGAGTCTATGTAAAAGATGAATGTCCAACATCAGATGTAAAATTGTTGCATTGCCCATACAGCTGCAACTGTCCAGCAGCAAGCAGAGTTAACTTATTTAGTGAAAGGAGGGAAGGCTTTTAATAAAGAAAGTAGTCATCATCCATCATAAAATCTGCAAGCTAAGGTGGAACCCAAAACTTTCTGATTAACATTTAGTTAGACACTCTTTTTCATTTCGTAGATATATGGTTGTGATTTTTAAAGGCTACAGCACATAGCTTGTCTCGCAGAACTAGAAGAGCCTGAAGACAGTAAACAAGCCTCCTCTTCTGTTAAAATAGTCTCCAAGCTCAGAAATGTCTAAAAGAGATTAACTGGCTGTGACTGATGTTCAGATCATCCCTACCCGGCAGCCAAGTCTTTGTGCATCAGCTACTGGAACCAGCAGCCTTTATGTAAAGAGTGAAGATGGGCAAAACCTCAGGCAGCTGTGGGTTAGGAAGAGGGGCAGCCTGCCAGAAAAATATTCTTCCTTCTGTGCCCAGAACAGTACAGTGCCTATTTCAATTAATTATGAGAAAATAGAATCAACAGTGTTTCTCTGCCTTTCTTGTTGTGTAATCCTGCTATAATCCCAGTTTTTACCAGTGCCACATGGGCAATGCAAAACAATAGCAGGCAGATTTGTTTTTGAAATACCTTCTTCCATTTAACTGCAGCTTACCCTTCTCAGACGTCCCTGCCAAGTGGATGTTCCCTGAGATACTGACATGTGCCATATTCGTATGCTTCGTCATGCAGTGGAAACCTTTCATTTGCTCTCTAGTCTTCCTGACTATGCATTCGTCCTCTCAGGAAATTTTACCACAGGTAAGTTGTCTTTTCTCCAACAAGCTCATCTTTATCATATTGAGGGACAGTATCAGCTCTCTAGAGTAGGTACTGTTTTGAAATAGCAGTAGTTCGGGCCCTAGGAATGGACCGTCATACATTCAGACCTACTGTAAGCACATGAGCAGTACTACAGTATGTCAATTCCTTCCCTATAGTTTCTCTATTAAATATTTACTTACCAACCTATTATAACAAAAAAAACTATTGAGGTATAAAACAAAGACATTACTAAGGTTATAAGCAATATCTGGTGTGCCTTATCCAGAAGAGGCAATCCCTTATGCTCTTTCTGTCACCAAGGTATCACAAAGGCATTAAGAAACATGGTAGGAGAGGGTTTGGTAGAAGTTTCCAGGACCTCACAAGACTGTATCAAATTATGAGGGGCTTCTATCCGTTTGCTGTTGAGTTGTCCAGACTCTCCTCTTAGCAAAGCTCTCCAGTTTCTGCTTGTATTGGATTTGTGTGGGCCTAGAAAGAGTAGATTCTTCCTTATCACTAGCTGCAGACTGCACTCCTGCAGCCTCAGAAAATAATCTCGTCTTTTTTGCTCTTGTCATTGGTTCTAAGATTTCAGAGGTGATTTTTGAGGCTAATTGTTACTGCTAATCAGTGTGGGAAAACCACTACTTTGTTCTTTTTGTCCTGATGATCTTTTTCCTCTTTTGAAATATATAAATATGTACAATGTAATGTAACATAATAAAGTATGTAATCACAAAAGGGAAAACAGATACTTGTGGGAGACAGCTGCACAACTAGAGTTCAGGAAAACACATGCAAGCAGAAAAAGAATGTCTAAAATAACAACTGAGGATATAAAACAAGCAGGAAAGATGCCCAAAGAAACCAAAGTAATCCACAGAACAGGCAAGACAGTGACTTACAGAAACAGAATGAGTCCCATTTCCTGAAAGAATATGAATTATGTGAAGAGTATATGAGATCATTTTCCTTCTGGGAAGGGAGATATGGAGTGTAAACCCATCAGTGATGAGAGAGGACAGATGAGAAAGAAAGGAGACATGCAAGTGGATTTTAGCTTCCTTCATGAAAGAGCTCTCAAACTTAATCCCCTTCACACTGGCTAAGAACATCAGACTGCAGGCATCAGCGCCATAAGGCATCAGCTCCATGGTGGTGTTATGTATTGCAATATACTGTTATCCTACATTCACAAGCAATGTAGGATGAGATTGTTAAAGAATAATTGTGTGAATATCCAGTGATAATTACTGATAAGGAGCAAGAACTACCCATTGTCAGAGTGTGCTGTTAATGAATTTCAGTCTGGAAAAATGTTCTGAAGTTTTTTAAACACCCATCACAGTGATCTCTATTTCCCTGCATATACCTGTATATATACCCGTTTGCAAGTCTTTTTAAACTTTTGGTAGCTGTTCACCAGTATTAATCTTTTAAGAGAACTGTATTATCTTTAATTTTTCCAGAGTTAGTTCACTATATGGCAAGTGACATTTTGACCAACAGCAGGAAGTGAATGAGAAAACTTACAGAGCTAAAAGAGTGAATTGTGAATGGTTTGCTGTAGGGAGCTAGGACCTAGTGCTATACTCATATCATTTATAAATTAACAAAGGAAGGGGACATAGCACACACAAGAGGGAATTCAAATTATACTGTTCTTAACTCTGCTGCTGATTAACTAAGTGGCTTGATTTAATTAATTTAACATCTTGTTATTTGTAAAACAGGTTTATTTCACCTGTAAAATCAGTATTTTGCTGAGCCTGCCTTAAAGATAGATATTTTTCAGTTAAAAAATGGATTTTGATCTGAGATCTGCCTTCAGATAATCAGATGAAGCAGCTCATAAATGCCTGTTTCTGGAAGAATCCCCAAATGCTTTACAAGGATTAAAAACTAATAAAGTTTTATCATAATAATTGATGAATTGAAAACCTGAAATACTGACTGGTAAAACGTGGTCGTTACATAATGATGCATAAAGTTTTTTGCAGAGTAACTTAGGTTAGCAAAAAAATAGACCAGAATGAATATTTCTTATCCATATTCCTCATGAGGGAGAGGCAGTCTATGAGGCCTTATACAGACAGCTGATAGTAGCCTCATGATCACAGGCCCAGGTTCTCATTGGAGACTTCAGCCACCCTGACATCTGCTGGAAAGACCACACAGCCAGGCACACGCCGTCCAGGAAGCTCCTGCAGAGCTGATAAATTTTTGACACAGGTGATGGAGGAGCCTACGAGGAGAGGTGTGCTGCTGGACCTTGTACTGACA
>Ga0181612_173319_pt1 | contig 18406 bp, 10 predicted proteins | sample HoacroProtozoa21_FD_119630 | JGI IMG/M metagenome (GOLD analysis project Ga0181612, IMG submission 119630) | Hoatzin crop microbial communities from Cojedes, Venezuel. Combined Assembly of Gp0051906, Gp0051904, Gp0051908
CTCTGGAGATATTCAAGACCCGCCTGGACAAGGTCCTGTGCAGCTTGCTGTAGGTGACCGTGCTTCGGCAGGAGGGTTGGACTAGATGACCCACAGAGGTCCCTTCCAACCCCTACTATTCTGTGATTCTGTGATTCTGTGATTCTTGTCCAAGCTCAGAACAGTCCTGTCCAATGCAGCCACATTAGCACTGATCTGTGCTTCTTTCTCTCTAGCTTCAGTGTCCTGGTTTTATTTCCAGTTAAATCGCAGTGCAAAGTCAGAAGCAATTCCTGTTGAGCATACACGTGCAGCTGACCTGGGGATTTGTATGGAAATCTAAGCCTGATAAAATAGTTTTAAGACGCTCTTCCATAGGCTCCCACCAATGTATGTCACATTGTCTTTCTTCTCTCTCCTTAATGCCTTCCAAAACTTTACCAGAGTTGGTGAAAGAGCTCTTTGTAAACTACAAGCAGTAACACCTCATGCTGAAAGCATACCTAGACACAGTACACAACACACAAAAACGAGATACCAGGGTTGAAGCCAGATTTTAAAAAGTGACCTCTTTCTTCATCTGCCTCTCTTGAATCATTAAGACACCCAGATACCCGTGTCTGAAAACTCGGGGCATAATGATTCTTTAGTGCTGGTGCTTTCTGTTATGGAACTGTCTGGGACTCCACACGAGCTGCAAGCGCTAACCATCCGTCAGGATCAAGCCTGGGGGACCTGTAACTGCAACTCTTCTTCAAGGAAACCTGTTGGATAGGCACACGTTCTTTTGCAGCTTAAGCTTTGTACTCTGCCTCTTTGTTGGCTTTCCTTTCTTTAACAATATTGTACTTTCACATTTGCATTCATGTTAATTCATTTTTATTTAATATTTTGATGTAATTTCTGTGTACCGCAGTGCCTCACATCAGTGTTTTCTGCAGATAGACAAATCTACAGTTTTGCTTGATTGCAAATGATTCATCCTTTCTTTAACAATAATATTTATTTCTACATTCACTTCATAAGGTCTTAGTGTGTTGACACCAGCATGGTACTGTTACCAATATATAAACAAAGAAAAATTATAACACTGAGACTGAATCAAACTTGTGCATAGTGTCTGTGGTTGAATTTTAAATGGATGCAGCTCCAGAGAGTTTATCCACATAAAAGTAATAATTAACATTCCTGAAGTAATAACTGCTCCACCACATTTCATACTGCTAGCTCAGACATTTGCACGCTTCAAGCATGAGCACGATATGGTTCGGTCTTCAAGCTGCCAAAGCACAGCAGGTTACTCAGCATGCATAAAAAGAAGTGACATTGCTTTCAGCAGGGACTTTATCTTGTTTGAATAATCATCCCTACAAGATTATTTCAGCATGCAACGTGTTTCATTTAAGCAAAGTCAGAAAATGTAAAATAATGTGAAGAAATTATACTATTAAATGTTGCTATTACTTTTTTAAGCCCTCTGTCTCAAAGCATAAATAGTTTTCTCCAGGCTAAAAACTGTCAGCAGAAGATGAAAAGCACCTCTTGCATAACCTCATTAAAAGCAATGACGTTGCCTGAAGATTGAGGTTGGTCCCTTACGCCACTACACTGAGACCTAGGAAAAACACAGGAATAACAATTGGTATTCGCCTGCATTTCTAGAACACCCCATCTTGAAATTCTCACAGTAATTTACAATCTTCCATAGAACAGAATAGTCTTGTTTATCAGCATCTAGTAAATAGCTAGCGATACCTCCCCGTGGACGGATTCTCAGCGGTAACTGCGGCCTGGAGATTAGCTCTTGCCAATGTCAGCCAGAGCATCACCTTTGGTTGCAATCTCACCAGCCTCTCTGTGTTAAACTCATCTGGTTGGGAAACAGAAATGACACCTTCAGGTAGATTTAAAGAGAAACAGATGTCTAATGTTTCCCAGTAATTTGTGTTTTGCAAATCTGTCCCCCAGCGGCTAACGAATCACGGTCCGGCAGTTCCGAGTTCCTCCCCAGTGCCCAATCCAGGCATTGCGCTGCAGCGGGACTTCCCCAGCAAGCATGAGCAACTGCTGCTTCTGAGGGCTTGATGGCAATCTCTCACAGAAAAATATAATGAAGTACCAGATTTAGCAGTGACTGGGAGCTATTCACCCAGTAGATTGTAATTATCTCTGATTACTATTTCATGATCAGCTATGCTCAACATGAGTTTGTAATCTCCTTTCTTTGCACCCTGCAGAAAGCGGCAGTGGATCATTACAGTGAATGAGGCAACTATTGTAACTTTTTCTCGAAGTACCAAAGAGGCCTTTTGTCCTTAAATACAGTTTATTCCAAGCCAAGATCAAAGCATAATGGGGAAAACAAGAGAGAGAAAACTCAGCCAGGACTGCCAATTGATGGAACATAATTTTGCCACTGTCCACAAAGATATTCGTAAAAACTATGCTCACTTCTTAAAGTTGTATTACTTTTTAACAGTTTAACTACAAACACTGTTTTGTCTTCTTATATTACTCTCTGTTTATTTTTATGGCTTTTTCTAGTGCCCCAGCCCTCAATGGGAAGCACTCCTTACAAGCATACCTCATGTTGTCGTGACAATGCCGCATGGCTTATTGTAGGAAAGACTTCCTGGCATTTATTAGCTGGAGGGCTACTTACTAACTCGACACATGAAAAATCCTATTTCAGACTTTGCAGATGAGTCTATTATCCAGTGAATGCCATTTGAGCAGTTACGCAAAGCCAGTCTGCTTGCACCAGCTGATATGAATGTGTCAATCTGGTAAAGCACTGGTACTTATATGTAAAGTTAAGCTCCTAAGCAATTACATATGAGCTCAAGTGCTGTGTTGGATTGGAGCCACAGGGCCTGAACCAAAACTCATGGAACCCGATCAGAGTATTCTAAATAACTTCAGTGGATTCTGGATCAGGTCCACGCTGTCTGCTAGAGGTATTTGCTACATTTTTCCAAATAAAAGAAGTTAAGAATAATATATCAAAACCTTTGATCCAGGACTAGCAGGCCCAGGAATTAAGACTCAGTTCCTTTATACGATGAATTTACAGATTTCCTGACTTAGGAAAGCATGAAAAACACTGACAAATACTTATGTTGACATACAAATAAGTACAGCAGACCAAAGGGTAGAAAAGGCATTTTAATCCTCTAAAAATATTGAACCATTCCAGAGCAGAGTGAGTCTAATGATTTCAATCCACAGTTGTTTGTATAGCCCTAAACCCTGTATCCATGATGACATTTCATTTTACATCATTTGTTTCTTTATTCAGTTGTGTTTCATAAAAGCACTCTTTCAACCAGGTCAGCAGGGAATGTGCTGAGCTACCATGAGCAGTGACTGGAGTCACTGATTTCATCCGCCTGCTTTGTGGACTGAGCGTGTCCGTGTGATCACAGCTCAGCTGCCTGGGGACCGCTGTCTGAAGTCTGTGTGTATCTCAATACATAACCCAGCTCGGGCTTTCAGCAGCAGGACGTGTTTATCCATCCCTGGTTATTGGTTTAGAGAACTCTAAAATTGGGTTTGGACCTTTTTTTATTATTTAATCCTTTCCAAAGGGGGCAAATCTTTCCTACATAACTAAAATCACACAAACATCTTAATGTCTGTGGCACCCTTTGTCTGTGCTGAGAGTGACATTGATAACTACCATGATAATTACTGTAGTCTTTGAGTGCCTTTCAATACTCGCTAAATAATGTGACTTCATATCCCTCGTGTCGTTTCTTTTTTCATCTTCCCCCAGAGGAGATACGCATACAGAAGAGCACCTTGGACCCGGTGTCTGTGGCTTGGTGCTGTATGTTTAGCCAGTTTTCTCAGGGCAGGTTTCTCTTGGAATATGAATACAGTTTCCAGGCTCAAATGGGGCAAATATCTGACAAGTCAGCTGGCTATGCTGATAAACGCTTCATTCATCAAAACCAGTTACATTCACCAAAACAGACAACTGTATGGAAAACTCAACATATACATATATATAAAGGATTTCTTTTAAGAAAACATTTATTTTACAGAAACAAAAGAATCTAACATGCCCCTTAGATTTTTAACGGGTCAGCTACTAATTGGTATTTATAGCTGCTAAAACCTGTTTTCGGCATTGAACCAAACAATCCCCTGGCTCCAATTACTGTTACCCAGAGAGCAGCTGAGAAGGTAGCAGCCACGAACAGAGGAGGCTAGACAGAAAAGAAGTAATTTATTGATTCTTCTGATCCCTCCTAGCCTTTTATTATTGTTGGATGGTTTGAGCGGTACCATCCCAGATTCTCCTGCCCCTACTTTTGTTCATTCAGATTTCTCCAGCACAGCTCTTCTTAAAAATAGCCAACAGAACACTAACCAACTCATCTACTTTGGGCATTTTCAAGCAAAATTACTTCCGACGAAAAATTTCTTTTACCGGGGTGCGTGCTTGCATCTACTGCACAATAGTATGGAATTCCTTCCGTCTTCTGTCATTACACCTGATTAAACACCACATACATCCAGTATTTCCAATATCTGTATTATTTTTGTACTGATCCCCTGCGTGCTGCTACTAATCAAAGAGCTCCAGCTGTAACTGCAAGAACACTGAACTTACTTAAGTACCAGACAGAAAGACAGTCTCTGCTCCAGAGACTGTATTGGATTTAAATTGGACTTGGACAAATGTTTCCATATTTCTCCTGCTGTTCTTGCCCAAGTGAGCTCCAGCATATATTTGGTGGCCTGAAGCTTCCCAAAATACCCTACAATCTGTCATTGCCCTTGTGACTATTTTGAGACACCTGAAGGTGCATTAAGACCATGAAGAAATGTTACTGCTGAGACTACTGCTGAACTCTGCCTCCTTCCACTAAAGATGGGCACATCTTAGCACAGATATGGTTAATCTGACACATCTAAGAATTTAATGTCTATATCAGTTTCTTGTTTGATTTACAACTGGAGCCAATGGGCAGGATTTCTTTCATGGAAAATTAACTTCATGATTTTTGACATGATTGCTGACAAAGGAGAGGAAATAGATCTCAGTCTTTTACCAGCACTATAGTGTTTTGCATCCTCATGTAACAATCTGTGAAGTAAACCTAACTAAATAAATGCATCGCTTCCTGAGTACAAAGTATATTCATAAGTCTAAAGTGTTAGTAATCTGTTAATTAATGGGAATACAAAATCTAGGTTGCATGATCCAAGGACTTTCCTTTTTTTCAAATCTTTCCAACCTAATTATGTTTAAAAGGCAAAAACAGCACTCACGTTTTGTAGCTTAACAGCTAAATTTGATACCTACCTTCCTTGAAAAAGTATTACACTGAATCTGTTGTTATTGTCTGACTTGTGTCTAATTTTTTGTCATTTATTTCCCCCTCTATTTTGGTAAAATGTCATGCTTCCCTCTGAAAAAAATCTCAAAGATGCAAAACGCAAAGCAGTGCTAGAGTACCCTAGTCTATAACGATATTTTCTGAAGATGGCGATGCTATTAGCATGTATGTCTGTTCGAGAATTATTCTAGAGATAAATATTGCCTAAATGGCATGAAAGAACCTGGAAGGAATTCAGAGTGACTCATATCTTACTCATTTATACGCTTCTTGGGTTGCACTTGCAAATTGTAGTAACTGAGACGTACTTAACAGCTCCCATTTCCTCTCAGCCCTGCAGAATCAGTAAGATGGGTTATATTCTTTCTTGCAAAGCATTAGAAGGAACTGTTTACTAGATTTCTATCCATTAGACTCCAGAGCTTACACAGGCATCAGAGGGCATTTTTTGGCCTGCAGGCACTTTATTCCTGTTAAAGATGACTGAGGGGCTAGAGTGCTGCGTAACCTCGGTGACATGCATTTATCTAACTGGCAGCTAAGAGACTCCTATTTATAGTGTTGTATGTAGATCTCTGGAAGATAACAATCATACAAATCCACAAGCTCATTTTTGTCTTTTTTTTTCTTTCCAGAGCAAGGCTCTACTCCAAGGCTGGAAAATCTATGAGACTCCACAGGAGTGTTACCATGGAGCTTCATGGGCTTGGGCTCAAGTCGTAAATATTTAAGTGGAAATAATAAAATGAAAAACAAAAGATGGCCAAGTGCCCAGTTGAAGCCATCTAGAGCCTGCATGAGCTGGAGATATGACGAATGTGACATTCAAGATAAAGTAAAAGCAACATTTTAGTTAACATATTTTCAGCTCCTGTCACAAAGCTGCACTTGCCTTCATAATAGAATACAACTTAGCTTTTAACATTAGCTCTCCCTCAACAAAAGCAGCTTTCAGCAATCAATTGGGGGAAAAAAATCACATATTTTGTTTTAATAAAATAGAGCTAGCAAGGACATAAAAATATGAATTTTGAAAGCCAAGCCTTGGTTTCCCAGTGGGAGGAAGTTCAAGTGTGCCAGTTTCCAACAGCTCTGGGTTGGGATGCTGTGAGCATGCATGGTGTTTATTGACTTCTAAATTAAAGCAGTCAATCTCAAGGAAAAGTAGAGTAACAGAGACCATTCTTTCAGTTTCACACCGTGTGTGTGAAAGAGTAACAATCAGCAAAACTTTATTGAATGAACTGTGTAGACATAAGATATTTTGGAACAGGAAAATGCCATATAGCCAAATGTGCCACACCTTCTTTGTTTATCTCATTCTACTTTTCTGCTTTTTTCACTGTATTGCTCAATCAATCCCATCCTTCTCCAAAACCAACGTGTAAGCCTACATGTCTCTTGGATTGATTTATATTTATTACTCACTTCAGTCATTCTCCTTCATTTGCTAACTTTTTCCAGATGACTGTCAGTAAAACTGTGTGAATAATTCACAATGAATAATTTACTCAGCAAATTTACCTTCTTTTTATGTTCTGTTTTCCTCCAGCAGATTCTTTGTTAGAAAGTATTCACCCACTATGGGCTGGCATTGCAGCTGAGTGCCTGTGTAGCTACCATTTAGCAAGAAATGCAGTAGAGGTCCCAGCCTTATTCTTCAGGCAAAGCTACGTCCACTGATTATCAGGAAAACAACATTGGTTGAGATGCCTGGGGTACAACTCCCCCAGTTTCTTCCCATCTAAGGCAGAAGAGAGGAGTACGCCTTTTTCCTTTGACTTGTCTTCTTCCTCTCAGAGCCTGGTCCAGATCTCATAGGCTCCAATATCTTTGCTTTGTCACACTAATACCCAGTATTTAAGCTCCTGTTAGGTTCAACTGTTTCTTGTCCGTCAAATTATCATAGCTTAGAAACATACAGTCCCAGTCACAAAACCAACATTTGCTTTCTACCATAGTTCTGCAGTTCCCTGCTTCCGTGACTGTTCCTGCTAGGAAAATTGTTGCTAGACTATTCCAGTTCAGCAAACACAAAACACAGAGGCGAATGAACACACAGCCCACTGGAGCCCATTTCAATGACTGCTTCCATATTTGTTGCTCTGGTACATGCTCAGGTTTGCTCATTTGATTCTTACAAAACAATTCACCTAGCATCTCCATTAGCTTTCGCACTCTGATATAACAGGAGGAAACGCTGCCCTTTGGTGTGTCTGCAAAAACTCACACATCGGGACAATCACGTGGTGAGGATGCATCTCTGTTACATTTAGGAATAAGGAAACATTTAAGGTCAGGTTGGATGGAGTTCTGAGCAACCTGATTTAGCTGAAGATGTCCCTGTTTGTTGCAGTCTTGATGGCCTGATGGTCCCTTCCAACACAAACCATTCTATGATTCTATGATTACCCTTAAAACTACTTTTTTATTTTCCCATGGTCCTATGATCTCTGAATGAAAGATCATGAATGATCTTTGCAGCTTACACCTTCTTATTTTACACATTTTACACAGACATTTATACAGGATTAAATTAGGCCATGTTCGGAAGGCAGGCACTGTGGACACCCCAGGGTTCCTGCGAGACCGCAGTACCTATGCCCTGTGCACCATACACTGCTTAGGAATAATTCATCAAACTTGTCCTCGATCACACCTGCATGTGACTTCCCTCCACTTGCACGGATCAGACAGGGCAACAGGAAGCTACTGATTTATTAGCACGGGCCATATTTTCTAATGCAGTGACGCATTTGATCTAATACCCACCCGTGCAGCTGGGCTTTGTGGTCTGTAATGCAGATGGATGAGCGGCGGCACACACACACAGTCTGGTTTCTACTCACAGGTGAATGTTTGGATTTCATAACATGCTGGTTTGCCAAAAGTCACACATGCGTGAGGGGGAGAGGGGAAATGGAAATCACCTTCAGGTCTCCACTTAGGTAATCCTTCTCTCCCACAAACACTGTGCTAGGAGCTTAGGATGAAAATAAAATAAAATAAAATAAAATTCTCCCCATCTCAACTCCTCAGCCTCAATTCTAAGGATCTAATTCTCCATCCTTGTTCAAAAATAATACAAAAATTCTGTAAGATATTTGCCTGATTGGGACCTCGATGGCAGTTTGTAGGTTTGGGGCATTTGTTGGCGCTGCAACAGGTACTGGTCACGTTCAGTAGAAGACGAAAAGGTGGGTTGCCAGGTCCGCCACCCTAACACTCACTCGCTGAGTGAAAAGCCAAGACAAATCCTCTTGCTATCCTATTAATTTTCATGTATTTCTTTGGCAGAAAAAAGAGAAGATACTGAACAGGACAGCAGGAGAATAACCCAGTTTGGTCCCATGGGCCACGATTTATGCTCATTTAGTGTTGTATTAAACAAGCCATGAACAATGTATTTCAGTAGGATAGACTTCCAGCTCTGGTTAACAGAGAAGCTCCACTGAAGGCAATAGCATCCCTTCATATTTACATGAAGCACTCCAAACAGTCTTCTGGCTTTATAGCTTTAAAATTTGCCATGTATTTCAGAAGCGTCATTGTCATTTTCAGAGAATTTCTAAACAAAATGTCAGACATGTTATTTGCACAAGTGTCTGTAAACTGTAGAGAATGAATTACAGAAGACAGTCATATCCTGCCTGGGTAGGTAGGAGTAAAAGATAGAAGGTTCTTCCCTGATGCACCGGGTGCGGTGCCCAAGGCGCTGGCGTGGGGCGGAGGGAGGGGAGGAGGCCACAGGGCTCCAGTCAGCTCCAACTGGGCCGTGGCTGAGCCCCGCAGCCAGGGCTGGGCGCTCTGGGGAAAAACTGTGTACAAAAGGGCAAAACACTGCCCAGCAACAAGGGGTGAGGGGGAAAGTGAGAGAAGCAGCCCTGGGAGTCCCAAGGGGAGAGCAGGAGGAGGGAGGAGGCGCTCCAGGTGCCAGAGCTCCCAACCTTGACCCACGAGCTTTCTCACCCTGTTTTCTCCCCCTGTCCCATGGAGGTGGGAGTGAGTGAGTGAGCAGCTGGGTGGGTGTGTGGCCATTGGCCAAGGTTAACCCAGCAAACATGATTCCTGAACAAAGCACAACAAATATGTCTTTGGCTCCACTTCTTTCAGCCTTGATAAGCAGGTGGTTGCTGCACTTAAAAGAAAGAGCCTGGGACTCTGTTTTGCTATTGACGCTTTAAGAGGTGTTCATGAAACACCCAGAAATACTCCCACGTGAAACAGCCCATGGTTAGGAAATTCACCCAGCAGGGGAGGTCTCCGCTCCAATGCCTATTTGTACATTTTAATCAGTGACTGTCAAAATCATAAACATTTCTTTGAACAGGGACTGGAAACTAGGTCTTCACCCTGCTGTCTAAGTAACCTGAGCAATAGGCTACGCAGGCATGTTTTGATCCTTTCACATCTCTGGATCACCTAATGTCTAATTCCTTTCTTTTGAAAAAACACCCAATGTCACTAAGAGAGCTAGATGTCACTCATTTTCCCATGGCTTTGTGGTTAGGCACACTGAGAAGTGAAAAGATGTGGGTTTGAACCTCCTCTAACTGATGAAAGCATAGAAGTCACGTCTCTCCCATTCTGGGCAAGCACTCTCACCACGGCACTCATACACAAACAGCGCGTACCATCTTCATGACCATCTCAAGGGAAAGTGACCACAATGACATTTTTGTGAGGGACTAGATTTATTTTGCTGCATGACTCTGGAAACACCTACAACATAGGGCTCCTCAAGAGATTTTAGTAGAACAAACACTATTTTCAGGATGTCATTTGGCCTGACTGAGGACACAATTGCTTAGCTGGTCAAATCTGGCCAGTTTAGACATGCACAAAATTCTAGGGACAACTGACATTTTTACCAAAAGAATTCATCACTTGAGACCCTTGAAGGCTACTGCAGAGAAATAGACATTCTGACGTATTCAGTACTTTAGGATGATAAATTATCCACTGTATTTACCTGATTTCATTTTTTTTTTTAATTGTACCATTTACTTCTTCTAGCACCTACTTTAGGAAATGAATCACGCCCCGAAAAAAAATTTGTTGCTTTCCACTGACTGAAGAAATTCTGGCTTGGATGTAGTTATCCCCAATGTAGGGATCAGTATGTTCTGATTAATCCCTCCCCAGACACATACAGAACTGATTTTGTTTTACTGCTAGATAGCAGACGAACAGGCCCTTTTGAAAGATAGTTTTGGATTTAGACCCTCTGGTTCTGAAAAAATTATGCTTTTACTACTTCAGGCTTTTTCTGGACCCTGCCTCTGCTGACCTTGTTGATGAACATTGTGATACACGAATAAAATGGAATATAAACTCTTACTGTGAAAGTATACATTTCATAGAGAATAATTGTATGCTGTGTTTGATAGAAATTGTGGAGCAATCTGATGTTTCACCTTCTGCTAAAGGGATAATAATTTCCAAGTTTTCTATTCTTATTGTGACTTAAATAATTTTCCTTCATTTGAAGTTCATACGCTGAGGGGATAGACACAAGTTTAGAAAGGGAATGACTGTTGTAAATGATGTTGTATTAGAATGGAAAACACTATGCTACTTTAGTAGTTAAGCATCTGAGCCCGCTTCCACACGAATTAACCATTTCCAGAGGCCTTGGCAAAGCCCACCTAAACACAATGTTCATTCAGTTAATAAAAAGCGCTGCACTTTCTCTCCTTACAAATCTGACTCCTGAGTGCTTATTAATACACAGTGTTGCAACAGCTTACCTTTAGCTTCCTAATGCAAGCCAAAAATTCAGAATATCAATTTATTCAATTTTCTTCATTAAAAAGCCAGATTCGAAATGAAGTAAGTCTCAAGACCCACACTTTTCAAGACAATTGACGTATGGATTTGCCAGACCTATCACTTTAGCACAGAACCCATTTTTGTCCTTGAAACATCACAAGTATGAGAAACCCACAGCCATAAAATAAAATTCAAATAGGTCTAACAGTCAAGTTTGTCCAGATATTTTTCCCCCATAGAAAAAGTATTCAGTGGATTGCACAAAAGTTCCACTGAGATCTGAACTGCTGCAGTATCAATGGGCTGCTGAGTTTCAAGGAAACACACAATTCTTTATTTTAATCATCCTTTCGTGTGCACTGCTTACCTTTATACACATATTTGATTTGGAAGCACTCATAGTTTTCATACCTTCATTAATCATTTGGAGTGAACACTGGGGAGCTTTTGGGAAATTTAGGGGGATGACATCATCACAAGGATCCTGAAAATAATAATTAAAAATGACAGGTGAGCACAGCTGGGAAATAAAGCTAAATTGATAACACATTTGTCTGACTAATTACAACTTTTTAACCCACAAATCAATATGAAATTGTTAAAATACTGCAATTTAGTTACCTTTCTATAGGTACAACTTCAGTTTAAAATAATATGGAAGATATGAATATAAAAAACAAAATATCAGTAAAAGAGGTCTGGCCTGCAAATGCTGGTTCAGCACCTTTCCGCTACGGGTCATCCTGGGGAAGTCGGTTTCAGCTGCCTCGTTAATTTATGAGACGATCCAATCCTTCATGTGCATTTCTTCTTCTCCCCCACAGGACCAAAAGGTGCTGCATGCCTTCTCCCTGTCCTCATCATTCAGTTGCACTGAATCTTACAGTCAGAGCATTCAGAAGGAATGAGAAAAAAATTCTAAAGGGAAATGGAAAAAGATTTACTACTAGAAAGTGTCTTGGACACATACATGCAATAAATGACAGGTCACTGAACTGGCCTGTAAGCAAACAGTTATTTAGCAAAATAAGTAGTTTATGCTCTTCTTATCAGGAATGACTTCACGAGCATTTCTAGAATTCTTAACTCAGCACAGAACAGTTGATCCACCCTGCACAGAAATATAGCTGAAAAGTGTCCAAGGTTTTATTACTTTTCCAGAAGAATAATATGTCCTGGTTTTTCCAGCTGCAGATTGGACGAGTTCCATTTAGTGAATGTTTTTAAATCTCCCAAGTATTAATGTTAGAAGTAACACAAGATTCATTAGCTGAGCTTAAAGTAGTTTTTGGAGGTGCGCTTGATGGAACACGAGCTCATCCATGATGCTCAGAGGACATGGCAGATTACTGTTCATACAAAAGGGCAACTATTTGCTAACGTATACATCAGGAGACTTTGGAGCCAGCCATTCAGATTCAGAACATAACTGTGTCCGAGTGAACACTGAAGTTTCAGCATTTTGACACTGCTTTCAATTTTCTTGGGTTTTCATCCAGAAAGCAGTGATTCAAAGACTGAAGGCTCTGTTTAGCAAAAATGTTCCACTGCTTTTGCAATGCCTAAGCCAAGAAGGTCATGAAACAGGTTTTTGGCACCCAGATGAGCTATTAAGGAGTGACTCAGCTGGGACCCCAAACCAGGTGCCTCTTGCAGAGAGTACTCAGGAGGGAGACTTTTCATGTTAACAGCTCTCTCCAGCCTTGCTTTCCTAGTCTTCATTCAGGACTACCACCTCTCTGTCTGCAAAAGCAGTTTTTAGCAGTCAATCTTTTCAGAGACAAATGGTCTTCCTCTTGAGCTCCATATTGTCAGTTATGTGATCATACTGACTTCCCACCCAAGACAGGTAGGCACTCTCTTCCCACTACTGAGATTGCTCACGGCTCTTTACACATAGTAGGTAACTGCATATCCTGAAATGAGCACGAATCCTGGATATGAGTGGAGTAGTGGTTAATCTGCAGCTCCTCCAGAGACCTGTCAGCCCCCTTGAGTTGAACTCGGCACGTTCTGAAAGTTTTCAGTGGAGCCTGTTTGGTCTTTTCATCACTAGCCAAATTTCATGTGGTCATGAAGAGAGGCAAATCAAAAGGGTCCCTGTGAAAAAAGGAAGATAAGAAAAAAATAATGGCTCAGTTTCACAGCCGTGATTAAATAAAACAAACACTTTTGCCATCTGATTAGAGGTGAAGGAATACTTAAAAAAATATTTGACGAAAGTCATCTAAAGATTCCAGCTGAGAGGGAGTTTGGGTGGAAGGGTGTTGGGAGGGTCAATGAACCTGCCTTGTTTGTGTTTTTGACCTTTGTTCATTTTCTGGAAATATATCACAGCAACATTTGCCAGAGTAGTAGGCTATAAATCAGTATCACAGGATATTTGCAGAACATCAGATTCAGGACCACAAGTGCTCACATGTGAAAATACTCAAAGCCATCAGACTCATGGAGAACCCAAGAGATTGTAGGTGTCAGCTTCAGCGCTGAATGTGTTTTGCTGTTTTGCCTTACAGATAAAGCAATAAGCAGTTTCAGTGTAGGAGATGCATTCAGCATAGGCTGTCAGGAACATTAACATATAACTGAAAATATTTTCTATCTTCAGTTCTCCATAAGACAATAGTAGTCTCAGAGTGGTACAGTGGCAATAATGAGGACCATCTTAATGCTCTCAGTATCAATAAACAATCATGCTGGTAAAATGTTCTTGTATTTATTACGTTTCAGCTCAGAAGAGGAATACTTGAGAAAAGTAATCACCAAACAAGGAGACAGGTGGTAGGGCTAATCTTTTGTCCAAAGGGGCATATTAGAAGTGGAAGCAATTTAATGCTGTGTCACTGCCAATCAGTATTACTTTCACAGAAGACTGTAAACAGAGGACTCTCAGGCCCTTGCTAATTAATTCACATGGAGATATTGCTAACAGATGGTAAACATACAATTAGTCATGGCATCTTTGGTGTCCGCTTTAACATAACTACCACAAAAAATAAGAGTGTTGTACCATTAACTGCAAGAATTGTACAGTTCTGAAATGACTTACAAGTAACATATTCCTGTGTTCACTGTGATAGTTCTGCCCTACAGAAATTTAAGTTCCATGTTCATATTCTGTCTGGTAACTGTAAATTATTCTGAGCAGAACAAACCAACATATGTACAAATGTCTCTGCCTTTGGGAAACCAAGACTTCGCTCAGTTTTCTACGTGAGATACACACCCTTTGCTTCAGCTCTCTATTGTGTATGCCAGTACTTTCTTTCTTCCACTCAGAGACATTCTGAAGTGGACGGATCGACTAATATTACTCACTCGGTAATAACTGCCCATCAGCTTGTGCTTCCTGTTCAGCTCTTCCTTGCTGGGGAGAGAGTACACACATGGAGCTCCAAAGCATCAAAGGCTCATTTTATAAGTCTAACGTTAAAGTTATGTGCTGTTGCAAACTAGGCCAGCTCCTAAAATGCATGTAAAATCAGAGTAAATGGAGCCCAGTCTGGCAGCTGTGAAAACTTTCACTGCTAGCGCAGCCAAAGCAGATGCTTCAGCTCCGAGCGGCATTCAGCAAAGCAGCTGCTGGATTCTGGGTCTCCTGGATGGGGGGTCGTCTGGGCTGGCATTCAGTGCCAAGGCTGCCGTACGCCCTGTCCCCTCTGCTGACATTCGAATGTGCTGTGTTTGGGGGTTATTTACTTAAAGTGACAGAGCTGGAAAAGCATGTGGTGATAAACCTGGCATGTTCCAGAAGGAAGATACTTAAAAGAAACAGCATAGAACTAGAGTATAGATCAAGTATTCCCAACCTTCAAGTGAGCCTACAAACTACATACCTAACCCTTGCACAGCTGAAAGCCACAAAACGCATACCTCATACCTGAGAGAGGAGAAGAAGGGTTCATGGGTGGCAGTGGCAGTGGTTCTCCAGCAGCCCCTTGGCTCCAGTCCGGGAAGCTCTGGGTTTGATGTGCAGCCAGGAGCTGGGATGACCCGGAGGTACTGGGGCTGGCAGCACCCACGGCTGCTGTTTGCCAACAGCTGGCATTCAAATGCTCCAGCACATTTTGTCCAAGCAGCATGTTGTCGCTGGTCTCTTAACGTGGCCCCAGCAGAGAAGTTCAAGTGTGAAAAACTATTCATGTGTGCTGGGTGTTTAGCCAGTCCTAATACAGAAGGATACCTGACCACTCCTTTTATCTTCTTCTCAGGTAAAGAATAAAAGAAAAAGCCAAAAGATGAGAAATTTTCATGAGTTGAAGAAGAGAAAACATTTTCAAAGACGGTCACTGTGCTCCTTACAGCTGAAATAGAGCCCGCATTCAGTTGGAGTTTGGCTGTTGGCTTCAGTGGAGCAGGTTTAAGCCTGACCTATTGCTAACACAAAACTTTCCCAAAGGGCCGGAGCAGGATGACTCTCCAGCTTGTAGGACAGCCTGGGAGAGCAGGAAGACTGGAATCACATGCAGAAGTGAAAAGCATACAGAGCAGGGAGTGCCTGAATGGGAAGTCTGAACACAACCTTTGTAAGTTAAAACCCTGCTAGCTCTCAGCTTTATCCAGATGAATTTTAAAACATGAATGCAAGCATATTACTAAATAAGTGGCAGGTCTATATGACTTTATACGCAGTAAGCTAAAGCAGTTTCATATGGTAACCAGTGAAAGGTGAAATCACAAGTGGGATGGTCTAAACTGAGTCTAACCCCTGAGAAAAAAAGGCATATTTACTGTCCATGGATAGAATATTCAGTTTACATTAGGCTATATTAGGCTGTCAGCTGTGCTTTGCTTTTTCCACTGCTTCAACTGCGTATTTTATCATGCATTTCCAGGTGGTTTCCTGTGCAAAGTTCAAAGGAGTCTGAGAATTCCTGAATGAAGTTGTTTTTCCTGGGTGAAAAGATGAAATGTTTGAAATGCCTTGCAAGGTTATCTAATTCCCATTAAAAGATCAAATTCCAGCCCACAGAAATTGATTTCCCTGTTATAACAGTAGGAAATGAATGATGTATATAAGATAGGTAGTGTGTGCTACAGGAAACACCAGTAAAGAAGGCTTCTTAGGGACTGCCAATAAGGCATCCCTCTTGCTTTGGAAAAAGTCATGAAAGCATTTCATCAGATAAGAGCAAACATCGCAGAAGACAACTGGTAAATATAACACAGGCTTTTTCTTCCCCTGTGATCCCTTCTCTGCTCAGGTATTCCTACTGCTCAGGCTCTCTTACCTTGCCCACCCATGTTAGCTCCTGGGATGATTCGGTATTTTCAAAGTTGGCTAGCAGGAAAGAAAGCACAGACCACCTCTGAGAAGAAGAGAATCAATGTCCCTTTTGTGCCTCCTGGAACTGCATTGCCTTTCCCAGACTATTTCCCAGGATGGCCCACTCTGCACACTGCCAACATGAGCTCTGAGAGCCTTGATGAAGACGCATCTCTGGACACTCTGAAAGACTCCAGTTATTCTGAAAAAGCATTTTTCCCTTCACACAGAGCTTTACAAAAACAGCAAGTTTTGCTCAGAACGAAGCGAGATTTCTGTACTCATTTCTGGCTGCCTACCTATACACACAGGCTGGGTTAACTTATCCTCAGTACACAGCATTTAAGTTGGGGAGAGAATATTTGGCAGTTACGTTCAAGTTGTAATGAACAAATCAGTTTGTCATCAGTTTGTAATGGTACAAACATTTTGAGTATTGCAAGGCAGCTTGAATAATATTGTGCTTTCCAAAGTGAAATGTTAGCATTTGGTTAGTGGCAACAGTGGGTAAAAACGAATTCTTGTTGCTGGAATGTTACATTTGTGTGAGGTTAACCACCCTTTGGCCAGCATCAAGCCAGAAATTAGCCTTTCGGCTGCTAAGACAGCAACCTAAATGTGCAGATTTGATAAAGAAATCCTCCACAGTTCCAGCTGTTTGGGCCAATTCAGAGAATACATAAGGGAGTTTAACATTAATTTAGACTTGGTTAAGCTAGGTCTAAAATTGCCCCCATGCTGTAAGTACTGAAATATGGTACCTCTGCTCCTTATAATTGCATATGTTAATCAGAAACTAAATTCCTCAAATTAATGCACACAACTCCAGTGAATGACAGCTGAAGTAAAGTTTGAGCACAAGTGGTTAGCATCAGCTCTGCTCTTCAGGCAGAGCTTGTCGAACCAACAGGAGCTAGAGTTCCCACATACCTCCCATTATAAGGACCAGTTTTTCAATATATATGAATCTGCTGAATTTAAACCATCCTGGCAGAACAGCTCATTGCTGCAAAATTTGTTTCCACTTATACAGCTCATTAAAGCAGCAGAGATTTGTGCACTTGTGTATATCTAAAAAATTCAGACCTTACCAATGATCCAGGCATGGTCACTGATTTTATGGTGAAGAAACATCTGTATTTTATCTGTTTCCTTTAAACATTTAAAGAATCTACAAGAACTTTTTTACCCTACAACGAGTCACACCCAGCCTGTGACAATGCAAAAAGTCTGCACATGCTTGACACTGTATTTGTGAAGTAGCCCCTCTGAGTCTTCACAGGACTGTTTTTCTTCTGCTTGCTGAACTTAAAATTTCATTTAAAAGGGGAAACAGATTTGGTTTCAGCCAGACGAACCACAATAACAGTTTTCACAGAAATTTCTTTAACTTCAGTGGGAAAAATGGCTGTTCATTTGTCATTGGCTTTCCAGAAGATAAAGTGGTCACAAGTATCTTAATGTTTATCCTAAAAATTACCTTCGATCTTTGATTTGTTTCTACTTATTTGAGTTCTGAATTATTTATGGGAATGCAGATGTGACCATTGTCCCATGTACTTTCATATTATCATTCAGAAACAATATTGAGCCTTCTGTATCTAAAGAGGAATCTGTGATCTGACTTCTGTGATGAGCTAAAATACAGCTCAGGAAGTCTTAAAGTGCTATTATTGAATAACAAGTTTGCAGAGGCTGTCATATTTGAACACACTGATAGTTATTTTGGTCTGCCCCTGTTTTAGCAAAGGATGCATTTGGTAAGAGAACAAAACCTGATGGTTTTATTGACTATCAAAGTCAGGATACATGAGACTTTTTTAGCACATCATTAAGTTAGCCCTCCAAACATAAAACTATACACTCAGGTTGTTAGTTGGGCTGTATTGCATGGAAAGATGGGTGGAAGGGAGGAAGGAAGGAAGGGAGGGAGGGAGGAAAGAAAGAGAGAGAGAGAGAGAGAGAGAGAGAGAGAAAGAAAGAAAGAAAGAAAGAAAGAAAGAAAGAAAGAAAGAAAGAAAGAAAGAAAGAAAGAAAGAAA
>Ga0181612_117183_pt1 | contig 18405 bp, 8 predicted proteins | sample HoacroProtozoa21_FD_119630 | JGI IMG/M metagenome (GOLD analysis project Ga0181612, IMG submission 119630) | Hoatzin crop microbial communities from Cojedes, Venezuel. Combined Assembly of Gp0051906, Gp0051904, Gp0051908
AACGTGGTACTCCAAATGCAGTATCAAAATTGAGGGAAAGGATCACTGCCCTGTACTTTAGGCTAGACTCCTTCTAATGCAGCCCAGGGTGCATGATTTTGCTAATAGGACATCTTGCTGCCTTATGTATAACTTGTTCTCTAGGGCCCTTGGACCCTTTTCTGCAGAACTTCATCCTAGTCAGCTGGCCCTCTGTTTACACTATTCCATGTGGTTATGCTGACCCAGGTTCAAGAATTTGCTCTTGTTCAGCTTCATGAAGTTCATGTCAGCTCGTTTTTCTAGCTTGTCCTATCTCTTCTGAAGAGCAATCCTGCCCTCCAGAATATTAAATGTTTGTATATATTCACAGAATCTGACAATCAATGAGTGGTAGGGGTTGAAAGGGACCTCTGGAGATCACCTAATCCAACCACCCTGCTAAAGCATGTCCATCTAGAGCAGGCTGCACAGAACAGCATCCAGGCAGATTTGACGTATCTCCAGAGGAGGAGACTCCACAACATCTATGGGCAATATGTTTCAGTGCTCCGTCACCCTCAGAGGGAAGAAGTTCTTCCTCATGTTCAGACGGAACTTCCTTACAACACAATCCTTACACAGATCAAGATATGTCTCATCTTGCAAGAAGTATCAATGATCTCACTGGCTACGTATATACAAGCATGGTCCGAGGAGCAAACAGGAGCATGGGCGTACTCTAAGATGAGCTCTGTAGCCACACAGATTCCTATATGCCTACTGCCTGTCTGGGTCTCCATGTGATGTACCCCCTTACTTAACTGAGAATCAACACCCCATGAAGATATATCCGTCTCACTTCGCATGTGGAATCACATGTATTTCAAAGGTTGTCTCTGACTGTGCCTACACTTTTAGGTTTGCTGACTACTCATAGCTAGTCTGATCTTGGTAAATTAGAGGTGCTTTTATAACACTGTAGGGACACGCACATTAAAACTGCTCACGGAGTACAACTGCTTCTCAATGGCGAGTTAAAGTAGCTCAGTGTGGCACTAAAGCTACATTTTTGTCACTTGACCTGAACATAAGAGTGCTTCAGATAACCATATCTAGGCAGTGGAAAAAATTCATTGCCTATAACTAACATTGTTTACAAAATGCTCTAAACAGGGCTATTTTCCATTGCCAAATATAGACTCTTTATTTGAGTAGGAAAGCAAAAAGCTGTGCAGAACTTGCCTTATCGTCTCTGAAGCTCAGCCATCAGAAGAGAGGAACTGTTGTGGCAGTCCTTTGTACTCTCTCTTGGTTGCATCTTGACCCAAACCTTACTGAAGCCAAGGAAAGTCTTTCCATTGACTTCCACGTTACCTGGAATTGGCCCAGTGATCCAAGATGTGCATACTCGATGGTTTCTTTTCAGGCCTGAATATTTGTTTTGAGTTCCAAGAGGCAGAACATGTAGAATATTAAGCAGAACTCTGACTGAAAGCCTTTACAGAGCATCTTCACCTTGAGAGTGAAGCATACATAGGTGCTTAAGACCTCTGCTATTTTTGGCACGGTTTTGGAGGTTCTGTGCATGGTGAGAAGGAGCTGAACAGTCATTGTCTGCACTGAATAAGTAAATCTGACCACAATGATGTTACAGGGGAGTCATTCCAATTACACTGTGATTGATTAATTTCACACTTCTCTATTTCAGAGAAAGTTATAATATGTGTGAAAATAAGGAAAATATTATTTATTGCCCATCTGTTACAAAACGGTTTCTTGCACTTGTTCTATTGTTCTACTTGTACTATTCTATTTTTCCACTTATGTTCTTGAAATTATACTTCAGAGCCGAATTAAATAGAATACATGACCCTGACCCCAAGTCCATTTAAGTAATAATAAAGACATTCTACCATTTTTTCTTTGTTTGTTTTGGGAGCCTTTCATCATTTATATAAAACATACAAGAGATCAAATGTTTGTCACTCTAAAACTGGGACTTTTTGACAACTAAGACCTGACAGCAGGGAGGTTAGTGCTGAGCTGGCAACCTGTATCCAGGCTTCAGCTGGACTTGAGTTTTCCTAATTGCCTGTGGTGCTGGTAGCTGACAAACAAGGACATAACCAGCAGTGTATAAGCTACATGTCGGTTGTTAATTTTCTCTCACGAGCCAGTGTGTCCCCAGAGACTTTCCTTTTCTATCAGATCCTTGTCCTGTCAGGAATGGATTTAAAATGGGACTTTCTGGGAACTTTGTTGTGTGCTCTTGAAGAAAAGTTCTTTCTTGTGGAATGCTAGAGACTAATGTTTCTTCTTCCTCAGCCTCTTCCTTCCTCCCATCAGACATCAGATACAGGAAAAATGTGGGTAAATTCCCTGCAAGTAACTGCTGTTTCTCCACTCAGTGCTTTCTCCCGGGAATACAGACAGGAGGAAAAATGTACGGCAGTAGACCTGCACTCTGATTTCATAGACGTGGGGGTCTGAGATCAGCCCTGCAGATCTAAGAGAAGGATTTTCCCTTTCGTCTTTGCATCTTGGCTGGGTTCTTGCTAAACCACTTGGCCTGTATGTAAGAACCTAATCCATGACATCCTGCCGTGCAGCAGGCAGCCTGAAGTTTCTTCTCCACAGAGCTTTGAATTACGAAGTTTGTTAGAACAAGTGTCTAAGTCGGAATAGACACTGCCTTATCTAACTGATTGCATTTGGAATGGCTTCATGCTTCACAGTGCTTTACAGATGCTTTTTTAGAGAGTTTAAGCAAAAGACAGCTACCAGAGGATAAGCTGTTTCTGAAGAGATTTGGCTTCTGCAGCTAATTCACTTGCCAAAAAACTCTCAGTGTTCCATTTCTGTGAGAACCACTGGAAACGTTTCTCCTGCTCTTGTCTGCTCCACTCCACTTTCGCAAGCAAGTGCCCATTGTCTTCACTAGACAGGAAATCTCTTCTATAATGTCTCTTTTTTCCTCCATCAGGGCTGCTTCTTTTGCTTCCTCACTTTTCCCTTTGCAAACATAACAGGTTTCTGTTGCCAACTACTTTATCTCCTTCCTTATCACGCTTCATTTCAGCCAACAGTCTTTACAGAAAACTTTTTTACCTTTGGAAATAATAACAGTGAAGAGGCAATTATTTCACATAGTCTAAAATAGCCGCCAGACAATTGCATGCTAAATAGCCCTTCCATTTTGTGTACAGCATTGCCTGACGCATCCCTGGCTGCAGGAACCTGCACAAGCATCAGTATATATGTAGGTGGTATAAGCTTCTAATATGGGATATGATAACATTTGATACAGTGAAATATGAATTTTTAAACTCCAATACAGTAAAAAAAGTATATGCTTACTTAACCAAATTCTTACATCTACATGTACTCAAGGGAGAACAAATCCAGCTTTTAAACAATTAAACCAAGCTATAAAGTAAGCTGTTGTGTCAAAGCATAGCTGCATCATGGAGTAATCTTATTTTGCCTTCACGTCTAGGGACACACACACTCTGAGTTGCTTCATGTAAAAGCAATGAAGAAAAATATTTTAAAACTTTTTCCCTCTCCAGCTAATAAATCTTTTGGTACCTAATTTTTTAGGAGTGTGTCTCTGGAAAAGGCAGTGTGGCTCAGAAAGCAGAAGATTTCAAACTCTCTGAAGTTCTTCAGCCCGGTTTATCTGCTACCTAACCCAGAGACATTTAAAATAATCATTGGAATATTTCCTGTCTAATTTTCTTATCCCTGCATGGTAAATTCTTCCCACCTGTATTAATGCCTTACAAGGAGCCTTTATTTTAATGACATGGTATAAAAAATTCCACTTAAGTGATTGCCTTTGAATTTCTATTATTAAAAAGTCTTGAGACAATAAACCTAACCCCACTAACTGATTACAGAATATGCGATGTCTTACCCTATTAATAATATTTGCATTGTGTAATATTAAAAGTAAAATTCGGGTTCCAACTGCCACCTGTTCAATGTCCATCACCCCACCCCAATACCTTCAAAGTTGTTCTTAGGTGTAGGACTCAACCCATGGATCCCTTCTAATCTCCCTCCAATGCACATTGTCTTCAGAGTTGCTGCTCCAGAGTGAACAGAACAGAAGAAAAAAGCAGATTCAGGCCCAGATTTAAGAAACCAATTAAGAATCCAATTTTAAGTTAGATCCGGCAAGCTTTCATGGCATGTTATTAACATGTAACCAATCACGCTAAAGACACACCTCAAAAAAGCTACAACACACACAGCTACACAAAATGTGAAGCGGGAACTACTTGGACTAAGCATAGGGAACTGGAGTCTGGTAACACCCTCACTGAGATGGCTGTGAAATAACACATTTTAGTGGTGGAAGTAAGAGCAGAATGAGTCTTACAGTATTTTAGGACATTTCAATTAGTGAGGTAAAACTCACCACGTTTCCTGAAACATACCGTAGCAAATGAAACTCGCAGAGCAATTCCTCTGGTGCTAAGATGTTTGAGAAGGTCATAGCCTCCTGTGTCTGGAGGCAATCAAAGATGAGTGGTTTATGGGTTCTGTGCAAGTTCGAGTTATTGCATATACAGGGTTTTATTTGGTAATACGAATTTAGCAAATGTTTACAAAGTAAAATGTCTCTGATAGACTCTAATGTTGATTTCATATTTGTGGAAACCTGAGCAGAATATAGAGTAAACTCAGTGAAAGGAAGAAAATGATGGTATTGGGAAAACTGCTAAGATTAACTTCTTCATAATGGGGAAAAATATGCCAAAAAAATAGGATTTCAGTTCTGTCAACATTTAACTACTTGTATTATTCTATATCGGCAAATAAATCCCATCAGCAACCCAATGCTGCTGCATCACAGCTGCATCCCTGTGACCATATAGAACAATCACTTCAGAGCAAGACTGAGTCAAAATTTGTTACCTATTCATATCAAATAACTGCAGAAATACCTTACTGACTGTCCTGAAGTCATGATGCCGCCTAGCATGCCTGAAAGAAAACTTCAAGTACGTTGTTTAGGGTGTCTTTGCAGTGCACAAAGGGCTGGGCACACTGTATAAGCTCCAGCTGTCCTGTGTAGCCATGATGTGGCGACCTTGGGCGGCAAGGATTAGAGGGAACCCTGCTTTGAAACTCTCTGATATTGCTCCAGTGTCTTCTGTTTCTAAAGTCACCTTCCCATCTAAGTAATTTTAAGTGTAAAAGTGCTAACACTTGAAATGTTTCTCAGTCATGAAAGTCACTGAATGCTTCAAGTGAGGAAAATGTTATAACTCCTTTGATAAAGAGCAGGAAATTGAAGCAGAGCACAGGGATGCATAAGACCACTTTGCCAATGGTGAACTTACAAAGATACCTGTGCCCTAACATTGCGATATTTCTGCTCTCACTCCAAAAATATGGACACTCTACTGACTGCATCTCTGTGATTCATTTATAGAGGACAGGGGAGTTGTAAATCAGTAACTGAGGTTACTTTCACTTTCTTTGACCGGTTCAAAGTACTTTTGAATTGTTTCAATTAGATGGGAGACTATTCTGGGCATTGCACTCAATAAAATAGAAATATTAGAGTGAATACAAGAGCAATGTTTGTTGCAACAATTTGAGATTTCTTAGGGCACATTTTATTTCATTTTTTTTTAATGTATGGACTGCTAGAATATATCTTAATGCTATTCAGTGATCAGAGTAACTCAACTGAGGGGGAAGTATCAGTGACTGTACCCCACTCCTTTTGTGATAAATCTGTAACAAGCACTGTGCTAGAGCATCACCTTCCTGGGTAACATCAGTAAACACAGTCCCGTGGACTTTTACACAGATGCTTAATTGTTTGTACAGGAGTACACAGACTGAAGTCAATAGGAGTACTCATATGCTTAGAGTTAAGGATATGCATTCAGTATTTCCGGGACTGGGGCCTGCCTTCTCCCAGTGGAGAATTATGCTTTTACACAGGCTTTTCCCCCAGTGTGCTTGTATAAATCTGGCCCTTTAAGTTTTACAGAGCCAAACTGCTCCAGTCTTACCGTAGCCATTTTGCAACTGCTTACTGCTGGGTGCCTGTTCTGCTTCCTAACTGGTTAGTACCTGTTATGCTTTTCCACAGCCCTCTCCTTCTTATCCTTGCATCTCACACATGTGATTGAAAAAGGTTCATCCAGCGGTAAGTCTGACTTTTCTTTTGTGTTTGATCATGGTGAAAATGCTGTAACACATCATTTGCTAGTATTAAAAGAATGTCCATAGCCTTGAAAAATTGTCTCTATTCTTTAGCCAGTACTGAAGAGCAGGGTCTGTTCCAGTATGCAGCCTTTTGCCAGATTACATTGATTAAGCAGTCTTCCACAAGCTCTTTCCCTTGCAATTTTAAGTAATTTTTTTGTGTTTTTCTCTAGCTCAGGCAGCTCACTTCTTCGGGGTCATTGGTAAATATTTAAAACAGGTGCAAGACAAGAGTCCTGTTTATTGCATAAGTAAATTTCATTTTGCAGTATTCCTGGATTTGAAAATAAAAAGAGAGGTAGCAGCTGAAGGTGGGAAGAGGCAGGGTAGCTAAAAGTTATGTTATGTCTCAAGCAGATATCAGTGGATACCGTTCTCAGATGTCTGTCATGCATCGATTCACCAAATAGTATCAGGAAACATTCCCACCATTGATATATATCATATTACGTCAGCTAAAAACCTGGATGCCACTGAATGCTTTAGAACTAGTTTCTGAAAAGTAATATGGAATAACACTGGGATAATAATGATACAGGAATAATAACTTTGGAATAACAAAGAACGGTATTTGCAAAGATAAGTAACGAAATTTGGAAGCCTGATTTCTATCACAAATCAGAAATTTTATTAGAAAGAACTGACAGGCTTGTCTACAAATTAATGTTTGACAAAGCAACAAGGGATCTACAGGGTCTTCTTGTATGAATGCGGTTAGTCTGCAGGAAATTCATAACTAAGCTCAGCAAGCTATCCTTCTCTTCAGGCATGCCAACACCTTATCCCAGGGGAGTATGTGAGAAGTAGCTACTACGTCAGAAAGCAGTCAGTCGTTACGCTGCAAGATGATGGCCGTTTTCTTCTTCGTGACTCTTCCAATCTTTGCAGAGGATTTTGGAAGAGCTGATAAGACTGTAAGATCAGAAACTGTGGAAGTTGTCATCTTCTGACCTACAGTGCTTCTGTGGTGTTTGAGTGTTATTAGTGCTAACTCTCAAGCAGAGATGCAACTGATAGATGAATAATTAACCCCATGCAACAGCCGTAACAACCACTTACCTGCATTGCATCAGTGGTACTTCTGAAGTGTGAATCAGTGCTATGCAATTAGTCTGAATCATAGCATATTTATGTCTGTGTTCTACATTGAGTCAGCCACTACAGCCATAGCAATCCTAAACTGTAGGGCCAGGTGTTGTCCTTGTAGCAGTGGAAGTGGTCAGGCTGAATGCTGGGGCAGAATCAGAGTGTTCATCCCTACAGGGTTCAACATGTCCGTGGGTTTTGCTAGTTATTTCAAATACCATCGGCAATGGAGGCTGCTTTCTCGGCATCCTGCCTTTGGTGCAGGTGCCACAGGAAGATTTTCCATGGACTCGCAGTCCAAATGTGGCCTTTACAGGCAGTAGAAAGCATTATCTGGTACAGAAGAAACGCCTGTTTCCAAGTGCATGCAAATGTGTTTTGAAGTTCTGCCTTCCTACTCCTTGGCTTGTGTTATGGGAACAACATCAATATACTGGGAAATCCTTTTAAAACGTCTAATATTTCATTGTTACTTTGAAGACTGCTGTGTTGGCCTGTGGGACAGAGCTCTGTTGCCTTCTCGGAGGAATGCGACCCTGCCTTTGTCCACACGAAGCCACACTGGCTGAGGGCCTGGCAGAGCCTATTTCTGATAAAGCAGACGGTGTCTTTCCGTTCAACCACCTTTCATTCAAACGCCGAAGAAAGCTTTGTTCTGTCTTGCTGTACAGCTGTTATTTTACAGCTCTGTGTTCCCAGACTAAGGAATCAGTTATATTTTTAACTTGCAAAATGTCTTTCCCATTAGCGCTTTCCCATTTGATCTGCGTGGGTGGCCTTCAGCTTCTTGGCCTCAAGTATTCCTTAACCTTATCCAATCTTCTTGCTAGTTTATCCTGTCCCCTGCCCAGCCCAGAAATGGTTGATTGCTTTGTACCCAATTCATCATCTCTATTGCAAACTGCACATTTTTAATGGAGGACTCGCATTTTGTCCTCCCTGCCAAAAGTCGAAAGAAGTTGCCTCTTCCTCCATTGCTCTCTCCTGCCCTCCTTCTCTCGCTCTGTCTCTTTTTTCACTCTTTGAAGATGTTTACCCTGGTATTTCCATCTGCTATGTATGCTGTTGCAAGAGCCCTTTCATTTTTAGTCAGTGTTGACATTTTTAACTCCATTTTCAGAGCTCACACTTGTGCTGAAAACACCTGGAACTTCCTCTTCACAGAACATCTTACATCAAAATGATGGTCTTGTGATTCTTAGTCCATTCCTCTTACCTTCACCTAGCTGGGATTTCTAGGTAAACTGTACCAGGGACAGGTCTTCCAGCCCATGGGAGGCTTCCAGAATTGCAGACCACAGTAGGTCTCTTAAAAAAAGTAAAAAAAATCACAGCCATCTCATAGTCAGTCTAGCACCAAGGGCAAAAGGGAATCAATAAGTATATAAAAGTATATTTACCTGTGATGAACTATCATATTTTCTATTACTTTAAATAAAAGCTCATTTCTTTATGGACTAGAATCATGTTTTCTGAGCACTTGACTTGAGATTTTTGCTCAATTAGCCCAATCCCCTTTCTCATCATAAATAGTTTCTATTAATCTGCCGGTGCACATTGGGCTGGAAGACAAGCAAAGTGGTCTGCAAAGGAGGTCGTGATTGCAACACAAAAGGAATATATCCTCATTTTGTCCCTCTTTTAAGTCTGTGATGGAATCCATCACTTCCTAAGACAGGGATGCCCAGCCTACAGCACACAAGCTGTTTCCAGCTGGCCAAATAATTCATCTCACAGTCTGGTTTTGACCACCTTTCCTTAGAGACCCTCACATGTGGGTGACAGACCACTATATTAATCTGGAGAACTAGTCAGGCAGAAAAGCAGTGCAATCTGGTTTACACTGAGTAGCACTCTGTAGCTTAGCTTTCATTTAGAATTGGTTGGCTTCTTTTAGAGAATCAGTTGTTTCTTGTGTCCGAGACTGTAACTTTTTCTTTTTAATACATGTCACATAACCTCATAGACTTCCCTGTATTAGTTGCCCAATCCCTCCAAGGCAGTCAGGAAACACAGACACTTCCACCCAGAATCAGAAATTAACTGCAGAGGAGAGAGGGAAGTTAAAGCAAGTGTTAGGGCTATCTTAACAGTGGCTTGTCAGCTTCAGTGACAGCTATTAGTGCTTTGCTTTTAACACCTCTGGATCTCCACGGCGAAGGATACTCACCTGTCCTGACAGTGAGGATGACGTTAAACATCATTTAAGTCAAAATTACAGGAAGGAGGCACAGAGGAAGATGCAAAAAGGAAACAGCCTGAGTACTTTCATTATCCGACATAAAGTTTAAGGATCTGGAGTACTAGTCATATCACTTGAGACAGAAGAGGGTGAGTGTTTGTTCATCCATTCCTCCCAGTATCTAGTCTACTCTGCTGATAGGAAAGATGAGTCTCCTAGGATCTCTTGTTATGGTCCTAACCCAATTCTGTGTTCAGGGTTTGAAAAGTGTCTTTGCCTGTTTCCTCCATCTGCTCCCTGTGAAGTAGTGTCAGTGCTGGAGTATTTTACACTGTGTGGGGAGGTGATCTCCAAAGTGATGCATTAACAAGGACTTGCCTTTCTGCTGCTAAAGAGCTGGTCATAAGTTCCTCTTCCAGCAGCCATCAAGAATAGCGACAGAGCAAGAACTGGGCACAGAAGTCTGCACTGATTGTCTGCATGGCACTCACTGCCATCAAGGCAGGAGGCTGGCATCAGCTGCTTTTAATGCAAGTGGTGGCACACCACTGCTTGTTTCTAGGATGTGTTTGCCAGGGTTCCCCTGTTGGTGATAGCAGTGGATCTAGATTTAAGGACCTCTACATTTACTTTATCACTGTTGTAAAACTTGTCCCATTCTCTTCCATATGGGAGAGGGTGTGGGGAAATCGTGTTGCACAACAGATACCTTACTTTGTCAGGCCACTTTAGGCCTGAGCCACTTCCCTCTAGAAGGGATGCATGCGCCTTGGCCCCACAGCATCTAATCAGGTACCTTGATGCAAAGTGCTCATTAATGTGAACTAGGGTGGCCAAACTGCATATGTGCGTCCCACTCTCTGCCGCCCAAGTTATAGCAACAATCATTTCTAACAGCAGGAGCAATAAATGTTTTGGACTCTGAGTTTAGGGCAACACTGAGCCCAGCTACCAACAGAAGTCAAAAGGCAAGAGAACAGGACCTGTTTTCACATAAGGCACTCCATTTGTAAGTGGATGATGCTTAGTTTCTTCCCTTTTGGATACAATTTACATTGAGCAAATCAGTACAAGAGACCAAATCATCTTTGCCTGAGGTGACTCTACTCTTAGGTCTCTTACTGTGTGGTGAGAATAAACATGACTTCTGCACCAAGGACCCTTTTAGTCTATATTCTAGAGAAGCAGCCTTATGCTGGAAGAATCCCTCAGCTTTCCATGTGTTTGCTTTAAATCTTCCACGAATTGCTGCAGCTATCTACCAGGCACTTGAAAGAGCTTAGGACCTCCTTGTAGCAACTTGTTTAAGTTTTGGATAAGGTATGTTATTTATAGGATGTATAAAACCAGAGAAATTGCAAGGAGGTTTCTTTGGGCATGTGAGTAGAATATTCATCTGCAGCTGCAGCAGCCTTCTGAGTAGCTAAATGAGTAAGAGCCACTAAACAAGGAGAAAGTAGTCTCAAATTCTTTCAGATTATTACCCAAAACATTTTCTCTTCTCTTTCCCCAGCACCTTTTAGAGAGTGCTGCTGCCAAACCCCTCATTTGCAGGACAGTGTCCAATATGCTTTCAAATAAGTGATGTGGGCACCTAAGTCACTGAGGTGGTCTTGATAATTTCACCCTAGATCTAAAGCTGTTTCCACAGTTACCCACTGAATGACTTCTTCCTCCAGTGCAGGACATTTCCAGTTATCTTTGCATATAATTCATAATTCCTTTCCCCAGCTCCCCACCCAGGTGATTGCATTCATCTCCAAGTCTATTTGAATCACTTGTTCAAGGAGAATTTGTGAAGTACTGCCAAATGCTTTACTGCACTCTAGACATTACTTTATCTGTTAATTTTGTTCTTTGATTTAAAAAAAAAACACCAAATAATCAGTTTTATTTGGTGTGTTCTTTTCTTTATCCTATAAATCCATGGCAGTTTATTGATCACGGTTCAATTATTAAGCAGGACAAAATGGAAACTTCTTGAGCTTTTTTCAAACTTCCATGCACCTTGAATCAGGTCTTAAATGTTTACAGGTTGTTTCTGCCTTTTTTTTTTTTCCTGGGAATTTTAAGCAAAATTTATGGGATGGGAATTATTAGGATTGTTCATATTCTTGTTCCATCTTTTTTTAATCTCTATTATTTCCAGTAATAAAGTCACTGAGGAACCTTATTATGGCCCTGGTCCTTAAAAACATTTGACCATGCATTTAGTTTTAATCACAGAGTTAATCTTACCAACTTCAGGACAGCTATTCTCTTCAAAATTGGGCATATGCTTAAGGGCTATTTTGGACCAAGACTTACGCAAGCAGGCTGAGTGAACTAAATTCATTTAAATGCAGCTCGAGCTATGGAATTGTCTCTCAGTAAACCCTGACTGTGTATTATTTTGAAGAATGAATCTATAAACCACTCCCACAGCCAGATGGACAGAGTGGGATTACAGGTTTAAGCAAGGAATTTGTTAGGAGTGGTTACCCTGATTATTAGCAGAGACCCACTAAATGTTTTAAGTACCAAAATCTCCCTGACAGCAGAATTTCAGCTCAAGCTATTATATTTTACTTTCACAGGAAAGGAATGAATTTTACAAGGCAGTAATCAGAGAGGGACAAACCCTATGAGTAAAAACAATTAATTATTGCTATTATGAAAGACCAGCTGATCTTTTTTCACAAAGTTACGCACTTTGGGGCTTTTTTTTCCTCAGCTGCTTCTTCTCTCTCCTGTAGCTGTCCTTGTTAAACTTCAGTTTTGGGTTTCCAGTGAATTTTTTGGTATCGGCTTCTGTGTTATTTGCTGTATTCACACCTCCTGAATTGTAGTTCCTCACTTCTGAAGCCTGCATTGTTCCTACTGAGTAGGTCATTGCTTGGGGCAATGGAATACTTAGTACACACTTCATGGAATAATCAATGACCTTAGAGCAGGCACTTCAAATTATGTTTAGGGATTGTAAAATTTTTGGCATTTAAGAAGACTTTATGGAAAAGCAGACAGAGAGAAAAATCTCGGAGAAGATTTCCAAGCCCGTAAAGTCAGGTTGTATGCCCTAGTTTGTAAATCAAGTACTTACTGAAGGCTGGTAAAGGCTACAAAATTCAGGATGGGATGCTTACCCATAATGAATCATTTCAGTTTATTTCAGATTGTAGTTCTGGAGTGTTTCTAATCTAGTGAAAGTTATTGTGTTAATTATACTCAATATTTGCTTACTGAAAAATGCTTTGGAAAGCCATAATGTGAAATTTGCAGTGAATTGAAAAGACACTCAGGTAGGCACCTCTGTTCAGCAGAACTGGGTCCTTTGTCTTAGCTGAGATTAGATGCTTGTTATCTAAAGCAGTTTTACTTTTGAACAAAAACATTTTCCCAGAGTTTGTAGTGTACACACGCGATCTTCCTTTTCGAGTGTTTCTTATGAATAGTAGGTAAGGATTTTAGAATTTAAATCTGAATGTCTGTACCTGCAAATCTAGCTTTTACTTCTTTTTTGTTATTTCTTCAAGCAAAATAAGGCCAAATGAAGTTACATCTGAAGCAAGAAGTAAAGTTACTTTTGAATACTATGCATGGTGGTCCTCTGGGAAGAATATTTAGCTGGTGCCATGGAATGCCCCTGGGTTTACCTGGTGAACTGCATTGAATCAGTCTGAGATCTGACAACGATTTCCGTCTGTGCAGGGCAGATATAGTTTAAAGCTGCTACAGCGTAGAAGTGTAGACCCCTTGTAATCTACCACATTAAATAATTCAGTCGGTATTCATCATGTAGCTATGCAGGCAGCAGCTACGTGGTATATAGAAATTGAGAGTCTGTTCAAGTGCAGAGCGCACCACCTACTTTAAAATGTCACAGGCACAATTCCAGACTTTACTGTGTTAGTAAAAACTGGGACTAATCCTACTGAAGTCAGACAGTAAACCTGCGTGAGATCATAGTTACGTACTTATTAGTTGTGTCTGTAGTGATTCCCCCTAAAACTATATGTGTGACTTAAACACTTTCCACTATCCTGGCTGACTTTTTCTGTGTTTTCTGCATACAGCTGAAACTGTTCATGAGTAAATATTGCTGAAAAAACCACCCACTTTTGCCTTCCTCTTTGGTCTTTCACTTTGTGTGACCCAAGTCCAAGCCACTGCAGGATTGCCTTGATGTTTCTTAAATGTGACTTACAAAATGGCAGCATGGATTCTTCTCCTCAAAGATTCTGTGGTAGGAGATGAAGGAACTGTCCCAGGATCAACCTGTGAGATGATGGAGCTGAGCTCCTGCTCTCTTTGCACAGCTGTTCTAAATAGGGAAGTGTGTTGTGCAGCTATGTTGTTATTGCTCTCCATGTTTGTGACACACCGTATTCTCCATGGCATTTAGAAAAAGAGAGGAAGGAGCCGCAGAGACTGCTGAGTCCCTCTCTTCAAGCCAGTCACGGTACTGTGGTGCTTCTCTTTCCCACTCACATATAAATGCTCCCTGCAGCAGGATCTACAACGGAAGACTTCACCACGTATTTTTATAGTGAACCACCAACATGATAAGAGGAAACCAGAAGGGAAGATAGATCGCTGAATGAATCTAGCAAAACAACAGAATTTTTCTCTTTATGTCTAAATTCTATTCTCCAATGTGTTCATATGCCTTTGAGAAAACTACATGCAACAAGCCTTTGTCAGGAACTCATGTCTTCCATTTCTGAGGAAAACAAACAACAAAAAAACATGAGAGTGTGAGAAAAAAACTATTCCCATGAGAATTCCTTTTCGCATAATTGCTGTTATCTGATTATGGTGGGAGAATGGGATTTTTTCACCTTTACCCCCGCCTAGGACAAACACCATGTCCTGATGCCAAGTCTCAGGAATCCAAGAATAGCCAAGATTATTGACCTAGGAGATATGTGCCTCTGAGTCAGATCCAGAGATCAGGAGGTTCATGAGGGCTGTACAGCCTTTTATATGTGTTTCAGGGGTCTAATTTTCAAGAAATCGATGTAATAACTATTGCCCCACCCATCCCTCTTCTTCTACCCTTCAGCCCTCTGGTTGGCCAGTTTCTACCTCCTCGAGACTTCAAACGTAGTCCCTTGTGATATCGTGGCATAGACACTGTGGCTGTGGCAGCTGAGATCTCACTCTCTGCAGAAAGGAAAAATTTCCTTCCTGGAAGTTTTTTCCTCAGGACATAAATTCAAGGATCATGCTCTGACCTGTGATTTGGCTTCTATGTTGGGGTTATGGTGTATGCTCTGTCAGCGGTGTAGAAATGAACAAATTTTGATCTTCTGAACTTAATGGGAATCTCATCTAGTAGCTTTGCGCAATAACAAAGATTAAAAAAAATTGCACTCCATCTGAGCAGTAGGCACATAAGAATATGACTCAAGGTATTTGTAATAACTTGACAAAAGCTGCCATTCAATATTTTAAAGCATATTTAATCTCTGAGCCTGAGAAGCAGTTTCTGTCACTGCCACATGTTTGCTCGAACTATCTACTGTACAAATGTGAGACTTAAAACTTTCACATTGCCCAGCAACTTTAAAGCCATATGTCTGCTCCATTATCTACAAAGATTACACACCGCAAACATCTACAAGCAGGAATTTGAGGTGCTTATTATACAAAATACCGTGTGAAAACAAAAACAAGATTTGTATTAAATTCCTTTCTCAGACACTGAGAACATAAATGGAAATCAACAGAAGTTATTTACAGTGCTAGACATAATATTTTACAGCATACTTCCATTTACAGGGTTTTTTTTCTTCTGTAAATTGCTGTTAAATATACGTGCACTCGTCATATCAGACTCTTCAAAAGATATTTTAAAACTTAAATCCCTGGAACTAGACAAAGTAATGAACAATTTTTATGACACCAATGTTAAAACCTTGTCTTGTTTTGTGTGGCGGATAATGCTTTCAACTTAGGCTCCCCCTTGTGCATTCAATTTGGATTTAATACCTTCTGTGCCAAATTCTGCCCTCACTTAACAGTTTCATAGCCCTAAGCGCTGACAACAGGGGCTGCATAGGTCTAACAAGAACAAGGCTTCATCATCTGTTCTCAGTGGGCATAGTTCATTCCTAATCAATGCAGTGGAATTGACCCCGATTAATAGAGGTTCATTTTCCTTTTAATTCATGTTTCAGATGATCGAATGGCATTTCTTTAACCCTTATCATAGCAGGAAAGAGCCTTTCCTCTGAAGTTACATTTGAGCAATCTCTCTCCCTTCCTTTCCTAAATCTCTGTAAGATGTTTGCCACCCAGCAACTATGACTCCCTGTTTTATTCAGCATTTACTTTCCTTTTCTCCCATCCTCCAGGGAAAAACTTTTACTTAGAGAAAAGGATCATCCTACCTTCTTCCTTAGCAGCCTGCCCTGGACACATTAGTGTTTTCTGTCAGACGGTCTGAATGTAATTTACAGATAACTGAGCTGGTCTTTCAGTGATGCTCTCTCCTCCCTGTTACACAGGTAAATGGTAACAACACGCTGTATTTTACAGAGGGGACAAGTGACCTGCTGCAGCCACAGCACCCTCTTACAGAAGGCCCATCCAGATTCGCATAAGGCACGCTTCCAGACAGACAAAAGTCCTGAACGGACAAACTGTCCTTCTGTCAAAGTTCTGTTTGGCATCTCAGCCCTTGGACATGCAGGAAGCAACCCTTGATTATGCAGTGATTTATTATGCAACTTGCAGCTCAATACTGAAAGGGGAGCAGGAGATTTGGGAAGGTGGATGTAAAGATGGCACAGGGTTGCCTCACTCTCTTTTTGCTGCTTGGCCGCCCTCCACATGGCCAATTCTCAAGCATGATTTACAGCAACCTGGTCATGATCTCACCTAATTGTGTGGTTACTGGCTCCAAAATGTCCGGAAACATGAGGTCATGACATCAAAAAGCCAGTTCCGTAGTGAAAGTATGGCTTTCAGATGCCACTGACTTCGAAGCTCAGCAGTAAAACAAAGGAGAAATCTATATTTGGGGACCTTCATGGAAAGCATAGCCATTTGCTGTTCATCAGAGGTACCAAAGCAGCTAGTGATTACAAAAAAAAAGAAACTCATTCAGTTCATTAATGTAGTAAATTTCAGGAAAAGAATAATTTTTTTGTCACAAAAGTTCATTAAATAACTGAACTGGGAATGTCGCTGAGCTCTGCAATAACCTGAACAGAACTACATGGACCTACAATGGCAGCGAATGCCTAACTCTCCCAGGAAAGGTTTTGTTATCCTCATATTGCTTGAATTTTTTGCACCACATCTGTGCTTGCTTCGTCATTCTGCCATCTGCTGTAACAAAATACAGGCAAAGCATTTCAGAAAACAACCCCTCCACACTCTAAAATACTTCAACCCGGAGCACAGCCCTTCATTTACTTCTCACAAGTTGTAGTGCTTATTATCCTCTCCTCCTCTTCCTCCTCCCTCGGCCCCCACCACCACATGCATGATGAATTACATACGCGTACCAAGCACGGAGAACACAGAATCCCATTGATTTTGCCACAATGTTTCTATTAAATGAGATGAATGGTTATGTGCTTTACTTCGCTGCACAAATGCGTTTGCTGAAAGGTCAGAAATAGCAGGTCATTATCATTAAATTTTTAATTTTGGAACTCCCAATCAGACTTATTTCCTGTTTGGTATTGTCTGCAGATACACAGTGTGTAGCCGAGTGAAAGACTGATTGCTAAAAGCATTGAAATAACAGAGTATGAGCAGAGTGGTTTCGAGCACACACTCTGTATAGTCCAGTCGAAGTTTCTTCCTGGTGCAGCCGCACAAATCTCTTGGTAGCAGTAAACTCGCTGCACAGACTTCATTCCTGAACACATGTTCAAAGGTGATAAAATAAATGCAGATGGTTTCCCAAAACCTCAGTGGAGCATTTTTTACTGTTACTAAATGGACTGTAAAAAAACTAGGGGAAAAAATGGAGAAAATACAGTTTGACACAGACAGGCAATTTCAGAACAGCATTTGGTTGTTTGGGAGAAAAGCAAAATAAAAAGTGTGTTTATAATGATCTATTGGCAAAACAATATTGACAGAGCATCTGAGCTGCCTAATGGGAGTGAGTTTTAGAATACTCGAATTAAACTAGCGTTTTGAGCTGAATACTTTCCTTAGTTACTTTACTTAACACACATTCAAAAAAGTTGGATAGGAATGTTGAATTCATTGTGCCATGACCAAAGCTGACAATAAAACCATCCTCAGCTACAGTGAAAACAGGATTAGGCCTTAACAAATTTATTACAGGCTTTGTTTACAAACTTGTTGCAAAATTATACAGCATCTTATGTGTACACAGGATTTACAAGAAAGCATGACTGATGTGTGCGATTGCTTCGCTCTCTGGTTGAGATCTGCAGGTTTTTCTTCACTCAGGGCCTGATGCAGCTTCCACTGCAGAAGATTAGAATTTTCCCGTGATTTTAGTGGAAACTGGATCAGATACAGAGGGTAACACTTCCGTTCATTGTTATACTGGGGTGGGAAAGAGGCAGCTGATCTAATAACCTTACGCACCGTGCTTCTTTCTCGTTTAATGTGTTTCAGATGACAGGCTCTGTATTTACTCCAATATGTTTTTGCTGGCCACTTGTAAAATACTTGGTGCATTGGTAAAGTTAAGAGTCAAAGACCTGTTACTGGATTTACAGTGCAAAATGGCAAATAGTTTTCTTGGAACCTATAAAGAATGAACGTCTCTTGATTTTCAGTGAGCAGAAATAAAGGCATTAGAATCAACTCTGATATTGTTTACATTGCTATAAACCTACATTTGCTTGCTCATCTTCAACATAATTTCTCTGGATTTACAGGCATGTAAACAAGCATGGCATCCACACTGTAGGAACAAGGTAGTTTGCAATTAATGGGACATAAGGTCTGTAAGTAACAACGACTAACCA
>Ga0181612_178957_pt1 | contig 18404 bp, 11 predicted proteins | sample HoacroProtozoa21_FD_119630 | JGI IMG/M metagenome (GOLD analysis project Ga0181612, IMG submission 119630) | Hoatzin crop microbial communities from Cojedes, Venezuel. Combined Assembly of Gp0051906, Gp0051904, Gp0051908
GCCCCGCAGCGGCAGAGACGGGAGCGGCGGTCTGCGCTGGCGGGAGGGTGCTCCGCGGCTCCGCTGGGGCCCGGCAGACACCCCATTTCCGAGGCGGGTGGCGCTGGGGGAGCTGCATGGGAACATTCCTGGCAATCCGAGGCACACGGCCTCTCCAGGGAAAGAGCTGTCGGTCAGGAAAGTACAAGCAGGACTGCTCAGTCTGGGGGCTGGGTGTTATTTTTAAAGTCCGTGTAAAAATAACGCAAATAAAGATGTGTGCCTGCTTGTGGGCCCAGAAGACAGAGCGGTGGAGCAGCAGCAAAGACATTTTCCCAGGCAGCTTCAAGCAGTCCTGCTGAATAGCTGCAGCTGAAGCGTAACAGCAGCAGCACTACCCAATTCCTTGCCCTGGGAATTGCCTTCCTGCCAGCTCAGACGTGAACTTTGGCATTATGTCAGCCACAGCATCCTGCTAGGACCTGAATAAGAAAACAGAGAAGGCTGCTAATCACAGTAATCGCAAGAACCTGGTTCTTGTCAATCTCCAAACCAAGCAATGATCAGAGCCATCACAGCCCCCGCCTGCCTCCTCCCCCCTCATCCCAGCACTCATCCCTAAAGCCCCATGTGCTTTCAGAGCCCATCGGCAAGTGTTCCCTGGGAGCACCTGTGAGCAGCGATGCTGGCAGCCACCCATGACGGGTCCCATGCCTGCTCACAGGGCACGCTGTGCATCTGCACATGGTGGCTGCCTTCTTGAGCTTCTGTCGCCTCGCTGAGCCTCTGTACAGGGGCGAGCAGGGGTGGCTTTCCCAGGCAGGCAGCAGCTGCCTCCCTCAGCAGAGAAGTAGGGACACCAAGAAAGCAAACTTGCAGAAGTGAACTGCCTGCTCTTTTTGTGTGAGCTCTGTCTCTGGGTCACATTGGCAGGAGTAATGAGTTGCTTTAGGGTCTGGAGACAGAGAAAACAGGAGGGCAGTAGGGGACGAAACAGAAGTATTTCTGCTTCTTCTAAAAAATGGGTAAACGCAGGCACTGCACCCATGGAAAGTAACCAGAGTCCATCTTGCCATATCAGCTTCTTGCTTAAACCCTCCATGCTGCCACCTGCATGGTATTAAGGCCAGTGGGAGAACTTCACAGAGGTCCAACAGGGAGCATGCAAGGGAGATACGGATACTGGGAAGTCAGGGCTTTCTCTAATTCTCCAGCTCTGTTTTCAGCCATGTCTCTTCTTAATGGCAATTATAAGTGAAAAATATTTCTCACAAGCCTACAGCTGCCTGTCACACCCCAAATATTTAGAATATATGCCCTCAACAGGACTGCAGCATCCTCTCCTGCATGTCCCTCCTCCTCCAAGCCTCCATCTGTTATGCTACCTGATTGGAGGCAGGCAGTTTTAATTGACTTCAATATTATAACTGGACAGACACATAGTGTGGATTTATTATCATATTAGACTTTGTACCTTTGAAAGCAATGCCCTCTCCTTGCTCTTAGCAGTTCATCCAACTTGTGTTTCAAACTCTTCAAGGCAGCGGTAGTATTTATCAATCATTCTGCTGAACTGTAATGCAATACAATCATATTTTTATATCTATTTGTATATGAGGTCAAGGCCTGACTCTACCAGGGCCTATAAACAGACAGGGGAGGGGCAATCTCTGCCCTAGAGGACTTGCAGACTATGGAGCACAGACAAAACTGAAAAGGCAGCGATCACCATGATTGAAGTACCAGGTGTGTGATCACATGAGCAGTCCTCAAGTTCAACCCCTGAGCTGTTGACAACAGCCCTGGGCCTCCATGGCAAAGTGCATCTTAAATATAGAGATGATTTTAAATTGCTCAGCTACTAATTAACACACCGAAACCTTATTACTCCTGGTGTTGCCACAGTCTGATGCCAGGCACCTAATTTAACTTCCCAAGCTAAGAGCCTAGCGCCCGTGCTAGGCACATCATTGATGTAGAAACCTAGATCCCTTTTTGCCTAGAAGTGCCTCCAGAAAATGCATCATAACTGCTGCCTGTACTGAGCTTGCCTCTGGAAAGACCTTCCCCCCTGCACGGGCCACAGAGAGAGTCAAGGCTTCCCATTTTGACTCCATTAGAGATACCTGCGTTATGTAGTACAATTGCCCTCCTTCCAATTTCTCTTTAAAAGATTCCAAACTGCCCATATGATATTTGGATGGCTCCTTCAGGAGCTCATGCAGAACTTCACTAGAGTTGTACCATATGTGACATCCGAAGGTGATTTATACTCCCTATCACTGCCTTAATGGAAAATATGTGCAGGAATCCCCATATAATTTTTGAACCCCAAGACCTGGAAATGTACCCTCAACCTTCCCAACATGCCTTAGGGGTCAGAGGCAAGTGACAGCAAACAGACAGTCTTCACAAGGACAGGAACAGGATCCGCTCTGCAGTGGCAAAGCAGACTTCCAGCACACAGAGACAGGGCAGCTTTGACTGTCAAGGCACAGAAATCAGCTCTACCATCTTTCCCCCATCAACATCACTTTGCATCGTTCAGCATGACCTTTGCAAAGGTCCTTCTCACTATCTGGCATTTACAGTCCCACAAGTTTTGCAGGTGTTTCCAGTCTTGATAAGCGCTGTAACAAGTTTTATGCTACTAATGCCTCAAGGCAGGGGAAACTTGAGGAACAAAAGTAGTAGGTGAGCAAAAGACCATGCAATGCAGCCAGTGCTGGGTGCCCGGATGCGGCCTCAGCCACAGTGCGAGTGAGTACTCACCACTGGAACGTCCCGGAGGAAAGGGGCCAGTGGCAGCGCCAAGAGGATGTGAAATGAGGTGAGGAACCAAGCTGACCCACAAGCTGCTCACATCCTGAGGGAGGGGAGCCAGCCCCAAGGGAGAGCAGTATCAGCATTTGGCTCTATAAATAAGTGTGAGCAGGTGGGTTTGGCTGGGCTGCAGAGACTGATGGCAGCTGCAAATCAGAGTGGAGCAGAGGCAAAAAAAGAGATGGTATTACTCTGCAAGGACACCTGAGCTGAATCATCAACAGTATCTGCACTCCACAGTGGGGATCAGAGTTCTCACAAATACATGGGGAGGGGGAGCAAAGGATAATGCAGACGAAATGGCAGTGCCTGTTCCACAAGCTGCACGGCCGTGCCGATGCGCTTCGCTCCTGCAGCAAACCTGGAGCTCCCCTGCTGATCTGTGCCAGGCTCCGGCTCCCGTTCCAGGGGTCCCACCAGCTTTCCTGCTCACAGCTGCCCGGAGGTCACTCATCTGCTTTTAGCAGCTCCCAAGTCACACTGTCAATGGTGCAATTTGTCAATGAAAATGGGGCTTGTGATGTCGTTTTCTCAGGGACTGAAACATTTTGTTTCTCAATTCAGGACACATTGTTTTGCTTTAATCAATCTTTTGGAGATCAATAAAAATATATATCCATACTGAGTGGGGCAGGGTCCTCCTCAAATTTCCTTTCATGTATTTGATAAAGTGAAAGGTTCTCCAGTTTCTTTCCACATGTAACATTTTTCACTTGCAAAAACATAGGAAGAATAAAATAGATGCATATTTCAGATACTTCTGTTTTTTAGCTATTGGTTCTTAGCCTTTTGCATTATGTTCCCATGAGAAAAAATAAAAAAACATTTCTTACTTCACATGACCTGAGAGTTTGGGGTTTTCCGTCTTTTAAACCTTTTCTCAGTTTGTACAGACACACACTTCCACATACACAGTGTGACCATAGCTTGAAAGCAAGTTTGTCTTCCCCTATTATTTTAGTTCACATAAAAAAGATTTGAAGCATTTCACTTCTGACAAAATGCTGGTGTTACCATCTCTCTTGAGTCTGCCACACGCTGAAAATATTTGATGGGTTAGATCGCACCTCCCCTCGACCTGCCGCTTTTGGTAGGTACTTGCTAGGCCGAATAGGCCGTCGGCCTGGGTGCCACCGCGTGGCTCTCCTCTGCATCCCTCCATCACAGGAGCTGAGGCAGACGCCGTGCCTGAAAGGGGTCCCACAAGGCCAGAGGCAGGGACGGAGGGGTGGGGGCTGCCGGAGGTAGCACTGCCAGCACTGCCCAAAAGCTGTTCTCCTGCCCGTCCGGTTAGAAGGAAGGGCCTGGCCTAGGGATCACTGTGGTGAAATCTCTTTCTGGCAGGGAGAACTTGACAAATGTCCCTAAAACCTTCCGCATTTCAGCTGTGGGCCTGATTTAAATGTATTAGCAATGAAGTCTGACAAGGTCCAGCAAAGGCTGAAGTGGCACAATGGAACTGCTCCCCATTTTCTTTCATTCCTGACTGGCCCTTATCAGGCATTAAAGGAGGGTCTTCCTTTTCTAAAAGAAGAGCTTCCTCCCTCCTACCCTGCAGCCACACGTGTCTGCAGCACGGGGCTGTTCGCCCAGGGCTGGACAGGCTCTTCCCCACCATATTGCTTCCACCAGGACCAAATGGCTCCTGTGAGGAGCACCAGCTCGGCGACAACACTGAACAGAACAGGCCGTTCCCTCAGCCCTGGGGTCAAATGGCGTGGATTTGGTTGTGTCCACAAAACAAAGCTCGTGGTCCTTGGTCTCCAGCATGTGGAGGCCTTGCGCTTCTAAGGCATAAGACTTAATTTTTCATGTGTTTTTTTCAGTTCAAAGCACACAAAAGAACTCACATCCTGTGCTGCAATCCATCAGAGCAGTGTTTTCATAGCATGAAACTGTACACTTGCCCACGCTGCCTGTTGGCAATGATTCCTAATTTATGATATTGTCCAAACAACATTCAGGCATCATTTTGGAAAGTAATATTAGCAAAGACGAAAACAGTGCCAGGATGTGAGCTAATAATTAAGCAGGACAGACAATCACTGGTCCAGTGCTTAAGCTCTCGAGCTGGCAATGTTTTCTTCAGCAGCGTAGACATAGCCTGGGAAATAACTGAAGCTGGAGGGACGTGATCTGGGAATTACATAGTTTATACACTGCTCTGCCAACTGGGGCATCCCAGAGCATCAGGAAACCTTGGGCCTTCCTACATTGCTCTTTGTTTCTTCTTTTTCAGTGACCATCAGATGCTATACCATGATTCAAGCACTGTAATATTTATATCCTTGCCTAAAGCATCACAAAATCAGTTCTACTACAAAGGTTGTTTTGATACAAAAGAGCAAGAACATGAGTGATGAAATGTTGCACACTGTGTGAGGGGTTCAGGCAGGGGTGGTATGTGGTGGACGTGCTAGGTCTGTGCAGCAAGCAGAGCATTGCAACCTGGAGAGCAGGAGGAGGCTTTCTCCAAGGAGAGTGACAGCATTCAAGCATCACAGGTAGCATTGGTGGTGCCATGCTCTGGTATGATGGATACTGAAGCATGTGGGATCAGGGCTGCATGCGATGATGAAATGGTTTTGAAGGGCTGCCTTGGCTGTTCTTCAAATGTCCAGCAAGGTACTTCACTCCCACTATTTGTAGGGAACACGAATACCATGGGACCAGTATTGGGACTGGGAAAGAATCATTGCTGATTATTCCTAAAATCCAGGGTGGTCCACACTTGGTGGAAGAGTAGTTAAAAACATTTCAGAGCTGTTAAGCTAAAAGAAAAAGCATTTAAGAACAAAGACTTTTAAAGTGTTTTGAAGGACGTTAGAATCTTTCAAACAGCTCATTCTCTTGAGCACAGTTGGAATTACTCTTTGTCAGTAATTTATTCAATACAGTTCGCCCTCTGTAAGTTTTCTGTTCTGACACACCCCCCCCTTATTTTCTCTATTTCATTCACTACTTAAAACCTTAAAACTATTTGCTTGTGCCAGTCTAACACATCGTCTGTGTGCAGTCCCTTCGCAGGCAGCTCCCAGCTCAGATGCACTAGTCAGAACCTGACCTTCCTGGTGAATACACCTGGCTCATACCAGGTAAGCCTATTCCCAGTGGGATGGCCGTTACCAAGGGACTGCCTTTTCTGCTGCCATTCCCTAATTTATTCTTTGTTCTCAGCAAGTTTTGACATTAGTTCATGTTTCCTTAGATATTTCTACCAGTCATTTCTTCCAGGGACCATTCATGAAAAGTCAGGGCAGAAGAAAATCAAACTATGTTTTATGTTCAAAAGAGGAGACTACAAAGAGATGTCTACCCTCCATGGCATCTGTTTCAAGTCTCACATCTGGGGTGGGAAGACTCCTACGAGTGGAAAGGCACTTTGGCCGAGCATAAGTTGGTTCCCTGCAGCACATTCCCGAGCTGCATACCGAGCCCAGATTAACATGATTTCAATGGTAGGCCTTCCATCCCCTCACCTTGGGAAATGCTACAAAGGTTTTATGGATCATGCTGCTAGGACATTTTTCTAACTGGGTTTCAATCTTAAATGTCCTTTTGCACAGTTTCATCCCATTGGTTTCAGATACAAGCTAAAATTAAAAAGAACGACATGAAATGAAGCCAAGGGAAATGCATTGACTCATGTTTGCAGAGCACACTGAGAGAACAGGACAAAATGTCCTTGGGAGGACAAAGAAACTGATCGTTAATAATACATCTCATGGTGCAGACACCAAGAAGTTTTACAACTCCTGTGAAGTCAGTGTGTTAACCTCATAGTGCAGACCTGCAAAGTGAGCATAGGGATCAGGGTAGCTCAAGGTACGAGACTACAGGGTGTGTGTCTAGCTCTTGTGAAGCACCAAGCAGCCCTGGGTCCTGCCACCACACAGCCAGAAGGTCTTCTCCAGCGCTGAGCACCCACAAGGGAATATTCTGGACTTGCTGACTTGCTGGATGCACACAGCAAGTGTGTAACTTTTAGGAGCAGGGCTCAAACTTAAAAATGCATTAATGTGACTCTAAGTTAATTGTATGAGAGTTAAACAGTACAGAGAGAAGCAGTACAGGGTCACTGCATTGAAAATCGATTACTATTCTAAACCCTGGGTAGAAGATCTGAGTCCAGCAACTTCTTACAGTAGCTATGATTGTCGCACATACATTTGGCAAACAAAAGAGAGTTTTAAACTGATTTAATCTTTCCTGCTCTTTGTAATAATCAAGTTCAGATGAGAGTCATGCTGCGGACAGAAGGAACAGTCCAGGACAGCAGACCTCAGTATCCATCAGGAAAGAGAAGTAAGAACATGGATAAAGAGGAGAGATCTGACCAGGATGATGAAAGATGACAAAGACAAACTAAACAAAGTGGAGATTTCTCAGTGAGTGGAGTGGCAGCAAAGCAAAGTCTAAACATGCTGGGACATTGGACCAGTCCTGAACCCCAAACCATCTGAATCCCTGCCAGTGGTTTTCCTTTGACAGCTTCAGCTGCCAAGGGAAAGAACTGGGCAACAATTGCACATGAGGAGATCCAGATATCCTCACAGCAGGTACAGTGCAGATGGCTACGAGCTCGGTAACTTTCAAGTAACACATTGGAGTCCTAATGGCAGCAACATGCACAACAAATGAGGTCACCAGGACTAATATTATTACAACAAATTCCACAGGAATTAATCACATTTGAGCCATAATGATAACAGAGTGTTGGTTAGCGAATTATCTCTCAAAGCTTCCCATCCCTCTGGCACTTGCTTGTAGGCTAGTTTCTTGGCATGGGGCATGGACTGCTTTCTTTCAAAAGAAAGTAAGCTTTTCTTTCAAAAGAAGCAGACTCACTTAGTCTGACTGAGGTTTATTTTCAGGTAGTTGAGGCTTTTGTAGCATAAGCCATTCCAGAACTGCAGTATGATATATTTTCTAAGGTTTTGTGTTGGGTTTTTTTCCTCCTTTCTACGCAAAATACTGTCAGGACCCTGGGAAAGTTCCCCAGCCAGCCTTTTGGCTTTGGGATAAATGTAATCTCTTCATAACAAACTACAGTTACATAGCTTACACCAGCCTGGTGCTGGATGTAGTGCTCACCATAAATCACACCACCTCACTGCCAGACCTAGTCTAAAACACAATGAAAAAACATCTTGGTGAATGTCCATCTTAATTTATATTCTTCAATAGGAGGAAACTCAAGTGAAAGGTTTTTATTGGTCCTCGCACCAAAAAACATTGTGAGATCTGCAGATAAAGGTTTTCCTGAATTGATAGACTACATAGATCAGCATATATCAATAAACAGAAACTCTTACGACCATGAGAGGGAAAACTTGTGCAGGCGGAGCTGCTTGTGTGCATGTGTGTGAGATTGGTAGGTCTCGTAATGACGCAGACTTCCAGTGTGCCCATCCTCTCTGACACTGGATGGCTGACGGGCTTTTACCAAAGGAATGAGAGAAATAAAAAGAAAGAGAATGAGAATTTTGACCAAACTCCTGGAAATCAGAGCAGCTGTTAGCTGAACTGTACATCACAACAAAGGTTGAAGTCAGGTTAGTGGCAGTGTGTTATCCACAGGCTATTTTTCTCAACCTCGTCATCCCAGAATAGCTGCTGTGCTTCAGCTTCCAATACAAAAGCTGTCTCTGTTGCTCACATGTAGTAAGCAGGAAACCAGCAGGAAAGAGAGAAGATTCCACAAAAATTCCGCCTTTTCCTGTATTAGTGGCTGTGCTGATGCTTTCTCTGCTCAGCTCTTGTTTGACTCCTGGGCACCCATCCAGATTCACCCTCTGACAGGAGACAAAAAGTGCCGTTCATAGACTGAAAACTGGATCTTCAGTCTTGAGACACCATTTGGCTGACAGATGTTTCTGCTCGTCTGTCTTCATCATCGTTTTTTTCTTCTACTGATTCCTATCCTAGGAAGTGCGTGGCACTAGTGCAAAGACAGGAGGGGAAAAACCCACAAAAATAAAAACGTTTAAAAAGCCTTGGGACATGAATTCTTAATCAAACACTGTGGGTCCGGTTATGCCTGGAGGGGCACGCCTGCACCTCTGGGTCTGCGTGGGAGTCTCCCTGCAATGAGTATTTCATACAAATCAAAGGGTAGATGGTACACAATGTCTCTCAACTCCTGTTTCACAGAACAGTGAGCGTCAGCAGTCCGACGGTTCGTGGAAATGTCATCTTACAAAATTTGCAAAGTTAAGCCCCAGTCCTGCAATGAGTAGGGACACCTCTATCTGTGCAGAGCTTGTCGCAGGTGTCAAGGCCTTTGACTTAGGACCAGCAATCTTAATGAGGTATGTGTTAGAGCAGGAGATCAGTAAAGTACTGGGTCAAGTTCAGGAGGAATTCTGCTTTCATAATTTCTGGAGAGGATCAGATCTCATCTTATTTTTGTCCCCTTCAGTGAGTCCCTGATGGATTAAACTAGCCAGTGAAAAGGGAGCACAAAGCTCAGTGTGTTTTGTCTTTTGAAACCAACTTCATACACACCCTCACAAAACCACCTTACACCCTGACAGCTCTTTGGCTGCTTTTCTGCACCCTGTGATGGACGTTAGCACCCATCCGCTTGCTGGCTGTGTCCGCTGTCCTCCACTGCTTCTCTGCTCCCTGCCCCTAGCCTAGGACACACTCCTGGAGGAATGACTGGCCCTATCACTGCTGGGATAAAGGGAGCTCCTCGTGAGGGGTGTGAAATAACTTCTGTGATTATAAAGAAGCTGAGAGATGAAGGTGGTGTGTTATAGAAAAGGTGCATCCCTTGCAATCCTGTGCTGGGATGACCATGCCAATAAGCTATATTTTACTTTCTCCAGAAAACTTTTTACTGCAGGTACAGCTTTGACGCAGTCCATCACCTGCTCAAGTCAAGCTGAAGTCAGCATTATCAGCCAATATCTGCTTGACTGCCTATATAAAACAGATGAGTATTTGTCAAGTCCTCCTCTGCCACACAGGTATAACCAGGTACCTATACTACAGCTAAGCAGAAACCACTGCCTTCCACTGTTTGTGGAGACGTTTTACTGGCACTAAATACATCCACTGAAGCTGGACTGTAACCTGTTCAGCCTCTCCCATTAACATGGAAGAATAACTTCAAGACGTAGCCATACTTCAAAACTTGCTGCTACCATTTACTGGGATGGGTAGTAAAGCAAGAGAGAGTGGCCTAGGATACAGAGTCGCCCTCATCAGGGGATACTAAAAGCTTGGAAGATAAGCAGGTCCTCTGAGCCTCTGATATTGAGTAAATTCAGGAGCAGGTTAGGTAAGTGCAATTGCTCATCACAGCAAACAGTGGAAACTATTTCATTGTTTAGAACAAAAGATAATTTATGAAGAGCTGTACTGTAGCTCTGCCTTCTGTGAGAGATGTGCAGTTTTAGTTTTTTGTGTATGGCAGCCTTCTTTACGTGAGACATGAGCCTTGACCAGGGCAGGACAAGGTGTCGAATGTGTTTGGATGGAGCAGGGCATGAAAATGTAGGGTTGTAGTTTGCCAAGCCATGTTTCTAGGCCCTGAGTCCCTCCTCCAGATCTCATGGTCCCCCCCGTAGCTCTGAAACACACCAAGGCCCAAAGCTCTGCAAAGGGCACTGGAATATGTAGGGCTTCTCAAGACAAAGTGAATACTTTAAGCTGTTGTTTTTATTCTTTCCTCCCCAAATAGCCAATGGCACAGGATGGGGGTCCTCCAACTTCTGCAAGAATCAAGATAAATTTCAATGGCATTTCAAAACAATGCCTTTTAAGGAGAAGAAACCCATGACAGCAAGTGGTGTACATGCGTCAGCCACCTAAGAGCCTGAAATGGTTTCTGCTGTGCAGATTTACGGACGACACTGAGGAGCTGTCACAGAAGGTAATGCTAGCAAGCCTGGGGCAATGAGAGCTGAAACCCAGCAGAGCTCACCGACACCCAAGTTTTATCTTAACACTACACAAATCTTTGTCTTTGGATGTGTGAGTGGTGCCACCATCCAGCTCCTTGTAACGCATTCACTGAAAAAAACAGAGAACATGTGAGAGGGCATCTTTACTTTTTTGCAAAGGTACGTGTGAGGAAAGCAGGAAAAGAGATGCCTGCATCTGCAGTCTGATGTTGGTGCTGTGCTGTGCCTGTGACCCAGCAAGGTCCCCTCTCCCCTTCAGGTCCCCAGCAATCCCCCCAGCAGGCTGTGGCAGGCATCCACCAATGCAAACACATTTTCTTTGAGATAGTAAAACTGTAGCCCCTCACGTCAGTAGCCAGAAATGTTGTTTTTTGCTCCCAAGGTGAGCGTGGCAATTCGAACCAACGGAGAGGGTGACAGAGACAGAGGTCACCTCTTCCTCCTGCCGGGGTGCCCCCAGCTCCCCTCTGCCCAGGGAGGGCCAGACCAGCAAGGCGCCAGGGACCCGGAGAAGAATCGAAGCAAAGCAAGGAGGGGTCTGTCTCCTGGAGGCCCCCTGAGCACACACCTCTGCCTGGATGAAGAGGGGAAGGGAAGAGGAAGGTGGGAGAGGCGAGGACCGTGTACAGTCCCTGGCAGACCCACGAGGTTTCAGACCGTTCTGCTGCTGGGCTGCGCACAGGCTCCATGCTGGGATCCTGCAGGGGGAAGGAGATGAGCAGTGGAAACAGGAAATACAGCGGCAAATTCCCCTGCTCTGGGACAGGGAAATCGCTCCATTTAGGACTTGCCATTTATTTTTAACATGGGCTGTTCGACTCCCGTGCTTTTGTTACTGATCTTACAAAATGAGGGCAGAGGGGTTTCCTTGCAGAAAGGTGCCTGTGTTGCACTGGGCACAGGATGGGCTTGGGAGGTTTTTGATTCCAGGAATGTGACTTTTTATAGCTCCTAAACCAGGAAATATAATGATGTGGCTGACTTCTACACTGAGATACAAGTCATGCAGCCCTTGTATGCTGGAGTAACCAGAGGAGCACAGAGACAGCACAGGCATGCACTTGGAGATATGAAGACTGGAGAGAAGTTATATATTTTGGTTGGAAGTCTAGGGCTGAGAGGAATATGAAAATTGTGCAAAGAGGACATTAAGCTAACTGGTAACCTAACAAGTAAAACATTCTTATAGTGAGATAAAAGTTCCCAAGGGATATAGCAAAAGCCTTTGTATTTTAACTGTGCATTTTTTACACCATTGCAACCTCTAATCAATTTTAAATCCATCTCTCAGGCCCTTCAACCCTATGCTAGATAAGCCCCTGGAGCATAGTACAGGATACTGTACTTGTACCAAAACTGATTAAAACACCAATGGAGGCAAAAAGCTGAAAATACAAATGTAGTGTACAGTTTTTTTCAGGATTGGAAACAGTGGCCTTAGAGAGCGATACATGCTTGTGCTTATACACACACATGCCCAGCATGAAGGGAAAACACATAAAAAGTCAAAAACAGTGCAAAAGGCTTTAGACTGGTCTGGAATGGCCACACAGCTCCACTCCACCTTCTCTTGAGCTTATATGCAAATTGTTGAAGCAGCTTGTCAACTTTAATATGCTCAGGGAGTTTAACCGCTCTAATCATTGGCCTCTCTCAGCCTACTTTAATGATGAGTTAATTGCCTATGATGAGACTTTTATTTTCTTGGAATGCCTTACACCTTTGTCATTTTCAGGTTCTGGCTTATTCACAGATCTTTTCATGAATAACTGCAGTCGTTCTTGAGTAATAAAGAAAGACAGTCCCACAAGGGAAACTGAGCTACATATTTTCTATGCGTGCATGACGTACCTGTCAGTTTTCTTCTTTCAGCCTTTAACCAGGTTTCATCTGCTTCTGTGGAAGCCAATCCAACAAGGCCAACACCCATGTTCTCTCTAGACTGTATCTCTACATGGGATTTTTTACTCAAGCAATGATGCAGCTGAATGGAAAGTAATCATGGAGCCAACAGTTTTCAACATTGAGCAAAGCCTATGCTGCTGCTGGAATCTATGTTGGACAGCTGGAGGCTTTGGGGCTTTGCAACAAGGACTTATTAAATTAGGAATGTGTAAAGATTTTCCTGTGGTTTGGCACGTGGTCAGCATTCCATAAATGCATCACAGAAATTAAATATAGAAAAGACCTGCTGATAGGTCTTTTGCTTGGATACCACAGCATTTGTTCCTATGGGACAGTTTGTATTGTTTGCTCGAGAAAAGTTTTAAATTTCCTAGGTGATTCTTTTCAGGAAACAATTAACAGCTTAACACATCTCGGTGTCAAGAAATTTTTTCTGAGATTCTTTCTACTTCCCCCCACCCCCAACATACAGCTCCTCGATATGTCCTACTGGACTGTTATAAATAATTTCCTTTCCACCTGGGTGCTTACACTTTCAAATTCTTCTGGTGTGCTGCGTGAACTAGGCAGAGGACAGGATTATACATATTGTGATCTCCCAGTTCAATCCTTTTTTATTCCTTCACATAAGCTTTTCCCTTAAAATCCCCAATCAGCAAATTGTTCTTTTCTAGATCCCACCTGGTTAAATCACTGCTTTTTCAGCAAAATGGTGAAATGGATGGATGTGAGTCTCGCAAGCACAGGACACAGCATACACTATTCAGCATTTTGCCTTCCTTAAAATGAGCGTGCTGTAGGAGCTTTTTGCAGGGTGTAACACTCTATATGTTCCTGAGCTGTCAGTCATTTTGGCATTTGTTTTATCTTCGACCACAAGTACAGTCTTTTGTATTGGAAAGTATGCTAAGGCTTTAGCAACCAGAGCACAAACTCCTCTTCAGTACTTGTTTTGTTTAAGTTCAATGCATAATGTAGGTCTCATCTTGGTGTTTGTGGAAAGCTTACTCACGGCATTTAGCTACTCTTTAATTTGGCATGGTGGATAAAAGTTAGCACTGTAGCTCTGGAATGAGGTGTGTTGCCAGCAGTGCTGGGTCTGGATCTAGAAACAGAGCAGCAGTTAAGTGCCACACTGGAAGAGAGCAGGTGAGCCAGGACCTCAGGTTACAATGCTGTTGACCAGGACCATGTTCATCGGTGGGGCTTGCAGCTGAGATAGCGTGGCACCGTTTAAACACGGCTGTGTGAGCAGTCAGGACTGCAGCCAGAGCATGAATGAGTTAATGGCTCTGGTGGGGAGCGCTTGGAAATTTTTACCTTTCAGGGGAAGACTTTCTGAGACCTCAAAGACTCTCTCATTCATCTTTTCTCTCAGGGCACTTGTCCAGCTTCTCACTTGTACAATGCAAACTGAGATGTACACCATTCCTTGTCAAGCGCTGTGATCTGCAAATGAAAAGTGCTATTTAATTTGGAAAATCAAATACCATTTTCATGTATGTAAATAAAAAGCAAAAATGCTATTTCTGAGAAATTAATTTTACAGTTAAGAACAAGCACCACTAAAGCAAGTCTGTTGCCTTCTGTTCCCTCACAAACAGGAGTGGAACAGTGAAAGTGATTATTCAGTTCCACGCAGGGCTGCTGCTGCGTCTGATGATGGGTGCTAAAATACTGTACAGTGAAGTTAGATGAATTTGCCTGATGGGGGCAGGTTTTATATCTTCTGAGAATAAACGTTGTTCTCTCCTGAATTCTTCGTGTCTGGCATCCTCTTCCATGGACAGTTTGCAGGAAGGAACATACTGGAATAAAACAGGACTCATAGGACTGCAGGTCAGTGCAGCCCTGACACCCAAATATTCAGGTGTGTGAGAAGTGATAAACAAGCCGAAGACTGACTGCAGCCAAGAACACATATATTGAGTCTGTTTAACATTTTCTGTGTCCTCTTTACTGATTTGTTTAGCCTAACATATCTTTATTGTGTGCACAGGAGAATCTGAGGCTACTCCAGTAGGATTCATGTCACTTGACTAGACGTTTATAAACATTTTGACAGTTCTCATACGATTAAGGTTGTTTTTATATTCAAACAGTGAACCACACTTGTATGTACTTTCAAGTGCTAAAGATTTATTAATTCTCCTTTGCACTTCCGAGAAATGCAGTAGCAATTCCTAATCTGGCCAGATTGCTTTGGGCTCTGGAACAAAGTATTTCTCTTTCACAGAGATATTAAAACTGGATCAACCCTGAGCTGGAAACCCATGTGCTCAACTTCTACCTTGATCTATTAACTGTAAGCTTTTCCATCAGGAAGACAGTCCAAAATCATGGCTGCAATTGCATTCCTCCATTTCTGAGAGTTTTATATTATCCTTTTCTGTTTATTTATGTTTTTGATGAATTGAATCATAGTGGAAAATGATTGATTCAGCTGGAGAAGAACTGTAGCCTCTGCAGACTGCATCTTTTCCTGTCACTGCTAGAGATGCTCCCACCATGCTCCAAGCTCAGGAATCCTTGCTGGGGCTTTTGTAGAAAAGATCAGCACTGGGCACTTCCTGGTAGCAGGCAGCAGGGTAAACAGTAGAGAATGGATGTCCCGGCGGCCCACAGGCTGGTGCCCATAGTTCCTTCTTCCAGATGAAGCAGAGAATAACCTCCTATCTCATTTTTTGATACTGATAGTGATGTGAATCATCCTTCCAGCAGGCAGGTGAGCGTGCCATTTCCTCTAAGAGGTAGGTGAGGAAATAGGAAGATGGGTGCATTCCCCAAGGTCAGGTGCAGATCACAGGCAGGACTGGAGAAGAACCCAGGACGCCTGTCTCTCTCAGGCAATCCATGAGGACAAGGCAGTGTGATGTGCCTGAAGCCTTGCCCTGTCAGGCTGTGTGCCATGGTTAACACAAACACGTCGTCAGCAGGGCCACGCGGCCTGGAAAGGGACAGTTTCTGCAGGAATGCTTTGTAGAACTGGCTCCTGAAACACACGTTTTTCACACATGTTTTGGAGCACATGAGAACTTGCTCTCTGTCACAGAGAGTGGGTACCTTGTCCTCAGAGGCAGATCAATGATGACAGCATAACTGCAGGACAGTTCAGCAGGGATGGGATCCCACTGACCCCCTTGCCGCTCTGGGAGGTCTCTGCTGGGAAAGAGCCTGGATACGGCCCTCACAATCTTCCTGGAGGCTGTTGAGAGAGCAAAACCGGGAGGCAGAAAGCTCAGTCCAGCAGCAGTGTGCAGTTTCTCACATCAACTCCCCCAACACCATGCTGCTCACATCCTCTCACTACAACCCACTGTCCATGTCATTCTCCGAGTCCGTATTTCCTTCCATTGTTCCCCAGGAGCTCCTTGGGCAATATCGTCTCCCTTCCCAGCCTCGGAGGCAGTCTTGGCCATCCAGTGTGAATCAATGGACGGGCTTTAAACTACAGAACAGAATAAACATTTGCCTCTGCTCAGAAGTTTCGAGGTCCCCAGTGCCCCCAGACCCTTGCACACACCACAGTCAGATGTCTTTCTTCTCGCACCTGTGAACTCAGGGACGGAGGGCGGGAGGGCTTGAGAGAGATTCTGATATCATCTTGTTCCTTGAACAAATTGTGCTCCTGTTAGAGCTGCCAGCGCAGCCCGGCTCAGCATGGAGCTTCTGGGCTCTACTGTCCCCCTCCTCACCATCTCTTTCCAAGTGTTAGATGTGAGCTATATTTGCCAAGGTGCTGAGCATCTCCACCAAAGTCCTAAAGGCCAAATGGAAGCCAAAGTCCTTGGAGTTCATTTCTCTTTTCTCCTCTGTTTTCCTCCATTATCAGCAAACATCAGTTTGCCAGTGAAGACAGGCAGAAGGAATCAGTAATTCTGAGCAAACTAGGAATGCTTGTTCAGACAAAATGCCCCAAGTATTCCCAGCAACTAAAGCCATCTGTATCCAATTTATTTATCCAGAAAACCTGAAAAACTGAAAAGTCAAAAGATGGTAATTTTTAATTTTTTAGTAGCTTAATGTCAAGATACCTAAGGTTGATTTGAAAAAATAGAAACATACACCAGGGTTTTTTTTTTGTTTGTTTTTAACTGTAAACAAACCAGAAGAAAAAAAAATTGGTTTGGTTTGGTTTCATTTCATTTTGTTTCATTTCTGAAATGATTTGGCCTTGCTGCAGAAAAGTAAGAAAACAGAAACAAGTAAGCTATTGTTTTTGTAAATTTGTCATGGGAGCCACAAAAATCCATTGCTGAGATTGTTTTATTCCTAACTAATTTCTATTAACTCTACAGTGTCCCACGATGATCCCATAACATGCTTGGGCATATGGTCAGCAGAAGAGCTGCTCATTCTATACAAATGCTGATGTGATGAGGAAGGGTGTCAGCAGGACCATCTTGCCCCAAACTCAGTTACATTGCTCATTAGTCCTGATGCTCTTGCCTGTCTGATAAGCATAGTCTGTGCCTCATGGTGCCCCAAGACTCGTGCAGGGTTGGACTTTTGTTTCCTAATAGTGCAATGGGCCTCACTGTTCAAGGAGGGATAATGGCAATCGTTTGTATGTGGGCATTTCTGCGTCTTCGTAGAAATCTGGGGATTTCTGGCCTCCTGGAGAGGTCTCAAAGCTACTCCACCTTTGGAAGCTGCAGGACAATGGTTTTAAGAGGGTGAGATTAAAATCTTGGAACTCTTCCATGCTCTTTTACAGAGCAAGTGAGGTCACAGGCAAATTAGCAGGATGTTGGAAGGAGATCAGGACTGTTCCTAAACATGTATCATTTTTCTAGAGGGGTTTTTACCATCCCAATAAGTGACTGTCCAAGGCAGGAGCCAGCTGAGGGAAACACTTTGATCACACTTTGGCCAACCCAGTCCCCAGTGATGCTTCTAAGGGTTAGACAGCTTTGCAAAACTCCTCCACCCAGTTAAAAGCACTGTGACTAACTCTCCTGCATATAGCCCATTTCCTCAAAACAGCAATCACAGGCTGCAGACAGCAGACAAAACCTTCGGACAGGAGACTGGTCATGCCCGAGTGATGTCCTCAGTACAACCAGTTCAGTGCAGTATGGCAGAAGGAGTGTTAACATGGGTGTGATACCCTGCCGACGAATTCCAGTGTCACTAGGTAATAATTTGTAATAACTCAGAGTAACAATTTCCATATGTAGGACCCAAAAACAAGAACTACACGTCAGGAGATGCCTTCTCCAGCTTCTTAGATGAGAGCAGGTTTTCCATCTCCTCTAAAGTAAGATCTATCCTGTTTTCTGTCCTGGTCTCCATCACCGCGCCAAAATAAAATCACCCGAAGACAGATATGTCAGTAAGCAGAGCTGGAATTTTTGCTAGAGGTTTGGGGTGGAGAGGTGTTGGCATGGACTGAACTCTCAACACCATGATCATACTTTACTGATTAAGGAGCCTGGACAGATGCTCCTTTCACTTCCACTTTAGACGAAAACCTTGACTGTCTTGGCGAGGATGGTGTGTTTGGTGTTCAGGCTTTTTCAGGACTGTCCAGAATGTGGAAATTCGTAAACAGAGTGAAACCAGGGGGTGGACACAAACTAAAAAAGTGGGACTGAGGGCTTACTAAGAACTTCCGTCCAAAGAGTTCTCTGTGCTTCCCTGCACGGAGGAATGGGATTTTCCCTTACCCATGCCTCAGAGAGCTCCTTTTTCCGTCTGGGCAGAAAAAGCCAGGAAGGTAAGAGTTAATGCCAACGAGGTCATTTAGCTGAATGGTGTCCTTTTTTTCTCATCCACCTCCCA
>Ga0181612_127898_pt1 | contig 18403 bp, 10 predicted proteins | sample HoacroProtozoa21_FD_119630 | JGI IMG/M metagenome (GOLD analysis project Ga0181612, IMG submission 119630) | Hoatzin crop microbial communities from Cojedes, Venezuel. Combined Assembly of Gp0051906, Gp0051904, Gp0051908
AATTTCCCCCCCCCCCCCCTTTTTTTTTTTTAAACAAAGGGAAGTAATCTTTGGTGTAACATCTTATTTTGAGGGAGAAAAAAAAAGGGAAATGTGCTTCCTTGGCTGAGTAAAATTCTGAGACTTACAATACAAGCCTTTACAATTTTATGTAGCTTCCTCTCACGTCTTGTAATATAGTCATAATGTTTTTTTAAGCTTCACTAGACAGCCTTAAAATCTTGCCCTTTGAGATGGTAAAGCTGGAATTTGCCACCTTTCCGATCAGTATTTCTGTGCTGAAAGGGCCAGAGACTTGATGATTAAGCTTTGCTGAGATGAATGGATAGTCTGTGACAGTCGTGATTGTTAACCATCAAATTGACGTGGGTCTGTAAAGTCAAGGGCAGGGATCTGACTTTTCAGGTTAGATCTGCGTGTGCCTCCTGCCAGAATTACGCTTCTCCATACCAGCTACTACACGCTTACATGCTGCTTCTGGTTCTTCCTTTTCTTGCTTGTCACTCCTTGAACGTGCTTCCAAAGAAATTCGCTACGTTGCCGTAAGAAGCACCCTGGGGCAAGTGTTGCATAGTTTCTGGTCCTGTATTAACATGTTCATAAGCATTCATAACTCATCTGGCTGGTTATGAATTTGGGTTTTGTCACATTCTGTTTAACAATTACTCTTCTCTCTGCATCAGTGCTAAAAGGAGATCTTAGTATTTTAAACTTGTGCAATTTTTAGACATTGTGTGTGTGTATGTGTGTGTCTGCACTCGGTTAGAGCAGCTAAAGACAAACATGGTGCATGTGAAAGTGGCAGGATAGCATATTACTGATAATTATTTTTTCTTTCAGGTACATGTATCATGTTTTGACTAAAAACACCACAGTAACTGATCACAACCGCAACCTGCTGGTAGAGACTATTCGTTCTATAACAGAGATACTCATCTGGGGGGATCAGAATGACAGCTCAGTATTTGAGTAAGTACTTCTAAGCAACTCGACTCTGGCTGTGTTTTTGAAGAATTACGAGAGTTGCATAGAGATCTAGTTCAAAAGGTTAACTCTGCCAAGACTGTGTTTCATGAATGTAGGTAGAAGGCTATGTCCTGCAGTAGACGGGTAAGCAGGATCATATTCTTGTCGTACAAAGAGAGAATTTGCTTCTGTTAACAAAAACGTGTTCCAAGCCCAGAGCCCCGTTCATGTGCTGCTTTAGTTTGATTCAAATCTTTTGATATAATTACGAAATCTAACCCATTTTAGGGCCCAGATCTACTCAGTACATCTACTAATATCCTAGGACTTTAATTTGTTCACTTCAGTTTATATAAGATGCTACAAATAGAGATCTTATTTTAGGTGTGATACTTGGAGTTTTTGTTCAGGTGTTACTTTAATCCTCATCAGATAGCGTGACAGGAAACGAAATTCGAAAATAAATATTCACAGTTGCGAATCTGACTATTAATGCCCATTGCTTGGCTGTTTGTGTCAGAACCCTTTTATGAAGGCAACTTGTGACTGAGATGTAAATCTAAAGTGTTTGGTGTTTTTAGTTACTTATTTAGGGAGTGGATGGTTTTATTTTTACAAGATGATATCAACATAGTTGGGTCATGATGTGGACTAAGAAAATTAACTTATTCTGATTATTCACGTTTGTACTGTAACTCCATCACATTCCTCACGGTCTTCTCTGTTTGGGAGAACTTTAGGAGTGAGGGGTTTTTCTGCAGTTAATGTTAAAAAAATTTTATAGCTATATATTTGTGATGTCCTGGTAGGAAAGAGTCCACGCTGTTCTCTTTAAATTGCATGCATTTCTGTTTTAAAAACACTGCAAGCATTCCCTTCTGTTTGAATTGTACGATAAACCAAGAAATACTTGCTTCTGGTGTAGGGAAAAAAAAAATTGAAGTGGATCAAAAATAAGGTCTGCAGTGTTGAAGACAAGAAGTGTGTTAGCTTAAAAGAGGGAAGTGAGCAAAATGTAACCTTCATTTAGAGGCTTTACCCTTCAAAATTATGACTGCACAGCAGGGAAGCTGCCTGAAAAATCGAATACACTAAAAATAAAATAAAAAAGGCCCTGATTTCTTGACATCGCTTTTCTGCATAATTTGAATGTTTTAGCGTCCCTGTTATTATTTAAGGTTTTTTGGAAGATATTCCTCTGTTACACAGTAAAACTTTGCAGTATCGTTCTTCATTTTGACGGTCTCCCCCAACTGAAACGATTCTATGATTCATAAATGTAAAACATGCTGTTTGTTAAACTTGCCTATAATTGTCCCTGATCCTAGTGAAATTGTGTTCCTATTAAATACAGCGAGTGACTTCATGACACCTGTATTTCCTTTCAGCTTTTTCTTGGAGAAGAATATGTTTGTTTTCTTCTTGAACATCTTGCGTCAGAAGTCTGGTCGTTACGTGTGTGTACAGCTTCTGCAGACTCTGAACATCCTTTTTGAGAACATCAGTCACGAAACATCACTGTGTAAGGGCACACTTTTAAACTGTTTAGAATTAAGTGATCAAGATTTGATCAAATTCCCTTTCTTTTAATGAAGTTTAGTCCTAGTGCCCCTTCACAGAAGAACTATCTGAATTCCTAACAGTCTTTTTAATTGAACGCTACTGAAAATACGGTGTAATTTGACTCCAAAATACCTTTGAATGTAAATTTTCAGTAGTACAAAAGCAGTTGTTTGGTACTATTGAAACACTTGTTTTGCATATTTCAAGGGGTTCTTTAAGTCAACAAATCAGCTGTGGTCTGAAATGTTTGCCTTGCTGCCGCAGATGATGCGGTGGAACTCTGTTGTCGAATTTGTACCGGAACTGTTCTGACATCGTTGGGGCTGACATTCAGCCACCTGTGTTTACTTCGAGATTTTTCAGAAACATATAAAGAGAATTAATAGTTAAAGTACTCCACAGCTGTCGTGAAGAGAAAGTCATATACAAGCTTTTGAGAGTTTATGACTCTGGAAGGAAAAGAGAGTTGTTCAAAGTGTTGTTTATTAGCTGCAAAGCCTCTACATAAATTGAGGAAGGTGAAGTATATTCTCAGTTGTCTTGTTCTTGGGAGAAAAGAACTGTGTAGGGAACTATTTCCTTATGTTACCACTTGAAGCCATCACTTGAGTTGTTTGGCTAAAAACTGGGGTCTTCAAGCATCAGGTAGTTTGTTGCTAGCTGGTAATTCAAATACAGCATAATGCCGTGTGATGTCTCTTCTTTTTCAGACTACCTGCTCTCCAATAACTACGTAAATTCTATTATTGTCCACAAATTTGACTTTTCCGATGAGGAGATCATGGCATATTACATATCGTTTTTGAAAACTCTTTCCCTGAAACTCAACAATCATACTGTACATTTCTTTTATAATGAGGTAAGTGAAGAAAGAGTTGGAGTATAACGATAAGAGGACTTCATTAGGAATTGATAGCAATTTGGCACATGTTCTGTTTAGTCCCTTGTCTCAGCATGTCCTGCATTTATTTTTGTAACGATAATATTGGTGATTGAGGTTTCATTTGTGCGGATCTCTGCAAAAGCATGATAAAGAAGGTCTTTGTCCTCATACAACTGTAATAAAATCCTAGTGTGGAAGTTAGTGTTGGACTGTTTCAGTAGTTCTGAAGTCTACTTCCCTCTGAATTCAACTTGTTTACGCCTTGTTTTCTTGTGCTTTTATAAGCAGGATGTTTTCTGTTGGCTCTTGGTTCTAAGAGGCTTAGTCAAAGTCTAAAAAGCCTGAGTAATCGAAGGCCAAAGGTGAAAGGGTTTTTCCTCGCTCCATTCCACTTTTTGCCCGAAGAGGGCGTTAAAGCACTGCATATGTGCAGAGTTAACATGCAAAAAGCTGTGAGGCTTAGAGTGCTTTAGTTTCATGCAGAGCCACAAATACAGCTGACTGCATTATAAAACCCTGTAGGTTACTTAAGTAGTAAGTGAAAATATCAAAGTAATACACGGAAAACATTTTTCTTACAGAATCCCATCAAATATTCTGTGTGTGTTTTGGTTAATTCATAAATACTTTCTTTTCTCTTGTTACAGCACACTAACGACTTCGCTTTGTACACCGAAGCTATTAAATTTTTTAACCACCCGGAAAGCATGGTCAGGATTGCTGTTAGGACTATAACTTTAAATGTCTACAAAGGTATGCTTTTTATATATTAAAAAAAGCATGTGTGTGAAATGTTTGTTTCACTGTAGTTTAATTTTCAATTATTTACATTTAAGGGTTTTCTGCCTGTTTTATGAGATTGGAAATCTTAGCACATTGACATACTTCATATACACATTTTGGGTTTTATGAAGCAGAACCCCAAACCTGCAGTGTGTACTTGTGAATAGTACTGTTTCCTCACAGATGAGACTGGTTTAAACAAACCCAAAAGAGTATCAAGCATACACAAGGAACTTCAGCTTCCCTTCTAACAGAGATCAGAATGTGACTGTGTTTAAAAAACAAACAAACAAAAACCCCAACCCCCAAAGTGCTTTAAGAATATAAAGTATTTTTCACTTGTGAACTCGAGCCTTACAATGTATGAAGCAGTAACCTTGCTGGCTCTGTCACTTCCTTTTGGATTTGAAGTGCATTAGGATATGATTGTAGAGCTCCTAGGTGCTGCAGTCACTCCAACGTGAAGAAGACCATTCCCAGAGGTGCCTGGTGAAGGCCAGAAGGTTTTCTATAGAAAACTTTGCAATGGGTTTTCTGGAGAAACTGAGGAATCTGCATTATTTGAAATCTTCAAAACTCAGCAAGGCCATTAGCTGCCTGGTTGAACTTTGAAGTTAGTGCTACCTGTAGAAAAAATGGTGTTTATTCAGCACTTTTGTCTCTGAAATCAGCATGCTGTAAGGTAGTATGTATTATAGAAGATGTTAATTTGGAGCTTCTTATTCTTTAATCCCTATTAAATTACATTTTGATTTTACACAACTTCGTATCAATTAAGAGAAGTAGTGATTGATGACAGTCTTCATCATAGAAGAATGTAAGATCTTTTTTAAAACAATGAGCAATTGGCTTTGCAAATAGCTGGCTGACCTGCATAGCAGACAGGTTCTATGAGAAACCTACTGTAAAGTGCTGGCTGCAAGGGACAAAATGTCTTTCTTTTGCATGTCGAGAAATGGGCACTTGGTACATCTTTTCTACGTGAAGGAACTGTCCAGTCAATACGAGCTCACAAAAAGAGCAAAGTGCAGGTTTCATATCCTGTTTGTTATATATTTATGTAACTAAACATTTTTATGGTAAAAGAATGTACTTGTCTAGAATTTTCATTGAATGTTGTAGTGATATAAAGGTTAGAGTGGAAACAGCACAGCTCAGGTGTTCAGGCTTGAAAATTTTCTGACTATCCATTTGCATATGTTCTGATCTAACACCTACCCTGTATCTTGTAGTTTAGATGCTTTGTGCTTTAGGTTTTAAAACCCTTTTAGAGGATGTCACTATCCCAGTTCCTAATCCTGTTAACTGTTGTCTGTTTCTTTTGCCCTTCCTTCACTGATGATTCCTGTGTTCCTTAATGCAGTGTCATGTAAGTCTAACTAGCTTGACTTTCAGCAGTACTGCTTTATTCTTAAGTTCTTTTTTTTTCTTCCTTTTCGTAAAGAATGTGCCAAAAACCCTTTCTGAACGCCACTAGATTTGTTCAGACCTATGTAAATATATCAATGTTATGCTCATTCAAGCCAATTAAGAATTGATGTGACGCTTTTGTAGATGTCCATTTCATGCAAAAGATCATATCAGGTATATACTTGTATGAAAAGCTAGCATGTGTTCAAATTTCAGAAGATACTTTGTATTTCTTAACACTAAAAAAATATTGGCAACTAATTTTTCTTTTTATCAATCCCTCTTCAGTGGACAACCAACCCATGCTGCATTACATTAGAGATAAAACTGCTGTCCCGTATTTCTCCAACCTCGTTTGGTTTATTGGAAGCCACGTAATAGAACTGGATAACTGTGTGCAGACTGATGAAGAGTAAGCTTTTACAACTGCTGGGTACTGAATGGAAATGCTTTTCCTAGATGTTGATACTCTCTCTATTTTGTCTGCAGTAGTCCAGTTAAGTTAGTTTCTGAATGTGTTCCCTTGTAAGCAGTTCAAGCTTTTCATTCTCATGAAGTTTTATAGTGATTCTTTGAATTAAGTGCTGTGTGCCGTGTCTGTGCTAGTATCTGTACAAGTAAAGTAGTGTTTGGCAACATGGTTTTTCTTCATCTTTGTTTTACTTTGGCTAGATTTAGTAGATATCCGGAAGGCACAAAAGCTGTTTTGTGCCGCTCAGTCTTACTGACTTTGTCTTTTTAATATTCCTTGCCTGTGTGTTATCTTAGTAGAACAGCTTTCTGAAAAGGTTCTAGGAAAAAAATTTTAACTGGTAAGGTGAACTTTATTCAATATGTGAACTGTCAAACCTGAAGTACCTCTGCAATATTCCATTAACAACTATAGAAATACTTTGTTGTTCAGGTTATTCGTGGTTTGCCTTCCCACCCCACCTTAGGATGGGGGCTGTTTCTTGCTTGCTGAAAGTGAAGAGGTAGACATTAAATACAATGTAGATTTCTTCTTTTATTTTCGGAAACAAGTCTTGCCATTTTTTATGGTTGGCTTGTGTAAAGACTGCCAGTGGAATGCGAAGTTTTGTAAAACATTGCTTCTGACAACTTGGGGAAAAGCTTGGTATGTGCATCCTAAAGCACACATAAGCCTGAATACTGTTTGCTATCTGCATTAGTTGACTTTACAGAAAACATGTGCTGTAGGCGGTCGATCTGCACAAGGTGATCTGTGGAAGGGATGCACATGAGTTCTGTCCTTAAGTTTTTAAGACTTTGACGATTGGTTATATCTGACACTTTCTTTCTGCTCTCTTTTTCAGGCACAGAAATAGGGGCAAACTGAGTGACCTGGTGGCAGAACATCTTGATCATTTACATTACCTTAATGACATCCTTATCATTAATTGTGAATTTTTAAATGATGTGCTGACAGACCACCTACTTAATAGGCTCTTCCTTCCCCTCTATGTGTATTCATTAGTAAATCAAGATAAGGTAAGCTAATACCTGCAAACAGTGAAGTCATAAAGGTATTACTTGCTTTCAGTACGCACAATGATTTGTTCAGCAGGTGTATTCTGTGGCAGGGTTAATACTGTCAAGATCTGTGTTTGTGCGTTTTACATGAAACAATTTGTTTAAGGTGACTGTAGGTGAAATACCCTGGGACTGAATTTAAGGACAGAATAGATGAAACTTGATTTACCCACTAAGTACTGTTTTGGATGACATTGTTGTTAAGTGCTAGCAATAGTGGAGATGAGAAGAGCTGCAGATTTCAAACAGGGTTTAAATTTCTCTGACACTGGGAGATGTGTGATTTCCTTTTCCAGTATGGTGACTTGTCTCCTGGCAAAAGCAGATTATAGTACCTTTTCCCAGTATACACACAAATTTTCCATGGTGTAAAAATCCACTCCAGGTAGAAAATAATAAACTTTTGGTTTTGATACTTGATCATTCTGTTTGCAGGTAAGCTGTGTTTGAGTGTGATATGGTTGAATTTATTTTTAAAGCATAGCCTTTAAATTTAGTGGAAAGCTATTTTTTGCTGAAATAGAAGCTACTGTTCTAAAACCTGTATAGGTTTCTGTATTCACTTGTCATTTAAAAAAATAAATACATTCACTGTTGGTTTATTCCTGTTTTTTCCTTCATTCCCCTGCCCTTCTTAAACTTCTGTAGTGGTATTTGTCCTTACGATACACAATGCTTTGTGAATTTCAGCATACTTTCGCTAACCAGAGGTCAGACTTCTTGAAAGTTAATGAATTCGGTATATTGCATGTGCACTGAAGACTGAATAACAGTCTACTTCTTGTCTTGTCATTGATAAGGCCATTGAAACAGGCTGGAGCAGACTTCCTGACTTTTACTTTCATTTCAGCTATTCTAACTCCTTGCATTCACGCATGTACAAAAATCTGCTTTTCCTCCTGCTTTCAGGCAGATGTGTCTGTTGTTATGAGGTCAGAGTTATTTGTGATCATAAAATTGAGCTGTTCTTGCCTCTTGAGATAACTGATGAATTTATTTGGTGATGGTTTTTAAAGTGTCGCTAATTTATTTGTAGAAACATTTTCATTACTACTGGTATATAAATTCAGCACCCTCGTGCTCAAGTTATGCTTCAAGTATTTTTGTCTAGTGTGATTTACTTGACTTGGGAACGTCTGTCAAGAATGTGTTTTTACTGTGTGGCTAATGTTTTATCGTTTCTGAATAGCTGATTTTTAGAGCAGGCTTTAATGAAGGCTAATGGAGAAGTACATTTTGAAGGAAGAGTAGCATAGTAAAAACCAATATACTTGAATACTTACCTGTTAAATTTAAGTTACCAAAGTGACTATGAAAGACAGTAATCAATAGCAATTTTTTTAAGCTTGTGGAGTAAGGGATATGCTTGTTTGGAGAGCCTTCATTTGAAATAGTTTACAAGAAGTGAGTGGTAAAGAGCATGATGCGTTCTGAACATTTTGTAGCATAATGTGGAACAATACAACATTAAAAGTTTTGTTTTAAGTAAATGCTTGAATTTTGTATAAATAAATCAGCATTTTTCATAACATATTTTTCTGTAGGGTGGAGACCGTCCAAAAATAAGTCTTCAGGTTTCTCTCTATCTTCTTTCTCAAGTGAGTATTTTGCCCTATTTAAGAACATGTTCTGCAGTAGTGTTATGATTTATAAATTACTGTATTTTCATCTATTTTGGCAAAACCAGTAAAGACAATTTGGCAAACGAATTTTTAAACGTATCAGTTTCCATGAAAAAAAAAAAAGCAAGATCATTTGTCTTTTTATGGACAGACCAAATAGCTTATTACTTGATATCATTCTTCTGAGGATGCCATAACACAGAGCAGCCTTTAGAGCAGCCAGAGATTATAGTTTACCCTACCTGACAGAGCTGCGTAGTAGAGCCATGCAAGATGCTAGGGTAGATTTTAGTAAGATTGCAGGTGAAATTTAGCTAGATGCTGCATTGCACTTTGCGTCTGCCTAAGGTATGGAAGATTCCGGGTTTGATTTTTCCTCTTTGAAGTATAGAGGCGGCAATGATCTCATGGGTTTTTTTGATTGGTTTTAAAAAACACAGAAACCTCTAAAAATCACCACCACCAAAAACTTAAAACTGTCTTCACAATTTGAATTTCACTATGCCTATACCTTAAATCTGTAAGTACTTATTATTTCTTATTTTTACCAGTCCCACTTACTTTTCTTTCTGGAATTTATTTTCAAATGAAGAGTTTTAAGTGGAATTTTTTTTTATTGTAGAGAAAAATAATCTTTTCTCCCAGTAGTCTTCGGTGCATTTCGGTGCATTTCTATGAGTCTAGTTTTCTTTACGTTCTCTGAAAATACTTTTGACTGGCATTCATAGAATTTATAGTTCATTTTGCTTTGAACTTATGATAGTACGTTAGTCATTTTAGTATCCTCTGGCCCCTAATTTCATCTTCTTTTATAAGAACTTTTCTGGAAGATGTGGTTTTTCAGAATAATATAATTTAATGCGTCTTAATTTAAACCTATAAAATTCTGCTGTAGTGGGAGTTGCTTAACCACAGATAAAAACTTTGAGACAACAGCTTCTTGTAACTAAAGGGATCTGCATCACAGAGGTGTATATGTTGACCTCACCTTTTTGATTTCGGTGGAAGTATTGGCTAGGTGTCACTTGAAGATTTGCACCTGTTTTCTTTCTTGTTTTATATAAATAAAATGGAGCTGTTTTTCTAACCATAAAGAATTGGGAATAAATTTCGTGTATCGGAATGTGATGTGATGTAGAAAATCAAGCTACCTTTTCTGTAACTGGCAGAAATGCATCTTTTTCTACCTCTTTGTAACCTAGAGTGTGTCTTTGATGGAGTGGGATCTGAAAAAGTGTGCACTGACTATCTGAAAACCCTGCTTAACTATTTCTGCTGTTGACACCAGGCGTACACTTTAGGCATCACACATATGTTAGAGGCAAGTGCTGGAGAGACTCGTACTAGCAGCTGGAAATGCACTGCTGCGGATTTTCGTCCACTGTTCAGAAAGTGAACATGCAGTGTACTCATGCCAAAGCGTGCTTGTGTATAGTCAGGTTACAGTGTCTGAATGAGAAGAAGCTTGAGTGATTTTTGAGGTTGTTGAGAGTATTTCTGAAGTGTGCTGTGACTTTCCAAAGCTTTACACAGGTCACCGCTGCATGCTAATAGTCACTCCACTTTTGAAGGTCTGGAATGGTTCTGACTTCAATCAGAAAACCTGTGGAGATCACATTTAGCTAAATATGGTCAGACCAATGATTACGTTTTTTGATTTAGAAATTGTTTGGGGATTTTTCAGTTAGAAGCGCTGTTTAGGGATCCAGCTTTCATGTTCCTGTGAAGAGAATGGATATAAGCTGACGTAAGGCTATTGTGACTGGGCCTGAGCACATTCTGTCCAGAAGCCAATTGTTTGCTGGCCCAGCCTTGCGAGCCTTGCCTCAAAATAGGGTGGTTAATGTAAACAGAGAACTCCGTTAAAGCACTGGAGCACTTCTGGATAAGTGCTTTGATCTTACAGGCAGTATGGCCCTTATTCCTGTGCTATGTAGCCACTTTGTAGCTAGACCATAATTCATTGTGATTTCATAGCTAGAAAAGCTGCTTCTGATCCAGTTCAGCCTACTGCGTGACATTTACTCATGAATCACTGCAAAGTAATTGTGTGTACCACACAGAGCTTACTGGAGTCCTGCCAGCTGTTGGCATGCCAGAAGGTCAGTGGATGCTGTCTGCCGTAATCAGTTTGTGTTGTTTCTCAAAAAAGAATTTTCTTGAGCAGTTTTAGTTTGGGTTCCTTGCTAGAATATCACGCAGCTTTCATCTCAAAGCTGATCAGTAGAGAATGTGCATTTCTCATGAGGGAAGAGCATGCAGAATTATTGAAACTACGTAGCTTAAAATGTAGAGAAAGATCAAATACTTGTAGAGAGGATTATGGACTCCTGTGTTTTGAAGTAGATTTCATGAACTATTGGTGTTAGCAATTGAACTTTACTGTGTATGTAAACTTAAGATACCGGTTTAAGAAGTTTATATGTAAACTTAAGATACCAGTTTAACAAGGTCAAAATAAGTATGTTCAGTGACTGATATTGTGTAACTCTGTGTTCTGTAGTATATGCCTGATGTTTCTTTCCACCCTTCTTTTAATAGGTTTTTCTAATTATACACTACGCCCCTTTGGTGAACTCGTTGGCTGAGGTTATACTCAATGGTGACCTCTCGGTGTTTTTTTCTAAAGTTGAGCAAGATATACAGAAAAACTCAGTAAGTGGCCAACTAATCTTTAATATTTTTTTAGAGACAAAGAAAATGTTTGAAAAACAAGATCGGGTATCTGGAAACTGGTAAGCTAAGGTGATTGTGTTTAGGAGAGAAGAGCAGCGATAAGAGATTTCAGCTTTTGGTGTTAGACACAGCAGAAAAATGCTCTGTGCAACCTGCACCATTATGTTCTTGTCAAAGTTGCAATATTTTTTTGTGCACGCATATATATTTTGGGTAGTAGTATAAGAATGTGTAGGACAAATTAGAATACTTAGTTCCTTCTGTGGGGGTCAGACACTGCAAAGGCTTCCATCATTTTGATGGGACGCTTTTGTAATCAAGTCATCTGTATTCAGTTTTTGTTATCAACTCTTTGGTAATGAAACAGAAATGAGTCATCACAATTTTCCTGTTAAATTATTTCCTTACGCAAGCTGTAGTAGAAAGAAGAGATTTAGAAAAAATATCTGGCCTTATAGTAAATCCTTTAGATACAGAAGTAAATAAATAGTTTTGTCTGAATATTCCCAGTGGTTTGGCAGTAAAACTGATCATCTCCGAAAGTGTGCAACAGTGTGTGCAAGAGATTATAGACCAGGCACAAGTAGATGGGAGTGCTATCACTTTATCGTTGCCCTTGTACCTTCAGATTTAATCCTGTGTAGAAGTTGCTAGGTGCTGCTGTGGAAGTGTCATTTCTATGACTTTTTTCCCTTTTGCTGCCAGTTTCACGGTTTGTGAAGTGCTTGCTTGTTACTTCTTACAGGCCTGTTTGAGGGTGGTAATAAGAAGGGGATATGACTTGACTTTGGTTAAGAGGCTTCTGACTGTAGTTCTGTCTAAAGACTGCACATGTCCTCTAATGTCTGACTGGTCAGCAAAGTGTTACTGACTGAATGTTTAATCTATCTAGCAGTAGATTGGTTCTTGTGAATTTTCTTGCCCAGCAGTGGGTATAGCTCTGAGAGTTTGAAGAGGGAGATATGTTTCAACTCTTCCGTGATACAAGTCAGCTTTTCCAACTTTCTTCCTACTGTGCAGTGGCAGCTGTGTGGGCTGATCGTAGCCAGTAGCTTTTGCTTCCTGGTATTTTGTAATGTTGACCTTCATATTTAGAATCTAATCTTTTATAGAAAAAACTGCAGTGGAATGGTAGAGCTGACCGAGTGCTTTAAGACAAAGCAATCTCTTGTGCTAGCAAATGTCTGACCTTCTGCTAGCTGTGCACTGAATGTCGTGCATGTTACTTGTGCAGAAGTTACTAGGAAATTTGTGGCAAGAGGGTGTTGTTGCAGAAGTGAGATTTTCTTTTCCTGTCATAGTTACTGTACAGAGTTGCAAAATACCTGTAGCATATGTTTTTGTGCTTGCACTAGTGTTAGGAATATTAGGGGTTTCTTACAAACTTCTGTTCACCTCGTCTCTTATGTTTGAAATACTGTTGAAGTTGCTGCTTCTTCCTGGTCTTAAAGATGTGTCCTCATGGCGTATGGACTGCGAGTTCTGTTGTGCCTGAACAGGTAGTAAATAGGAGGGGTATTTGCATTCTAGGATAGACACTTAGCGAAGCTGCTAGAGGTGGAGCTTTGTTACAGGGAGAGCGGAGAGTTGGCACTTTTGATGGATGAGGAAGAAACTTCCATGGGAGAAAACATACTCTTCAGTGAAACCTTGGAGGGGAAAATCTGCACTGTCAGAAAACCTGCTGGTGGAGGTTGGTTGGTTGCGGAAAGAGCAGGGAGTAATCTTCAGCAGAAAGAGCTCCATGCCCTCTTCCAAACAGGGGAGCTATCAAGTGAGCTGCTCTCAGTTGATGAGTATGAACAACTAGTACATCTATTGCATGGTATTTTCTACTGATATACAACCTGATGCAGTGGGGCTAAAGTCAGCTGTAGGTATGGAGGCGTAGACAGCTGTGAAAAAGTGATGAGCAAGTTTTTTAGTTGACTTTTTGACTGACTTTAGAATGGTGTTTCTTCTTAAGTCAGACCTAAATTTATCTTTTACTGCTTCCTTTCTGTTGTAATTTCCCAAGGTAATCATTCTGATACTCTCCAAAGCTCATTGTTTTGGGGATATCTGGGTGTGTTACGGTGAGCCCCAGCTGTGTCTGAGTCCATTCTCTGTACCTAGCACTGCTCATCTGTCGTGAGATGTCTTGATATATTTAAGTTGAAGTGTAACTGTCAGTTTATAACTAACATGTACTTATTAAAACCTGAAGTAAGTAGAACCGCATGTGTATGTTGATCTTCCTAAGAAGATGAATTAAAGTGGAATGACGTGTAGAGAGTATGGACTGAGATGACCAGAAGCAGGGTCACATGTCCTCATGAGAGGAGACTAAATGAGTAAAGAATGCTTGAAAATAAAAGCTGAGAAGTATTGCAGTTGTTGTGTATAAATGCAACATATCCGGAGTTATTTAGGGCAAAAGAGCAATGGTAGCTGTCACGACAGGAACAAATGGTACTTTTTACTGGAAATTGATTTGTGGAATTTTATGGGAAATAACTTACCTGTGGAGGCCTGCTGAACATCATAGGGTAGTAATGATTGCCCAACCTCCATTGAACAATTTCTCCACTTCAAAGTATAGCAAATAAGATTCATCCGTATTTTTTCCCCGTATTTCTGTTTCTGGGTGGCATCAGGAGAAATACTAACTCTTCTCTCGTGATGAGAGTTGAATATGTATAACCAACAGAACATATTTAAGCTTGTTAGCAGTCGTCACGCTAAGGTTTACCTTACTTCCTGTGAGATGTGTTTTCCTGCATAATTCGGATGTGGGCCAGTTCTGCCTAGTTCATGTTTCTTGGTTTCTTGTTCAACCTACTTTCTCCTTCCTGTAAAAGTTGTTACTGGTACTGCCTTATTTTACCAGTGCACATTGCACAAGATTAACCCGAATGGAAAACATGATTGAAAAACCTTTTAAAAGTATAAAATAGCAGTATCTCAAACTATGTAATCAATTTAGATAATCCATGTACTACGTAAATTAAAAGTCTGACTTAAGGATATTCTGAATATATAGCCTTGTTGTGTTTAGTGGAATAGAATGACTTCTTCTCAGCATTCTTTCTTGAGACAGACCAGACCATGGTTCAGTGCTTATGAGCACATTGCTATCTGCTGGTCTTTTCTGTTATTTTGCTCATATGACTAACAGCATGTTAGGAACGCAAGGATGTTAAATACATGCATTCTTCATAAAGAAAGTAGCTACAGGATTCTAGAAAGCAATTGTAAGGAGTAAATGCAGGAAAGGAAAAACACATTATGTAACTTGCATGCTACTTTGCTTTTATTCCCTAAAGAATAGGATTTAATGTGTTCTTCCCATTTCTTATGACTTTTCTGACCAGAAGCCATCACTAAAAGATAATCTGGTTGTAACTCTGGGTGTTTTATAACCTTCCTATGTTGCAATTCGATCAGACTGAAAATATATATGAGAGGTTACTGGGGGATAGAAGTGTGGTAAATTTCGCTTTGCAGATTTTTTTGGTATTGTAAAAGATTCCTCCTACTACTATATGGCTTGTTTCAGTGCCAAGTGTAAGGTGACTTACACAAGATTTCTGTAAAACCTGTTTAAAAAGTCAGAAGATTCAGAGAAGCATTTTGGCAATTTGACTTGTGGAAGGCTTCTTCCCAGATCTTTTCCTAATCTCTTTTTTTTTTTTATGTACAGGTGTTCCTTATTAAATGAAGGGGGGGATTTTACCAAACTTTTCCTATGAGGTTTCTTTGCATTCATCTTCAGTGCTTATTGTAGTTGAGCCACCTAAGGCAAGGAATGGAATTAGTTTTGTATTTACTCTAGTCTTTAATAAACTTCTATTGATAAAAAAGGTGGTTCGATATCTTCTTGTCTCAAGATGGCATACTTTTTAACGATAGATCTTTAGGATGTGTTACTTCGGAGATAATTGTTCTGCTGGTGATTTGATACAACTTGAGGTCTGCTTTCTTGTATTTTAAAATGGATTTGAGATTTGTAGGTGGTATGCTAATTTACATTCTAAAAACCCCCTTTTATATGAACTGAAGTTTTTTTATCAATTAGAGTTAAAAATGTCTTGCTGTAACTCAGTGTAAACTTCAAATTTATAGGCAAAGTCAAGTATCAGATGTTTCATAAAACCAACAGAAACACTGGAGAGGTCTCTTGAAATTAACAAACAGAAGGGGAAGAAGAGGCTGCAGAAAAGACCCAACTATAAAAATGTTGGTGAAGAAGATGAAGAGGAGAGAGGATCTGAAGATAACCAAGATGACCTAGATAAAACTAAAGGTACAGAAGCGAGTTCAAAGGGCATCAGGACAAGCAGTGAAAATGAAGGTGAGTATACCAGCAAATGAAAATGATGCGTATAGTTTGGATACTTTATTTACTGTGTGGACCTAGTGGTGATCTGTTACATGATTTGTTCTCTTGTTGCACTGGGTAAACGTGGGACTATTAAATTTGTTTCAGTCTTTTGCTGTATTTTTTTTTTCTCATGTTAAATCATTCTGTCAGAATTTGTACTTCTAATCTGATGAAAAACTGTGAAAGTGTTCTCATATCTTCCTGTAGTCATCAGCCCTTGTCACAAATGCGTGCCTTGCACTTGGGTGTGCAGGGGTGCTTTGTAAGTAGACTTCACAACTCTGTAACCTTTACTTCTGTGGTAAGGCAAATGGTGTAGCCACTTTACCTGCGTAAGATCCTTGGGAGTATTTCATGCATGTTTCAATGACAGAATTCAACAAGTGTGCTAAAAGTGACAGTACCTGGTAGAAGATGCTATTAAATACTTTAAAACTGAAGAAATAATCTTTAACTTTTAGTTGTTTAATTGCACGTTTTCAGGATTTTTGACCTAATGCTAACCTTAAGAAGAATTGGTTTTATAGAACGAGTGGTCTTACAGCATATTGTAACTGTTTAATTTACTAGTTGATACCTGTTAGAAGGTTGTACATCAGAAACTAGTCTTTACTTTAGACATAAATAGAGAAAAATGTGGCAGAATTGCATGCAAGTAATTGAAAACAAGACCTTTATGCTTTGGCAGCCTTCTCCAGAAGTAGTTGTGTTTTGATGTAGGTCTGTTTGAGAAGGCTTTCCTTAAATGGTGTCAAATAACTGATGATCTATTGTCTACAATGATACGAAGAAAATATGACATGACTGGTGCGTTTAGTAGTCATCTTTGTCCAAATACTTAAACAAAGGCTAGATTTGGTCCTAATACTTCTACTTAAAGCCAATAGCTATGAAGGACTCGGGACGGGGTGTCCTGTTTTCTGTGATAGTAGAGACCTGTGTACAGCCTCTACAAAACTTGATGTCCACCCATGCCCCAATCTCACCAGCATTTTCACAGACACTTGATTTCCAGAAAGAGGTTCTATGTTTTTTCTTCTTGTGGTTTGATGGGATTACCGTTGCTTACTTGTTTGCTACAATAATCGATTTTCTTTACATATATTATGTATGTGTATAACTGTCTTGTAGCAGTTAAATTGTTTGAAGAAATTTAAGCAAGGTATTTTACTGAGAAGAAAATTTGCCCGCATGTACTCATTCATTAACTTTTCTGAGGTTGTTGTTGTACCTCATATATAGTTGCATCAGTAACTTTTAATGCAAAATGGAAAATAAAAAAGAGCTTGTGATAACTTTTTGTTAAAAATACTAAATTTTGGGTTTGGGTTCTTTTTTTAGAAATAGAGATGGTAATCATGGAGAGATGTAAACTGTCAGAATTGTCTATCTCTGCTGTGACAGAACAGAACACAACAGATGAAGAAAAGAGTGCAGCTGCCTCTGGGAGTGAGATAACAAACTGGAACAGGTATAAAGGACCTGTAATATATTTTGCTGGATTGCTTCCTTACTTGCCCTCCTGTTAACTCTCCCACTTCTCAAGGGATGTCTCAGATCTGCCTCAAATTAAAATTGCAGGAGTTCTTGTGGATCGCAGATAAGGGAGGCAACAGAAAAATGGGATACGGCCTCTCTAGGGATCAGTTTCAGAAATGGTTGAGTTCTTTGTAAAGTTTGTGCTTTCGTTTATGGCAATCGTGATGCCTTAAGTTGGTGAAGTTAGATTGCAGAATTTTAACACAATAAAAACAGAGTATAAATACTTTCATTCCAGACTTTTCTAAACCTCTAAATTAAGCCAGAAGAGATTCTCTTAATGATATTTATGGTCACATCCTTCAATTTTGCATACACCTACAGGGGAAAAAAAAAAGAAAATTCCTCAGTTCAGGGCCAAATTTTGCAGAGTTTTAGTAACAGTAGTTACAAGTAATTTCTACTAACCTATGTACAGTTTCCAATGTCCATTAGTTATTTGGGGTTATTGAAATCTTCTCTTGGGAATGCAGTTTTTAAGTGTTTCTGGGAGCAGAAATTTCCCTGACTTCAAAATTTATATTTGAATATATTAAATACCCAGAAAAGACATTCTCAGTAAGATTTTTGCGTTCTGGTTATTAGAATGCTAAAGAAAAGAAACTGAACATGCCATCTCTGACACAAAAGTAATTGCAAATGTGTCACTTGGAGAAATGCACATGTTTAATACCATTTCAAATTTATTTTTAAACTTGGGAAATGCTGCCTGGTATTCCCAGAATTTCATTCTGTCTCCATTATAGCTTTGATGTAGCTTAGATTACATTCATTAAGGGAAAAAGAAAAGCATTTAATATAATTGTAAAAGTGAAATTGAACCTTGACTTGAACTGGATTTAAAATAGCTTGTTCTAGATTATTGGTATTTGACTAAAATATGTGCCAAATGGCTTTTAGAAAGAAATTGGCAATGACTGCATTGAACACTAAAGCAACTCAGATGCTCAGGTCTTGAGAAGTGCAAGATACTTAGACGTGAGATGTCGATGCGTTTGGCAAATGTCTGCAGGACTCTCTTGACCTGCAGATACGAGCCGACAGCATCCTGCATCTTTTCTAAAA
>Ga0181612_183295_pt1 | contig 18402 bp, 11 predicted proteins | sample HoacroProtozoa21_FD_119630 | JGI IMG/M metagenome (GOLD analysis project Ga0181612, IMG submission 119630) | Hoatzin crop microbial communities from Cojedes, Venezuel. Combined Assembly of Gp0051906, Gp0051904, Gp0051908
CTAGCCCTCTGAGCATTTTTGTGGCCCTCATCTGGACCCGTTCCCACAGGTCCATGTCTTTTCTGTGCTGAGGGCTCCACGGCCGGACGCAGCACTCGAGGTGGGGTCTCACCAGAGCGGAGTAGAGGGGGAGAATCCCCTCCCTTGACCTGCTGGCCACGCTGCTTTTGATGCAGCCCACGATACAGTTGGCCTTCTGGCTGCAAGCATACATCGCTGGGTCATGTTGAGCTCCTTGTCAACCAGCACCCTCAAGTCCTTCTCCTCAGAGCCGCTTTCAATCCATTCTCCGCTCAGCCTGTATTTGGGCTTGGGATTGCCCCAATCCATGTGCAGGATTTTGCACCTGGCCTTGCTGAACTTCACCAGGTTCACATAGGTCCACCTCTCAAGCCTGTCAAGGTCCCTCTGGATGGCATCGCTTCCCTCCAGTGTGCGAAGCGCACCACACAGCTTTGTGTTGGCAAATGCCGAGGGTACAGGCAATCCCACTGTCCACGTCGCCGACAATGTCTGGTTTTCATCACTGGACCTGCCCTGCTCTCCATGCTTGGGCTGCTGTCGGGTGGTCTCTGCACTGGCCACAGGTGCTGTCACCCTCGGTCCCAGCTCCCTCTTCCACAGAGAGCTGCTGGCCCTCACTGCTCCTCAGCACAAACATACACCCCACGAGTTTCTCCAGAAATCTCCCAGCCCACTGGGGAGTCTGATAAATCTCTTATGTCGAAGTCACAACAGGTTTTATTTTGCTCTTGGAGACGATGTAATTAGAGTTTCTTTCAGCAGGTGCTGAACCACTTGACTCCAATGGGCTTCCATCCAAATTACTTCAGGACCACTGTAGAGCTGGAAAGAGCTCGTCTGTCCTGCCACTGTTCTTCCGCTATACAGGATGATAGATTTCAAAATCTTGTTCCGTGAACTGACGCATCCCTGGGTATCCCAAGGCACACAGAAAGTACAGCCATCAAAGCGGCTTGAACAGGCGCTTGCAGAGATGAGCAAATACCACCAAGGTCGGCATCAGCACTGAACTGTTTACCTTTCAAACCACTGACTCCTTCTGGTAAACAGTTCGATTCTCTACTGCAGACACAGCTCATGACCGCTAAACCAGAAAACTACGCTGCACTTAATGTGTCCTTCTGGGCTCTTAGAATAAATCATGTGTTTGTAAAAGAAACACAATCCTCAGGCTTCTAGCATTCCCTGGCAAAGCAAAGGAAGAACTCTGTAGACCATAATAGTTTTCATTTCTCCTTCGAACTTCCACTGATGTTACTGGCAGCCCCTCAAACTCAGTACGAGGTTCTGTCGCAGCCTGAGGAGCCGTACAGTCTGGCATGATGCTGAACACAGCCGGAGCACTTGCAGCAGCAAGGACAGCTATGCTCGCATGTACGCGACCGTCAAGTTGCATCCATCACATCTTCCCAAATCTATTACCATGCAAGAATTTAATAAACGCCTCATATCACACTGAAGCAAAAAACACTTGGTATCATTTTAATTAAAATATCTATTTTTACACAACCTGATTTTCTGAGGGAAGACAGACCCACAAACTTCACAATAAAAATTATGGGATGTAGCTGCATATACACAGTCTCACCCCATAAATGCAATGCTCAGGCTTGAGAAGAAGCGTGTGTTATGTTTGCCAAATAAAATCCAGAAAAGAGACAGGAGCACTTGCATGAACATCACAGAGATGGCGTGCACAGAGCACTGCACCCACAGCAACTCTGCTCACCCTCCAAAGACGTTGTGGGCATCTCCCCTGTCCTTTATAGCGCCTCTGCAAAGATCCATGGGCCAATTAGTAAACACAGTAATTATTAGTGATTAGTGTTAGCAGACAATGGCAAGTCTCTTCTTAAAAGCTCTACACAAGGGTGATACCGAGGCACAGGCTCTGTCTCTGAAGACCAAGTATCACGACATTACAGTCTGATGCAGACTTCAAAGAGTCTGATACGGAATTTACCGACAAAGGTATATGAAGTCAAAGGGTGCTACAGCATGTTTAGAGATCTCTTAATTTTTAAAAAAGGGCTTTTCTTTTTCTCTTGTCAAAAACGCAAATCCATCCTGGAATCTAAGGTCTAACTATGCTTTTTCTGCTTTCAAAAAATCACTGCTGATTGTCTATTTTCCCTAGAAAATAATTTGTGTTTGTATTCAGGTGGTTAAACTTGGGTTTTTAAATTCACAGACTGTCTATTCTCACTCTCAGAAGTACTGAACATTGGTAACATTCCTCCAGGGGAATGTTTTCACAATGAGAAATGGCCATTCTTGGAAAATGAAAATTTTTATGAAAATATATAAATTGAAAAATATAATTTGAAAGTACTGACATGGAGAGTTTTAATGCTTTATAAAGAATTTTCAAATTTTTAGAAAGAATTTCACAAAGGATTTTTTTTACATGTAGAAATTCCTGGATTTCTGCTACTGAGCCGTGTGTGTGTGCTGACATCGTTACCATAATAAGTATAAAAATGATTTGTGTGAGTAAGGGAAAGAAAATACACTTTCCTTTCCTGATGCACACTACTGAAATGGCTTCTGTTAACAGCATTGCTAAGTATTAAATATATTGTAACACCTACTGAATCTCTATGGCAGAAATACAAACTTTCTGGTCATCCTGAGTGTTCTTCTGAACTTCAGAGATTTCAGTATAATAAACACTTGCCAGAAAGAAACAGCTTTGTGAAGATTTGTGGAAACCAGTTCCACAAGGTCTGCATATCACTCAAATACTGCTTCATCAGGACTAACTCATTTTTATACACTTCTTTTGTGAAAAATGTAATTTGTATTGATTTGTTTTGTAGAGCAATATTCAATTTCAGTCCACACGTGAAATAACTGCTACAATACCGATTTTAATAAAGTATTTCTGTGCTTGCTAGAAATTAATTTATTTGGTAATGCCATGCATGTTTTCTTTCACCAGAGAAATAAATCATATTATAGTTTATTTAAAATGAAAATCTATATAGGAACAGAGTCTGGTGCTCCCTCGTCATAATCCCAACACCTCTGACACCTGATTTCACAGATGTCCCTAAACACATAGTAAGTGTTGCTCCTGCACCAAACAATTTTATCCCAGGGCTGTGGACCTAAAATCGTCTTTAACTCTGCATATACTTCAACAGCAAGGAGCCACTTGCAATTATGGAACTTCAAACTCCAAATAAAGCTATGGAAGTTATCTGCATATTTTCACTGGAGCAGCCTGAAAAATGAGGATTATCTTTTCTACGCAAAACAAGTAAAGGTTACAGTCACCCTGCTGACAGCATCTATCCAGATTTCAGTGTTGCCACAAATTGTTTTGGCTCTTTGGTAATGTAGAACAGAGTCTTACAAGTCTTATGCTGCAAATCAGGCTGTGCTATAGCTGAATCAAGATTTTTAATTAATGTGCTAGTATAGGATTTGCATTTTATTCACAAAAGGCTCCATCCCGAGAAATGGTGACATGGTTCCTTTTGATGTCTGTACCAAGATGGGATCAGAACCTTTAGAGATCCATTCAAAATGGTAGATTTAACGTTGTTTTTCTCGTTCTGGTAACTTTGTTCTTGTTTGATCTTTGGTGGTTGTGTAATTAACGACAGATTTAGGAACATAGGAGAAAACACAATTTTCTCCTACTTTATTAACATAACAGCAGCATCGAATTAAACCTAAATGTTGACAGCATCCCACTGACAGCTTTAAGAAATCAGTAATGATCTTTGCTTTATTAGCACTTAGTCACTTCCATTTCTTTGAGAATATACATTGTACAGCCATTCTGGGAGTCTATATTGGTATTATTTGGTATAACCCTGATACAGATCTCATTAGATACCGAATTCTGGAAAAACAACATCCCTGCATTATTGTTTCCTTTAAATCCTAAATGATAACCAAGCTATTTATACATACATATTAATAGAAGTTATGATTTGGTTCAAACAAACCTTGACTTAAGCCATCCAGACAGGACACTTGCTTAGTATCCAGATTTTCCACTGGATCCCCTCTAGAAACTTCTCCAAAAGACGTCTGTCTTTCAAAGATATTGTTGTTATTATTAACCTGGCTCCCGTTTTGCTTCATTAGCCTGAAAACCTCAGCTTCCAAGTCTCGTATCTGAAATAAATATAACGCACTGTTACCCATAACACACACATCTAGAAGAGGTGTGTTTTTTCCAGAATATCAGACAGAATTGTCTTATTCTTCAAATACTACTCACACGAGCTTGTAAGCCTTGAACCTCTGCAAGATGTGCTTTCTCCAAATCTTCTATTTTCTTTTGTTCAGCTTCCTGGCGTTTGATGAAGTCAAGTTCTCTTAGGGAAAAAAAAAAGATGTATTTGCTGTCATCAAAGCAATCAGGTTCAAATAGAAAATATAATTTTCTAATATATCTTAAGCTGTGTATCAGAAAATTCCATCCTCAACAAATATTTTATTACTAACCTAATAAGAAGGATGAAACTGCGATTAGGACAAAACCCTAAACAATTACTTAGTCTAAGCGAATATACTAGGTAAAGACATAAAAATGGTAAGAGTAATTCATCTGTGAAAAAGTAAAAATCTCAGTTGTTCTAATTGATAATCAAAACAGTTAAATCAAACTATTTTTTTCATAATTTATATTTTCTATGAAAAAAAGGTTAGCTTAGTTTATGCTGTATTCTGTTGCAGGAAATGGAGCAAAGTCTCAGTTTTATGAGAGTATGACTGTACTCCGACACAGAAAGGACATCTGTAAGTTTCCAGGTACAAATCTTATTTTCTATTAAGTTATAAGGAAACCTGTTAGGTGATTTTAGGAGTCTGAGATAGTTAAAACCAACTGACTAGATCTTTTGGTAATATAAAGTAGAGTAACAGCAGAAAGGCCATCCAAGTTCATTCTAGCTATTTTCCCTATTTCTTTTTATTTTGAAGATCTAAGACGTTTGTAATAGAAAGCACACAAGATGTCAGCTAGCTCTGGAACAGTCACGAAATTTCAAGACGGGTAACAGCATTTTGACTGTCTAAACCCCTTTTTAATGGGACAGGATATTCACTTCCGCACTCCCAGTTGTCACTTGACATTGCTGTACACTTTTCAGTTTTCTTCTTTAAATGAGTGTATTTCAGCAGGGAATGAAAAAGTTGCTGCAAAAAAAGACATTTGGGGGAATGGAAGCTGTTACAGAAATGTAAGATGTTATTATTCCTGCTAGTCATCAGGGAGAGGGGACCACATGAAACAGAGGGGGCCAGGTAATCATCAGTTAGCTCAACTCAGCTCAAACATTCTTGGCATCTACAAGAAGAAGAAAAATAAAATGTAAAATGTAACAAAACAATTTTCTTTTTGATGTTACAGTAGTGCACAGCGGGTGTGAATCCAGCTGATACATCACCACTATGAATTGCTGCAAGCATTGCTAATCAAATGCTTTACTATGACTACTCTCGGTTGTTTGCAATCGCGTCTGATTATCTAGTAATTCTGAAACAGTCCAACCTGGAATACTACAGACAAACTGTTTATTTAGTGATAGTACTGTTTTTCAATAACACTAAACTAATACTTGAATACAACTAACACTTTTACAGAATAAAACCCCCATGTTTTTCATGAAAAAAAAAAGTGAAAAATAGTGTTTACCTTACAGGTGTTTAATAGTGGGTTTCATATTTCAAAATATATCATATGCATGTTTCCTATCTGGCCCCTAAGTCATTTGCCGAGCCTGGCGTAGCTGCTTACTTTTGTTGAAAATCCTTGATTAATTTCTTTGCCTTGTTATACTTCTTCTCCAGAGCCTGATACTGGCTTTGCGTCTCCTTGAGGTGCTCATTCACCGTGTGACACAGGGTTTGCGCCTCAATCCAATAACTCTCTAATTTCATCATCCTTTCCTTATTCTCCTCAATGTTCTGCTGGAGTTGCGTCTTCTCCAATTCCCACCTCACCTTCTCATTCTCAGCAGTCTGCAGCTGAACAAAAGAGTGGAGATGCAGTCGGTAAAAAGCTGCAACGTGCAGCCCACTAGTCCACGATTAATTCAAACAACATGAGTAGTGAATTAATAACTGTAATAGTAATATGCTAGCAGTGAAAAGAGCATTCCAGGCCAAAGAAAATAGGCTGATACACACATTATTCTTCCTCATAAAACAAAGCAGAGCCTTTGCTCTGTGTTCCAGTGCAGTCTCTACGCTTCTCTGGGTTATACTAAACACACTTTAAAAATGTCAATAGTGGAGTATTCAGGCAAACTGCAGGGTTAATCAGTCAGCACTGGGGATGCATTTTGCCCTATGCATGTGGCTCAGGTGTTATAAAGCATTCATATACTTTCATATAATGACTAAATTTCTTTTTTTTTTTTTTGGGGGGGGTTGAAAGATTTAATTTCCAGGTTCTATATTTGATTTAAGAACAACTTAGAAAACAATGGGGAAAAAAGCCAGTTGCATCTAATCTATCTGCTTTTTTACCCAACTTAGAAATTCTACTGAATTCTCACAATGCCAGTTTTCATGTCATAGTCTTGCTTAATGTAGAAAGCCAAACAAAAGAGGTTGGGAGCATAATTCAAAATTTAACATCGGGTCGTAACCTAGAATCTCTTTTCATTTAAGCAAGCACAGAAGTTTGCATTCAATACTGAAACTATGCCAGAACTATCACGAGGACACAGAGAACCAGTTATAAATATATTACTCTTATTTTCTTTAAACTTGCTTAGAGCATTGTAAGGAGCCAATACAAAAAGAAAAATACGCCCTTGCTGTTAAAGATCTTAGGCGCTAATTCTGCCAAACACATCAGCACTGCTTAACTCTATGACCAGTGCAGCTCCACTGTTAGTTCCCCTATTTGGCACCAATGAAGCCCAATGACTTTTTCCAAGTGACCTCAAAGAAGTCTGAATTTTACTGCTGAGTTTATAATAAACTTTAGCTCCTTTACTAGTTTTTCGTCAGATTTATTTTGTTAGGCTTCTTGCTTCCCACCTGAAGCTAGCTGCAGGTTTCAATGTTTGGTGCTGGATAAGGGTAGGGTTGTTTAGCAGCTTGTATATTTTAGTTCCCAGAATTTACAGAAAACAAAAAATGCCTTAACATCCCTGTTTACTTATCAAGAATGTTTAATTTGCTCTAGGCAGTTCTGCTAGCATCATGGATGATACACATACATAGAAAATAACCTGTTTGCAGTTCTATTAGTAATCTACCTCAACTAGCCACATTTTCTTCAGCTCTATTCAAAACACTAGGTAAAGAAGTCCAAAACAAAAAGGCACATTAACCCTGATCTTCCACATGGATTTGCACAGATGAGTGTTTACACCCATGTACCACTGCCATGAAGTCAATGGGGCTCAGCACAACGCCAAGGGATTGACTGTGCCGCTCTGATTGCTGGACTGAAACCAGAACTCAGAGTGAGAGAAGATTTCTGACTTTCTGAACTGAAACAGTGCAGCAGAAACTGTCATTACAGAAAATAGTTGCACTCTGAATTTGTTTTTAACTAGAATTTATGCAGATTTGATAAACACTGCAAAATACACGGTGAACGCAAATGGCTGCTAGAAGGAAATAATCTAAAATATTTTTCTGAAGTATAATTTTTTCTTTTCATTTCCTTTATAATGTACTCAAACTCGAAGAGAAGGATGCCATTATAAAACCTAATATTACTCAACAACCGAATTATCAGTTGACTTCCCATAAAGGTTATGCTAGTACAAAAAATACAATTCCTTTTTATTGCTATAGCAAATTCCATCTAATAACTACCAACCAATTGTGAGATGCTTTCTGTTAAACTGGTAAGCTTTTTCCTTTCTAGAGTATCTTTTAAAGCAAACTGCAACAATATAAACCAGCTCTTTTTCTTCTGTATATAAAAAAAAATCTTCTATTAAATACCTTTAAATAAAATTGTTAGTGGTTTTTTTACATGTTAAAAAAAAAAGGAAACTAGCATAAACAGGATACTTTAACATCACTGGTAAATAAACAACCTACCAACTAGACTTGAATATTCAATCCAAATATAATTTAAAAACCTGAGAAAATGCAGCAGAATTGCATAACTAGAAATCTGCAATTTAGTCATTATGATACCCCTTAAAGTGTATGTTTAATTGAAGCCATACAAGTTGGCAGTTTCTCTTAATAGCAGCACTTAAGATTTTACCTGAAACTTTCAATAGAGAATATACACCAAGACAAGATTTAGCTGAGCCACTGTGCTTCTTAATCAGCCTTTAATAAGGACGTTGACTTCTCCACCCACATAAAGCTACGTCTTCAGATCTGATTTTGCATGAGAGGAAAAAAACAGCGTGTATGAACCATATATTGATTCTTACCTTCGTCTTCAGCTTCTGAATTTCAGCTTCTGTAACTGCATGTTTGATTTGCAACTAAAATTGAAAATATAAAATAAACAAGTGAAGTCACAGAGAGTACTCCAGTATTTTTAAAGCCTGTGCTGCAAGATGAATACCTTATTACATAGCAGAAGGCCTTGAAGAGTGCTGCACTGCAGTAGATTGTAAATTAAAATGTCTAGCTTGCAAAATGACTCAGTCTGTGCAACCTAATTAAAGATAGGATGCCATCTAACCACTCATAATTTCAAATCAGAACATCCAATCTGTTTAGCTAAACCAAATGTCTTATGCTTAAAAAAAAAAAAAGAGATGTTATCCTGCTGGGCTTTGCTCTCCTCTGATGTGAACGTGAAATATGTCCCAGTGCTGTCAGAAAGTCCCACTGCACTGATTAAAGCAGGCATGTTACAAAAAAGCAAATATGGAAATAAGTGATTTAACAACTCAAGAAGTCAGGAAAACCTTGGGGGAAGATTCCACGCGTTTATTTCATGCAAGAAAAATGGTAAACTGATGCTATCCTTCTCCACCATCAGCTGAAGTTATTCAGCCCAAGCTAGCTAATCTCAAGTGCGAGGAGTTACACGGGGAAACTGTAAAAAACAGGAAACAGTATTCGAGCATACAAAATAACTGCAAGCAGATAACCACCCAGGCAGCGTGCTGAGGGCTGCAGTTACATTGCCAAGCAGCATGCCACAGTAACAGTGGGTCGGTACAGCAAAAGGGTCGGTGCTGAGGACCTGGCATCCACCTGCACACTTTCCAGGGGGATTTCTTTTGGATTAACCTACATTAGTCTGATCCTGTGAAGTGAATGCTCATTAGCTCTTTGAGTGTATTAGGCAATGCTCTGAAACATCTTTAGTTTCACCCCAAAGGTCTGCTATTTGCAGGCTCCAAGAACACTCTCAAGTGCGAATCAAACCACAGCTTGAACACTGTAACCCTCATCCAAATGGAGATGATCGCGCACGTACACCCAAAGCTGGTCTGCACCCAAATCCCTGGTGCTTTGTTATTTAAAGCAGGCAGCAGGGACAAACTTCTGACAGGCCCCAAACCTTACACCTCAAGCACTGTTTAATCTGAATCAGTGATTTGGGTGTGTTGGGTAAGGAGTTGAGGGCAAGGACAAAACCTGAATTACAGCCTGAGCTGGCACTGCCGTGGAGACAAAGCCTTTGTGCATTATTTATGAATACTAGGAATAGTTATGGAAAAGCATGTTTTACATGGGGGTTAAGTCTTTTACAAGACTAACAGGAGCCTTTGGGAATAGTTTATGCTGAGCTAATGGAGTATGTGAGAAAGTTGTACTGAACCAGAAATTATCATCTCTGGTGAAGCAATGGCTACATTCTTGAAGACCAAGCTGTTAGTAAAAAAATGTACAAATAATTCAAAACAGAAGATCTTCTGGAGGAGAGGATTAATTTTCAAAATAACAAGAGCCATCACAGACCTGATTGGTACAAGCATCTTTGAGAAAGGCCAAGCTACTTTTGAAATTCATGGAGCCTCTTGAACGCACTTCTTGTAGCACAGGAAATGCACCCTCTCAGCTGCAGCTGGGTTTGCAAATCCGCCTTAACTGATCTAGTGAATAATCCTAGTTGTTTCTGGTGGAGAATTACTGAATTTATGCTGGAAGGAATAAAGGTGACACTGATGCAACCAGTTCCACCTGAGGAACAGTTCAGGAATCTTCTTTCCACCACTCATTTCTTGGTCACTGTCTCCAGAGCAGACTGTAAGCACTTCTATGCCCATCGTCATCTGTTACACACACTTACTTATTGACTTTGCACTGAAAAGTGTTACGAATATTCGAGTGCTCAATGAGAGTAGATGCAAGATTTCATTTCAGATGAAATGAGTCACTGACTAAGAGCTTGCAGAAAGACGTACAACGTGGAAGCGCACCAGGTGCAGCAGCAGGTGGAACGCCCACGGGTGCAGTCCGAACATGCCACGGATCCCATCGGGCTCCCGAGGAAGTGCCACATGGGAGCAGGGCCGCTGGTCCAGGACGGAGAGATGCCAGCACAGCTGGGAATAGGGCACTCACAGCCCTGGAGTTAAGGGCAAGAAGTGACGAGTGGGGCTACTCCACCCAGTAGACCAAGAAGCCGAGAAGGGCATACACCTTTTTTGTAATTATACATATTAGAGGAAACTAAGGACATTAATTATCATTTGCAAGAGGTTACTTGCAATTTTTGAGTTCACACAATCCAACCTCTGATCTGCAATTTTCAAAGATTGCAACAGTTTTTTCTCATCATTCCATTTCTGTTAGTAGTGAAAAATACAAAAGAACCACCTCAAAATGTCACGGTGCTTATAAAATGCCCAGGCTTTTGCTTAGTTCTGCTACCTCACTGTTCCGGAGTGAGATAAAATCAAGGGAAGGATGGATGAGCTAGACTTTGCCCTTTGCAGAGTTAATAATGAAATCAAAAGGCCAAGACTCAAAGCCTTAGGCTACCTGCTTACAATCCATTCCCATTTCTTCTAAAAACCCCACGGACCAGTAAGGAGCACTTAAACAGCTTATTGTTACATACAAATAAACTCCAATTTGTTGCATAAATGATAATCTGCTCAGGTACAGATGGTTTTAACAGTTATTTTTATAATCTCTGTTATTAAGTAAAAAAAAGGAATACTGAGCACCCAGTCAGATCATTGAATCAGTGCATGGTACAGCAGATCTCACTGAGGCAGAAGAAAAAAGTGCTTTCCTGCTGAACAGACAAATGTGTAGCTGGACATCTACTCTTTTCTTTTTTTTTCTTATTTTTTTAACAGAACTAATTATGCTTGCAGAATAGATGAGAAATATTAACACATTTATGGGTTAGACTGAAGAACAGGCAAGGTCAATTATTTGGCAAGCAAATCTGGCCTCCATAGTTCAAAATTTTAAACCAAGTTTTCTAACAGGGGAACAGAAATATCTTATTCCATGTCTCATATAATGCAAGACAAATTCTTGGCAGATACTATTTTGTATTTTTATGTTTTCTAAGTCAATATAAAAATGTGAAGGCTTCATTTTAACTAAGACATTCTGAATAATTTTTTGGCACATATCCTTTTCAAAGATGTCTTGAAAAGCTGATTAATTTTCTTCAAAACCATAAAACTTTTTACAAAAAATAAGATACAGAGAGAAAATGGATTTAATTAATCTAAGAGTACAAGAGGTAGAATGGGATTAAAAGCTAGCAAATGTTAAAATATCCAGAGTATGCTGGGAAAGCAAGTACCCAATGGAATCTAATAATCTCCATGACAATTTTTATATAATCATTATGTATTTTTTGCATATAATGGTAATCCATTTTTTACATATTTCATTAAGACATGAGACAGAATACCTAATTCTTACATAAGTTGTCCCTTCTCCCTACAGATCTTGTCTCTCTCTTCAGTCACAGCTAAAATACAGCTTCTACCTCTTTCACTCAAAGCAGTTAAGGAAAATCAGTCCCATTTTTCCTGTTTTACAGCCAGGAAAACTAGATTCGCAGAAGTACAGTGATTCACCCAAGAATGCCCATCTCTCTCCTGACTTTCATTCCAAAAGCAAGGCATTTCAAGTAAGAGCGCTCTCAAAGTATGTGAGCACATTTTTCATTGCAAAGACTGAATTCAACTAATGAGGCCAAACTATTATGCTTAAAGATTATGTCCAACCCACTTGTTTAATACTTCCATTAATCTCTCGAGTAAGAACAAGAAAGAACAGTTATTCTTTAAATACAATTCCATAAAACACTGTGTGGGCTTGTGCAGCGTGATCGTGAACAAGTCCTCTAGTGTTGAAAGAATTTAGGGCAAATACCAAGAAAAATACATGTACTCACTCTGCAACAGCCAACAAAATGCAGCTGTGTACTGTTAAATACAATCAGTAAAACAGAAGTGGCATGCTCATAACAGCGGTAGCTGTGTGGGTTACCGAAAAAGAGTCTGCTCTTATGCGGGAGTATTTAATGTTTTCTTCTCAGGCTCTCATCTGCATTTAAACCGTCAGATCCCAAAGTCCCTCAACCTGATCTTCTCTACATCAGTGTTCTGAGGCCATTACATCAGACAGGTCTGCAAAGAGCTTCAGATCAGTTTGGACATGTTCAAGTACAGCAACAGCCCAAGTTGATGGAAACTGTATTCAAGCATGGTTTTACAGATAATTTATTCAAAGGTGAGTGACTTGCCCATCACCACATCTGTGGTTTGCACATCCTTGGCACATTGGCACAGCCAGAATGGCAGCATCTTCCCACTGCTTTGAGAAAGTATCACTACGTATGATGCAAAGTATTAGAAAATTAAGTAAACTGTTCTGCTAATGTGCATAAGAGCCTAGAATTTGAAATATGGAGTGAAAAAATACCATTTAATTAAAGTAAAAAAATGTCAGGAAACAACAATGAATAACAGTAGGCATCCAAAGGTTGAAAAGGTTATCATCAGAAACGGGAAAGACTGGTTCCTCATTGACTGATTACTTTCTATATATACTCTCACTAGAGAGTAGTAACAACATATATTTATAGAAGACAAAATATCTGGTTTGAGTGGAGGGAAGGGAAGAGGAGAGGACAGGGCAAGAAGGATGAAAAGGGAGCCTCTCTATTTTAAAACCCCTTTCTAGGCCCAGGTTCTGCTGCTCGAATCTCCTGTGAGGTTCTGGTTACTTTCACCCCTTCCATCTTCCTGTACTTAAAAAGAAAAATGTTCTTTATTGTCATCACTCAGCGCATTACTGTGGGGTTAGATTAATCCAATTGTTTCATGTCTTTATTTGCATCAGAATTCAGGAAAGTTCAGAAATAAACCACACCAAAAGCACAACCTAAAATACTGAAGAAATGTTTCTCAGTACTTTGGTACGTTAAATTACATGGATTCGATGACTGCAACAAACATCACTGATTCAAGCCTCAATTAGTACCACTGTGTGCTACACAAACACTGTAACCAGAGAGTTTGGTAAAACACCAGCTTGAAATGTGCCTGCTTCCCTGGTACAGCATCTTTCCAAACACATGGCTAAACACACGGCACCGCAGCATATCGATGAGTGTAGCGTAATGGTACAGGAAGAGCCCTGCATGTCCCTTTTCGCTGAAATTTGTTATTTGTTATTTGATTTTCCTGTTTTCTTGATCCCTTTTGACTGGAATTTTAACCCCCCACAAAAAAAAAAAAAAAAAAAAGCAACCTGCTATGAATTAACTTGCACTTTGTCTTCCTGGTCAAAAAATGCAAACTGAGTGCTGAGGCAGAGTAAGTTCTGTGCTGAAAACTAAAATTATACATTACCTTCCATTAATGCAACAGTCACCTGAAAGCTGATTAAAACAACCTCGAAAAACAGTTCTACTTCTTTTAAGCAGAACTTCTTGAGTCATTCAAAAGTACCATGTATACAAACAGCTAGAAATCAACTCTAGTACTCCAGCGAAAGAAACAAGCACTGAGAAATAAGTTTACTAGAAATCTCATTCCAGTGAGATATTTCAGGAATATTATCTGATCTATAACTTACCTCTTTGAATTTGTGAGCAAGCTTGCTGGTGTCCACATCACTGGGGGAGAACATGTCATCATTTTCAGGGAGATCGAACACTTCAATAGCCATGTCACCTCCTGGAAGGATAGGTCCCATGTCTTCGTCTTCTTCATCTGTAGCATATTCCCCTGTCTTAATTTCACAGGATTTAAGAAATTCCAGTTATCCTCTTATTCAGCAGAGACTGTTCAAAGAGTAATTAAGTTACCGTGCAAATACAGCATACTGCATACAAAAAAGGTTATCTGTTTCTTGAGCTATAATGCCAGTACTTATGAATTCTACCAGACAAAATACAACTTCACACTACTATTTCAGAACATTAAGAGAGAGAAGAAAACACTAAGGATTTAGTGCTTAAGCGCTAACTGGCTGTATACTTCAATGGTTTTCATCCTTTTCCAAATGAGGCCTCTCTTCCATAGGAAGACCTCTCCAAATTTATCTCAGATTTAACAAGGCATCTTTTCCAAACAGAAATAAAAGCAGAACAGGACCGCCAGGATCCTGATGAGCTTTTTGTAAGCCATCTGGAGGTAGTAATTCTCCAGTGATATTCCATGCTGACATTGAAAATCTACTGGTTTCCTCTTTGTAAACAAATCAGCGATAGAGAAGTCACACCCACATGGAAAGACAACAGCGGGAAAAAGGAACCGAGTGTCAAGAGACAAGTTCAGAGACTCAAGTCAGAGTTTACTGAATTTTCACCTTGAATAAGCAGCTGCTTCTAGCTAGTTTTAAACAGAAAATGCGGGTGTTTCTTGGGCAGGTAAACCATGAGATGTGAACAACTGGCTGATAAAACAGAATTTTAAAAAATCATAAGCTACAATCAGTATCTCAAGATTAAATGAAACAAAACAATAATATTGAAAAGAAAAAGCTTGCAATGTTAAGCCCCAAGTTGCCTAGACAATCTTTCCCACATACACCCGTGCCCATCTCTCGCCAGGCCTGAGGTGGCTGGGTCCCACTTTGCTTCAGCAGGGCTCCCTCTGCGCGCCGGAGCCCTTCGCCTACGGATCATGAACAGCCTGCAGGCTATGCAAATGACTTCGCACACATACCACTAAGCAAACACTGTCCTCAGGGCCACATCTGGATTTATAAGGCTTGGGACTCAATAAATACATGGAAAAGGAAGGGCGGGGGAAGGGATGCAGTCCTTTTCCTGTTTATACAGTAATAACACCAAAATTTTGACAGAACTACTCAAGTTTTTTGTTCATGGGCTTTCTGTTCCTGAGATGAAGGCACATAATATTATTATTATCAGAAGTATATTCTCAGTAGTGCTAGGATTACCTATTAGTGTCATTTTTTGTCAAAACAATTTTTTAGAACAACAGGTAAGAACTCAGATGTCCGACCAACAGTTTGAATCTCAACTTCCCACCTTAATTTTGTTTCCCAGCTGTTGTTTAGGCTTACGTAAACCTCTCTCAACTGAAAAACAGTGCATGGAAGCACATGAAGTCTAGGTGCACAAGTAAACACGGACAGAAAAGATGTATGCATGCATGCAACAACAGGGTGATATACTTGCAATAAACCATCACCATTTCTTGGATAAATAGAACACAGAATCATAGAATCATAGAATGGTTTGGGTCGGAAGGGGCCTTTAAAAATCATGCAAAATCTACATTCCCCTTTTTTAAAACTACTAAAGTTTTAAAAAACAAAGAAAGCCAGAACACACAGAAAGCATAGAGTGATTTGGCAACATCTTCTGACGTCAAAAGAACTATCAAACAGAAGGTAAGTCACCAACGTGCATGACCCATCCATACTTTAAATGTCACCGTTAATGCCAGTCACATCTTAGCAGAGCTATCTCTGTCTCTATAAATAGTTACATGTTCTACAATGAAATAAATAGTAACCGTTTATTTTACAAACTTCATATGTACTAAGAATCTCAGCAGTCTTCAACAACAAAAAAAATAATAGCTGTTTTTGCTTGCTTTTTCCGTGTTTAAAACAGAAGTAAGGAACACACAATCCATCTCAGTGGAGTTTTCAGGCATATTAGCATTACAGCCAAACAAAACAACACCGGAAACGAAATTTCTCCTTCTGTATGTTTAGCTCTCACATGCACACACAAAATCTTCTGTTACGCTACGCTTGTAGCAGCTTCTGTTTTTATTTTATTCCCCACGTGCAGTTCTTGTGTAAACAGAAAATTAGGCTGCTAACTCTCCTGGCTGTTTCCAGGAGGGTGTAACACCACCTTCACACACCATCAGGGCGGCAAGAAGTGGAACAACTATAAAATCCCAGTGAGATTTCAATGAAATGAATTATTGCAGAGACAAAATACTAACACAATCCGTGTACTGTCAATTTTGCAGTCATTAGCCCTAAAAAATCTTTAAGGTGATACACAACTATCTTTCCCACTTGAAAAATACACATCTCGGCAAGTCCATCAGCAGTGGCAAGAAAATCTCTCAAGCATGCGAAGAGGAGGCAGAAAGTCGACCGTTACCTAGCCAACTCATGCCCAGGTTATGTAAAAAAACAGATCTGTCTCAGCTACATGTGCTTTTTAAAGGAATATATTAATTTAATGCAAATTCCTAATTATATTTACCAATTTTGGTAAAAGGATAAACCAGATGAATTTAGTTAAAACCAATTCCTCCAAAGACTTAAATTAAAAAGAAGTACTTCATACAAAAAGAAAATGAACGCATATGAAGGACTAAGTTATACTGGGGAAAAATTCAATAGCAGGCAATATTCTGCTGGCCTCAGGAGCCAGGGTGTTTGAAGAGGGACATCAGGCAGCGTAAAATGAACACAAAGAAAAATCCTGCCTCAAATTGTACATAATGAGTGTCAATGGGCACAATCATTTTTGCTTCAATTAATGCAAAAATGAATAATCAAAGCAAAGCACTGCAGTTTTCTTGGGTAAACAAGACAGCGGGATGACACAAACACATTACAGAACACAGAAATAAATGGGACTTTCGCTTTCACCTTCAAAAGGGATCTGATCTTATAACCACATGAAACACAAATTGCACGATCAAAAGAAACAATCCGTGCTTTAAGGAACTATATGTTGTAAACTACACGAAACATACTTTCCTGAAAAAAGTATCTCAGCTGACTTTTACCTGATATGAAAACTACTACAAGGTTGTTCAGACCCTGTGCCAGCAAGCTAGAATGGGAAATTCAGTGTTCTACAAGCAGCAGCAAGGCACAGACAAAAGTTACTTTACTTCAAAATAACAAAGCCCTGTAAGGCTACAGTTGTTTCTGCAACTGCCTGAGGTTCCTTGCAATATGTTTTCTTTTCTTAGCTGACAACAACAATAATACTTTTTTACTCAATAGCCAATGAAAACTTCCATACTCCTGAAGGGAAACCTCAGAACCTTCAGTCTGTACTGGCGAGCGAAACTCATCCATGCAGAAGACCTATTTCCCATTTCAGCAGCACCCAGGGCTTCAGCTTATCCCACCCATAGCAACAGCTTCTGACACTAGCCATTCAGTTTTGCAATATGCCACCACAGCTAATAGCATGGAATTACCTCTATAAGCATGAACTACAATTTCCCACTTTAAAAGAGAAAATGCATGACTCGCATTGCTGAACTGCCTTGCAAATTGTTGCAAAGGGCCTAACACTCCCAAGCAGAAAGGAGCAGCATCACCAGCCGGGATAACGCAGACAGACCTTCCCCAAATCACCATAACAAAGGCTGCCTCAAGCTAAATCTTTTGTTTGTGCTGAAACTCTCCCACAATCAGGGAAAGCCATTTGAAGAACTATAAAAATAACTCAAACCCATCTCTTCATTTGATATTTTTGATAGTTCATACTTAATTCTTTCAAAAAACCAAAGAAATATATAATGGTATAGTATCAATCATCGCTTTTACAGCAGTGCTTCATATTAATGATGTTGGAAAGGAATGTATTCTCTGAAAGATCTTGTTTAACAAATGTATTCTTTGGGTGTTAGACATTCAAGCACATTGCAACTTTTTTTTTTCCTTGTGTGTCAAGATTTTCTTCAATGGTTCTAATGTTGCTTTGCTCTCAGAATGTCCTGATAAATGAGAATAAAAAATGAAAAAAATATTCAAGTTACTATTAGCGATATTAAGATACATTAAAATGTTACTTGCATAAAACTACTTGTCTGTGGCCACAGAGTGAACAGAATTCCACAATACGTTTTTAATTTCACATCCTGCATCACCATATGCAGCCTTTAGGGGAACAGGTCATCTGCTTTATGTGACTTTTGCCATTCACTGTAGAAGAAGATAACATCAGGTTTGAATCAAAATTCTAGGAAATGGTAGAATTTCACTAAAATGTGCACAGAACACTGTGTTAACACAGGGAAGTCCAAA
>Ga0181612_140118_pt1 | contig 18401 bp, 12 predicted proteins | sample HoacroProtozoa21_FD_119630 | JGI IMG/M metagenome (GOLD analysis project Ga0181612, IMG submission 119630) | Hoatzin crop microbial communities from Cojedes, Venezuel. Combined Assembly of Gp0051906, Gp0051904, Gp0051908
CAACGTGGTCTAGTGGAAGATGTCCCTGCTCATGGCAGGGGGGTTGGAACCAGATGATCTTTAAGGTCCCTTCCAACCCTTACCGGTCTATGATTCTATGATATCTCGTAGTTTGGTGCTCCATCTTGTGGTCACCTACAAACAACGGTATTTCCTACACCACAACCACCTCACCCCTCTTCTAATGCCAGTGAAGAATTCATCAATCCCTTAACAATTTAAAAGCAACATAATCTATCAGTGGTTGCACTCTGTATGAAGATACAACAGACCAAATTTCTTCAGAACATTTCCTCCCAAACAGGGTCAGTTCAGGCTTGCTCCTACCTTGAGTCAACTGACACAAACACTTGGAAATGCTGTCATGTTGCAGTATTTTCTTTTTTTCATAGCAGAAAACAGTGTTTTAGAGTTATAAATTATGATTTTATACTAAGTAAAAGAGATAGCTAAATAGTAGTTAAACCCAAACCTCACTCAAGACAGAAATAAAGCAGTTTTCTAGTCTTTCCAAGCGTACCGTAGAAAGTATTCACAACAGAAAGCTGAATTAACATGTTCTCCCTCATGTTCCACAAGCTGCATTTATTTAAAACAACACAAAAACCCAACACTTTCTACTGACCATAAAAGTCATCTCAGATCTCTCAGGTTTGATTACCTCTCTTCAAACTGTTAAACCACAGCCCAAGTTTTCAACACCTACACCAATTTTGCCTTTAAAGCCACAAGGACCTAGAACCACACACAACAGCCAGGTCTTTTCTGTTAAACACTAAGTGGGATGAAACTCAGTCACAGCTCAAGATCCAGCTTTCAGGGACCAGAGAAAACGGGACAAAGCAAAACTGCTGCTTCCCTGGGCTGTTCCCAGGCTTTGCTGGCCAATCAGCACTCCAGTCAGGAAAGTTTCTCTCCTTTGTCAACCGAATATAAGAGCCCAGAAGTGCCATGGAGAAAGGCAGCTCTATAGCTGGGCCTTGCTCTGTTGGCTTACTGAACAAGGGTGTTGAGCAGAAGCTCAGAGATCACACAGACAACTGCTGGGAGCCCAGCAGCCCTAAATGCCATTCCTTGACGAGACAAGTTCTAGGGTTCTGTGGTATGAACATGTAGCCAGAAGCTGTAACTATACGCTGCTAGAGCAAGTGAGCAGGACAAATTAAGAGAGCCAATGTTTTCCTTACTGCTCTGAGCAACAAAATGCAAAGGCATCTCTTATCTTTTCACTTTTCCCTCCAATGGACCATTTCAAGTAGAAATATACCTATGAAGAAGGGGAGAAAAATCTATTCTGCACCCTAAATCTGAATCAAACCTTTTGGTTGCAAGTATTCTGGGATTCTAAACCACATCACTAGATTGGATCCATTCCATTAGTTATTAATTTTTGTTCATCTATGTACTTCCTAACTCCAGCTGTAATGGAATTAAAGCAAGAACATACTACTGGACAGTTAAAGAAAAATCCTGGTTTTGTATAATTTGAAGTATGTTCACTTGCAGAGTTGAAGTTGTATAAAAGTTATTTGAAGGTTCATACCAAGCATGTCAGACTTCTTGGGGATCAGGGATTGATAATCCCTGATTAGTAACCCCTGATCAGGTATTAGTAAAACAGCTAATAATCAAGTTTTTCTGAAATTTACTCACTACAAATTACTATTAAGCAAGTGGATTCAGAATATCTCAACACCTATTTTTAAAATTAAGTCCTATTTGTTTCGCCATTTTTAAACTTGCAGACCTTTAGTCTTTTTAAATAAGTGCTTATTTATTTTGTTTGTGGAGATTTACTAATACTAAATTTCCTGCATTTCTTTGATACACAGCCCTTCACAGCATTGGTTCTAAGCTGCACAGATAAACAAAAAAGTTCTCTGGTGGAGTTTTTCAGAAATAAATATTAAGTATTAAACTTCTAAGTCCACATTTAAGCATACAGCTGTCTTCAGTGGGAATTACTATCCTCAGTGCCGTCTGGAAGATATTCACAGAAGTTATGCTCTCTGCTGCAGGCCATTAAGCATATTTTAATCCACAAATTATTCATACAGAACACTGCAAATCTTCACGGATTATATTATTCAAAAAAGGTCATGATGCCAGTTAATCAGTGTTCAAATCCAAAGGAGGTAAGTAATATTCTAGTGTTTTGCATAAATGAAAGATACTAACAGAAAAAATATTATGCAATAGCTGTTTTTTCACATGACTTGCCATAGCTACCTCTCTTGTCTCTAGAAAGGTATAGTACAGCTAGAAAGCTGGCAAAGTTAAAAATAAATTCACCATTAAACCCAAAGACCACTGAGCATAAAGGTACAGATGGCACCTCTGGCACTGGGACGTCTTCAACCAATGTGGAGATCTGACAGGCCATACTAGGGGGTATGATTTTACTCACTTTAAATGTTATACTTTCCCTAAGCACCTACTACTAGTCACAGCCAGAGGCAGAATCCTGGGCTGTACAGACACTTCTTCTGAGCTGCTGGCATTTTTTTTTTTTTTTTTTTTTTAAGGTAAAAGTTTTCCCCTAGAGCAGGTATTTTAGAAAAGCTGAAAATAATTGGTTACCTTCTTTTTTTCCTTCCTTTCCTACTTTCAGATTTGTTCAATTCAGTAATTTCATTGCTACAGAACTTTGTTTTTCAGGACAGATGTGTAATTGCTGATAAATACATGGTGGTCAGAGTCAACCAAGGAGTTCTGTCTGCTCAGCAAACAATTCCAAGACATTTTAGGAACAATCCGACCCTACTCATTGTTAATGTCAAAGCTGATACAGTAACATAGCTTTATACACGGCAAAGTTGAACATCCTGGCTTTAGAGGTGTCTCAGATTTCAACAGCTTCCATGATATTTGTGATGACAAACTTCAAAGGCCCAGTGACGCAGCAAGCACAGTAAATTTCAAACAGACTGGACTCTTCTTGTCCTGTCTGCTGTTACTTCCCTTCTTGTTCATCTCAGAAGGCAGAAAAGGTGATCAAATCTAGCGTTTTTTTCAGGAAACCGTGTAAAATAGAGTGTGAACTCATTGTTCCCCAAATATAGTGAAGATCAACACTCAAATCACTGTTCTACGCTGACTTTCCTCAAGAGCAGGAGCAACTGATACAGTCATTAAGTGGAAAAGTACACCTTGTATACAGGCACTTCCTGTAGCGTGTTCCCAAAGAAGAATGTGCCATTATTTAAACCACATAGCACTAGGTTTTCCAAAGACCAAAGCTAACCCCGGCTGGCTTCAAGATATTTCAGAGGTAAAGCAGCTTCAGCTTTTGGAAGTTAGAGATGACACGGATGACACACAGCAAGCACACGAAATCATACCTAAAATACAGGTCTCTCCAAAAAAGAAGTGACATCGTATTTTGTATCCATTTTTCAGTGGAACTAATTCATGACAAGAAGCCCAGTGGTAAAGATTCTACAGCAATAATATGACTTATACAAGAAGATATTGTAATTGAAAAAAATCACTCTGAGATACTAAATTTTATTCCTGGGCTATCTTTAACGATGAACAATCATAAGAATTAGCTGTGACTAACGATTAGCAACAGACACCACAGGCTGCCTGTCCATTCTGTTAGCTGCTAAGATACAATGCACACTTTTCAGAATCTATAAAATAGTAAAAAGCCAATAGGGTTGTTTATTCTACCCACTGTCTAGAAAGGACAGGCTACATGGCGAAGCAGTGAAAATATATCTCCTGGGCAGCTGACTGGCCACCAGTCAGACAAGTGCCCAGGCCACAACCCATGTGCTGCTTTCCTCGTCAACTGGACAAAATTAAAATAAATTATTTCAGAAAACACAGAGATTTTTTTGGAGGGAGAAGTGGAAGAGAGACGTCAGAGGGTTGGTGGGATGGGGAGAGGTGAGGCCTGACGTCAGGAAACTGAAATCTTTACAAGTAAAATCCTCTGCTTCAGTAGTAGGTTCTAGCTTTCTGCCACTGGAAATCAAATGGAAATCAATGAAGGTCATGACATTTGCAAGCAGACAAAATCAGAGAGATATTTGTCACAAAAAATGGTCAATAAATGACCAAAATGAACCACTGAAGTGATTAATCACAAATGTGTTAACCTTACAGTAGGATCTTCATTATACATTCTGATTATGTTTACACTTCCAACATTAAACTAATTATTTCCATTTTAAACATTTCATGTCAGAGAATAAACTAAAGCATAACTCATTTTATGTAAAAGAATTACTATAGAATGTAGAATGACAGCTCCTATGAATTTAAGAAAACAGCATTGAATACAGAGATAAATTTTACTGCTGCAGGTTTTTTTTCAAGTATTTTTACTAAGATCAGCCCCTCAAAAATCTGCTGGATATCAGATGTAGAACTGCACTTTATGGTCAAATCACCTAAGAAGGGCAACGGGTGGTACAGGATAGGTCCTATCCTACTCTTTATAATCAGAGACAATGGAGGTTGCATCCAGCAGTCTCTTCCACCTTCAGCCCAGTGACTCTGTTTAAGAGATCATCCAGTTATTTATACCCATGTGAATTGTGCTGTATGCATGCAGTCCTTTAAACTTCATAGCAATTTGGAATGGCTATCTTGAAATTGAAGCTTTTCAATGAAGTATGTCTTCTATTTATAGACAGTCCTTGTTCACATATATGTAATGGGTTTTGCCAAATGGGCATCATATGAATATTCATTGTTGCTGCAATGATAGCCGAACACTGAAAGGAGCAACAGGAGCAACACAGAGATTATAAACTCTGTGCTAATTTGTCTGTCTTCCCAAGTTTGTCATGTCAATTCTATTCTTGAGCTTTTCCTATTCTTCTTCTTTGATGAAAGTAAAATGAAATCTAGTTCCAATAACTTACTTGGACTCACTTAGCTGTGTGCTACATCTAATACAAAGGATCCGCTACAATATTTGTCTGATCAAATCTAGTTCATCTTCTGAGTCTATTTAAAAAGATCATCATAAAAATGTGTGGGTTTTAGAAACAATGGAGTGTTTCAATAGTTTCAACTGGACAGTGCGGAATGGAAAAAGATTATTTACTACAACTTACACCTTTTAGCAAGTTGAGACCAACTGTTTTATACGGCAATGAGTTATATGGCAATGAGTCATCTGTTGGCAGTGCATCTATCTAGGTGAATTTATGCAGAAAGTAAAAATATCTCAACCAGCCATATGCACTCATTCTGAAACTCTTTTATCATTTACGTTTGGATTGCTTAACCAATTTCTTCAAGGAAGAGAAAGGGCATCTCTCTTGTTCGTTTTTCAGCTGTTTAGCCTGAACAGATGTGGAATGGGTTTCTTAAGCTACATTTTGACCATTACTAATGGTCTTCGAGCCTTCTCAAAAAAAAAAAAAAAAGCAAGAGGGTTATTAAAATGAGCAGATGTATAACCATGTCAAATAGATTTAAGACACCAAGCTGGCAGACACCGTAGCTGCATCCCTGGGACTACTAACTTCTCAAAGCCAGTTTGAAGTTTGGACATTTTTCAAAGCTTCTTGCTTTGACTAAGGAACTACATTCTGAATAGTTCAAAGCAAAGTGTTTATCAGCCTGGTAATTTTAAAATAACTATACATATACATAAAAGTCTCTTTCACACAGTACTGCACAACATCCCAAGACTAAAATTGGACGGGAGGGGAAGAAGACAGGAGAACTAAGGAAAAAAAACAAAAACAAACAACTGCTGTAATACTGAAGCAGAATTCAACTTCTGTAAAAACCACCCTCCTGCTGCAGTTTGCTTCTGCTTACATTTCCTTTCTGTTTTGCACGTACACCAATCACGTGACAGTAATCAGAGATGTGTGAACCCTAAAACTTACTCCTTACCTAATTCTTGCCAAAGGACTCAATGTTCTCATGTAATTTGATACAATTAAATATGCCAGCCCTCTTCCCATCACAGAAATGCTACGTAGGAGTGATTTGGAGCTAAATTTTGCAGCACTAGCAAGAGAAAGAAGGTCCTGGAGGAAGTTGATTTGAGCCACAAGGGAATACCCAAGAGGAGAGGGCTTCGGAAACTGTTCTTTGATAGTGAATATGAAACTGGCATGGCCCAAGTGGAGTCAAAGTAGATTACAGACAAACATAATTTTTTTTCAATTGTAGAAAGAGGAAAAAAAAGACAAACCAAGGTCACCAAAGTCTCCAGAGTAAGCAAAGGAGGTGGGAAAGGGGGAGTGGGGGAGAAGGATTTTGCCTCACAGCTACTGTGCTTCTCTCCTCTCCACTACTGATGGGAGGGTGGGAGGGAATTGAATGTAATAATCGGAGAAATTAATGACAGAAGTTTAATACATTTTTTTTAAGTAAGCAAGATTTATGAACAAAAATATAAGATATTGTCCATTTCACCTTTCAGGGAGAATCCCGAAATTTTTTTCTGTATGTTAACAGCTTTGTAAAACTAATCAAAAAAAGGATACGGGGACCACAAGAATCAAAAAGGTTTGCTACTCCTAGGCTCACCTCTCAAAGGAGAGCACATTCAGTACAAGCCAGGAGAGAAACAGAAGGAGGTCATAAATAGATCTCACACAGCCCAATGCCTCTTTGCAGAGCAAAGACCTTCCAGATACACTCTCCATACAACAACTCAGCAACTTTCGGAATCCCAGCAAACCCTATGCTGCCTTCCCTTGCTTCTCTAGGATGAAGGTCTTCCCTTCCAGCAAGTCTTGGTTACTTTGGCTTCTCCCAGTTCACCACAGCCCTCCCAAGCCCCTGGCTCCCTGACTGCCATGGTCATCCTTGCTGGCACCAACTCAAACTCATGACATGACTCTGTTCTCACTTACTCAAACTGTTCTTAGGCAGAGCCTTCCCAGGCACTCCAGACAGCAACCAGAGCATGGTAAAGAGGCAGCTCTCTCTGCCTACGCACCCCACCTCCCAGAGAGATATCACAAAACAGACCCATGACCAGAACAAACCCTGATCTGTCTCCTCCGCATATACAGCATTAACATCCAGTTAACCTTTGTGGATTAAAGGTAGTTTATCAATGGAACATAGTGGCTCATTAACACTAAGCTGCCAAAGAAGATGGTTATGCATAACCCAATACCTTCAGTCAAGCTCTAAGCTGAGTTAGATAAAATTTCTTCTCTAAAAGACTACCTGTCAGTGATCTTCAGTGTAAACCTTAAAATGTCATTTAAACCTTTTCTTATTTTAATTCTTCTCTCACAATTTTTATCCATGTAACTATAGACTTCATATCATTGCCATTTTATCTGTGCTGTGCAATAACTGAGCATGAAACAATACCTAGTAAGTTACTAAACAAATACTCACCAGAGCCTTGTTTCTCTCAACCTAGTTCCTTGAACTCTCTTGCTTCTTATCTCATGCCCGAGGAGTCAATGTACAAATGAAAACTGTTAACACCTGTACTAGTAATTAGTCAATTGTTCTTTCTCAACCCTGGAGAATGCCATCTCAGAAAAGGCAGGAGAAGGACATAGAACTTAAAGCTTGAGAAGCCATCTGAAGTGTGGAATTGTGTCCATAGCATGAGGACGAATATTGAAGCCGGTAAATACACTTGGTAATAGGTAAGATATCCTAACACAAGTTTCTGAATAACTCAGCTTTGGCAGGCTGCAGCTTCAGGATTTGCAGGGAACAAATCTGACTCACAGCTATTAAACAGGATGGGAAAGTCCTGTTCCTGCTACCCAGTCTCACCTTCTCAATTGTCAATGCATTCCCCACTCCATCCAGACTGCTACTCATTGGATCTCTCCCTGTGTTGATAATTTAGCAAGGCTTACTTCTGCAAGTATGTAGAAAATTACCTGGTTAGATAGGAACATTGGAATCAATACCTGACAGCAGGAGAGAGCAATTAGATAGGCTTAGGATGTCTGTGAATCTGAATCCATAATAATATAGCATCAAGCCAAGGCTTGCACACTGTTCTGGAAACAGCAGTTTCTACTGCTACCCCGATTAACACAGGCTCAAACAGCACTATCCACACAGTGCTTACACTTTTGGATAACATGGCAGACATGCCCTTGAACTTCCCATGTTGGTGTGGAGTGAGTGATGTTTTCTCACAAGAATTCCCACAGCTGGAAGTCATCCAAGTGAACTTCAAAGTGTTAATCTGTAGACAGCTCCTTGCTTTAAGCCTTCTTACCTTTTCTTCCAGGCTAATATACACACATTAGTTTACTCCCCTAAAATGGACTGTAATTTAACCAATAAGTGGCTTCAACTGCCACTTGTTACTTATGCCACAAGAAAGTCACAGAGGAAACTTCTTTTAGATCGTTCCATCACACGCAAATGCTTGAATGACAGGAGAAAAATGTGCCAGTTGTAAGGTAACTAAATCAAGATATGCATTTGCTTGTTTTATGTCTTTTAAATGTTTTCACTAAAAGCTTACTTCGGCCATGCATTGAAGTTTGACAAAACTACCACGTTAGATTTCTTCACACATCTTTTAAACATCTATTAAACAGCATTAATGCGAATTACAGCTACATAATTGCTGAAGCTGGCTCAAATTCAGTTTGAATTTCAGTTTCAGAACTCCAAACGAAACATATTCTCCACAAAACTCTTAGCAATCTTGGCGTTCATATAGCACTCCATATCCCAATATTTAGTGAATTTAAACTCATAAATTCCCTGTGAGACCCCCACAGGGGTATTCCTTTCCCGTTATATGGGGAATGGAGGCTAACAGATACAGTGTAAAAAGATACACCAGGCTAACATGCAATACAAAATTTTAGAGATCTGCTCTTCTCTTTACTGAAGACAGCAGAAACATCAGAGACAGAGTTTCCTTATGCAATGGCCAGCTCATTAACTACAGTGCTAACATGTGATGGAGCCCCAAATCAGCTAGATCTTCAAGGCAGATCTGCCTTGGCCTCTCTCCTACAGCAAACTGCTGAAAAAAGACCAGACATTTTATAATCTCAAGAATGCCATATATCATTAGAATATCAAATAGGTTATTTTGGTTTAAATGAAGAAGAAAAACTCAGTGGTTAAGATAATACAATACATGAAAGTCTTAAAAATAACTCCTAATTCTCTTCCTGTAGCTGCAGTCAACAAAGCATGGTACTATTTGACCTCTAGAAAGGTATTTTTAAGCACGAATGCTGACTGTTCACACTCTTCACAGCAGACTGCCAGTTTTTCCACATACATAGAGGGCTGGAGATCCTTCCCATAAATCTTGAGCACTCTATATTGTGCAGACTTGTGAACCTCCTCTCCCACAGCACAGCCTCCCAAGACAGATTAATGAGCTCCTTTTTCCTCCAGGAAAGTCTGCCTAACCTCCCTCTTCCACAGGAATACAGCCCAAAGAACCACCAAGCAAAGCAAGTGTACAGCTCACTGAACTGTGGTTTACCACTCTTGGTGCTCAAGTGGTGACACAACTGAAGCGTCAGAATGTCATTGCAGTCTTTCTGGGCCTTGTTCCATATGAAAGAACATTTTATAGTCATTGTAACATAGTAAACGCAGGTTTTCTGACTCCATTTAGGATCTGGGTAAAAATCTGTGTTGGAGATTCCCAAACCATGTTTGTTTCACAAGAAAATTATTAAGGCAGTAGTTGTGGTTCCCACCTTTCTCTCAGACCACTTGCACTGCAACAAATTGTATACAATAGTATTCCTGTACTTAACATAAGCACACTGAGGAAATCCTACTCTTCACATCAGTGAACCCTTTCTGGTTTTGAAAAAAGTGTCACGTTTCTCACACTCATAGACAACTTGAATTTTGCTGTATTTGTCAAATGATAAAAAACTATACTTGAATTGAAGAAAAACAGATTCATTTGTGAAGTCCAAATATTCATAAGGAAAACATTAACCACTTCGAAGCTAAGCAAACAAAAAAGGTCTTTCATCTATCTTGACTCTTTCTGAGATGTGTGGACAGTCTTAGAGTAAATTAAAAGGTAGAAAAATATGGACATATCCTACCTGTACCGAGAAAAATTAAAAGAAGTCTAGAAAAGTTTATATCAACAGAAAAGGCAGAGGGGAAAAAACCCTATAGTTCTATACAGAGCATACAAGAAGAAACAACTAGCAACAGCAGAATTATTATCGACTTGCTGCTGCTGCTTGTGCAGGGGCTTTTCAACTAGATGAAGACTTCCAACAGTCAGTCAGCTGATAGCAACTGAAATGTTAAGAGGCAACCTGAACGTTATTCACAAAAGAAAAATGTTCGCTTCAAAAGTAAATATTACTTGATGCTGGGAAAAAAGAAATGGCCAGAGTTTTACATATGGTAAGTGCTTAGCTTTAGCTCCAGCCAAATCACTGAAGAAACTCCCTGAGAGTGAAAAAACAGCTATTAAGACACACATTGTAAGAACTCAGTGCCTGACCTGAGGCATTACCATTAGGGTTCAATAGGATTTTAATATTCTTCAGGATGTTTGCAGATATTATTTACAAGGATTTATGTAAGCTGTGTTATGATATGAATCACACAGATAATTTGTGTGAGGCAACTATTAGATATATTTATGTGTTTAGTTAAGCTTTGCTCCTGTGAAGTCAAGAAGTAACAGACTTCAGGAGGAACAGTTATGTCATCAAACAATTTTTAAAAAGCATTTAAGAGATCTGTTTAAAATGGAATATTATGACTTGACATTAACAAAGTACAGGTAAAGTAACTATTGTTTTCTTCCCTCTCTTATATCTAAACAACCTGAAAACAAGTATGGAAAAAGAAAAAAAAAGTCTACAGTATGCAAAAAGTTCTCTTTCAGTAATGATAGTTATCATGTCCTAATGGAGGCATTGTGATTGTATTTTTACAGAGCTAAAACGTTGTCACTGCTGTTGTGTAGTTTTTCACAACAATATTAACATTTACCACTTTCCTAAATAAATTTGCCATTTAGTGTTCTCACACTTCAGCGAGACACTAACTTTACAATTTTACAATTACTTGTAAAATCATTTAATTGCAGACTTGAACAATGGATGTGGACAATCCCATCCCATCCCATGCCCTTGGACTTGACTCAAGCATTAGGCCCCATTTGTGTCATTAGAATTTGATGCTGAGACTTCCGTAAACATTTCTATCAACTCACAGATCAGCCAGAAAAGATTTGGGGAAAACATAATGCAATTTTGCCTTCAACTGGAGTTTGTTCTCTTTTGCAGATACCACTAAATCACATAGTTATATTGGCCCTCAGAACCTAGCAAAAATATATTGCTTGAGGTAACAAAAAATCTCAGCCACTCCTTCCTCTGCAGAGAATGGCATGAATTTAACAATATTAAGGATGATTCTACTCAAGAATTGTTCAGTCACATATAGAATCATAGAATCATTTAAGTTGGAAAAGACCCTTAAGATCATCATGTCCAACCATTACCCTAACACTACCAAATCCACCACTAAACCATGTCCGCAAGTGCCACGTCTACATGTCTTTTTAATACCTCCAGGAATGATCATGCAGCTACTTCCCTGGACAGCCTGTTCCAGTGCTTGACATTCACAATAGCCTCTTTATCATATAAAATAATCTGCCAAATAACATCTATTATGAGAAAGTGTTTTAAATGAAGCAAAATATCCCAATGACTTGCTGTTGTGCAACCCCTCTTCTCTGCAGCAAAGCAACTCCAAAGGTGTTAAGTGCCCTAGAAAAAACAATGTATCTGCATCACAGAACACAGCACCATGCTGGGATTTCCAAGTTAATGCCAGTTAAGGTAGCCATCAAAAACAGGGCTAATGAGCCCAATTAATGATGTATTAATACCATGCTGAGATGTTTATTCAGCTACTAAAATTCAAGCTGGCATCTCTGCCTTGTACAGCACTGTGCCTCACAGACATACCAGGGTTTTTTGGCACCTTCTCTAACATCTCTATCACAGTACTGCAACACATAGCTGAAGGTAGAGGTGATACAGGGCAAAGATGGGAAAGATCTCCTGAGGCAGTTGAAGGACAGATAAAACTGTAACTGCCATGGGCATAGGCAGAACAAGCTCTTGGAAAGACATGAGAAAAGCCTTTATTTTCAACTTTTTCCAAAACTAGGCAGTTGCTATTGCACACGTCTAGGCTGAAATCCACTGCTTGGCTCTGCCGTTAGGCCCCAGAGGAGGCTGTTCCTGCCAGAAGAGCTCCTGCTGCAGGGGAAGCAAAGACAGCAAAAGATAAGATTAGAGGGTATTTGGTGAGGAGGAAAGATGAAGGTGTCATTCTTTTTGGTCTGGAGACAGGGAAGCGATACAGGTGTCAGGAGCTGGGAGGGGAAACATCCAGAAAAAAGTGCTACTGGCTGCTTGGCTGAAAAAAAAGTACAAGGGACTCTAGGCAATGCTTGCAAGGGAAAATTCCCTAAAGCAGTTACATATATATATTATTCCAAGTTCTGTAATATTCTAAATTTAGCCGCCCTTATATTTGAAACACTTGCCTGTGTGGTGGATAGGATTTGACCGCATGTCAGAAACAATTTTCCTGATTTTATAAAAATTGCAGGTGTTCCCACAAAAGAACAGAGCACAGAGGAAAGGAGAGATGTCTTCCTTTGGAGGCACCTTTCCCTTTATTTCTTGGAAAAGAAACAGGAAACTAAAAATAGAAAGGAATCAGTAGGGCAATAAAGACTGTCAGCTACCCCTATTTAGAAGGCAGAGGAAAGTAGTTAGAAACTGCACCTCAGCAGCAGTGGAAAGTAACAGTATATTTTTGAACTTGAAGTTCTCACACACATTTGGAGAAAAGTATAATGGAATTTTATGTCAGATTATTAATTGCTTAGTCCAGTTTACTGCTTTACTATCATTTTCATTTTCAAGTTTTCCCAGATACCTAACCTGAAACTTCCTTGCTGCAATTTCATTCTACTAGAAGTAGTCCAGTTCACCATGGTCTTGAAATTCCTTTCTCTTTGCACAAGGTCTTTGCATGCATTAAGACTATTTTTCACGCCTTCTGTGAAAGCTTTGGTAAATCTGTGGTCATCGACTGGTACCAACAGAGTAAGGGCTGCATCCTCCTTGAAACATGCAAGGCCAAAACAAAAACAAACTGAAACCCAGAGATAAGAATGATGCTGTAATTATAATGGGATATTTTTATTTTTTTGTTTTGGGATAAATATTTTTTGTGTTTACTTGTAGAAGACCCAAGTGTTAGATTTTCGTCACAGGCCTTCATCACAAAATTTAACCAGATTAGTCCTCATTCCATCAATAGTGCCCTCAGCAACATTGTAAAGACTTTCATAATTCTAGCTCGATCACCAGCAAAAAGAAAAGTGTGCGCTGATGGGAAAAACACTTTCCTGTGTTTTACTTTTTACATGGCTCCCTAAAAGTCTGTTACATTTAAGCACTGTTTTCTAATCCAGCACCATCTTTACTACTTATGGAGCACTAAAACTTTCCAATTCTAGCCTTCAAATTTTAACATGTAGAAAGGTCACTTAAATCAGCTGGCCTAGTATTATTAGTTCTTGCAGTACAGCCTGCAAACAGGACAAGCCAGTGGAATTCTATGAACAGGCTTGAAAGTAAGGAGGTCGGAAACCTATAAATCAATTAGTTAATGATCATGAGTAAATTGTTCCCAACATGCAGTGAATTTTGAGCTGCTTCATCTTAACTATCATGTTACAAGTAGAGATGCCAACACAAGGACCCTGGCACAGCTTTCTCACCGTTGGTGTTCCTAGTTTTGGCCTTAGAGTAAGATCTTTTAAAGCCTCTTATTCCTTGTCTTTTTTCACTACCCTCCCATCAAGAAAACCATCATATTTCCTGGACTTACTGTGCACAAGCACTCTCATTTCTTACCTTATACTTCATTTTGTGTCCATTTTTAAAGAATCATGCAATATATGCCATCTTTTCTCATTGCTATTAAGTGTTTGTAATAACTATCGAATGTAAAATGCAGCTCATCACTTCTTCAACATGCTTCAATTGCTCAATCATGTCTAAACTTACTTAATGTCAGAGTCTAACTTCATGAGTACAATAAACTGCCAGCTGGGAAGCTTTTACCTAGCCCTATCTTTACCCGAACTAATAGTGTCATTGATACCACCACCCTCTTTTCCTAAACAGGCTTACAGAACATTCAACTGTCGAACTAACTAAAATAAAAGACTCAGCTAAAACTGGAATATAAGTTCTGAATGTTATTCTTGTAGGACTGCTATTATTGGGTATATGAATACCCAGAAGCCTCCAGCCAATTATGGACATGTCATTAGGATAGGCACAATAGAAAAATCATAGAAGATTCAGTGGGTTTATTATTCAAATATATAAGGCCAGCAAAGAGCAAGAAGACAAACAATTGAGATTATAACAAAAGATCAACAGTGTTACCAGAAATAAAAGACAGACTCCTGTCCACACTGTAATCCTTTAAAAAACATATGTATTGCAATTGAAGGTTAGATTTGATAAATCTAGTATCTCATAATCAAAGACTGGTTGTATCATGTGTTTCAAAATGAAGGTTTGCTAAAAAAGTTTGAATTAAGTTTTCTAATAAAATAATCCACACCGAAATATCATAGTCTTTGGTATTATTACAATAATTACAATCTGCAAGGAACATTTATACTATTGAACTTCAGTGACTAAAATAGAATCTTCAAAAAAGGCTGCGCTGTATTTATTCAGACCAGAAATGTATTCTCCTCAGGGGCAATTTGAAGTACCAAAGTGGAGATACTTATTCTCTAATACTTTTCCTGTGTTCATATACATAAAAAAGCATCTATTTCCTGGACTTTAATAAAAGTTATCATAAGGTAGTGCTTGAATTAGAGGTTCTCTCTTAGTAGAAATAATAAATAAGTATATAGCCACTTCTGCATTTTCCCTATTAAAAAAAAAATCTTGGTATATCTGGAGGAATAACAACTCCACTGTTTCAGACTCTTCTACCACCAATTGGACATCAGTCAGTAAAGTCTCCAAGGTCAATTGCCCCAAAAATTCATCTGTGAAAATTAAACTGGAAGAAGGCAACATCTTTTGGTAATGATTTTAGATATTGTACTGAAAAATACAACTGTGTGCAAAATTAGCATAGCAGTCTTTACAACCACAATACTTTGGATAGAGGAGAATTTAAGATTTTATAAGGATACCTGGGACATCTTCCCACAGCATGTTTTTTAAATGATTGCCAATTTGTGCAAGGTCATTCCAAAGGGAAAAGTAGAAATGCTCCTAAGTATTTTTATGAACCTTAAGGGATCAGTTGTGTCTGGCACGGGGAGTTTAGCTCTGTCCAGAGAGGAGGACTCTAGAAGATCAAATAATCCTTTCTACTCCTTTGCTTCAATTAGATGAAGGAATTTTAATGTGAAAGCCCAAGAATTGTGTTCAGCTCTTCTCCACACTCTGCCTCAGAGGACACAACCAACTGCAAGAGCAACACAGGCTCCCTTCTTTTTCAAGCAACCCACTGACACCAGAATGAAGAATCTCCTTTCATTGATATTTATCACAGTTAAATTTGCCTAAATATAAGCGAAATAAAGATACATCAAGTCTAGTTTGAGACCAAAGCAAATGCAAATGGTAAGAGTTACAAACAAGACAGAAAAAATAGATTCTAACTTAACAGAATTTTACAACATGTCTCTAAGTCACAAAATACGTCCAGTGACTTGTCGTTCAGAATCCCGTCTTCAGTCATACATTAAAGACAAAGAATGATGTTTTGGTTACGGTACTTGATAAGGGCTGAAAAGATGCCAGCTTGTTTTCAACTCCTCAGAAAACTGTGTACAAGTCACGTGACTTCTAAAAACTCATACAGCAACAACTTTACATCAAGATGTACTTGTAAAAAATACATATTTTGGCCAGTGTTCTATTAAATCACTCAGTCTAATTTTTCTTGATTGCATACTTCTCAGAAACTCAGTCCTGTCCAGGAATTTCAACCACATCAGAGGTCAGAAATCTGGACCTTGTGATCCCTTATATTAATTATAAAAAACATCCTGAGTGAAACAACATGTGCTAATGTAAAAAAAATAACTATGTGAATATCCATTTTTCGGATTAGTAGCAGACTAGTGGCTATGTATAAGTAAACAACTTGTGAAGGAGAGCAGGAGAAAAGCAATAGAGTCACAGGGACTTCGAGGACTTTTCATTCATCCATGAAGTCAGTCGTGGCCTTTATAGAAATGATGGATGAATTTCCATCTGCTTTCAGTATGATTAAAGTTCCACTACCTGCTTCATGACTTGCAATTCTACTGAATGACACCGTTTCTTTGAAGAAAGCCCGAAGGAAAGTGCACAGAACAGAGCCAGAGGTTCAAAGCTTATTTTTCTGAATACCTCGTTTTTAGTATGCAATTATTTAGCTTCCAAACTACTCTAAGATTAACCGATCATTACAACTTTAACAGTAGCTGCTTTGTAATACAGTATCTGTTGAAGCTAGCGCAAACAAAGCTACCATGCAGTTTTAGATATCTTTTTTCTCTTTTCCATCTAACATTTAGTGGATTCCTGGGTTCATTCTGTACATTGTAAAACAGGTTGCACCTTAGTTTTGAAATGCAGCAGAGAAAGGACGTTTATATAGCTTGAATGAGATTCTCATGTACTAGAGTTATCTCAGCACTACATGCAGTCTCTCAACTGACGTGAGCAAAATGGTTATTTCTTCAGCCATAGTTATGTTCCTTTGCAAAGTCCCCAGTCCCTGCTGCTCATCAGATCACAAGCACAAGGTGAAAGCATGTCTAGGTATCGTAACTGCCTGTGCTACTGAGTATTTCCATGTCTATTGTTGCAACTGAAATCCAGCAACAGAGGACAGAGACTTCTGGACAAAGGCTCTGATCACTGACACCCTAAAGTAACTGCAGACTCAACCCAGTTAAAAGGAGCATTCTAAGAATGTCAAAAAATAAGCTGAAGTAGCATTTTTGCATCCAACAATGACATTAATCTACAATTCAGCATTTTCCTTGTCCTTCAAAGCCTGTTAGTGAATATGTTGCTTTTTTCTCTCAGATAAAGAGAAACTTCTTAAAGTTTGCAGAGGAGAGTGTGTCGCTGCAGAACAAGTTTTAAATATGTGGCATTGCTATGTCTACGAAGACGCAGTCATGAGAACATACACTTTACTCGCTAGGCATACATAGTTTTTGGCAGCCAGAGTTGTCAGCACACCCTGGAGAAGCAAAGTAGGCACCAATCTGATAGAAGTAGGAAGTCAAACAGTGCTTTGGCATCACTGAAGCCATGTGCTAGTTAGTCCATTATAAAAACAGATAATATTTCCCCATGGATGAAAGTAAACAAAAAATAACGCAGAAAGGCTCCTCAGCGGCAAGCAAGAAATATATACTTCATTGTTATGCAGCTTCATGAAGGAAGATACTTCAAGCTACTTAACCTTGCTTCAAACGGCCTGGCCTTCTGATGCCTAGCTCCTCTTCGAAACGAGATGAAGCGCTAAGTCTCAGCTTCAGTTCACAGCTTTGTCTACACTAACCTCACTTGTCTCTTCTTCCAGTATCCTGCCAAGACTTGATTGTAAAAAAGAAAGCTGTCAGACACCGCACAGTTATTCTGTCTCAGTGAGTCAAAATACATCTGAAGACCACAGTATAGTATGAATTATCCAGTGTAACTTTAAAGAAGTCAGAGTTACCAATGCTAATTCACCTTACACAAAAGTTTATTTGCCACAGTCAGGCTTCTTTTAATATCTAGAGTTAGCTTTAAATGAGCCGAGTCAGATATATCCCTGCTAAGCTTCATTTACATGACAAATACGTATTCAGTTTTGCTTTGTACTGCTTAAGAGGAAATACATACACAAATCTGCTTGCAGTATTTTTACGAGGTGCAAGTGTCCAGGTGTGGTCTCTGTGAGGAGAGGCAAAGCGAGGCCAGGGCTGCCCTGGGCCGGTTGCAGCCCCACTGCCAGGCCCAGCCCAGCCCCGCAGCACCGGGCGGGTGCCTCAAGGAAAGCGCCACTAAAAAAGGGCAAAGCGCTGCCCAGCAGTGAGGGCTGAGGGAAAAGGTGCAAGAAACAGCCCTTAAATTAATTTTGCCCAAGTCAAGTCCGTTTCGCCCGTGATGGTAATTCGTATGCGACATCCCTATCTGTCTTAACCCACAACTGTCTTTTGGCAGCTGAAAGTAGCCTCACAGTCACAGGCCCTGGTTCTTGTAGGGGACCTCATCCACCCTGAAATCAGCTGGGAAGACCACACAGCTAGGCAGGCACAATCCAGGAGGTTCCTACAGAGCATCGATGATAACTTTCTGATGCAAGTGGTGGAGGAACCAACAAGGAAAGGCACGCTGCTGGACCTTGTGTTA
>Ga0181612_144478_pt1 | contig 18401 bp, 5 predicted proteins | sample HoacroProtozoa21_FD_119630 | JGI IMG/M metagenome (GOLD analysis project Ga0181612, IMG submission 119630) | Hoatzin crop microbial communities from Cojedes, Venezuel. Combined Assembly of Gp0051906, Gp0051904, Gp0051908
ATAATCAGCTGCCATCCAGAGTAGAAGAGCTGCATTTGACAGGTGCCAAGGAACATATACACCTTTCCCATCAGATCCTTGCATCGTTGCATCACCTGTGTTATCTGACCTGGTGCATGTGCGTTGCCCATCATATGGCTTGCTGGAAGGAATGATTCCATAGCAGCGAGTGGCTCAGCAATTGGACAACACTGTCACATTCTATGGTATTCATCCCTGTTGTGAAATACGTTGTAGAACTTGGGGGAAAAAAAAAAAAAAAAGAAGAATGCTGATGCCAAGTAACTCAAAGAAATTACCAAAGATCTATTTCTCAGACTACAGGAGGTGTATTTTCTGGCATACACTTAATCAGTGTATTCATAAAAAGCTTTGAATTTTCAGCATTATTAATGGAGCTAGTTAAGGCTATTGTATTTATTTGTATGGGTGATCTAACTCATCTTCTTGATTTAAAAATAGTATTTCTACACCCATACTGTATTGGTGAATGCAGGAAGTGAAAATGCAAGAGAAACCATACATTGCCGAAGTGACACAAGCTAAAATAAAACAAAAGCTTGACCAAAGCTATCTTTTCAGTGTAGCTCTGAATGCAGACAATGCTACTGAGAATGATCCTGCTACCACTAACAGGGGGCAGCAATTTTTTATAGGCAAGCTACTTCACAAATGATAGTAGTTTCTTAAATTACAAATGTAGTGGCAGTTTAGATGCCCAAGCACAACCCACAACTCCACCTGCTGCTGTAGAAGAGCAGGAATCCAGGCTGTGTGTTGCACCTCTCTTATATACGCTTGGGCATTTAAAAAGGCACCTGATGTTTGTGTTTGAGTACATGAATAACTCCCTTGGTATAAGATTCATTGTTGTGTTTCTAGTTTCAAATCCGTAACACGAGTTTCATTACAATGTGTTGCCCTCAGCTCTCTTTTCAGCTGGCAGATCTTTTATTATTATCTTTACAAACTGTTATATAATCATCATAAAAAGAAGCAGGTGTATTTTCTCCTTTATTTTTTTACTTTTTTGGGGAAAATAGTAAATGAAATGACACCTGATAGAAAGAACAGACAGTTTGACAATGCTGTATCTTAAACAGACCTGACTCTCTCTTAAATTTCTGTGGCAGATGTTTAGTGACTCTCTTTCACTGAGTCTGATTGCATCTGATGCTGATCATCTACATATAAATGAATCTCCTACAGAATTAAACTGAAAGTTATTGTTGGTAACAGCATGGCATGGTAGATTTTGGCAGATGATCAAAATTAAAAAGGCTAAGTTAAAGAGCAAACCTCAAAGCTAAGTGAATTTTTATAAGCTATTTCCCCGTGACTCCTGCCCTTTCCAACATTTTTGTGTCTTTTTTTAATGAACCTGTTGTTCATCCTTCTTTATTTATCCCTTTGCTTCCTCCATACATACGCACTATCTCTGGTACTTCTATCCTGAAAGTTTTCTGAGATTCTGTAACCATTTGTCTCTGTTGTGGATACTACAATGATGATGAGAGGATGATGAACTCTGTTTCCTATGGCTGAAAAAGAAACGTGTTTCTTACAAATACTACATTGTTAAGTGTAATCTAACTATATCTTTTAGACAGTCTTTTATAGTATTCCTGGTTGAGATGTTATAGTGAAATCATTAATTGGCAAAGGAAATGAGCGAGATTGTTTGAAGAAAAATATTGTTTCTTTTGCCTACAGACAGCATATCGGGCTTTAGAACTGGGTGACTTCTAACACATGAGATCTATGACAAATTTTTTCAGTTCATGTATTTAATTCATTCTCAAAGGAATGTAGCATTTGTTTAAGCACAGCCTACACAATGTTTACCGCAGGATTCGAAACTCCTGATCATTTTCTATTTTGAACATAATATTAAGATTTCTTATGGTCTTGTAATGATTAAGTGCACTAAGCCTCTACAGGCTGAATTCTGGATGCAGGCTCTGTAAGGAATGAGGGATGAGCTCCTCAGAAGTCTGTATCCAGAATACTTAGTGTCAAAATGCCTTAAATGTATTTTATTGTTGTTAAAGAAAAGAAAACCTCAAATCTGCATATGGCAGGATTTCTCTCTCTTCAAAAAAAGAAAAGAAGACGGTGGCAGTGTGAACATCTTGTGATCCAACAAATGCATGTACACCTAAACATTCATTTTACTGGAGATCTGTAGAAGCACACATGCAGAAAGGATATTTCATGGCATATGTGGACTAGCATTCAGGAAAAATGAAAGCTTAGTAACCATACTACAACCCTGTCACCAACATATGCAATATGTTCTTTAATGTTCTTTAATATCTTTAAATGTATGCTATACTTCTGTGTTTGTTTAATTTTTGTCAGTCAAAGAGAAAGTATGTTATTAATTGGACTTCTGTGGAATAAGTAATATTTCTGTTAATCCTGAACCTTATTGTAATTTCTTAGTTTAATTTTTAGACTTCATGTTTCTCTGGTTTACTTGCAAGTATCTTGGACCAAAGTGCAGTGAATTCAATGTGGGCCTTCAGTTGGGCTCCAGCCTTTACTTCTGGAAAAAAATTCCTTAAATCATCCTGGCAAATATTTGCTAATAATCTAACAGTGACCATACAGCTTACAATTTGTTTCTGTCATCTGGCAAGGGAACCGTTGGTGGAAAAGCAGTTAAAATACCACTGCCCACAAACTGCTCAAAAGTGTAAACAGTAACACTGTGGAAGATCTCTACCTGTGTTAAGTGCCAACTTTATACTGTTACTAACATGGACAGACCAGCACTGGATAATTACTGACCCATACAAAGCTGGGCTGCAGCTTTGCTATCTTGTAAAAGACGTGACTAGACTTTACAATGAGTTGCAGAGACCTAAATTAGACTTTTACAGGCTGAAAGAGAAAACGAAATACCTACGGACTGAGTTACTGATTTTCAGAAAGTGTTACTGGGATGTGTAATCAGTGCAGTGCAGTTTTATTGAGCCCCTTGTCTTTCCCCCTCTCCTGATTCACCCCATTTCATAGTCCTGTAGCTCCATGATAATTCACACATAGGCAAAGGGGATAGTTTTCAATTAAAACTCCTTTCTTGAATATCAGGGGGAAAATGTTTTAAGATCTTTGTGCAGAAGAGATTCACGAGAGACGAAAGAAAGGGAGGAGTAGAAATTAGCTCAGAATTTCAAAGTTAGGCAGTCTTTTTGTGGAATCCAATTAGTGATTTTTAGTAGTGATAGTATTTATTAATGATACAAGGGCCTTTGCTTTGGGATATGTATTGTATAAATACCAACAGCAGAAAATATGTTGTAGTGCAAATAGAGAAGACCGAAAGAGAGTAGGAGAGAAAACAGAGGCAGTCAGAGGTAAGGTCACCCGACAGAAAATCAGCATTTAAAATGTAAAGCCAGAGTTCGTCAGGTCTTCCAGTTCGCAGCCACATATATCATAGCTCCTGAAACCCCTGGTATAACTCCCGTTGAGTTTATCAGTAATCAGAAGAAAAATAATTTTTAGAGGGAAGGTAGCCCATTAATAACAGATGAGGAGATGAGATTAGCTATTTTTTACAAAATTGCTGAATTACTATATAAGTTCTAAATTTGAGCATCTAACTAGACACATAAAAAAAAATTGAGCAAAGTATAAATAATGAACTTCAGAGTATCTCTGCTGTCAAAATGCGATAAACCAACAGCCTGAAAAAATATTTCACATACAATATATAGATCTAAGAATTTGTGCACAAATAGGCAGCAGCAGCATAGATAGCGTACTTAATGAAATTATAGAAATTAATTGTTAAAAGTAAGAGAAATTAATATCAGACTCTCAGAAGACTTCCCCTCCCCAAGAGAGACATGCTGACAAATTGAAGACATTCTCATTTACCATGTCTCTTGTTCAACCTCTGTGGAAACAGAGAGACAATAAACTTGTAATGACTAAAAAAAGGATAAAAAAATTCTGAAGTAATACAGTATGTTAGCAGTTATGAGAAAAAAAAAAAGGTAAGATACAGTCTAAATAAATATAGAAAACCTAATTAAAAATACCCTTAAAACTGTTTACAGGAATACTTACTAATACCTGCCCCTTACTTGCTGTTAGGCCAGAGTGTTGCACCTCTGGCTTGGTGCACTGGGGGCTCTTTCTCTTGGCTTTCTCACCCCATGCTGCTACCAGCTGCCCCACTAGCCCCTGTCCGGGACCAACATCCCTTGCTGGCAGTGCTCATGGCCAGGGCTCTTGATCCCTGATTTCTGTGGAATGATGAAATCTGGAGTGGCTCTTACAAGCCAATGTGGAAGTGAGTCTCGGTTCCTGGAAAGCAGGTGGCTGATGGCTCACAGAGGTGTTTTTTCTGTAATGCTTTGTCCCTGAGGTTTAGAAGTGTGGAACATGCAGCTTATTGTCCCCTTACAAAATCACAGAATCACAGAATGGTAGGGGTTGGAAGGGACCTCTGTGGGTCATCTAGTCCAACCCCCCTGCTGAAGCAGGGTTGCCTACAGCAGGTTGCACAGGACCTTGTCCAGGAGGGTCTTGAATATCTCCAAAAATAGACTAATCAATTCCCTTGCAGATATTATTTAATCTCTTTACTTAAGAAAAGTATTTTTTTTTAGATTTACTTAAGAAACTTTACCCCTTTGAAACACTGTCCTAACAATAAGAAAAATCAGTACTTCAAAGGCACAAATTCTTTGAGGAACATATTTCTTTTACAGACATGAGTAAGAGAAGCCAGCAATCTAAATAGCTGATTTCTATTTCTACATTATGATCTGTTTATTATTCTTGCTGTGGCAACAACAGATGCTATTTTGAATTGAATCCACATTATTCTCCCTGACATGAGCTGTTTAGGCATTAATTCTATTTTTTTTTTGGTCTTTGAACATTTATTTGAATAACTGAGAAGTCTTTCTGTTAACATAGCAATTTTATCTGCAAAATAAGTTTTGAATGAGTAATACTGTTTTGACACTGTTACTGTGATAAAAGCATATTTCCTCAGAGTCTGCTTGTTGTTAGTATGTTAGCTGTGTGGGGATTTATTAGTTTTGGCACTGCATTAGGGAAAGATAAGCCTAAGTTTGATAGTGCTATTTGCAGAGGTATTTACAACTGTCTTTCTCTTTCTGTCCTGACCATTTGGAATAAATGCACCTTTATTAGTACAGAGACTTTTATTACTATCACTTCTCCCGGTTCCAAAATACGTCATTTTAAGATGCTCATTGACTGTACTGTCACCTCTTCCTGTCTCTTTGCCATTTGACACCTTCACTGTCTTTTGCCATGATGCCTTTTCTAATCCCAAATCACAGTGGTAAAAGCAGCATTCAGACTGCGCAAGAATCTTGTACAGATGTAGCACGCAGTGGTGCACACCAAAATTTCTATGGAAATCCAGGTCTTCGTTTCAGGTTTCAAAGGAAATGAAAAGTCTAGGTAAGGATGCGACCCTATCAAGGCTATTCTCAGCTTTCTCGGGGTCTGTGAAGTCTATCCAACCTGCTAAATTCAGATGCAACTGTTCCTAGTTGTGAGCTCACTCTACATTAGGTGCATTCCCCACATATGCTTCTTTTTTCCTTAAACAGCTGGTGATTTTGCTCTAGCTTAAACAGACAAGATTTCAAATTCTGTAACAACATTAAAACAAGAAAGTACAGCACCACTGAATATAACCTGAGAAACAGAAATGCAGAACCAAAAAAACCCAAGCCTTTACAGCATATTGTACAGTTAGACTTCCTAATTAGTCAGTTTGCAAGAATGTTTGTTCAGCTGTTATTGTAGCCCCGTAAGCCAGTATTACCATTGCTAGTAACATGCTGTAGAACTTGTACCAGCTCTGCAAGGCCTCAGGATTAACTTCTTAGGCTTAGTCTGAACTTTCCTTGCCTGCCTTGAGTTTTGATTTAGCTTGTTTAGCTGCAACAATTTTTCTAATGATCAAGTGACTATTGTCTAATTTGTTAGTTTTGCTTATATGGCTTATATTAGTTTATATTTGCATAATCTTGTGGTATAATCAAAATTTTTACATGTACAGTGAAAAGCAATTATTCTGTGTAGAATGAAATATTTATGACTTTAACATAATAACATGGTTTACAGGACTATAGGCATGGGATAATAAAGACAGGCTTATAAACAGCTTAGCAATAGTCATTAAGAAACCAAGTGACTGGGGAGCTGAACAAAAAGGTTTTAAGGCTAGGAAAGAAAAAGAAAGTGCAGAAGAACAAAGAATGTACTAACATATGTAATATAAAATATATAATAAATACAGATAAGAAGTGATATTGCTAATCAATAAAAAGGCAAAAAGGCAAAAACATGTTAGAAAATGTGCTAAACTAGCCCCAAGTGGAAGTGTGACTGAGGAAGAAGAAACCATTAACACCACAGTCTAGTGAAGACTTCAGGATGCCAAGAACTCACTAAAATACACTTTTATTTTTGAGGAGGATGACTGCTGCCAACCTTAGGACCTAAAGGGGCAGCATAAACACTGAGAAAAGAGTAGATGCTTGAAAGTGTTTGTGTGACATTTTTAAATTGTGTTTTAATGAGACTTATTGCGCATCATTGATCTGATAATTTGGAGTGCGAATGGTAATAGCATTGTAACTGGACTAACCATATTAACAGTCTAAGTAAAATACTGTAGTTACGATCTTAATGCAGCTGTGAATTGGCAGCTTCCCCTATCAGGTAAGTTCATCTTTTTGCTCACAATAAAGATTTGACTGTAACATTATGTTACTGCTGGTTTTCTAATTGAGACTACATAAACTCACATTAAGTGGTGCAAAATAGAGAAAGTCCATCTTTCCTTTCCTCACTTGATATTTCTTTCCTCATTTTTCCTAAACAAAAATGGTGATTTTGATGAAATCTTAATAAACACATTTTGTCTTCACTGTTTCTTCAGATTCCACAAAAAATTACATTCAAAACCAGAAAAAAGAAAATTAAGTAGATTATTTTATTATTTCCTTACAGTACTTTGATATGGGGGGGATTGTGACTGAAATTTAACTCAGTTGTTTCAATAAATACATGAAATATACATGAAGCATTTACAACTTTGTGACAGAAGGTCCTGTAATAAGCATATTACAAAGTATATAATAATAGAAGACATCTGGGAATATCTAGATCAGTCACAGAGACAATAACCAAATGTACTAGGAAGTTAATAATAAAGCACAGCAGTAATCCTGAACATTGGATCAACACAACAATCCTCTCTGAAGGTGTACTTGCATAAGTACTTGAACACAAATATACTTCTTCTGAAGAAGAAATATTAAAAAATGCTACCTGAAAAATGGTCTTGTTTCATCATGTTTAAGCCTAGAAAAATTGCAATATAAATTTGTGTTTTGTCTCCTGGTCTCATTAATAAATGTTTAATTGTGCAAATCCTCTAAAATACCACTGGAAGAGAACCATAATAGCTACCCAAAAAACTAGAAACAGAACTACATTACAAGAGGCACAGATTATAACTTGTATACCTGCAAAATTTCATCAACAGCCAGAAAATCACAAATTTAGTATTTACCAGCCTCTGGTTTTGAAGTCACTTTTGCTCCAGTTCCTAAGCTGAGTTCTATGCTAGAAATATTGCACAGGCCTTCCAAATGTCATAGCCAATGATAAGCATGCAAACACAAAAAATTAAAGTTCTCTCAAACCAAAAAGAGATAAAATAATAAGAACAATCACAGTGTATCAAATTACACCTTCTATTCTCTGAAGTAATATATTCTCATTACATTTTTTTTTTGTTCATATGCAGGTTAGTAAAGAAGCTTTATGTACAGTCTTTCACACGCTCAGCTATATCCAAAATTGTCTTCTCAAATTTTCTGTTTTATAACACAAAGTCATTGGGGATGGAGGGGAGGAATTCTGCAGCAACAGTCTTACAGCAGACTGTATTTTGCTGGTTGGATACTTCCTACTCTCCACAGAGGTTCTGAAAGGTATCAATACACATGAGGTGAAAAATCTTCTAATACAGAGAAATCCTGGGTGATTTATAGATGGCACCATTTGAGCAGATATATAGCTTTAACAATTTTTTTCCACATCAGTAGTTCACAGCCCTGCTACCTATATCCTATTAGCCAATCAGCTATAGTTTGACCATACTGAAATTCTGGAAGATTGGGAGTGCCAAATTTGAGTGGAGATTGAAAACTGTGTGTAAAGGGACCAGGCTAATGAGAAAGGGGAGAAAAAGTTCTAGAATATTTCAGTCCCCAAAATCTCAAACAAAACCTCAGGACAGAAACACTTAGACAACTATGTAGTGTTTCACCTATAATAATAACAAAAATATATAGCTATAATACTAACAAAAACATATAGTGTGGGAGAGCTATCTGTGTCAAATTAGATTGCCTGTCTTTAAGAACGGTCCTTGCACTGGCTTTTGATATTAGATTGTAGGTGTAAAACGGTCTCACAGAGAATTCTCCCAGTAAATTAGTCTCTTCAAAAAATCCATACTTTAACAGGAAGTAAACATGATTGCTATTACATTTCATTTTCTGTACATGCTTGAACTTTGAAACAACTACTATCAACTGTAGTAGCAGGAAAAAGGCTCAATAAAAATAAAATCCCAAGGATTACAGTAAAACCCCAGAGAAAGCACTTCTTCTAGTAGAAGTATCTAGGATAATGAACAATGGCAGAAGAAACAAATATCTTTGACCTCCTTCTTTTATGATGTAAGAATAACACAAAGATCAGAATCAATAAATTATTTTGTAAATAAAACCATAACAAAACAGATGTTCTTTAACTTAGCTCACTGCAGGTTGGCATAACAAGATGCTAACTAGCTCAAGAATCAAAAAAAGTGATTGAGTCCTTTCAACTACATAGCAGAATACTAGTGTCTTCATAATTCTTTCCTCTCATCCCTGAACAAATCAGAACTAATAGAGCCATACAGATCTAGTGACAAAGAAAAGAATGCAGCCCATTAATTTTGTTAGTAAGTGTCCATTACAATTCTATTAGTCTGATCGCTGAAGCAGCAGCTCCAGCTGCAGATAAAACATTCCATATGTGTTTTCTTTCACAGAGCTACTGTGTTATCAAATTAAGAAGTGTTCGTTTAGATAGAAAATATATTATTAAAATTCTGAAAATATAAAAATGACAATTATTTTAAGAAAGTTTTAAATGGTGAAAATAGACATTCAAAAGAAATGGACATATGCAGACATAATCACAAAATAAGATGTAGAGAAAGAAAAATATTTCAAATGCAATGGATGATTCCCAGAGTGAATAAAATTTGCATATTAGCACAGAGTAGCTGTTTGAAATTAGTATAACAATTGTGACTTCTCCAATCCAAGTGGTTTTGCAATTTAAACTATCCTTCTCAGAAAAGGTGAGCACAGTCATTGTGTTGTAATAAAAGCTCAGGTTATTGACTGAACTGAAAAAAATAATGTACTAAATATCAAAATAACTGGGTTGTATTCAATTTTATTCTATCAGGTCTGTATGCCTATATTAAACCTAAAGTTAAAAAAGAGGTAAAGGAAGGAAATTGTCACTGAAAATAGAATATATTTCTCATATGAGATTTTTCTACATTTGCATGTGCAGACAGATACTAGTTAACATTGAATCATAATATACACTCATAGAAGTAGTGCAGATTTAAAAGAATTCAGTATAAGGTAGTGTATTTTTCATTCAGTTAATGAAGAAATCAGCTGTCAATACAATTGACTAAATTAAACATTGTAACAGGTTTGATACAAGTATTCTGTGAGCTGAATTCTATCTCACTGCATTTTACTGAAATTGTCAAGGATATATTATTAAAAGGGACACTATAGTTAATTAACTTCACTCCCTCCAAGTGTCTTCTTCTGTGATTTCTAAAGACTTCTTTTTAAAATAGATTAGCATATAACACAGCACTGCTACACTTTTATCTTCAGTAAGTATAGCATTTTTAGAAATTATTATTTCTTGCTCATGATTAACAGAACCATTATGCTAAACAGGTCTATGAAAAGATTTACAAACCAATCTATTATTTATTTTAGTTTTTGAGTAATCAAAATGGTGAAAGAATTTGCTTAGTGCACAGTATGGTGTGCTTTGCATGTTGCATATACATAAATATATTTTAATAGTTAAAACCTTTTTAATATTTCACTGGGTGATGCACAAAATTCCTGAAATAAATAGGATTGTCACTAAGTCATGTGGCTCAACAGGAGAACAAAATGTACTAATAGCTTTCATGAAAGATCCCTACATTAAAAAGCAGTAATATATTTGCAAATCCATATTTTAAGAATTGTTGAATCAAGTAGCAGGAAACAATTATTAAAACACATTTATTATCTTCACCTAGAAAGCATTAGCTAGTTCCCAAATCTATGCATATTAATTATTCAGGAATACATAAAAGCCTTCAGTGTGAATTCCTGTTCCGCAGTGTATTGTGTCAGTGCCAAGAGAGTCAGAAGAATGTCAGCCTTTGTGATATTTCTCAGCTTACTACACTGACATTGGTTATGTGCATTGTCTTTCTTGGCTGAATACTTAGAACACCCCGTAGAAATGCTGTACATTACAAATTAAGTTGATCTAAATTTTTGTTCCACTGCATTTCATTAACTCATAGTTTCACTCTAAAGCTTTGACACACCCAGCAGTACAGCGCAATGAATACAAGGCAAGGAGTCGCAGAGTAGTTCTGAGAGCTCGCACACTGCCCAGGGACTGCAGTCGTTCGCTCACTCTGCTGCTCCAATGCAGACCCAAATCATCCCCATGAGCTGGTGCTCGAGCAGATGGAACCATGCCCTCTGCTCTGTCATCCCTTCTCTGCGGTGCTGGGTGCTTCCAGGAGAGCCAGACAGCAGCATCCCGGCACCACTCTGGCCGTGAAGATTTACTGTGACGCTCTGTGCAAGACAGAGGAGAGCCCTGGCATATTCCTGCTCTGCTTCCTCCACACGCTCACAGCTAAAGCAGGCCCTAATGATGAGTGGCTGGTATTGCAAAGTTGAGAAAACAAGCAAAGAAGACAGATCAAATTTCACCAAATTTCTGGAAGTATGACTGTGTTGGGGAGCATGCAAGCTGAGAGAGATGACATTTCAGACTCATTCATTATAAATAAAAGGAAAGGAAGGAGTTCTACGTTGAGAAGGAAACAGTAGGCTTCAATTTCTAGATACACTCAAATTCTTCAAGACAAGGGATGTGAAAAAACCCCACAGGCTAGTTACCTCTTGCATCTGATTTATACTCTTCATACTTCTTCCAGAAGCTTAGAAAAGTGCCTGATCTCATAAGCGAAAAATGTAGAGCAGTGTCAACACTAAGGGATGTCATGGGGAACACTCCATCCCACTGCTGCCTTGTCTGCTGTTAGGAGGAGCTCCAGCCTGAGTGGCTCCATCAGTGAGCACTGTGACGGGACAGCATTGGGAGCAGCAGACCCCAGGCATTTGGGAAAGTTCATTAACTTAAATTTTACTTAGCAGATACCTGGCAGTCAGGCAAGATCATTTTACAGCAATTATCAAATGCTGAGGTAATTTAAAAAAAAAGACAAAGTAAAGGCTGCCAGCAGTAGCCAGAAAAGTTAATTCAAGGGAATAGGTGAGAAAATATCGCATAATTAAATCAAAATGGTGCAACACCTTATGATATTACAACTGTTATTGGGCAAAGCAAGCCTTTTCTAAAGCTAAGAAAACTTCAGAAATTTTCAGTGACAAGAGCTTGTGTGTTCAGCACATAGATCTGTCAACCTACTCACAGCTTCTTCACTTTTTTATCACAAATTTCAACTGTTTTAATCTGATACAAATGAGGTTATTGCAATACTGTTAATAAAATAATTTTTATTTTCTCTTACCTTAAAAAGAGGAACATTCAATAGACTATTCCATGTAACTAAGTGTTTCAAAAAATCCTACTGTGAGGCTTGCTTATATTTTCTTCTAAAATGGCATACTGAAACAGTTTGACTTACAGAAAACATGCTGTTGGCAATATGAGCTATGAAAAGCAATGGGGAGTAAATATTCAATGAGCAGCTAGGATATCAAAATGTCATTAAATAGCTGCATGATAGGTTATTAAAATTATAAAAGACTTTTTAATAGAGGTCTTTGTGTGAGGATGGCTAGAGCTCATCTAAAATGGTAAATTTCATCAAGATAATCGTGTATACGTAATCTCCCCAAGCTGATTTACCAAAAAAATCCCACATAAATACTATAAATATATACAAAGATTTTTCTCCCCCTTATGGCTATAATAGCTATGAATTTAAGAATGCTTAACTACTTCTACTCTTATCTTTATCTGATTTCTTCTGTGTTTTTGATAAAACTATGGAGAAAAGATTAATCGTACTGAGCCCACCACTCTACTTAGAAAAAAATATCTCCAAAACATTCTTTTTTCCTTAAACCATCTTACTATTACTTCGCATTCTGTGTTTTTATGGTACTGTAACATTTGTTAAAATACAAGTTTCTTAGTACAATTCAAATCATATAGCTATCCTTTCACTTGGCAACAGAAATTATGATTTAAAAATTGACACTATATACTTATGAATATAATTTCCACATCCTACATAACTAATCCTCCTCATATTCATATTTTTTTTCTTTAGTTCATTCCTGATCCACTTAAGATAATGGCATAACAGGTTTTGCTGAGGAAAAAAGCTTCACAAAAATAAATCAGACATATAAGATTCATACCCTTAGCCAAATGCTGGTGCAGGTCTATGCAATCCTGAGTCTACAAGGCCTCTCTACAAGTGAGATGATTATTTAATTCTCCACAGAAAACTCCCTCAGTGAGGAACAGTACTTGCTTATGGATAAGGTAATTTTACAGAGAAATGACATGATGGAACAATTCTCCAGGCCTGACCCATGTACCTGGCAGCCCAGGTAGAGCTGACTGATCCAGAGGCGGGGCAAGAGACCAGAAGTCAGGGTGATGGAGCTCCCCATCATTAAGGGGACATCAGGAAAGCTAGGAAGGACAGGAGGAGCCCACATATGATCTGCCTGACCATTACATTAGAGGTCCAATTAACTGGCCTAAACAGAGCTACCTTCTGCTATTTGAGATGTCCCAGGAAATTTCTACTGGCCACTGTGTCTCCTCACTCAGAAGGGCACGGACTTCTTCTAAGTCCTGTGCTATATCTTCCAACGGCACATAAATGTCTCAGATTCACGCGGACACAGGAAAAGCAGTTTGTAGACAGCCAGTTCTCCCATTGCTTTCTTCAAGATGTTTGTTTTTCTTCTTGGCATATACTCACGATTTTTTTTGCTTTCCCCTTGCTCTCTAGCCTTATTTAATGTGTCCTTCCATAACAAGACAGGATACTGTAAACCAAATAACTAAGTCACAGATTGCATACTTTCGAAATAAAAAGTTACCTCCCTCATTAGACAAATACAGTAACCAGGTTTAATCCACTACTTTACCCTCAAGAGCTATATTTATCTCAAGGAATATTAAGACTTGCTCTTAAGCTGTACAGCATGAGCAAGAAGGTAGTGGAAGACTAATGAATTCAGTTGCCTGCATATTTAATAAAATATTCTCTCATAGTCGTAATCAAGCCATAGTTCAGCAAAGCATGTGCTGAACTTTAAATATTCAAGTAAAACACTTGGGTACATCATTAAAATTAAGTAAAATAAAATAAAATGAATGCAATTTCTAGTGATCTTATGATCCAGATTTATTAACTCTTTAAATTACTCAATTTTTCAGATTATATGTAGCTATTAGGCTATTTTAGCAAGATATAACCACACAGGACTGCCAGGTCACCAGTACAGGAAAAGGTTTAGCACATATAAGATGTTAAAATTCTAAATGTTAAAACTTAACACCACTAAAACATTTTCATCAGTCTGCTCTGGAGAATATATAGTTCTGTATGTTTACTGAGGTTTTTTTACTGATTCAGGATCTTAGCACTCAAAGCAGATGAAAAAAGTGATCCATATTTTAATGAGATCATTATGAGCAGTTCATCTTCTAGCTTGCTTTAGAGTAACAAATCTCTGTCAGTAATAGGTAAAGGCTATGGAAAGATGGCCATTGCAATTGCTTTGAAATGGACGTGTGGAAATCTCCCTGTAGCATGTTTGCTCTACCACTGTCACACAGCTTAAGCAACCCAGTTGAGCTTGGTAAGGACTATACATTCTTGTTTCCAAAATGATATTTTGTGTACTTTCTTGTGCAATGAGTCTAATGTTTATTATTCTTGAATAAACAAAGTCACCCCCAAAACTGCAAAGAAAGTTTTCCATGCTTTGGCCCAAATTTCCCACAGTAACCTAAGTCCCCATGCTGTCCGGAGTCACATAGAGCCAGAGTTGAATCTGAAGATGCCTTGTCCTCAGAAGTCTCACCATTTGGTGGTATGCACCATTTACCCATTTGAAGAGTGAACCAATCTCAAACTGGAGGCTGCCACACTGTGTATTTGTAGGCAGGAGGATGTGATTTTAACTATGAGTCAAAAATACCTCATGAGTCAAAATCAAGATACTCAGACACAGATTCTCAAGAGGACTGGGATGAAAAAAAAAGAAGATATAAATATCACCAAAACTTGAACAACCTACATCCTGAAATTAGAAGAAAGGCTTCCTCCATAAGCCTCCATGATGATATTAATTCAATGAGCATTATCTGAAACTGGAAAACATTCCCAGTCGGTACCAATACATTAAATAAGAGGGCAAGAGCTTCAAACTTCTACTGAGAAAGAATAACTCCACTGCAACAGGAGAGTCCTATGCAGCACCTTTTATGTTCTACAGCGAGGCAGCTCTTTTTGCAATCTTAGAATACTTTTACATCACATTTCTTCATAGTGTCTGCAGAAATTAACCCACAGCTATTGCATAGCTCTCTAGTACACATTTGTGTAAGGAACTTTTTATATACAGATCGTATCTAGATAGGATCCTGATGCTTTCTTCCCTGGTAAGTCTGGCTACAACTCGCTGAGTGACTTCTCTGATGCTATCCTGGCAGTCCTGTTCCCCTTCCCATGTGCATGCCAAGAAATGGGGGAACCTCCAGCTGGCCTCAATTATTCATCTGCAAAGCTGTCTAGTTGCTTGCTGGTAGAATTCCCCAGGTAGAAGATCCCACGAACCTTTCTCCACTGCTGGGCAGACCAGCACCCAGCTCCGGTTCCCAGACTCACTGCTGCCTGGCTCCATTACACAGTGGGAGTGAGCAGGATCCACTATAAATCCCCAAACATTCTATTATGAGGAAGTCTGGAGAGCATGGCACAATTGCAAGCAGAATCTGGATGACAAGGGATATAGAAATAATTTCCAAGACATACTAATTTCCAAGTTCAGCCAAATGGTGAATTCTCCAAAACAAAAGCTAAATTCTGTGGCATCTGAACAAATATTTAATTCTCTAGTCACAGAACATCACCCTAGATTAGACCTTGATTGAGATTAATTGGGCATGTCCTGTCTCCCTTGTTGCTTTTTTAAATCTCAACTAGATTCAGGAAAGCCACCTCACCTGTCTGAGGGCAATGAAAGCAAATTTCCATGGTCATCTTTTCAATCACAAAGAGTAAGATTCTTTCCTTTTAAAGAAAACTCAAGACTCTCCTCAAAAGAGACATGAAATAAACACTAAATTTGTAGAATATGTATAGTATATGCTACAGCAACTATGCAAAAAATATATCAGAAAATAGAAAATATTACATAAGTACAAAACACATGTAAAATGTTTCTTTTGTGGAGCGTCATAGACATGAAACTAACAAGAAAAAGATATCAGGATCTCTATTGTGTCAAATTGCATCTTACTTTAACTACATTTATGGCTGCTACACAAAAAAGGTTAGCCTATTTGATGATTATCATTCAAGATTTCTTACTTAGAACCATGTCAAAATTAATCCCTATTTCATGAGGCTTTTTGAAAAGGGGTTAAAATATCAACATTCTTAAACATGCTCATTAGAACTATTTGTAAGTAATTAAAAATAATAGCTTATAAACAAGTTGTGATTGGATCCTAAAGCCATGTCAGAAATAGGGCTCAGATGACAGCCCATCAGATAATTTTATGCTTGATACATCAGCTCTGTTGATCACTAAAGAGTGACATTTGTATTATTCTCTTGAAAAAAGAAGTTAAAATTTCTGCCATCACAAGTACTTTTCCTTTCCTTTTCCCTCCTAGTTCATGACACATTGACATCATCCACCCGAACACCAGAAAATCATGAATTACTGTTTGTGTCCTCCAGCTTCTCCATTATCAAACGCTACTGTTACAATGTAAGAGAGCCATAGACTGAACAGAAAAGGTAACTAACATGCTCATGAAGCCTTTTCTCTCTTTGACAGAGACAGTAACATGATGAGCTATGGCATTTCTGTGCAAAATCCTTTTTGCATTTGGAGAGTGTCACATTGTATCAGTCAAGAGTCAACAAGTTTCTCATGACATCTCACCCACAGGGAAAGCTGGGGTGTGAGTTTTTGTTTTATTTTGCTATTTTAAGAGTGCAGCGAGGACTACAGTAAAGGTTCTGAAAACTCCTCAGCCTTCAGATTATAGTATAAGAACTGTCTTTAAAACAGATGTTCAGAAATATGAAGTGCCCTTTATTTTTCATAAATAAGCCATTTGAAGTGTGAAGTGTTTAAAAATGTGCGTGCTAACAAAAACATCAAAATTATTTTTGTTGATAATATGCACTTGTTATTCTACCAAAAGTTAGTTTGATGACAATAAAATAAATAAATAATAAATGTCAAAATAAAAATAAGAGTATCTTTGTTAAACAAACAAGGGATTGTGATAGAAAATTAAAAATTAAAAATTAAAACCTGGTATTTTTTTCATAATTTCTGGATTATGAATATAATGTTATAGGTATTTTAAGAGACTAATTCTTGCTATTGGTGTTTCCTAGAGAAAAAAAATCTAACCAGAGCTAATAATTTAGATCTCTGTTTTTTTTAAATAATGACACACATCGCATACAAAAAGCTATACTGAGCTGTGGATTTCTTAATGTCTTAGTTTCAAATGTAATTTGAACATTGACTGGAGTCTGGAACCTTTCCTCAAATGGATTAGTAACTTATTTGAAAGCTAGTTGCAGTAAATTTGAGAGGACTGTTCCTGTAAACCAGTGCCTTTTTCATGTATAAGGACAGCTGAATCTGAACCTAAGATTTATTTCATTTCCTCTGAGGGATTAAAAAACAAAAACAGATTCATAGAAGACTGTAAAATATGTATATGTCAAACTTTACCTCTTGAATCTTACTTGTTTCAACTATAAATTTATAAAGCAGTGTGAGCAGCAAGGCTTAACAGTATTATTACTCTGACATAAGTAGAAGACAGTCTAGTATTGCTCTGCATTTTGTTTTTGATGAGGACTATAATTTCCAATAGGCATGATATGTAACAATAACACAGCTTGTCATGATTTATCTGAGAAACATGAAAGCTTGCAGCAAATACCTGAGATTTTTGAATGTCTCTAGTACACAGGCAATGTTTTTCACGGTACTTACTGAAGTGCTAGGTAAACATACTCCTATTCACAGGAAAAAAAGATAGGAGGAAAATATTAGTGGATTTCTAGGTTTTCCAAGTAAAAAAAAAAAATCCCCCTTCAAATATTTTTATTTCTATTACAGAAATATGAACACTACTAGAAATTCTTTTCAGTGATAAAAAGTGTTGATGACCTGAGGGACTTGTTTAGAGAACTTGTTTATCTACCAGAACAAAGCCTTACGCAAACAAGGAGGAACACTTGTTCACTCTGAAATTTCTGAATCTCCTGTCCATTTATATAAGACGAGATATGAGTAGTGAGCAGCCAATTGCCTCACAGGCATTAGACTCAGACAGCTATTAGAATATAGTGCAGACTACTGTAAAATCTACAAGCCTGACATAGAGCTTATTAGATTTAAGGGACATAATTGCATTTGTTTGAATGGACACTGGATTAAACCCTATTGGTACGATCCAATGTCTACTGAAGCATATGGAAAAATACCCACAAAAGGAATCACATGCAGGCCCTATTCAGAACTCCCTGGGTGAATGAAGAGAGAGATTCAAAGATTCTTATTACTATTATACTTGGCTTATACTGTTGTATATTTTATTAATTCAAGGATACTTGGTTTTACATAGGAAAAGTTCCCTGTCAATCACTGGAGAACAATTTCAAGTAATTTCTCTGTATTTGGAATACATGCTGCAGTCTCAACTTCTTTAGAGAGACTGCCTAAAAGAACATCTCTCTGACC
>Ga0181612_109626_pt1 | contig 18400 bp, 10 predicted proteins | sample HoacroProtozoa21_FD_119630 | JGI IMG/M metagenome (GOLD analysis project Ga0181612, IMG submission 119630) | Hoatzin crop microbial communities from Cojedes, Venezuel. Combined Assembly of Gp0051906, Gp0051904, Gp0051908
ATTTGCTAAGTTACCTTGCTATCTGCAGATGGTCTGCAACAGCGACAGCAGCTGTTACAAAAGCGAGCATGAAGGGAGGTATTATTGCTTCTTAGCTATGTTTACAAATTTGTAACAAGATTACTATTTAAAGTATGTTCTTTTGTGACTGCACGCAATATGTTATCATCTAAGTGTTGCTGGATTGATGGAGGGCATCAAAGGGATGCGACAGAGAGAGACTTCTCTGCCTTGGAGTGGTTGGTTTCTTCCAGAGCTTGTGTGAATCTCGTAGGTTTGGGCAGAGGTTGCATGGATTAAAACTGTAACTTGTGACTTGTGCTCTGGTGACCAGGGGCAAAAGGAGGGCAGCCACATGATAGTGTTCAGCTGATGGGAGTTTACTGGGTAAGGCTGGGGAAGTGCTCGAGTTCAGGAAAGACAGAGTTCTATACTGAAAAGCAAAAAATAAGTAGAAATAAAGCGCATTTAATTTTTGCATGTTGAATGCACTTTTGATGGTAAAATGCCAGCTAGGAGCGATTTTTATGGTCTTTTTTCTCAAATTACTTCAGCCAAAGGAACCCAGCCATGTGCTGTGCCTCAGGGAGGCCATCGGAGGCCTGGGATGCTCTTGCTTGTCTCCCAACCATCTCTCCACGCAGCAGCGACTCAGGCAGGCTGTGCTGCTTTAACCACTGAGCCTCGTGGGTATGACCAAGGTGCACAACCCATGCAGGTGGGATGTCAACCCGAACCATACGTGAGAGGTGAAAGCTAAGGTCCTGTCCATGCTCTTCTCTTAGAAGCTTCTCAGTTTCAGTGTATCCTTTCTGTTGTGCTTTACATGAAATGGTTGCCATTGAAGATGTCTTTTTTCCTTTGTGGATCATCTGTGAATGGAGGTTTCTGACTGTTTTTCTACGGGAAGTGTCCACAGGAAAAAGAAGAGGGGAAATGGCATGTAATAAAAAAATTTAAATATAAAATCTGAACTTTCTGGTAGGGAAGTGAAAATCCAAACAGCCTCATTTCCGTTGGAAATGTGTTGAGTTTTCCATGTGCTTCCCTGCTCGGGTGACTCATTGCTGGTGTTTGTGTTATTCCCACTTGGCTTTGAAACAGTTCCCCACCTTCTCAGGTGAAGGATTCATCCCACAGCCCTTTACAGATCCAGACTGGAGTGAGATGAATCACTCCTGCCTGTTTTCACTGCTGACTGGAGGGGCACCTACGCAACAGTGTTCCCATGGAAAAGTCCACTTTGGAGACGGGTGAAGTTATGGGGGAAAAGTTTCACTGTTGTCTTTGCCATCATTTTAGTGAGACTGGCATTACAATTCTCATTTTCTTGAAATAATGTGGTGGATGTAGTGTAGTACTGTAGTGATGTACAGGTCCGTCTGCGTGGTACCATTTGGCAAACAGACAGGTTAGGCTGATGAATTGAAGGCTATGTTAAAGTGAGAATGTGTTGTGTGGTTTTGAGTTTTAGATGTTAACGAATACATTTTGGCTAGTGAAATATATTTAACTATCTTTCTGGGAGTAAGTAACTGTCATTTCTTGATATTTTTTGCATGTTGGGAAGCAGAACTAGAAAAATTCATTCAAAAATTGAACCTTGCTGAACTGGTTTAATTGGAGGTCAGCAAAATGTAAATGGCAGAAAAAGAGCTGATGCAGATGTTTTGAGTTTCTTTAGCTTGTGTATGAATACAGAAAGTTCTATGATGTAGGGCTGAAGGTTATACTGGGGTTCGCTCAAAGGGGAAAGCGGATGAATTGTGGCTATTACCTGCTAGGGGAGGTAGAAGAAAAGATCATCATTTTCTGCAGAAACGAAAAGCCCGTATTCCGAAGATTGTTCCTGCACGTACTGTAGCTTGCAACTTCTCTGTTTAAGTTTTCCTGTGTTCCATTCTGCTGTCATCCCCCTAACCTTTGAATACACCTGTGTAATTGAATCAGAAAGTAAAGGTCTATCATTTACTTCTCTTAATACCCTTGGACAGATTGCTGTCTCATTAGAAAGACTCGGCAAAGTAATTCAAGAACTGTAAGGCGCTAATAAGACGCTGTCTTTAAAAATGGATTGGCTGAGTGGAAAGTCTGGCAGGTCCCCAGAATGAATATCTGGCCACAGGCTGGAATTATTTCTGTGCTAATCTGATTGGTGTGTTCAGAGGATCTACTTGCATCTTGTGGAGCGGGAGGTTTGGAGGCAGCTGACCCGTGAAGAGCTCCCATCTGTGGATGCAGCTTGCTGCAACGATGTCTGGTGGTGAGTGGCTGAAAAATTTGCTGTTGTCTGCAGCTACAGTCCATGGGCCAGGGGGTAGTCTGTGAACAGTGACATATTCCAAATACACCAACCCTAAACTGCATTTACATTTCACAAGGGTGGTGTATAGACTTTATGTGGCTCTGTTTGCTGTGCTGAAGTGAGCTGTCAGAGCTTATCACTGTAAATTTGTTTTTTCTATGCATCCTTGGGAGAGGAAGCTTTGGATTTTAGAAAGGAAATGGCAAAGAGAGAGCTGACAAAATCAGAAACTGTGCAGTTCTCTGAAAAGTGGCTGGGCACAGCTCTTTAAAACACAGGATTTGTGGTTGTAGAGAATTGATCTGGAAGAGATGCAAATTCCATCCAGACTAAATTCAGATTTAGATTTAAAATGCAACTCGCATGGGCACCCGCTAATACACCAGCCAAATTCACTCCATTATTAAGAGACTGTCGGGTGACCCCCGTGAAATGTATTAACGTAATGTCAATAATGAGTCTTTTTATAGGAAGGTGTTGAGGAAATGCAAGCGGAGTTTGTAATACGGTACCATGCTTCCAGCCTGGCTCGTTTCACAAAACTATATGTGATGGATCCATCTGTTCCCAGGAGATGGGAGTGTGTCGATGCCATTTTCACGGGAGACTCTGTTTCTAGGTTGAGAAGTTGCCCAAGACTTGGTATTTGTTGCCTGGGGCTAACTGTTGCCAAGACGCTGGGCATAGCTAGCAGAGATTGCCTTCACAGGCTGGGTGGGGCTTTTACTTAACTCGATCAAGGCTCATTAAAGCTTCAAATTTCTGAATGCACATTTGAAATTGAGTGACAGGAACTTCTGGGAAAGTTTTGTTGAAAAGCCTGGCATAACTGAGTAATTATAATATAGCAGTACTTCATATGCAACTTGATTGTCACAGCCTGTGTCAAGAGAACTCATAATTTCTGAAGGATAAGACCATATGTTCCAAAAAGAGCTTTCAGAATGTGGGATACTTGTTTTGCAAGTTATTTTTTTCCTCTTGATAAAAAAACAAAGTGTTATGAAATGAGATTAAAACAATCCCCCACACTTAATTGAAGTGATTCTCGAAGAAAAGGCCCCAAACCTGTTGGATAAGCTTGTTCTAATAGCTGAGGTTTCTGATTTACTGCTGGGTGTAGCTGAAATAAAATGTTGCAAGGATAGTTGAAAGGACACTGTTGTCCTGAATATTCTTATACATTCTTAGATTTATTTTTTTTTAAATATGTTTTTCCACTTATATAGTCTAATGCTCTAGTTAAGGACCTCTCCGTGTAAGATGACAATCACCTTGCCGGCTGTAATTGGCCCCTGAAACAAAGTGTGGCCAGGAAAGTCCACCAAATGTCCAGACAGATTTGCGTGTAGCAGCTGGAAATGTTACATGCTGTGGTTTACATCAGCATCGAATATAAATGTAGGTGACTTCATCGTCTTCCATTTTAAGCTGTATCTAAATCACCTGTATTATCCTGAAAACTTCACGCTTCTTGAATGTAATGTGAAAAGGTAGCTTGGGCATCGCTGGTGTTTAAAAGTGAGCTGACATTTCTGAGGACATAAGAATTATTTAGAATTCTGCCTCAACAGGAAGGAATGATATTGACTAACAAGATCTCAGTCTGCTTTTGGAGGCCCCAAATAGACACTATGGTTATATTTTTAGAATTTAGATTTTATTTTCATTAGCAATAATATTCCAATAATGGGGTGGTGAAAACCAAGTAAAGTCAGATTGGTAGTTTGGGATATTTTTATTCCCAGTAAGGGACAAGCACATAGAGAGATGTGATTATTGTCACAAGAGATTATAATACCCGTAGTCACAAGCACTTTATCGGCTAATTAAGGATATCCCTGTAAGATTTCCTAATAGAGTTTCTTTCTGCATTTTGTATCGAAGAAAAGTGGCATACAGCAAGCAATCTTTGCTTGTCTTGCTAGGGAGAAGTTTTACTTACATTGTTGTGATAAAATGGGACAAAATCACTCATGTAAATCTTTTCTTGACCTAGCTGGAAGAGTGTCACATCATCTTAGCTCTGCATGCTCAATCTCTTCATTTTACTGTTAACTTCCTTTAAATGAGGGTAGCGTCATATAAAGACTGTCCGTAAATTTACCCACTTTCAATAGTTGGCGTTTTCTAAATGTTTTATGTGTGTTTAATTTTACCTGTTTCCTGAACATTGCATATTTCAAACATCCTCTCATCATAAGGTTCCTTGTGGATACTTACTAAATAAGCAACAGATACCTCTGTTGGAAAGGATGCATGCAGATTTGGCGTTTGTTAGGCTTGTAACATTTGCTGAAGCATGTTTCCCATGGAGTATTGATTGAGACATTAGATGAATCCTCAACAACATGTTGTAATTGCGTACGGGTATCAACTCTGCAGATGTCCTCATCTGGGCTGGCCATTCAGTGCTTCCTTTGTGGTCAGTAGAGAAAAGCAGGCACTTTTCCAAATAACTTTTCCCAGGGCAGCTATTTAAAATAGGTTGTATGGATTGCTTCCTACTTGGTGGGGAAAAACAGACATTAATACACAGGGAGTCTGAGTTAGTGGTTCAGACATGGACACATTCTCTGAAGAGGTCTGAAGTCACGTGAGATGGTTTGTACCAGCTTGCCCCTTGACTCTTTATGGGGAGGAAAAAGAGATAAATCCTTCCATATATCCTTTCCATTATGCTGTCTCACCAAATAACTTCTAATGGACTGGCGGATGCTAAAAAGATCACCCATTTTCCATGCTCTGTCAAGTTAATTAGACAGATTCTGCCTAAATTCGTTTTATGTTCCAAATCCCAATGATTTGGTTGCCTGCGTTTTGGCTGGCTGACTTGCAATGTCTGCAGCAAACCATCTTGGCTGTAAAGGCTTCACTGACTGGTGTTAAGAATAAACTAATTCTGCAGAGTGTAGCCTCCATCAGGCAGCTCTCTGGTGAATGCTAATGAGTAGGTAGCAAGAGGTGTTCCAAAAGTGATGTGAGCTGCCTCTGCTTAACGAAATAGCCACATTTTTTTCCTAGTTTTAGCTTGTCCCAGTCCTCATTTCCTAATCTAGGCAAACCACAAGAGAACTGTTTAGCTAATGAATGATTGAAAAGTATGAACACTGAATTCAATAAGTCAAGAAGAAAACAAACATAAAACCCCACAGAGATAAGAAAATGTATGCTTAAATGCATCATTCAATTACTCTGCTCGCTCTTTGCTTCCCATTACACTCTTCTTTGTCAGTACACAGGGTGTCTAAATGGCAATCTCTTTGTGACAAGAAACTTTTCTTCATGCCTTTACCTGCTGGTGCAGAACACTGTTGGTACTTTGCAAATATCAAACAATAAAAAGAATTGATTGCAAGTGACATATGAATTGCATGATGGTTAGTGAAGCTTCTCGGAATTCTCCCTACCCAGTACTAAGGTTGCCACCAAACTTTGCGGATTTGGACTGCGCTCACCTTTATGAATGAGATGGGCAGTTTCAGGTCAACTACCACTAGACAATTTTAGTTCCTTAAGTCACCAAGGGCCATACAAGCCACAGAAGGATAGCGATCGATACGGCATTATTCTTTCATTTTTCTTTCAGTATAAGTCATCCAGGAATCATATTGCCATTACCTGCTTAAAATTGCCCCTGAGGATGTAAGTTGTATCAGGTTTTCTACTCAAGCTTTTCTTTCTTGAGCATTCCTACAAAGTTGGTTCATCATCCTGGCACAAGTGGAACAAACCAGCTTTTCTGCTCAGAGGCCACCCTTACTGTGGAATACAGAAGTTCCCCTGTGTCAAAAAACAGAGCCAACTGCTTTGCCTTGCACCATTCTTAGCAGGCCTTTTTAACTGCCTGTAAGGTAAGTCACAGGCAGAGCTGATGTTTGTTTTATTGGGCTACATGGCATTAATGCTTCTTGGGATCTCAAAATCCTTATTTTCAGTGTACTAGCATCTGAAGATGATTGTGTGATTCTCCAGAGACTTCACTTGGATATTACAAGCAGATGTTAGAAAAAACCTGCAAATGGATAGTGGTATTGATGAGTCCCATCATAAAAAAATAAAATAAAAATTTCATTACCTTTGCATTGCTGTGTAGCTTGAGATGATGAAATGCAGCAGTTATTATGGAAGAAATGCTCTTTTTGCATCCTCCAGCTATAATCTATTGCACATGATTAACACTGAGAGTCTTTACTAATTAGCTTTTATGGTCAAACAATTTTCATGAAGTTGGTTTCAAAGAAATCAAAATTAAACTCCTTATAGCTCTGAAAGATAGAATTATGGAATATGAACACATAGATAATCTTTACAGGCTAGAGGAAAATGATCGTTGAGCAACAAAAGCTACATAAAAAGACCCGATAATGTCTCAGCTATTGCAGTGTAGTGTGTGTGGGTAAGTGATGATGCTAGGATTTTATAAATACAGTCTAAGTAGATTGGGATACACAGGGTTATCTTTTGTCTCATAGCATGTATTGATGAAACTTTACGTATTGATGCTGTGAATGCAAGCGGTACAGAATCAATCGGAGCAGGATGCAAAACTTCACTCTTTCCTCATCCTTGTAAACTCAACAAAGATAAGAATAGGATGTGGTGGGCTGACTTCATCCCATCAGAAGAACTGCCGCAAATCAAAATGAATAATTCCCTCCTCTGCCGTTTTGCTCCTTAGTTTCTCTTAGTGTTGTTTTGTTCGTTTGCCATAGCTTCAAAATAAAACACTGCTTCGAATGACTTGCTCCCGCAGTGTTGCACTGCATCTTCTATTTGTAAGTGTAATGATGAAAGAGCTTTTAAAAGATGTTTACGCTGAAATGTGGTGGTTCTTTTCCAAGTCAAACAGCCTTAATTTACCTGTGTGTTTGTGCAGATAAGCTTTACTAAACCGCAGCCCAGTAAATACCCTCTTCACTGAGCAGGTAGCAATTATATTTCACAGAAGGAAGGGGAAGCTCTGGATTTAGTATAGTTTTCAAAACAACTTAGTTTCATAGCGGAAAAACGTTTAAGCATTTAGGAGCTCGTATCCCAGTCACTACCTATAAATTTCTGGCTCCCAGAAGATTTAGCAACCCAAGTACTTTTGAAAAATCTGTCTTTTGCTCACTGAATTTCATAGATGAAACACAACCATTTAACTCTTTTGTGGAAGAAAGGGGAGGTCTTTCTCTTTTGTGGGCTTCATCCTGAAATGAAGACCTTTGTAGCAGAAAGTGTATCACCGGAGACAAAAACACAGAATTCCAAAAGGGCTAGATCTCGTAATTGGTATCATGAAATTTCCCCCTTTTCTGTACACTTGATCCCTTCAACAGATGACAGCTTTATGTCAGAGATACTTATACAATTATTAAACATTAGAGATGTGCACGGAAGAAGCCCTCATAGGTTGGCTTTTTGTCAGGGTGATTTCGTAGGAAGGCTTTATTCTTCTAGTTGTATTGTAGAGCCCTGCAACAGAGATTTTTTGCAGTTCTGACATGGTGTACATTTGTGAGGTTCCCCAAACGCTGCTTTCTTTGTGCCATTGTTAATGTTTGCCTGATTAAGTAACAGGGTGAAGCTGAAGATGATTCTGCCCTAGGCTTGATTATTCCAGCTCTGAGAACCTGCAAAAATTTAGTGTTCTCCTGAAATAGTACAGCATGACTGTGAGATCCTTTCATTTGGATTTTGACCGCCTGTGCCAGGGTTTTGGGGGGTTTTGTTGCTTTTTTTTATATGGTTTGAGGTTTTGGGGTGTGTGGGTTGTACAAATTCCAATGTTGTTGTTAAGAAATAAACATGTATATAATGGTAGACTTTTACCCATTCAGGGAAGCATCAGACTAAAGGCATTGGAGGCAATTAGGTGCACATTGGCAATTCATGTTTTTGAAGTGTCTTACCAACTCCATTTCTAACCAGGTGGATTGTCGTTCAGGACGCGGCAATCTCCACAGCCTGCTGAGATCCTGGCTTCTTTCTTTGACGTTGCCAATGCAGACCAAATAAATGTAAAACTGGTCTGGATTTTGAGATGCACCCTCTGTCCTAAAGATACACTGATGGCTGTCATTTCTGTGCAAGACAGCGCTATCCAGTAATAAACCCAACTGCCACTAGGCCAGATTAAAGGGTGTGAAGCCTTGGAAATGCAACAAGGGGTTAAATTATGAAGTGACCCAGATGCACTCCATTAATAAAAGAAAAAAATCCCACATTATTTCAAGTGTTGGGAAAAGTTCTTTAGTGCTTGTGAAATAGGTTCCATTGCTGAGGAGACGTAATACAAGAAAAGGAGCTGGCCCCATTATATCATTAAGAGAATCCACTGCTTATTTACAAGTTAGGATTAATTTTTACTGAGACTTAAATGCTATAAACCCCTGTTGTGTGGCAGAGACTGTGACATTCTGTTACAGGTTAATTTCTTTCCTTGCAAATTAGAAAATAGTGTGACTTGCAAAACAGAGGGAGAGAAAGGGGAAATAAGCCAGCAGCTGCGCTTAGACTTTTTTGCCTTTTGGCTTCTTCTTTCATTTTCTAGTCTGCTGCACTTCTTCTTTCAGTGATTTGGATGCTGGATGCCAATTTAAATTTCCAGTGCATTTAGCGTCCTACAACACCAGGGGATTGAAAAGAGAATTAAGAATGTACACGGCATAAAAAAAAAAAGGATGATACTTTTTTATTTTTCCACAGTCCTTTTTATCTTTTTACCCTTTTGTGATCGCAGTGATAACAGAATCCAGTAAACTACAGCCACAAAAAGCCAGTTGTGTGTTTGTTTTGCAAAGGTCTGTTTGTAACAGGAACTAGACGGGGCTCGCTCGTTGCTCACAATCTGCAGAGGGCTCTTTCACAGATCAACAGACTATAAGATTGCTTTCCTGGATAGGAGCCACTGATGGACCCATACAGGCTAGTAAGAGTCATGTAAGAGTCTTTTATCCCGTCTCAGCAGGGACATCTTCCCCATGGGCTTCACGAGAGAGTGTTTTCCGAGCAGCGGATTTAACGGGGGGAGAGAAGGGATGGAAAGAAGATTAATGTTTCTGCCAGTTCCCCGCAAGTTCACAGAAAATATTGGCTAGAGCAGGAGTGGCCCGACTCTGTTGTGCTCCAGCCTTTTCTGTGTACTCAGAGTGGCATGTTTTTAATCAAATGTGAAATATAGCTTTAGCAGGTCGAATGGATTAGCTTTCCTGGTAAGTAACTCTCTCTGCTTTAGTCAAGAGTGCAACTTTTTTTTTTTTTTTTAATGTTTCACACTTGAGGTTGTCGTCTTTAACTTCATCAGTTTAATGGGTCTTTGGAGTTTTGATTGTTAAAGGTGGGAACTATTTAATAACCATATCCAATTGAGCTTCGAAGTTCAGGCAGTGAAGGCGGCAAGGTAAGAAATGTCTCAGCCGGTCTGTCATAAAAGCTTGGAAATGCTTAAGAGAAACAGGGAGTGATCTGTTCCTTTTTTAATATCCTGTTGAGATTGCAGCGCTTGTAAATATTTAAGTTTTCCTTGGTTTCAGCTTCCAAATCTGCCTACATTGAGAAAGATAATATCCGCGTATTTGAACGCTGGGCAGTCTGTTCATGGCAATGTACATAACTGATTCCCTTCATCTAACGCTGGGTGTTATTTATCAGCATCTCATCAGTCTCCCGTTCTTTTCCAGCACTGAAGCTGTCAAATAACTGGGGGGGGTTTCAGCTACCTTGTTTCTGGGCCTCTGAATCAGCGGAGCCTCTAATAAAGTTAGGCTGTTCGTATCAAACCATCCCTTATCAGTAATGTACTTTGAAAGCTGTTCTATCTGGTTAAATCCAAGTGAAATAATAGACCTCGTACCTGTCACATTACCTCAGGCTGCTGTAAAGTGTTGTTGCTCCACTAAAATAAATAGTTCAGGTGTTTTCCGCCTACCAAGAAATTGATGTAAATATTAGAAATAATTTTTCAAGTAGTTTGAATTTCAGAGTATCTGAAGGGGTTTTTTGTATGTTAATCACTGCCGTATTTCAGTGCCAGATATGGTGTGAAATTGCTCTCAATTCTTGCAACACAGACTTTGAAAATTAAATTTTTTCTTTTTGGTACTATTTGTAGTTACCTTTTATATTTCTGATCTTCATTTTAATGTGTTGTTTAGGCAAGTTTCTAGGGCTTGGTTCATTTTAATAAATATGGTTATAAAAAAGAAAGGTTTAAAAAAAACCCAAACTAAACCTCTAAAACTTCTAAAGCTGTCTCTGTGGGAATTCATGGGATTTGAAGACTAATGAGAGACAGCAAAATAAAAATATATCTAAGGATTCATGGGCTGAATCAGGTCTCCGCAGAACTCGTAAGACCAGTTTAATTCTGTTCGCATTGAGGGAGACGGGAAATGCTAACATTCTGTTCAGTAGAAATCAACACCGACTTCTCTGAAGCCCCCATCTTCGATGACTACCGTCTCATCATTGCTGTCATGTTGAAAATCCTCCTTTTGTGCTGCAACGCTCAGCAATACAAGTGCAGATAGCAAAAACTCCAGCAGTCAAGATATTCAGCAAAATGTCATGCAACGGAGAACAGGATAACGTGATAGCTAGACCATGTACCATTGGATTAAAAATGTAAGACTTAGTCCTACGATTTCTGTGAGGATCGTCTTCCAGTCATTGCAGTATGACAAAAGTCATTACTTACCATATTAGATTTATAGATTTTCTTAAAAAAAAAAAAATTAGTGTAGCCCAGTAGTATTGCAAAAGATGTTGGGACCAGATCCTCTGGTTCATATTGCCAATGCCTTGCACATTCTGATCTTGTGTCTTCTCTATTCCTGTGCCTGTCTGTCTATTAAGCAGGAATAAAACTCAAAGGGTGCCTGGTGTCTTCTGTATTTTTTTTTTCCTTTTTTTAATTTGAACGTTGGTTCAAGGCCATGTTTCAGCAAAGCATGTCAGCATTTGTTTAAGTCTCACTGACTTTACAGATGAGCGCAACGTTTTGAGAAACCAAGGCCTCTGAAGTTATGCGAAAACAGTGCGTCCTCAGTATAAATAGTATCTCTTGTGTTATCTGATTAGTGATGGGCTGTACCTTTTTTTGCTTTTCAAAGGAAGTGCCTTCACTTATCACCATCCAGGGACCTGTTTGGGTAGTCAGTGGACAGAAAACAAGGCTTGAATCTGTTGGAAAAATCATTTGGCTCCTGTAGTCCTTTCTAAATATAACTCTCTGATCAAAGCGCAGAGCGTCTTTTGTAAGTCCTATCCAAAACAGATATTAGATGAAGAATATACTGAAGCCTTCAGATTTTTGACGGTGTCTTTTCGAAGGCCTGCCATCCTGAATGTAGCATCATGTGATGCTGTTTGAACTGAGCAAACATTTTGCCTTCAACTTCTTTCTCTTGCATTCGTGCCACTCTACAGAGATAATTGTATATACAGCTTAAAAAAAAAACCCACCAAAAAAGCATCTTCAGTTAACATGCTGGGGATTTTTGAAGGCTGCAGGAGAAAAGCAGTTGCAGAGTAATCTCTTAGAAGTAAGTTTTTTATTTATAGCAACTTCTGGACATAAATAAACATAAATTGTTTCAGGGTTTTGTAGTACGTTCATAAACATAAGGGTCCTTGCAGCAGCAATGGTATCCTTCTGAAATGACAGTTAATACAAGCTTTTTTTGATTTAGCTGCTAACCAGTTTATATTGTTACCAGTGTCTTTCAGGTGACTCTTACTGTCTTGGGAAGAGATGCAGGTGTAGGCACGAGGAGAATGTGACTAAACCCTGGTGAATCTTTACCAATTATTAATTAGGCATTGACATTTCATTGCATTGCTTTTCCAGTGCTGGGATTTTCTGAAAGAAAATTGTTAGTTGTTCGGGGGGTGCAGCCACAGGGGAGAGGGATATGCAGAGGCACGAGGCTTTCCACGTCGTAGGAGAGAGGGGGCCAGCGAGAGAAAGCTGTTGTTCCTGTAAAACTGCCACAAACAGCGCTAATTAATACACTGATTTTACAAGTGATGTAGGGGATTTATATAGACAGGATTCATTATTTAAATCTCTTTCTTCAAAACACTGTTTCTAAGGTGCTTTGCATGACTGTAATGTGGACCTGCCCTACAAAGAAGTTGCAGATCTAAGATCAGATTCAGACAACAGTCATGTACTTTATCAACGGTTTGAAGATGAATGTACGCACACGTCTGGTAAAATTAGGGAGCCTGGTTCTGGGAGATGCTGTCAGGATCAAAGCCAGGGGAGCGCAACGTACTGAGTGAAGTCAACACACGCCAGGGGAGAGTAAGACTTTACTAAGTCAGTCACAACATGCGGGACTGCTCCCTCGCTTTCTAGTTTCTGAAGTATGAAGATTTTTGACAGTTTCACAAAGTTTATTGTGTCATTTTCATCAGAGTGCAGAGAGAGATGTAGTAAACAAGCCCAGCTGTGATTATGCTGGAATTGCACTCTCTTGCTGCTGGATTTCCTCCTAAACTACCTGCAATAATCTGCAGTAGCTGTTCTGTGGTGAGCTGGGGTTTTTTTTTGCAGCTACCTAATTGGGGTTTGTGCTTCAGCGACATATTTTTAGAGTTATAGCAAAAATCAGACCTGGCAGTAGAGAAGGGTTTGTAACAGACCAAAGGCCAAATTGTTATTTCTAATGCAGGTTTTATTCTTAGCCCTGCATAGTGATGCTCCTCATGTCTGGAGCACAGATAAAAATGAGATATTGATGACTTTCAGACTCCAAAACCCTTTTGCTTGTCTAGAATGCAATTATATAAGTGGCAGTAAGTGATGCCTGAATGAGATTAATATAGCCTGCCTTGCTCCTCATTGCTACAGGTAGGATTGAGAAGATCTAGGGAATGACTATTGAAAATATTAAGCAATTAAGGTGGGTAGTAAAAAGGGGAGACAGACTGGAATTTTTTTTTTCTGTAACTTCATGAAAATCTGAAGTAATGAGTAGCTGGATTATATAAACCATCAGGTCTGATGATGCATTACCTATATTATTCTTATTTCGTTAAAGAATAGCTTCAAAAATCTAATGCATCTTCTCAATCTGATTTGAGGCAATTGGAGAATATTTAATGATACAAATCTCTCTTTACAGCCTAAATGTTTATATCCATCTAAATTAGTAAAATTAAAAATAGAGTTTGTGTAATTTGAAAGTCAAGTCTTCGTACTGGTTAAGTTTTGGGGCAGAATCCGTTCTCAGTTTTACACCTGTATAAACTTGCAGTGATCTCATTAGTGCCATTATACTTAATCTGTGTAATTCAAGTAAGAATTGAGACCCTGGAGGTTGAAAAGCACAATGTCAAATTGCAATCACTATGAAGTCAGTCACTGTATAATTTCCCTTAGGTTTCATGGGTAGCGAAGTCTCTGGATACCTGGATAAACTTTGAATAATTTGGGGAACATGAATTCAGGGGTTTGTGTCGAGGAGCTGGGCTTCCAGGGAGGAAGATGTTTGTTTGGTTGGGTTTTTTCTTCCAGAGAAGGTGAAGCGATTGCATCAATTACATTGCTGTAAATTGATGTGTGGCAGCCCATTTACTACAAAATAAAACACATCAGAAGAGAAAGACTTGCTCCGTTCTTGAAAGCATAATATTAAAATCTACTGAACTTAAATAAATTCATTGAATTCCATTGCAGAAGAATCACTTGCTTGAAAAGTTACCTAAACTGACACTAACTGTGTGCTGGGAAATGAAGCAACAGAACCAAATTCTGATCTCATTTATACTGATATAATTAAGGATGATTGTAGGCCCTTTGGTCCTGGAGGCAATCCTTGTGCATGAGTAGGGCCAGTGGGGGCTACAATAATAAAACTAATATGTCCGAGAAAATCACCGACGCTGGTGTAAAGCTGCTCAGTGGTAAGAGTAAAGCTGATCAACACATAGAGCATCCACAACACATTTTTCTCAGGAGGTGGTTCCCATAATACACACGCGAGTGTGGGAATGAGAAGGGTGATTATCTTTTACATTAAAATCTTTTTATGTCCCTCTGGAATACAAAGCTGCTGTAGGAAATAACCGACACCTATGTTCAGTTTCCAGCATACGACGTCTGCAACATAGAGGGAATATGTGTGCGAGTGGGAACAAGGCCCATATCTAATATATTTCAGCACTGAAAAGGGTTTTCTGCTTTGCAACTCTTGTAGGAAAGCTTGAGCACAGGATTTTGCCCATGCGACCCCAGATTGTGCCGGTACCCATCCTAGAAGTGAGTTTATGGAAGGCAGCATAGAATATAATCCAGTAGCCTTGTTCCTGCTGCAGATGGAGAAGGGAAGGTGGCCTCCCTTTCTGCTTGCGAGCTGTTCAGCTCTGCAGAGAGAAATCTGGGGTGTCGAGGGGCCGGCTGCTCCTGCCACCGATGCATCCGAGGATGCTGTGGGGAAAGGACTGGGACCGGGGCCAGGCAACGTGGATCATGCAGAATATCTGCTGCGAACAACTGTGTGCGCCGTGTGGGACAGCTGGTGTCACTGGTCCCTTTTGGCTTTTATGTCTGTTGGGGCTTTATGGAAAATCCCATCTATTATGTCACAAAAAACAGCTATTATATCCAGAGCAGCACTCTGATAGCCATCTCATCCCTAACTTCTCTAGTGTGGGTAAAGCTGTTGTTTCTCCTTTACTGAAAAATTACAAAAAAAAAAAAAGTGGTTTTTTTTTGAGTGTGGCAACTGTGCAGCACATGGTTCCTGTGAAACTCTTTTAAATGCCCAGTATTTCAGAAGTATCCACTAATTAGGGCTGTCCAATTGGGCCTGAGTTTTCAGACCTTCTGAGTGATTGTTGCTTTCATTGATCTTTAACAGGAGTGGATGGTCAGAGCTTCTGAAAACCTGGGAGGCAGGCGGATGAATGTTGATGAACCAGAGGGAGAGCGTGGAAAGAAAATGCTTTGTTTGATATCACTAATTGTTTTGTTTTGGCAATTAAGTATTTTTTGAAGCAAGTGATTGATTTGGTGAGAGATGAAAAGGGATTAAGTGTGACCCACTGAAACTCATTTCTAGCCCTAGCTGCTTATTACGAAATTAGTTTTTGTTTCAGAATAAAACACACAGCCAGACTTGGTGGTATGGAAACTATCAATTAGCTGAATATACAGAGAAGTCCCTTTCTGTAAGATGTCATCTTCTTATGCGACAGTCTTCTAAATATATTCTTTTGAGAGTTTTAATTATTTGGTGATGTTTTTAAAAGTAGCAGTGATAAGGAAAATAAATAGATTGTGATGGAAAACAACTGAAAATACTTGTTTACTCTTTTATTTCCCCAAAACATATCCAGAACAGATTCTTTTGGCAATTTTAAAATAGTGCTGCTCCTTTGGTCAAGGGGAGTATAACACTCTGTCAAGAACTGTTTGATACTGTTATCATGAAATATTGATTTTAGTGCCTTTGAGTTAAAATAATAATAAAACCATGTTGTTTGCTTCATTTTTGTCCTCCGCTGAGGAACAATTACTACGAAGTTAGATGGCAGACACAGACTCAGGCAGGAAAGTGGTTGTGTTACTGTGATTATCAGACACACAGACACTATATAGAATGAGCTTAGGAAGGCTCTGTAGTATTTTGGGCCTCTTCTTTCCAGACCTTTTCTGCAATAAATGTCTAGTTGAAATGCAATCTGATGTACCTCCAAAGGTTTTGGAATTTTCCACGCAAAACAAAATTCAATGAAAGAATCTGATCTTACAAAGTATTTACTTCAAAGGAATGATGAGGCTTCCCAAATACTTAAATCATGTTAAAAGAACATAGAAACAGAAAAAAAGAAAAGAAAATACCTAGTATCCCCAAATTTTTGGATGCGTTTTTAGGGACATGGATGAATTTCACAGAGGGTTCCGCATGGCTGGTGTAGCCCCTTCCACAAGGATGACCCCTGGCCATCCTCCGGTCCCCAGCCAGCCACCAGCTCCATCTCTGTGGCTTTGCAGATGATCTTTCTTTGCAACTGCAGCTCTTGCTGCAGAGCAGAGCAGCAGAAGAGCACATACAGGAGGATGCAAAGAAGAAAGAACAGAGAGGAAGAGAACAGGGCTCTTCACAGTACAGCTTGATTTGATGTTGTGCCTGAATCTTCATAAGTGTAAATATTTGACTGCGGTTTTGGTGCTTTTTTTATTCCCCTTCAGGTAGAGTATTTGTTTACATAGCATAAAATTTCCTCCTTCCTCTCGTCTGTTCTTTCACTCCACGAGTGAAAATCTGCAGCTTTTCTGGCAAGGGCTTAAAGGTAACAACACTAGTGAGTGGGAACTCTGCTTTCTCTCGAGTTGTATAAATCACCCTCCTTCTACTGAAGTCTCCCATGGGAAGGGAGATTTGAGTTTTGACTCATTTTTTTTGCAGCCTCACCGCAGTGAGAAGTGTCCACATGGACCTGGAAAGCTGGGTTAACAAAACCATCAGATTCTTTACATGAACATCCAAGTTTCAAATTCTTGCTCAGGTGAGGCCTTCCATGCAAAGTGGAGGGCAATTTAGGAGCTAATGCTGGAAGTCTTGTGCTTGAGTACTGTCTACTCCATTCATCTGAATGGATACTGGGAGTATATATACCAGGAATATTGTTGTCTTTTACATGAGAAAAATAGTCATCAGATGAGTCCTATTCCCAAGAAAAAAAACATGGATATATCCCTACTTCTAGGAATCACGTTCATTTGTTACTGTTTCATCCAGGCGCTGTTGCCTCCAGCATGTGCCATTATACATGCACGTGGTGGGATTGTTCAAGTTCAGGAGAGCTTACCTTCTTTTTGGAAGTTTTTTTGAAAAATAGGAGATGTACTTTTACCATGGGTTTCTATTCATGTTGTTTGTTTAGAGGGCGGCAACAAACAACTAAACATATGTTCTTTCAGATGTGGAGATGCAGAGAGACATTTGTTTACAAAGCTTATCTGATGCTATATGAAGGTTGCTTTTAAATGCCATAAAAGGAAGAAAAAAAAAAAAAGTAGGCTTAAAAATCCATAAACAAGAACACGTGTTGACATTTGGCAGGTTCATACCCTGTTTCTGGGATCCTGCACAACAAAATAGTCACCAGGGAGATTTAACACTGTACTATCCCTGGCATTAAAACTCTCCCTCTCTCAAGTGACTTTGCTGAAGTAAAGTATATGGTTGTAAGATTTAGGAGTAGCTTAATTTAAGCATATTGAAACCTGATGATTGAGTGAAACAGCTTTTCCTAACGAGTACCTTGCTCCCAAGGTAGAGAAGATGACTTGCTTTTTTTTTTTTCTTAATGAAAATGGAATAGGAAGGAATTAGGTTTCATAGGCCTGTTTTAGAAGTGCTAATGCAAGAAGCAAATCAGTAATGAAAATACAGGGGATTTTTCTTGTCATGTAAAAGAACGTTACTGAGCCTGTAATGACTGACAATGGCCGATTTTCACTTTACTAACAATTTTCTCTGTGCGTTTTATTATGAAATTATTTGACACTTAAATACCTTAATAAAATTACCTGGTTTAAAAGACCAGTATGTGAGAGTGTGGAAGATGTCATGCTGTCATGTGTGCTCTTTCCCATAAAAGATTCAATCTTACTTATTTTGATTTATGAGTTAGGAAAGAAGGTCTTTTCTAGAATAACCTGGAAGCACCTTGCAATTAGTTGTTCACACTCATGGCATCTCCAGGACAGAAGGTACCAGTTAGGTTAATGATTTTTCTGTCTTAAGTTACTCACATTGCTTGACTATGATGAATCAAGACCGTAATATTCTTTTAAATCACAGAAGACTAGCAAAATCCACTCATTTGGATGGAGAGGGAGCAGATATGTGTTGAAGAGTATAGTAAAGAAATTGAAGTATGATGAGCTGCATCAAAAGAAGCACGGCCAGCAGGTCGAGGGAAGGGGGTTCTGCCCCTCTGCTCCACTCTGGTGGGACCCCAGTGGGAGTCCTGCGTCCAGCTCTGGAGCCCCCAGCACAGGACAGACATGGACCTGCTGGAGTGGGGCCAGAGGAGGCCACAAAAATGATCTGAGGGCTGGAGCACCTCTGCTGTGAGGAAAGTCTGAGA
>Ga0181612_177709_pt1 | contig 18398 bp, 11 predicted proteins | sample HoacroProtozoa21_FD_119630 | JGI IMG/M metagenome (GOLD analysis project Ga0181612, IMG submission 119630) | Hoatzin crop microbial communities from Cojedes, Venezuel. Combined Assembly of Gp0051906, Gp0051904, Gp0051908
ATTGTGGGGTATCCTTCTCTGGAGATATTCAAGACCCGCTTGGACAAGGTGTAGGCTGTGCAACCTGCTCTAGGTGAATCTGCTTTGGCAGGGGGGGTGGACTAGATGATCTCCAGAGGTCCCTTCCAACCCCTACCATTCTGTGATTCTGTGAAGTTTGAACATGCTTTGATCTTACATCCATAAATTAATTTGGCACTCAGAAGGGTTAAAGTGTCATTGCCTTAAAGTATCTTCATTTGGAAAGGATGAAAGGTGGTTAGCTTTAACTATTTTACCTTTTCATTTTACTCATTTAATGTTGAAATCAATTGTTTGCCTTTCTAGAACAGTCATTATGAAATAGTTTCCGAATACTCTTAAGAAAAAAGCTGATTGTTAAGTGCTAAAAAAGTGTAACCTTCCCTTAAGTATGCATAACATAAAAATACTTCACATAGACATAAAAATACTTCACATAGGTAGTACTCATCAACAATGGAAAAATTATATACAGAAAAATTTTAAAGCCTATCTCCTCAATAAAAAGCAAAGATATTTAGGCACATTGTCAAAAAGGGAATTATGTGTCTACATAGGGTTTAGGTACCTAAGTAATTCTGATAATTTAGACATTCTTCTGTGGAAATAATTCATAAGGCTGAAATCTTAGAAAGTTTTACATTGAAAGATTAGTATTCCATGGCATTTAAGTTAAATGAACTGAGCTGCTTTGGAGGGTCTTAGTAAAATATGACACTTTTGGGCACTAACAGGCTGAGAAGTATATCAGAGTTTAAACAAAATTAGTTCATATTCTTTGGGAGTAAACTTAGATGTTGTTTTTTCCCTTCATTCCTCCATCTTTTTTTACAGTTTATTAGTACACTGCATTCCTGATGCGTATTGAGCTGAAATGAATTTTAGTGCTAGAGCTTACAGATCTTTCTACAACTCCAGAATGTTTCCTTTTCTCATGATGAAGAAATATATACTTATGTATCTATCAAAGGCCACTCTGTTTTCCATCACTACACTCGTTTAGCTGACTGTTCCCTTTTTATGTGTGGAGCATACGCTGCTTCTAGTGCCTGTTTTTCTTTTATCATAAATCCCAGTCCCCACAGAATAGGAAGATATTTGTTCTCATTACTTATGTTTTTAAGTAGGAACATGAAGTTCAGATTCTGAAATATGTTTGAAAAGAAAAGTCAGAGCTGTTGTTATTAGAAGGAGTTCAAACTTCTTGAAACACTGACATGAAACATTGCACTCGTTATTGGAGAAGGTCAGTAGTTCAGATAGAATCTGTATTACAGACAGTTCCAAAATTGAAACTACAGGAGTACTGATAATATATTTTTAAAGCACCTTTCTTTATGCTCAGCTATATGCTATTCAGGAAAGTGTGGGGGCTTTGCAGCAAAGAGACCATGAAGGCAGTGATTTACACAATAGCTTTATCACAACATGTATTAAAAAGTGAAAGAAAAATGTAGTCCTAGATTTCATAGTCACTCCTATTCATTTTGCCTGATTTAAGGAACTCTATATAACAGAGAGAGGTTGCTAATGGGGGCGTATTTACTTTTAATGGATGGGGTCTTCCCAGTAGAGGATGGGCACTTACTGAAAAACACTCAAGTATTACAGACAAAATTATGCCAGTGGACTCCTAGTAACAAGAAAGTATGCAAGATCACTGCAATGCTTGAACTGCAAACTTGATTTGATCATATTCTTAAATAATAAAATGCATTAAAGGTGTTTTGATTGGCCTTTCTTCTTAGGGATACCAAAAAAACATAAGAGTTGCAAGATCATCCTAATTCTTGGACCAACGCAGAATATTTTAATTCCTCATTCTAAAATGTTGTATGAACTCTTTAATATCTATGCTAGGTTAAATGTTTTGTTTTCTACTTGCTAGGGGATTATTTTGAACATACAAAATTCTCTCATTTCATTAATTTGTATTGCAGTGTGCTAAACACAGGCAATCGCTCTAATGTTTTTCTGATTTAGCATGTTCATCAAATATGACTGTTTCATCATGCCTGATAAAAACATTTCTGCCATAAACGATGGTGAGACAAAGGACAAGATTTTCTAAGCAGTTGAACCAAACAACTCTTTTTTGCTTGTCTAACATTATGATGCCGTAACGTACATCACAGTTTGCTCTCCTGTAGATGCGGAATGCAGTGATATGTTGCATTGTCAGTTTTCTGAGTACCAGCGTATCACCTCCTCTTGGGGAAAATGGTTGCATTGATTATTTTTTTTGTCAAAGAGTAAAAGGATGTTATATTCGATATCAAGTTACAAAATAGTAATTATTTTTATGAGTGCTACAATTAACATTACATCAACAAACATACTTATGCAGGCATGTAGTTGAGACATATTGGTTGGAAAACATGACTAAGCTGATTTTAGCAGCAACTGAAGTCTTATTAATTACTACCAAGGACCAAGCTGTTGGATACCGTAAGTATGAGATTAAAGTCTGTATGTTCCAAGATTACTTTAAAGAGAAAGATTATCCCTCGCATTCTTTAAAATTAAACTACAAAAATTTAACCCTATTAGCTGCTACACAAGCACTGGTCAGCTGCCAGCTTATGTTTTTCTTTGTATAGTAATTGTTGAATTCTTTTACATACACATTCATCAGAATTTATCAAAATTTCAATTTCTCATTATTTTTATTAAATAATTATTTTTTGTCAAGTTGATAAACAGAATGAACTGTAACCAAGTATTTAGGATAGGTAACTGTGACTCTAACTGGTCACTAGTAAGTGACCAGTTTTTGTCTTGAAATTGCTGGTATAGATCTCACTACTAAATACTGAATGTTTGGACTTACATGTGGATTGGAATATTCAGTGGTACACAGTGCATCAGCAGCACAGTTGTGGAGCTAGGACTAGATCTACAAAAGTTTAAACATTGCAGCTCTTACTAACAAAATACTCAGCTGTTATGGAATCTGAGTTACACATCCAACCTTCCTTAATGATGCAGAATTAGGTGAAAAAAATAAAGGTAGATAGTTGAATGAAGTTGGGAAGGTACTCTATCATATCTTAATCTAGCTGTTGTGACTATCAATAATAGCAAAGCGAAAGCAGCATAGGCTTTATCCTGTGGCAGCAGCCAGTGTACACTCTTCAAAAGCCTTAATTGCCGTTACTTTATATGTCCTAAAGCTTGAATACTTGTGTTTTGTGTGCTGTTGCCTATATGAAACCGGCTCAGGTGTGCCAGTGTATATCAGAATCATAACTTCCCATGCTCATGTAGATACCATAACAAGACTCATTATAGCAGATGCACTGAATAAGGGGCTATGTAAGGTAGAATAGGAACACCAAAGCCCACTCCTTTACTGAGCTGATGCCCAGCTTTGAGCCTGAGAGGATTCTATCCCAGATGTAGACTCATACCTGAGGGAGGATGTCCATGTCAATGCCATATTTCACCTGAAACACAGGGCTAATAAAGTCAGGTGCTGAGCTATTCCCAGCAAAATGCTCACAATACTATTGCTTCTAATATGCAAGTTAATAACTCTGAAAGGCACTGCATGCTGCACATTTAGACCTGCAAAGCTTGGAAGACATCTCCCTCTTTTCCTGTCAATAGTTTAGGTGCCTATTTACAAGAGAGTCCAGAATCCTGCAGTTAGGTGTGTCTGAACTTTTCTTATTAAAAATAGCAGTTGTGCCTAATGCTCAAAATCTCAGTGAGATTAGACATCAGAGTCCCAGCACTGCAGTCAAAACATGCTCACAAACTGTCTTTTCAGTCATCTATTAGCCAAATCAGATTTCACCTGGAGATTAAATACAACTGCAGGTTTACTGAGCTCTTTTCCCATCTCTTAAGCAACTGTTTACTCAGTTAAATTTTGGACAATTCTAGGTGTGCAAAAACCAAATTTCTCACTGCGTAGGTATCTTCACTCACAGAAGCTTACACATTCAGCGAATGCGCAACTTGGATGTCACCTTCTAAAGGCCTGTTAAACTGGTCATGTGTTACCTTTGAGTAAGGGTCAATTGATGTCCCATATAGTTGTAATAAATTTCAGACCTCAGACGAAAATTTCTGGCACTTCTTGTTTTAGAGTATGAGAAAATCTATAGTAAAATAGAAGGTGATTTCGCTTTCTGCTAACATAGGACTCTGGCCAGCAGAGGTCACACTGAGTCAGTGGGATTTCGTATTCCCACTTTTCTGATAATGTCTTCAGGTAAAGCTTCCAATAAAAACCGAAATAATGCAGCCAACAAGAGTATCCCATGGCTGTGATAATATTCCTACCATGAACCGAGCACTTTTGTCCCTAGTCTGCAGATTGCTAGTCATCAGTCTGCCCCCTAACACTAGTGTCTCATAATCATGGCAAAATACATCTGTTAAGCTTTGCTTTACTACATTATTAATTTCAAGCTCTTCTCTATAACTGTCCGTGCACACAGCACAAACTACCTCACTGGTAGGTGCCAATTTTACAGGTCGCAGAACAGAAGACCAAGGCAATAATGTCTTTCTGCGGGGCCACACAACAGCAAGAGACACAACTAGGACTAGAGCTTTGCCTCCTAAGTCATAAACGAACATATAAATCACTATCCCACGCAACTTTTCAGCAGACTGCGCAGCCTGGCTAGTTTTTGTCAAGCACCAGAAGAAAGAAAGTATCTGGGACTGCATAGGCATTAGTAGATGTTACTCCTTTCACAGCAACAGCAGAGAATGGAGTGGGGAAAGGGAGGGATTGATGGAATGCATGGGACTGTACCAAAACTGAAACATGCGTGCAAGATGCTTCACAGTGGAGCAAAGGCAGGGATAGTGGTAGTGCAGGTTTCTATTCACAACTCTGGAGCAGTGCTCAGGAGCCAAGATCAAGGCGAAGGTGCCCTTTAGATCATTAATTCCAGGAGGCAGCTAGCAGAAGCTCTGTGAGAAACTGTGAGAGAAGAGAAAAATGAGAACATGAGCTGATACAAGAAAAGGAAAAAGAGGCATCTGTGCCCAGTCCTGACAGATGAACAGGGGAGAATCACCTGGGGATTTCCGGAAGACAACAGTAGGAATCAAATAAAGGCTGGATTGTAGAAATGCCTGCTATTTGTTTTTAAGACTAAATTTGTAGATACTAGACGTATACGTCCAGTCACATCTAAATCTCACTACTTGCATTAGGTGCTGCATCATCTCTGAAGATTCATAACGTTATTTTGAACATATGCAACAGTAAGCTTTATTGTGTTTAACTTAGTTCACCAGGTTGACCTGTGACTGCAAGATGAGACTCTTATGTCTGCAACCTGAGAGAATTCACACGCCAGCAGAGCAGGCTGGTCACGCAGCAACAGACAAGGCAGGAGGAAGATGTTTCGGATTATTATATTTCTCATTCTGTTTGACAGAACTCATTATGTATCCAGGAAAGGAGGAAATCTACTTTTCTTGTTCAATTTCTGATTTTTTTTATTTTTGTTGATCTTAAAGATACTTGTCTGGTTTCATGCCTTCCTGGTTGGCTAGTAGTTAATATAATTTTTGCTCTCTATGCTTGATCACTATGCGTGGGCTACAGCCTGTATTAAATACTTACTCCTGGATTTTGACTAATATAAGAGATATAGAGATCAGAAAATGTCAGTTGTGTTTGGGATTTATTCTGATATTAGCTAGTTGGAGCCTCTGCTAATATCAAGGAATTTTTCTGATCACTAAATCCCCCTTTTGTTTCATCTGTTGACCCTAGGACTCACTAAGCACCATTCATGCCTTGTTTATCTAAGACCTTGAATAAAATTTATTTAAGAAAGCTTCATCTAGGATCTATTCACTTCAATAGGTGTGGATCAACCTATATAATATTTACATGTAATGCACTCTACACATTGTATACTGTAAATTATATAGGATATTCTATATACTATATATCACATCTATCATATATCACATATCATATATCTTATGCAATTTATAATACATTATATATATATATGTAGTGTCAATGATTTACATAATATTTCAATGAAAAAATGGTTTTATGTATTAATAATATGTAAATGCATGTGAATCATCTTGAATACAAAAGGCTTCCATTGAGTGCCATGGCTGACAGAGTCTAGCTTTATAGAGATAGGCTCCTACAGCAAATGAATCTTTTGCAACTCTTTCTGAAAGAAACTGTTAAGTTTGGAACATTATATAATACCAAGTGATGCTACCTGATATTCTGGTATTTTTATACTATATGACATATCATCCTATTACGTGAAGAGAAAATATGCAAACTTACACTTAAAGAAAATAAATCTGGAGCTGGATAACGGAGTTCATTCAACAAACAATAGTCCAGTACATACTGTTTCATGTTTGATGTACAGCCAAAATATGCGAAGTATGTACCTTATTTCTGGCAAAGCTTGAATTCAACTTGGGGCATGCTACTGGTTACTTAGTTTTCTGTTACCACAGTGCAGCCTAACTACTGCATATACTGAATGACAGCTAATATAATGAACTGTGAACTGTATTGCTTGCTTGTACCCCTGCTAGAGAAAAAAAGCGTCTGAGAGAACTTGGAATGTGTGGGGTTTGAACTTGTTAGTCATTTCTGTGTGGTGCTGGCTTTCGTGGTATTCTGTGACAGTTTGGGATTCAGTTAGCAGAAGTCTGCTTTGTTTTCATTCTTAGTACAATATAGAAGCATAATGCTCTCTAAATAAAACTTCATAGTTTAGTATAAAAATAACCTCTTTCATAGTCAAATGATATGAACATTAGAGAAGAGTAAACAAAAGGAAAGGGTACTGAATGTAGAGAACAGCTTCAGGAAACCCGTTTGTATATTATGGAACTGTTTTTGTTTCTATTCTGTGCATTAGGTCGCTACTGAAATGTCTGTTCTTTTACTCAGGATAATAAACTTATTCTAAGTATGGAAAGTACACTTTATATCTGCAGATTGCATAGTACATCGGAACTCTGTTCAGATTGGGAGTGCAAAATATTTCTGAAATGAAAATAATAGTTTTTTACCGGGGGTGGGCTCTAACTATATAGAAACTTCTTCTCTCTTTAGGAACTCTTTGGGAAATCCTCCCTGAAAAATAGACATGTTTTTGTAGCCTGAAACATCATTTGAATAGCAAACGCTTGGGTGGATTTCTGAATTTCGCTGAACATATTTGCCATGTTTCATTTCTTCTGAGATTCAGCAAGGCCTTTACTAGAAGAAAACTTGAAGGATTTGAGGGTAATCTGTAAATTGTCTTTAAAGAGGTACCAAAATACCTTTGTATCAGTTTGACCTACCACAGTTTTTAGTATCATTAGCTGGTAATGATTCTGAAGCAATCAGGTAGAAATGAGAGGGCAAAAGGACAGGCTTCTCTGGCACTTCTTGTAGATTATATAGCTGTAAAGACATTCCATTCAAGAGTAGTGATAATATGTAAGAGACACATAAAAATTCCTGCTTTGGTGAGCAAGAGAATTAGAGATATTTGCTTACAGGCAAACTCAATTAACTCAGTATATATTTTCAGTATGGACTAAACCGAGCTATGTTTCTATTGTGCTAAAAGTCCCTTGTGGTCAGCTGTCGTTACTTAAAAAGACAACCCATTTCCCAACAGTTACCACACTGTGGGGTTTAAGATAATGCCTTTTACTCTTTTATTATTTCAGATACCACTGTGTACTGACTTGGTAAACACAGACTTTTAGTATTCAACTGAGCTGTCCAAATATTTAACTGATCAAAAATTCAGCTCTGTTTTCTTATTTTAATGGGGACTTTCAGTGGTATTTATGTGGTTCTATTAGATGAGCACCTAGGAAAATTCCCTAAGAGTTTTACATTTGGAAAATCTGCCATCTTTAAAGTGGGAAGAAAAATTACAAACTATAGAGCAGAGTTGTCAGCATCAATAAATGAACAACAAAATATGTATTAATGTCAGGTCACTGATAACTCCTCGTCTCACTTGTGGGATGCAGGCTTTAGAAGTCATTTCATGTAGCCAAAATTTATGCGTGCCAAGGGTGTTCAACATCTATTTCATAAAGATTTTTAAAACAGTATTCTAGTGAAAGGCTACTTGCGTGTATGTGCTTTATGTAACATTGGTAATATTTTTAAAATAACACAATAATGAAGTTTAAATTAATGTTAAATTAACTTAAGTAGTGTGAGAAACTTTGTTTATTTCTAGGTGTACTATGTACAATTTATAAGAAATATTTTTCTTTTGAAACAGAGCTTTTCTAGCAGTGTCTTTGAAACAAACTATATGAGGGAAAAATCATAAGCCAAGTACAAAACATTATTCAAAAGTACAAATTGACATAAGTATAATGTGGCAATTATTAAATTATAAGGTAAAATGTTACTTTGCAGAACCACAACCACAGTGACTCATCTCTGTTGTGCCTCCTCATTAGGAACATGAGTCTTGTGGTTACAGCAGGGAACTGTGACTTGGCAAGTACACAATCAGTCTCTGGTTCTACTATTTTTCCTGTGTAATGTTTAGAATGGAACTTAAGACTAGATTAAAAAAAAAACGAACAAGCATGATGGTACAGTGCTGAGCAGCTCTGTGTCTAACTTCCTTCATTGCCCCCCGGTTTCTATACAGTGCATAGGAAATGATCAACACCACTTGGAGCAGAGAGCCACTTCCTGCTGGCCCGACATCATCCTGAAACCAGGAATGTAGTTTCATTCAAATCCTTACCCTATATTTAGATGTTTTTCTCAGTGTTGCAGAGAGGTGCCTCCTCTCATTCAAACTTCACAGCCCAAATCCTACTCTTCAGATATCTGCCTGTATCCTTTCTTTCAAAACCTGTCTAGAAGAGGTGATAGTGATGCCCTCTCACTTTTACTTTTATACAGTGCCTTACCGGTTAAAGCACTCTGCTAAGATAAGAAAGACCCAGATTCAATACACTATTTTGACTGAGAAAACTGAAACTAAGTTCTTTCAGTCTTTTAATCTCTGTCCTAATGACCAACATATAGGTCATGAAAAGATAAGTACAGTTTCTATCCTACCTATTTAAACTAATCCGTTGTTGAAAAAAAAAATAAGCTAGGTCAGAAAGAATGTCCTGAAAGCAAGCAGGCCTTGCAGCCTAGTGGTAAAGGTCTTCAGCTAAAGGCAGTGAGATAACAACAGCCATCCTGCTAGAACTTGGTCCCTAGTTCTGTTGTCTGTGGAAGAGCTTTCTTTCCCCATTTCCACTAAACTGACCATTTTTGACAAGAAATTCTCTTATGGATAATGAGAGTGTAGAGGCTACAGCAACACACAGTACAAGATAGCAGCGGTTATTATCACAGACTCAAGTTTATGGTCACACCTACCCATAGAGAATATGGGTAGAAACTACAGATAGAAACTGGATTTATATTGCATCTTGAAAAGAAGTGAGAATTCATGATTCCTGCTGGATCTGAACTCTCTTTAGGCTCTAGTGACACTGCTTTATCAAATTGTCATGGGTTCCTTAAGTTCATTCTACAAAATGTATGGTGTGCTCATCAATGACAAGTTTAAGCGAAGAGAGAAAGGAAATTGTGCAAACAGCAGTCTTAAGATAAAAAGATAAGAACTTCATCAGTTGTTCACTCTTAAAAGAATTTTTTTCTAACGCGGAAAAATTTGGGTTTTTTTATTATATGTTTCTTAAAATCTTGCAAAAGATTTTTTTAATCATAGTATATTGGTTCATGCTGTCATGATGCACTATTTATGCTGCTGTGTCTTTCCTCTCCTTTCACTAATAATATTGTTCAGCAAATGATCACTTACCTTGTGCTGATAACTAATAACCTTCAGCAGAGCATAGCTTTGCTGTTGGCAACGGCGGACTAATCCCACAGGTAAACTGTGCTATTGATAGTACTTCATTATCAGCATGGGAATAGTCTTAAATGGATCTACCAAAAAACTTTTGGTTTATTGAATCTGAATTCTTCCATCAGAGACTTGATTTGAAAAGGCTTTTTTGAGTAATGAAGGACACTCCACAGGACTGAACTATATTTCTGGTTCAGAAAACCAAAAACTTATTTTGCTGTATTCATTGACACATCTGTGTGGTTTTTCCTGAGCACCATTTTTCTCGCATTCTGCATTAAGCTGACTGCCACACTGCTTGCATTTCGGTCTCAGTGACATAACTGAATGTCCTTAGACACCATAGGAGTCAGTGGGAATGGGGATTGTGTTCTTCGCATTTCACAGAAAGATTCATGAGCTCCTTTTAAAACCAAGTTCATTGTTTTCATTTTTTATTACATACAACTTAAGTACAAACTGAAATGCAATAAAGAATGTATTTAATCCAGTAGTTTGTTTTGAAACTTCCATATGTTCTTATTGTTTTAGAGAAGGGGTGTCTGCAACACTTCATTTATTGAACTTCTCCATTTTACTTCTCTATACTTTTTCATATGATAACATTATATATATACTCCAGCTTTACTAAACTTACCTGTGCTTATGGTAATACACTTCTCTCTTTGCTCCAAAGCAAGCATTTTGCTTCTTTCAAGCAGTTAATTTGTAGATTTCTATCTCCACGCAGCATTAGCTCACACATGTATCTTTTTTTTATACGCAAAACAAACCACCTTTGTGATGAGAGCTATGCTATATGGGACAGTGACAAGCATCTTGTGTAATGTGGTTGTTGTTTAAGGCATGATCTGTTAATGAGGCTATGCAGGTCTACAAGTGACAGATACAAAGGATCTGGACCTTTATTAAACTATTGAAGGCACAGGAAAGCATAATAATCTTATCTAGCACAGTGCAGCAGTTACCACATTGCAAGTTTCCTTGCTACCCAGACAATTCAGGCTGTTCCTATCATGTTCAGGATGTTTCAGGCACATAGCTTATAACAGGGAGGGGGAAAAATGTTGTTTTGATTCCCACTTCTTTCTATCTGGCTATCAAGGTAAGATTGCCACACAGACAGAGATATGTTTTCTAATACTACAAACACACACTGGAAGATTTAGTGATTCAAGACAGATTTCTCTTGTCCAGCTGAATACTCCTCCCATATAGTCTATATATTTTTTAAGATTACTGTAAATCACAAAAAAAATTTTTCTTCTTAAATATCTACTACTTGGTAAATGCATACTTTTAAAATTCTCTATCAGGATTAAAGCTATTGTGAAATCCTGAACAAGAATTTTCAGCTAGAGTCCCTCACAAATAATACTATGTACTTTGTAGACTCTTCATGGCATTTATCATCTTCACATGTGGTTGTTATGTATTGCATTTGAAAACTGAACACCAAAAAGTTCTTGTAAAACTTGAAGGTTAATGGCATTAGTCTGCCCCTTGACTATAGGAAGCTGTCTATCTAATTTAAACTGACAGATGTGCTTTTACAGCTGGGGCAGAACAGAGATCTTTAAGTTTTGGCCTTCTGGGAGAAACTAGTGGGTAAAATAGCAAGAAATGTCATTGAGTAATTTTTCCAGAAGAGATTGATCAAAGTTCGGAATGTGTCCTGTCCTGCAAGCCCCAAGAATTCACAGGAGTCTCTCTAAAACAACTTTTTTGTTGACTGAAAACTCAATTATACCAAAAGAAATACATTGTTATTGTGGAACCTTATGATTATTCTAGTATATGATTTCATCCAAACAATAGTTATTACTTTGATGGCTTTAGTGTATTCGACAAACCCACTGAATAATTTCCTCTCTGTATACAGCTTTTTCAAGATTCTTTTCTTTTTATTTAGAATGATAAATACATGGGCAAAGTTTTCTTTTACATAATTCGTATTTTAATGGAATAACAAGTAATATGTAATAATAAGTAATATGTAATTTGAAATCTCAAAAAATGACAAACTAGGCATTTTTCCATAGACATTTATTTCCATAAAAGAATAAAGCCAGTGATTTCTGCAAGGCTTTGTAATAAGAATACTGAGGTAAACTCTATCTGATAATGGCTTATATGAAATAAGAAAGGGACTCTTGTAAGACTGCTTTTAAGAAGGAATTTCCTACATTTATGATAGAAATAATACAACATGTTCTGTATTACAACAGAAATGTTCTTGGTGTCCCAGAAAATCTTTCAGTCCTATAATAACCTAAACATGTAGAAAAACTGCTCTGGCTTCAGAATTATTCACATCATAAAGACTGAAATATTGCACTTTTTAGCTTGTCAAAAATAATTTCCAGTACAGAAGTTTTGCATAAGTAGGGCTATTCTAAGAGAATCAATAATTACACCATACTTGAAACTTAATGGATTCAAGAGTCATTTCCTCATTCTTTGTAGAAAGTGAAGAAAGTGGTACAAAAAGTGCTACTGTTGATCTCTAAGGGCTAGCACTGAATTCCCCTGAGATAATACACAGATAGCATCTAAAAGTTTGTTTGGAGTAGGACGGCACTGAGGTCACTGTTCAAGACAACAAACTGTCTGCTGCATTCTCTGACCCTGAAAGGTTAGAGTTTAGGAATTTCCTGGAGAGATTCTGTTTGGTCTAACATTTTTATGAAAGTATCAAGGGGATAGTTAAGAGCAATAGTAAGGTTATTTTCCCCAGAGCTGTAAAACTCTTTTATCTAGCCAAAAATACTTTCAAGGAGATGCCTGTTAAGTCTGTGTGAATGCAGGGGAGAAATCAGAAAAAGGAAACTTGTTTTTTTGCGGGAGTCTAAGAACACACCAAATGGGTTTTTGAAATAGTTTGATATTTGTTTGCAGTAGCATAGCACTCTTTATTTTTCCATTTTGTATCAAATGAAAAAAATGTTATTTAACACTTACATTTTTTTACCTATTTTATTCTACAAAGCTCTTTAAAAAAATGAAAGAAAACAGATACATTTTTCATTGATGTAACAAATTTGCTAATGACATGTCCTGACAAAACAGCTGGACACAGCTGACTGAACTCTTAAAGATACAACTACATTCATGATAACCAAGAGGAAGTCAGAGGGAAGTTAGCATTGTCATAATTGCATTTTTTCAGTTTTCTTCCACTTGATTTGTGGGATATTTACATTCTAAACCTGGACTACACATCATGCCATTAAGATACAAAAATTTAACGAAGAAAGGAAAAGAGTGTAACTTCTTAGTACGGCCCATAAGACTGGTAGTTTTACACCAGAAAAAATGATTGTGTCTTTCAAGAGCATCAAAAAAGATAAACTTTAGCCAAATTCAGCATGTGTTCTTCATCAGTGACTAATTTAGGGTGTTAGCAATAGCTCATTAGTTCATCTCTAGGCACAATGTCTGCAAATACTGACAAGCCAAGGCAGGCAAGCCCTCTGAAACAGGACAATGCTGGAGTCAAATATCAACATGGTGGGTAAAAATCGGTAGTGGGTCGGTGGTTAGTAACGTTGTATAGCCAACACCCTTGGGGTCAGCTCAGCCGGAGTTTCATGCAGATACACCATGGGTGATCTGGAGGTAAACACGGATGCAGCATGGACTTTCATAGGAGTTAGCTGTAGATCCTTTAATGGGGACTGCTGTCAGGAGCATCCTAAAATAATAATGGAGGAATAGGTCCTAAAACCATGTTGTATTTTATACATGCACTGTCTGTGACTGTTAGCCACTAGTCACTTAGCCTATCTCATTTCTGCCACCTTGATCTCCAGTTCACTGAGGCAGACACAGCTTGAATTAATATCCACATTTTAGACTCACATCTTAATTAACTTTCAGCATTGCCTTGTTTTCTTCTTTGAGTACTTAGTCCTTATCTCTAAGGGTCTGCTCAAGTTTCAACCATCTGTAACTCCATTCTTGTTCATGATAGTACTTCCTTGCTACCCGCATTCCATCAACAAATTTTCCTTCTTCTATCTCTTTTTCACACACTCCACTTCTCGCTTAGGGACCTACTGAAGGCTGTTCCTGTATTTGGAATAGCTTCCTTATCCTTACAGTTTCATGTGAATTCTCAAATTATCTTTTTCTCCTCTGAGTCCTATAAAAACAAACACTTAACAGTAATAGGGTTATCCTCCATACAGGTTTAACCCTTAATATTAATAGGATTAGCTTTCATATAAATTTATTATTATTTTATTGCTTTCAGCTGGGGGGGTTGTAGGTAGTCACTTCCAGTAAAAATTTCTTTGGTAAAGGAGAACTGCTGTATTGGTCAGCATTTCTGAGCTGTCTATAATAAGATCTTCAAGACAGCCACCATGTCTGCTTTTTGTGTTGTCAAGCAAATCATTATAACCTCCATCTCCCAGCCATGCAAAGGATAGACGAGATTTCATGCAAAGTATCAGAAAGAACATTCTGCCAGTTGGATCCAATTTTGCTTATCAGAACTAAAACCAAAACAAATACTCCCTGTCCATCGTTATTTCTCTCGTTCCCTAACAGTGATGGATGATTAGATCAAACCCATCTGAATGATACAACCCAAAGGAGTCAGTTCAGTTTGAATCAATAGATATGTTACACAAAAAGAATCACTAAGCTTAAGCAACAGGTTCTTTCATGTGTCTGTCTGTTCCTAATAATAGACTCAGATCTTATTATCTTATTATAAAATGTAACAGATTTTGTTACTATTTCTAGGGCTTTTTCTTATGTTAGCAGTATAATACAGCTTTCAACTGACCAGTTGTGAGATGCTTATGTAACTGCTAATCATGTGCTATTTACTGGCAGAGGCTAATAATAGAATTAGGCACTTTGTGCACAATTCAGATCTTGATATAATATGACTCGGGGTTTGGATGCATTGGATTTTGTATTTTCACTCAACTGCTAGATTACTTAGTCTTCTAAATTTTTCCCATGTAGAAACTGCACTTATTCTAGCAAGGAGTTCTGTTGATTAAGAAAGGAATCAAGAAAATGTGAAAATAAGATCTGACTATGGATTTCAAAAGTCAAGGAATATTCAGTTTATTCAGAATGGTGCTTTAGCAATTCATAAGATCTAAAAAAAAGCTACTAGTACTTTGGAATAATTTTCTACAGTAATTTTTTTTCTTTTACCCTTTTGTATCTGCTAGCAAGAAGGATGTTTATGTTAGCCACTTGTATTGCTGTGTTCTTTACAGTAATGTTCAGTAAAGAACTTTTTGTCTAGTTTTCAGAAAGAAAAAATACAATAGCTCCTTTAAGTGTTCACTCAGAGGGCTTGGGAGGAGGGACAAGGTTACTAAGAGAAAGATGAGGGTATCCCTTAAACTAGTAACTGGCTGGGTGAGGATTAGGACAGCCTGATAACTAAGGAGCGTTCATGAATATTGTTCTTCTAGTCTCAGCTTGTTTTGAGAACTAGATGAGGTGTTACCATCTGCTAACAACTGCTCAATGAAATCAGACATTTTCTGCCTCTGTCATTAAGAACGGAGATAATTGCCACTAGTGTACCAAACCAAATTTGGTAAGAAGGGAAACATGACCTGTCACAGAGTTCTCAGATGAAGTAATGAACCTGTAATTTATGAATGTATATTAAAAAATTCCACGTTCCTTGTACTCTTATCATACTGCTTTTATGTCTGGAATCGAGATTTCATTGCACCATTAACTCAGTAGTAACAGCCAATTTTGGTTTTGGGCTGCTGCACGTAAGGTGTCACGGCTCTTGAAACAGATTTTTAAAGATACCTTTCTTAACAAGAGGCGTAACAACTAACTTGGAAGGTCCAGCTTTCCCTAATGATCTTGCACTTGAACAGTTACTTTTATCCCCAGAGGGCCTCAGTGGCTCTTGAACTTAATAGCAGCAAAGTGGTTTAGAACAGGATGTAAAGAATCCTTCACCAACTGAAACTGCGTGGTAGAAAGAGCCGAGAAGTGGTATTATTTCAGAACTACACAAATTTCAACAATTCAGGGAGGCGTTCTGTAGGGGGTGTATGGCAGAGAAAAGAGGATTTTTTTTTTTCCTAAAATATGTCTGTAGAAGTATGAATTTGAGTTGTAGTTGTCAACACGTGTTTTGTTACTGAGGTTTTGTCACTGATTCTTGCTTAGGTAACTTTTTGTTCTAAACAAAATACATATAATCTGTTACACTCAAAATTATCAGCCTCAAAGGCATAAATAAAAATTTAAAAAACTTTGTCCTGCAAAAAATGTACTGTAAGATGACGAATCTGAAATAGGTATGAAAATCTTTGCATACTGCATATCCAATTAGAATGAGCTGTAGGTTTTTTTATTAAAAGTATAATATGTACATTCTGTCTGAAATAAAAAGAAGTTCCTTTTTAAACTGAAATTTAACTTCAAGCAATGCACACATGTGAAAAATCTTCACTCTTCTGATGCTGCTTAACATCTATTTAATGGGCAATAAAGCTGGTCCCTAAATGCACTATACTCTGTGGTTTGTCCTTGAACTCTCCAATAATGCGTTGGCTTCCAGCTCTTGGCAGTGCACCACACTAATATTAGTAAGAGGTATAATTAGTGCTACTAAATGTGAAGAGTATTTAAGTTACTGTGTTCTGGAACGTAAACAGTGTTGCTTCATATTCTCTGTTCAACATTCCCTCTCTTGCATTCTATGGCAGTGTTTACATCTTCCTGCAGGGACATATTATGGCATACACTACAGTCCAAATTAGATACGTGTTCAGGAAGTATCATGGTTCTCATCCAAATCACAAGCCTGCAAAGAATAAAAACCAGGTCATGAGGAAAAAAAAAATTCTCTTTTAATTTTTTACTTAGGAACTTTCAGAAATGGCAATTCTACAGTATGTCCAAGTAAATTTTTGTTGAAGAAAAAATAAAATTTATTACATTACAATGATTTTATTAGCACCAATATGAAATTTAACTGATTAGACAGTAAAAAGTAACAAATGTTTTTATTCTATTCACTATGCTGTTAATCATTCTACTCACTATCTCAAGCTTTTTTTTTAAATTTTACAATATCAGCTTAATGTAGCAAGAGGGGAGAAAGGCTTTATTTTTGAACACTCCCTGGTCCCCAGAAACAGTCCTGAACTCTGTATCTTTGTCTCCTTTGAGCTGTGGTTGTTAAGCGAAAGTTATGATACGCTGCCTGATTTCACTGTTCCCACCAATACGGCATGACTCTGAAAACTCTGGAGTGAAAGAAGACATGAATAAAAAGTCTTGCATTCCAGAGCAGGGGGTATACTCTAGCAGGGGAGGCAGCAGCGGGGAGAGTAAAACAAGTGCTTTGTCTTCCAACGCATAACAGCATGTTTATAATAGAGGAAACCCATACCCTTTTAAAACTGACTTGATTGGAAGAAAATTACTTTTTGCCAGCTACTGAAATCCCTAAGCACATGCTGGTTTGTTTAATGGGAACCGATTTTGAAAGCATTCATGGAATGTATAGAGGGATCCTGTCTGAAAACATGTACAAGGAAGGCATACCAGCTGCAGTTATTCCCTTCATCTTCACTGACATCAGCGATTTAAGATTTAGCCAAGCACAAAACACCCATGACCTTCTGAGCCATGCAGTCCCAAAACAAAGCAGTCGAGCTCCACAGTTAGTTAAGCCATCGTGAAGAAACGTCACTGTACCACAGAAGACCTAAAATAAATCTGCAAAAGTATTGAGAACTGTGAGATAGTCAAAGCAGAAAAGTCATAGAACTGTGTATTCTTTCATATGTTGCAATATTCAATTCTGAGGCTCTTCATGCCCCTAAAGCTAGCAAGAGAACAAGACTGAAGAGGAATGTAACTCAGCATTTTTGGCTTCTATTGTTTTATCTGACATTGATTTTTCTAGCTTTATAAATCATCCAAAAGCAAATGTTGAATCATGATTCTGCCTGGTTTCTGCCGGAAAAAATAATCCATGGTTTACACAGACATCTGTGTACTATATGACTCTAAATAATTCCCAGTGTAAATACAGAATAGTTCCTCTTATGTGCTCTATCAGAAGCTTGGAGAAGAAAAACGTAGTGCCATTACCATTGCAGCTCACTAGACTGCCCTTTTTTAAGAAGTATCTGTTCATTATAGGAAAATCTATTTTTCTGCTTAAAGAGTTTTTTCTTTTTTCTTTTCAAAGTTAGTGCAGAATCACTCAAAATATAAATACAATATTTTTTTTTATTTTTCTAGTTAATTAATAATCTTTTGTTGTTGTTGTTAATCAACACTTCTTTAGTGATCACAGAATCACAGAATCACAGAATGGTAGGGGTTGGAGGGGACCTCTGTGGGTCATCAAGTCCAACCCTCCTGCCGAAGCAGGGTCACCTACAGCAGGCTGCACAGGACCTTGTCCAGGCGGGTCTTGAATATCTCCAGAGAAGGAGACTCCACCACCTCCCTGGGCAGCCTGTTCCAGTGCTCCATCACCCTCAGAGGGCAGAA
>Ga0181612_150234_pt1 | contig 18395 bp, 11 predicted proteins | sample HoacroProtozoa21_FD_119630 | JGI IMG/M metagenome (GOLD analysis project Ga0181612, IMG submission 119630) | Hoatzin crop microbial communities from Cojedes, Venezuel. Combined Assembly of Gp0051906, Gp0051904, Gp0051908
AATGTTGCTATGAATGTGCTGCCTTCTATGGAATTTTTTGTTTATCTGACAGTATATTCAGCTCCCTGATAGCAGGATTTGCATCTTGAGTTTGAATATGCCTCTGTCACATACCTGCAGCTTTCCATCACAGGCAATAAATGTATTTATTTAATTTTATTTTATTTCTTATTGAATCTAGTTTTGTGTAATGCTTTGTCTGCTCCAGAGAGATGTGCACGGCTACATACGTGCTAAAACTGTTTTCCCAGAAACGAAGATCAGCACTCAGGAATTCTGCTCAGACCAAGAACTAAAACTGGAGATGGATGGAGAGATGTTAAGTCACAAAACAATGGTTCCTCTTCTTGTTGTTGTGGATTTTTTTTTTTATTTTTTTTTTTCAATACACAAGCAGACAAATGCCTCACTCCTCAGTCACAGCAGTTTTAGGATCCATATGTTCTTCAACAAGATCTGGCAGAAGATTTCCACCGGAACACTTTTCCATCAGGAAAAGCCAGATTGAGAAAACCAGCTTTGTTGACACAATCATACCGATTTTGACAAAATTTTGGAGGAAAGATAAATTCTGATTTTTAATCAGATCCAGTCTCAGCAGTTGACTCATGCACAAAAAAGTACAAAATTGAAACCTCATCCTTTATAGATTTTTACGTACTCTGGCTCTGTGTGTAAAAAACATGAATGAGCAGAAAAAGGGGCCAAATCCAATTACACCATTAATCACTTCTGCAGTCTGCTGGTATGAGACCTGAAGTGGGTGTCTTTCTATATTATGAGGGGAAAAAAAAAAAATAAAATCTCTGTTACTACTGCATTAGATTTATGCGCGTGGCAGGGGCATCGGTTGCCGCCATGCATATCAGTGTGCTTAGAGCAAGAGTAGTGCTGCAAGCAAAACTTCAGGACTGGCCAACAGAGCTCTGCCTTCAAATAGTTCAAGGAAAACTATGCCAGCTCCTCCAACACTGAATCACAGGCTAATGCACTGCATTATTACTGAGAGATGCAGAGTCTCTGTTCTTCCGCTAGCCACATTAACAAACCGACAGCCTGTATCACAGGTTCAAATGCTACAATGCCTGACTTTATTCTGCAGCTTTCAAACAGGTTCTGAGATTTTTCTGTTATGAGTGACATCTACCTAAATCCCTGGATAAAACACACTAGAAACTAGAGAAGCTCCTATAAAAGGTGGCACTGAACCCACAGCTTTTAGTTCCCAAAGCACAAACCCCATCTCTAGAAACAAGGAGGACAGGTTTGGTTAATACAAGTAGTCCTTGCGATCACCAGACCTGAACATGTCAGCAAACCACACTTCATACAGAGTAGATTAAGAGGGAGCTATTAAAAAAAAAAAAAAAAGGGAGAAAAAAAAAAACAAAGCTCAGACTATCAATGAAATAATGCCTCTAGGTCAACAACTCCTGAGCAAGTAACCCGCGTAATTAACCACCACAAAGCTCTGTAACTAACCTGCCAAACTATACTCATTAGGAAAGTGAGAAGAGAGAGTATTTGGAACACCAGATACTTATTTTCAAGAGAGGAGATAAACCAGGACAAATGACAGAGAAGCCCAAAACTTCTCTGAGGCAAGCTAAGGAGGACAATGTCCTCCAATTGCCCATCAGTACTTGAACCGGGCCTTGCTTGAACCCTGCCAACTCCACGGGTATCACTAGCCCCCAGAAAACTTCAGACAGGAAAACCTAAGAATGCAAGGATCAATTTTACAGCCTGGGCTAATCCCTGATTTTTAACATACATTAGCAGGCTGGATTACTTTATGCATTAAACAAAGGCTACACACATTTCCTCTCATGGTGAAAAAAATGCACTGATGAAAGAAAGTAAACCACCTCTTACTTTATAGACCTGCCGGTCTGCAAGGTATGTCACAAATTTGCATGACAACCCCAAGCTTTTGGGTTTACACTTGGGTTTCCAAGTCTGGAAAAAAGATGTGAGAAAAATCATATTAGACAGAGACCTCCCAACTCCCATCTGAGAAGGTATCTGTGAATTTTCCATCTTGGCTTTCCTAGCGATGTTCCATGTGCATAAAATATGCCCCAGAAACACAATGTTTCAGGATGAACCAAGGAAAATCTGTTGTGTAGAGCACAAATCTGACTTTTGCTGGACTGCTGCCCAGGTGCTCAAAGACAATTTACGCCCCTGAGTCATGATGAAGTCGATCTGCATACCTCTGGTACTCCTGAAGTAGGATTCTTTCCCAGTATTTTAATCTGCAGAGGCATTAGCTGTTTTTCTCCATCTTACCATTTCATTTGTTGAATGACTGGACTTTGGGGTAGGTCCAAACAGTCCTCCACCCCCACGGACGTTCTCCCTCTCAGTGCTGAGCAGTTGCAGCTCTCAGCACACACATGAGCCCTCTTTGGGGGTGTCTGACCGTTCACAAAGAAGCTGTGCCAGAATTTCTGCTAGCGTGAACAAGCGGATTTCCATGACCCCAGCAGCGCCAACACCAGCAAACAATTTGGCCACACGTGATTCTTGCAGAAACAAAATAAAGATGATACAGATGGGTACTATTCTCGATGTTTGAGCTACCAGCCAGTGAGCTGAATTAAACCCTAAACTCATAGTCAGCAGGAGCGTGGGGCTGATTTCAGTAGCCATGCACCCACGGGAAGTCCCTCACCGCTCCCAAACAGGCTGCTTCCAGGCAGTGGAGGGTTTCTGTTTGGCAGCATTTCTCATCAGCTTTGCACAGCTGTAATGAGTAAAAACAGTCAGGGACCTTCCACATAGCTTAGAGGACTTGTTTCATTACGACGAGAAGCATTTGCATTCTTTTTTTGATAAATGCCCCAAAATAATTCAGTAGGTACTGGTATATAAAAAAAACCCAAACAAAAAAACAAAAAAAACCCAACAAAAAACAACACCGAAAAAACCCAAACCTAATCACAGACTACCTTTATGTCAGAGACTTCTAGGCTGCCTCCATTTAACATAGAGCAAAATATTACCCTATACTTGTCAATCTGAGGATGAGGGGAACCAAAGTCCTCACCCCAGTTTGCAGTAAGGAAAGTGCTTAGGACCCAGGATCAAACCACCGTACCCTCAGCTCGGTCTGCTGCAGCAGAAGTCTTTCAAGCTCTGCTTGTTAACCACATTTTCAAAGACCGATCATCAGTTCACATCTCCTGATTTTCTTGTATGAGCTGTACAACGCCAGTTAATTGCCTCTGTCTGAAGTAGCCTCCTTAGCATATAAAATCTCCCCGTGTCTTTTCTTCTGCAGTGCACCGTGAAAGGAACTTTAAAAGAGAATTACAGAAGTAAGTGAAAACCAAACAGGTTGCAGCTTAAGCCTTTTCAGATGGAAAGGGGCAGGATGAAATGGATGTCATGGTAAATGCTTTCCTGTTATGAAAGGGAGCTATTTTTTTAAAAAATATCTAAATATATGAATTGTACAGTAAAAAAAGATAATATATATATACACTTTCATTAGGATTTTTAAAAAGTGATATGCAGCTACCTAACTTTGCTTAATAAATGACCTCATTCTTCTCCTGTGGGAGGCTAAATCCTTTCTGGAAACAGCCCCATCACCAGGGGAATCTCAGGTTAGGAACCCAAGCCCCACAAATGCCAAGTCAGCAGTCAAAGATGCAACTATTAGCCATTTAACCCACCAAAGAGAGACCAAGATCCAAGTTGAAAAGAGAATAAAATAAGGATAGCTTGACATCAGTTCTCATCTCGAAAATACGTTTAGTACTTGTGGTGGGTTTGTGTATCAGGACAAAGTGAAATGAAACCACAGCACAACCTACAAATCAAGGGACAGGAAAAAATGGAATAGTCAGGACCAACAGTGTTTATTTTCCCTAGGGGAAAAAAAACCAAAACAAAACACATAGCTTCTCCATAACACAGCAAAAATTAAAGAAGTTGAAGAAGAAAAAGGCACAGAATTCAGTATGCAAATTACTGTTATACTTGGGCTTTATTAGAAGATAGTTAATTTGCTGCTGCCAAAAGATAAAACTAAATTAGACAGAACAGTCCCAACTCTCCATCAGGCTTGAGACCTTCTGCTCCGAGCAGGTGGAGTGAAGGAGCCTTAAAAGTAGCACAGGAGGTGGATAGAGTGCTAAAACTGCACATCATGCAACAGCTTCTACTTGCCACTGGTATGTGAAGGCTTCTTGAACTCACTTGTCTTGACCTCCTGGAGATCAGGATTTCTATTGCTGGAGTGTTGTGAAGGGCAAAGAGCACAGGGAGCTTGCTAAGCTGGAAAAGCACAGAGAAGAATTGCACGATACACTATGGAAAGATGGGGTTGCAATGCTTGGCAGCCACCCAGAGAGTGGGAAGCCCTCTGCTGAGAAGACAGATGTTCGCTGCAAAAATACAGCGCTCCAGATCCTCTTTGGCTTCAAGATTTCACGAACAAAGGTCACCTCAGAGGGCAGGAGAAAGGGTAGCCTTCTGCTGGGAATGGCATGCCAGAGTTAGGTACCCCATGTCCCAACCTCACTCAAACATTTCAGGGTCATGACAGCATTGAGACTCACCTGGTCCATCATCACTGCTGATCTCTGGCTGTTGCCATAGTTTTGTGGGATGCTGAAAGCTAGTGCTAGCTTGAGGAGCCTTACAGTCATCTCTGTTCCCTGTGCTTTCCTGAATTTCTCCTGTGGTATTTGGCTATACCCAAAGATCAAGGTCAAACTATCCTGTAATTGCTCATGTAACACTTGCATTTTCTTCTGAAAATTTGCTGTCAAGCACAGGGCACAGCTATCACCCTGAACTTGGACCCAGTTATTGCCAGACTCATTTCTTACACTCTTCCACAGACTGCCCAGATGAACCCAGGAGAGTTAAGTGGGCTTCAAAATTACATGGCCTAAGTTGCAGAAAAGCACCCCTGGAATGCTCAAAAAAGAAAGAAAGAAAAACAAAAAAGAAAAACTCTACAAAGAGCTCTCACCTCCCATGTAATGGCAGGCACTTGTGCAGAGACCACCAAATGTCATATTTTAATCCACAAGTGACTAAATATCTTTCAAAATCCAGTCCCTGCTGTCCTCGTTTCTCAGTGCCACTGTCTGTAAAACTGGAGTAACGCTACTCTACTGTAATCCAATCCAACAGCAATCAGTAGTTTTCTGAAGAAAATCTCATTAGAGGTTTTGAGGAGCTGAAACACTATAGCAGTGGAGTTCAAAGAAATATCCTAGCTGATGACTGCCTCTTCCTTCACCCCAAATTTCCTCCCTTCTGAGGAAAATGCCTCTAAAACACCATTTACTAAATTCTGGCAGAGCTTCGAAAATAACTTTCTAATGTGTCCACGTTTTACAGCAGGAGTTGACGTTTTCCCCGTTGATTTTTACAAATTACACGGTCGCTTAGCCATAGAGTTATTTCTAAATGGAAAAACATATCTTTAAAAAGCACAACTAAATAGAAAAACCCTAAATATAACCATCCAAAGCTACTTACCAGAAAAGGAGACTAAAACCAGCTATATTTCCCAAAACACAACATTCCAAACATTTGCTCATCTCAAAGGTCTGAATAGTTTAGAATTGATTTCCCAAATATGAAAGAACCAGGGTAGGATGCTAAGACTGCTCACATAACAAGAGCTGTTAGCAATACTGACACAGCCCGATTTTTCTTCACCATCAGCCACGTACCGAATTAAGTCCAGTGAGGTTATGACAACGGGATTAAGGGAAGTGTCACCATGCTGGCATTAAATCCACGTTACAGGAGTGGAGAGTGAGCCTTGGCCCTTATTTTGAACATTGAAGTAAATCCTCCACCCTTAGCTCTTAGAGCAGTAAGGGAAGGAGATTCTGCTGTACCAAAAAACACACGGTATCAACAGAAAGCAGTGTATTTTTCAATATAAGATCTCATTATTGATCATATTTATTTAGAGCAACATTTACGAAAGAAGGCACAGCCTGAGTAGTAGCTGACCAGCTAATGTTTGCACCGTGCTCTACAGGGCTCCCAAAGGACCTTGCAGTCAAAGCCACCAACATTGATATCACGCTCACAATTACAGGCAAAGCAGGAGTTAACCTTGCTTGCTTTATCTACATCTGCCTTCCGCTGCACACAGATTCATAAATCTTCTGTGCACTGATATCAGCATTTTTGCAAAACTTATTCACCCGTTTCAAAAGGATTGGCTTGGCTGGACTAACCTTTTTTTTTTTGTTTTTAAGAAAAAAAAATCTCCCAGTTCACGTGAGCATCCTTTTTCTCTTGGTCCAGACAACAGGCTGCCTCTCCAAGGATTCTGAAGACTTCTCAAGACTGAAATGCAGACATCAACCTAAGTCTGCATCCATAACTACCCTGATCAGAATAACCCAAGCTTTTCTGAAACCTGAATTTTAGAAAATAAAACCGGTCACTTTTCCCCCAAGCTCTGACTGCTGTGCCATGTATTATTATAGATAAATCAATCTTAGGTATGCTGATTACACTAGTATTCAGCCATCCATCCTGACCCACAAGAAATGTCCTGGCTCTTGGGAAACGGCACGCAAGAATTTAATACCATAATTCTTCCCAGCTTTTCTTACCCACACTGACAACTAGTAACACAGTACACAAGGCTGATGCTACAAGAAGGATGCCATTTGAGATTAGCATGCCTATGTTTAGGTGCTTATATGAGTGCCAGATGTCAAAACTCCTATTACAGTCAACAGGGATCCAGTCAAAACAAGTCAATGGAATGTAAGAACCAAGTCAGGGAGAAGTCAGCCCACTGTAACCTTAACGGCGAGCTTCATCACCCTCTAGACTCTTCTGACTGTGTCCTATTGACTGTAACGGGAGCTTAGGTATTGCCTGTTCAATTCCACTGCCTAAATGAAGACACCCAGCACCATTTGAGATGTCCTGGCATCCCCAAGACATACTGCTGGTGCTGACAGACACAACCCAAGACCTGTGGGAAATTCATGTTCCTGTGATACAGCAGGTGAAAGGCTACCTGGCACATCTCACAATACTAGTGCAGCAAAATCCTGCCCCTAGGTTACATGTGAACAGAAATTATATGTCTAAATATTGGTGCTGTAATCCTTAAACAGAGTACTATCCTTAAGGATCACCTCATACCCAGCTAGTGCAGAAAGAGAGTTTCAGACCTTCTGAGGTCTTCAAGTCAACACCTCTGCATCATTTTGATGGTATTTTTTCACCTCTGCAGTAATACTGGCTATAAACCTGAAGGGTTTTTGCTTTTGTTTTTATTTTATTAAACAAAATTGGAAACCTTGGGAAACACATGAAATCTCATGCTTAGGAGTGCTGTTATAGTGGTGCTCCAGAATACTAACACAAACACGTAGCCAAAATGTGAAGATTCATTCACATTTACACATCAGAAGGAAGGTGCCTTTTCAGTGATGCTCCAGTATACCCTTCCCACTCTTCAAAACAATCCCTTTTTTGGAAAACACCACCGCTTGGACTCTGTGCTGCTTCTGCTGCTGAGATCACAGATACTGGCTTTCAAACAGCTCATGGGACAGGAGATACCTTTTCTACAACACAATATAAACATACACCTTTGCTTTGATAACATCTACATTTTATCATCTTATTTTAGTATTTGGGTGTATCTTTTGTGCTTCAGCCTCTGCAAAGAACAGCCATTTCTCAGTTGGATACAGTCATTGTTCACATGAATGGTGTTACAGTCTTAGTTAAGTTGCTACGTCTGGGAATAACAGTGGTAGGACCATGTTGTCATTTGCCTGTTTTCTCCTACCTCTTTTCAATTTCTATTTCCAGAGCACGAGAGTATGCAAGTGACAGCTTCTGTTGAATAAAATATTTATTTTTTTTCTTTTCTGGATGATCTCCATATCAAAATCCAAATCTAACAAATGCTTACAAGGAAGTAAGAGAGGAGCTTTCAAGAAAGAATAAGTCACTTGTGGTAATGTCTCTACAAACTGTAATTTAAGTGCTGGAGGCCTCATTTTTGTAAAATCAGTAAAATTTTAAGCACCAGGAACCACAGTTCTTCATTACCGGGTTCTTCAAAAAACTTTCCGCTTTACACTGAAAAAGCTTTAGAGGCAATCCTTCCATCAGCACACTAGAGATTTAGGTATGTTGCTTCTGCTGACATTGTTGGAAGTTAGACATGGACATCCCACCTGTGCTTAAAATAAAAACAAAATAATCTCCCTCTTTTTCAGCTAGTCCATATCAGTTGCTAATCAGAATTTCTCTGGTGCAAAATACATGCTGTAAAATATGAAGCTACAGCAGAAAAAGTACTTGAGGAAGGCTAACCATTGGAGGTCACTTACAAGATTTTGCTGTCAAAGGTAGTTTTAAATGAGGTATTTTTATCATAATACTGTGATGGTGCACAAAAAAACACTGAACACTGAAGTTTTCTACTGTTCTGCAAAGAAAAGTGGACAAAAGAGGAAAAAAACCAAACACTTGAACTACTGCCATAAATAAAGAGTTTGAGGGTCCATAAGCAATTTCTTTCCTCTCTCCATCCTTGGCTAATACCTCATCACAGCTACTACGATCATGCACGGCTGGAAATTCTAGGTGCAGTTTCTCAGCGGCAGCTTGAAATACCGTTGTAAAAGCACAAGCTGCAGCGACCAAGAGCCATCACTACCTTTTCAGTGGCCCATGTGAATATATCTGTGTTTCTATCTGAATTAGTCCTTCGGTGTCACTGAGCTGGACAAACCAGCAAGGCAGTATATTTTTATGCTATAAATGTCCTCTACACACAACAATTCACACAGATTAACAAAAAGCACACGCAGCTTTCCCTTACAACTTAAAGTAAGAGAAAAACAGCTGGTTTTATTCACTAGAAGTAAATTTACTGCTTTGTACAGTGGAGTATTCAGTGCCCTCCCCTGACACACAAAATAGTAGTAGCAGAGCAGGTGTAGGAAGGAAGCAAGAATGAACCCTAAATGAGGGAGTGAAAGACATGGGCAAGGTGCAGATATGCTCTGTAATACAGCTGCAGTTTAGGAAATTTTAGCAATATCAGGATAACTCAAGTGAATAAAGTTGGGACAAATCAGAAAATATGGAGGTACAAAGCACGCAGCGAGCAATGCCTGGGAAATTCAAGGGTAGTTCTGACCTGCTGGAGAAGAGATCTATAACAATAATGAGTGACTAAACTTGGAGTAACCGACTGAAGAATTTTGGTGGCCTCTCTGCTGGCAGATTAATTGTGCAATGGGTCATCAGACATGAGGACTGGCAGTGAAGCAAAGCAACACGTCAAGGAAAGCTTATTATACTGTGTGCTTTCATTGCGTCCCAGACATACCCTTATTCGTATTAGGCAACGTAAGAGAAGCCCCATGACAATCAATGGGATCGCACACAGAAATCAACGCTAAGCAGCAAGACTGTAAAGTGAAGAATAAAATCCTTAGTTTGAGGGATGACCATAGACCAATGAACAAATTTAAAATATAAGTTCTTGGATGTAGAAAGCAGTATTATGCTCTCGGGCTGGCAAGCCTCTTGTTCAGCTGAATCCCGACATCCAACTAGCATTCCCATGGAGTGTTGCAATAGAAATTACACTGAAGCAAGTCCTTGCAGCTGGACCTTTCCTGGACTTACGAAAAACTACCTGATCCTTCACTTCGGAGAACAGAGTTAAAGCACTGGCAAAGGCTCTTTTGTGAGGTCATCATCCAGCAAAATCTGACTTGAATAAAAAACTGCACTAATAATCTGCAAACACTAGGACATTGGGATGCTAAGGGGAAGTCCAAGAAAAGTCGAAAGCCTAGAAGCATAAACCAATATGTTAAAAGAAGAAAAAGCATATGGTGTATCTGCTGCCCCGAGCAGCCGTAAATTACCAGCAGCACACATCTGTCTGCAATTATTTCAGAATCTTCCTAGCATCCCAGTTTTAGATACCATCTGCAAATAAGCAAGTTAGCTGACCTCAAAATGTTGATGTCCTACCTCTTTTCAACTTGCCAGCAGAGCGGAGCAAAGCCCAGCACCTACCACCTTTTCCAGCCCCCAACCCTCTCCCTGGGGCTCCCACCGAGGACAAGCCTTGGCTTTGCTGCAGCATATTTAATTCTGTCTACACGAAGGCACGACACCTAGAAAGTGCTGTACATGCTCTCTTTTTAAATTATCCAGGTTTTTATAATTTTAACAGCCTTCCTTTCAAGCGAGCTGAAACACTGATGTGATCCCCTCTGCTCCTTCATGTGCTCAGTGCTTGCAACACAACTCGCCCCTCTGGGTCCGCTTCCCTTCACGGTCATCTTCTGGAGCAAGGTTTACGTGTCACAGTATAGGGCCTCTGCAACCTCCTATATCTTTTCTTCTTCATTCCAAAGGAGAATATGTTCTTAACGACACTAAAGTTTGCTAAATTCTCAGATTCTAAGCACAATAACATAAGGCCACGAGTGAGGATGGGAACCCCACTTAGTGGGTTACCAGGTTATTATCCTCCACCAAGGAGCTCACAGACCATGCAAAGAAAGGGCTCATCCTTATTTTTACCAACAGAAAAAACTAAAGCATCAGCAGAGTACCTGCTCCAGTCTCAGTATGATGCAAATACCGCTGACTGCTGTGATGTCACATCAAATCCCCAAGGCCATGCTTACACTGGGAGGTTAAAAGCAGGTTGCAGAATGTTTTCTTGACAGCAGCAGTGTCTGGCCTTGAAAATCAGCTGGAATCTGTGATAAAGTGACCATGTGAAAGTGTAAAGCCTAAACAACTTGGCTGGTATCCCAGTGTAACTCAGGGCTTAATCCAGGAATCAGGACATTTTCCCTGAGTGCTTGCACAAGTCTTTTAGCTAAACTTGATTGCTGGCAATGCCATGAAATGCAAATCAGCCCTACCTATACCTAGGTAAATATGCGGTAAATCAGTGCTAACTGATAATCAAACTATTTCACTCAGAAAAAACAAACAAACAAACAAACAAAAAGTCGCAGCATGTCAATCTGGCTATTTTGTTTTAAAACCAGCATAAAAATCCCCAGTATAACATAAAGATCATAAACATCAAACTCTATCCACACTAGGCGTGGGAAAAGTGCATGAAAAAAATAAAAGTGCTAAACAAATAAATGAATCAATGGAAGCAAATGACTTTCCTATGTTTGTTTAACAACATTAATATAGAAATAAGCCAAATGTGTTTTAGTGAGCAAGAAACTGAGTCTGAAGTTAATCCCTTTTTTTTTTTTATGGCCTAGAGGTCCTTTGTACTCTCACTGAAGTCATGGCCTCAAGTCATCCATACAGCATTCACAGCATACTACATCTATTTTATTGGGAAACACAAATAAATCTTCCTGTTATTTGACTTAAGCATTAAATTATTGAAACGGCTAAGCTAATTTATTTTGATTATCAGCCCACTGGTCTTGGCATTCTAAGTTAACCCCACAATTTTGAGAGAGCTTCTAGTTATCCAATCCTTGAAAACATGATTTTGTTTAAGGACTATCGTTCTAAGTTTTTTTCTTTGAAATTTCAATGAATCAGTTCTGGTCAATAAAAAGTTAATATAAAAAGGTTTACTGCTAAATTACATTGGTGTTCACACATTTGCTCTGTCCTACACCAGTTAAAAAGCCATTGCAGATTCCAGTTATAGCGCTCAGAGCTCCGGCTGCATTTTTAAAGCACCAACTGTTACTTAATTTTGTTAGCATAAACGCCCAATAAAATTTTATGGTGTGTTCAGCTCTCATTAAACATGAAAAACAGCAGCAGAGAGCAGCACCCACAAATAAACAGGGAGCAGGATGGCTCTGGTGTCGCTGATCCCCAGAGCTCATTCAGATTCAGGGCTTGGGGCTCCCCGCACCAGAGAGCACAGCAGAGGCACGAAGAGCGAAATCCCACGCACCGCTGGAAACCCCTCGAGCTCCACACAGCCCTACTGTAATGTTCCTAGCAATTATTTACTAGGGGGAGAACGATCCTTCTTCAGCCCCTTTCTCATGCACCCCCTAAAACCTTAAAACAACAGCTGTTCTAGGCAAAGCATACCCTTGCTGGTGCATACCTGCAAATTGGTACAAAAACCCCAGCTCCTTTTGCTCCCCATCACCCAAAACACCCTAGACAAGATGCTCCATCAACACCAGGACTAGAGGGGCCTGCTCTTCCCCAGGTTGCATCTCACAGTTGGATTCTCTCCAGTCGGGGAAGCGTGACCCCTGCCAGGAGGTTTTTGATCATTCAGGGCATATATAAACTCAGCCTGGCCATCTCCCTTTGTCTTCATATCCTTCAGAGGGGCATTTGAGCCTTCCACCAAAATTTCTAGTTTGGATCTACCATGCATCCTCCTTGCAAAATTTCTTGTTAATGGGAACTTTACAGGACAGCTGACACTTGGACAGTCCCAGGAAGCACTCAAGGGAATACGGCTGGAATTAACTGACTAAAAACATCAGGCTTGCAGGTAGAATTGTAGAGAAAGCAGATTACACTGTCTGAAATAATACAAGATCTGGTCAAGAACTTCCCCCAGTCATCACTCCCAAAATCCTTGAGGCTGGGTTGCTTAGTCTTAGAAACTTCTAAAAACCTTTCAATTTACAACAGAAGCAAAACTTCTCTCATTATCCAGTGAAAGTGCTGAATTAATGTCAACTGAAAACTTGCAGTTTACAAGACTGACAGAGAATGGGGTAAAAAAAATGTTTCAAGCACTTCCCCTGAAGTTCCCTGGCATTTTTTCTTGACTTAGAGTTCACTGTTCCTAGCTTTGGCAAGTTTTGCTTTCCTCTGCTGCTTTGTGAAAGATTCCCCACAAAGGGCAGAGAAGATAGAGTATTTAAAAAAATGGTATGGGGAAAGAGTTAAATCAACATTACACTGTTCTACCTCACGTGCAAAACAAAACCTTATTCCATATGGAGCCAAACTAACACCTGGCTTCCTAATGAACGGAGGACCCAAGTCTGCAGTTTTCTCTCCCTTCTTTGCCCACACCTACACCGGCCAAGGGATAACATGCTTCACAGAGAGGGATGTGCTGGTGGGATGTCAGGAGCACATGCAGATGAGCCAGCTGGCTCTTAAGTGGCCAATGGCTAGTATTGCCTTCACTTTGCATGGCAGAGTAGCTCAACTTCAGTCTATCCTCTCTACTTACCCTGCAATTTTCACGGAATTTGAGATCATTATTATTCTGTTAAGCTTGCTAGGTTTGGTGGCTTACACTCAGCACATCACTGCCTGTAAAACCAGAGTAATTCTCCCCTTCTCATATTTTTTTGTCTCTTTTTGTCAACTTCAACCATAAACACTCTGAAGGCAAAGCCATTTCTGTCTCTACAGGGTTACAACATCCAGCAGCACTGGGCCTTGATCTCAGCTGGGGCTCTTACGCAATGCTATATTAGGCCACTCTGAAAGGTTAATGTTTGGAGATGGAAGTGTAATTCCCAAGGCACTGCCCTCTGAGCTAGACTGGATTTTGAAAACTGACCATGTTTTAAAGCTCTGGCAGATACATCAAGTCCTACTTTAATACTTATTAGGTGTGGAAGTCAACCTTGCATTCCCACTAGAGTACTAAAATTGGACAACTCGAAAATATACTGCTTAGCTGTGCCCATACATGGTAAGTTACCACACAGAGTAAAATGCAATGCGCAAGTAAAACTGAACTCATTCCTGCTTCAGCAGTAATACAGAGGAGCTACCATAGCTTCCTTATCTTCATTTTCTGCATCCAAGAGTGCTAGAAATTCTGTGGCTCTATTGCTTCTATAACTTTAGAGGTATTGAATCTCTCTGCAATTAAACCAACATAAACAAGTAGTAATTCAACTGAAGTCAACAGAATTCATACAAGGGGAATAGTTTGTGTAAAAGAGAAGACAACTAGATTCACCCAGTGTAGATGCAATAATCTCTTATTAATCGTTTAAAGAATAAACGACTGTAAAACAAAACACTCATGTCCTGTTAAAAGGAGATTACTGACCTGTTGACCACGGCTGTATGAACACTGCACTGCCCCTTCAGATCAGGGCAACTCCCTGCAAAGATTCAGTTCTGTAGGAACATCCCACATCAGCAATTTTCTTCTCTTACAGGTTAATTTTGTTCTTTTCAAAAGAATGGGAGAGCAACCAAGGGTACAATCAAAACTGTATTTCCAGTTCCGCTTAATTGAGTGTACTTTACTTTAACAAAGACTCTAAATGCCTTCATTGAGTTGTTTTCACACCCACTTTCTTACATACCAATATTGCTAATTAGTACAATTGTCTCTCCTTTAAAAGAAAAATTAAAAAATCTGTCCAAATGATTTGCTGTTATCCTCAAGCATTCACTATTGCTGATTTAAAAAATCAGGTTGCAGTTATTCAGGCAGAGGTCCCAACCTCAAGACTTTGACTCAACAAGCTTTTCTTAATGCTTACATAAAGCCGAGAGAGGAAGGGTGGTTGCTTAGCCCAAAATGTGTCCTGTAAGCCACATCTAGGAAATCCACAATGGAAACCTGCACCATTCGCTCAGTTTTTAACTCAGCGCTGTTTCATTTTACCATACAGCCTCAATGACTCTTATCACTCCTCTTTGGACAGGAAAACACTTATCTCCTACCCACACATCAGGACCAGAATCATGAGGCAGCTAGAGCCTCGATCCACAAAAACATTTAAATGTCTAAGAAAACATCAGTGCAATTTAGGTAGCAAAAAAATACCCTCAAAACACACACAAGCTGTTTGGGTACCCATCAGTGATGCATTGCTGGGGCCATAAGCTGCATATGAGTGTATGGCAAAGGAGCTGTACCTACATCTCACAGGACAATGGGTCTCAGAGTTAGGAGACCTGACCTAGCAGATATACACTGACCACGTCCAAGACTGAGATCCACACAAAACAGCTACAACAGCTGTAGTCATTTAAAGATATGGTCAGAGAGAAGTTGAAAGAGATTGAATCAGCAGCGGTGTTGTGCCAACCAGTATGAACTAACGTCCAGCTGAGGCTGCTGTACAAAGCTGGGGGTTTAAACTGTGTCCTCTAGATTGCGCATTTCAGCCAATGGTTTGGCTAAATGTGTTTTCTTCTAAAATAAACAAACTGTACATCCCTGTCCCCCCAGGAGACATGGTGGCTTTCCATCTTCCCCACTCCAAAGAACAGCCCTGTGCTCTGCACTGGCCCCACTCCAAGAGGGGGCACAGGAGCACTGCTGCTGTGGAGCAGCCTGTCTCCTGCTGACTACGACAGTCATCCCAAGGATGGGAGCTGGTGGGTCTCTGAATCCTCATCTACGCTTAGAAGGACTTCAGATCCACAAATCCTGCTCCACGGTATACCTCCTTGCTCACCACACCCAGACGGAGGATGCCAAATAGAGTCGTTTCTAAATAAAGAAATTACTCCAAACGTTTTCTGTAGATTTTCCTCCCTCCAGACAGATGAAATTGGGAATCCCAAGAGGAAATGAAGTACCTTCTCACAGCATCTTCCTTGGTACTAATCTAAGAAAAGAAGAGAAATTTAAGACACAATTTCTGTGCCTTGCATTGGCTGGCATGGGGTTCTGGACTGCTGAATAAAAGCCAAAAGCCAGGAGCTTCAACACGCAGTGCTGAGAAGCCTAAGTCCCCATATGGAGTTAGCCCTCATTAATTCCTTCAAGAAATCTGTTGAGAAGTGACAGCTCAGGACTGAACCCTAAATTCTTCTACCAGGATCTGAATAACTTTCCAATAATGTGCACTTTCTTAATCAGAGTCGAAGCCTGCTCCCGGCCCATGCAAGAGAGGTGACTGGTTTTGTGCACACTCTCAGCGGCTGTAGGGCTCACCACCCCAACCCCCCGAACACGTCAGAAATGTTCCTACGGTGAAACTTTTCATTACAGCGTTGGGGTGAATCCTCTCGCCTTCCTCCCACAAATTGTCTTAGGAAAGGCAATGGGATTAGTCACAGGCAGGAAAAAAGAGCATTAGAAGCTGTATGTACACAAACTGTTTCTCAAAAATAGTTCTCTAGCCAATAAATCACAGTCTTTCAATAGCACTCACAAGCGGCTTAGGGCTAGATCTTGGTTAAAAACAGGTAAAAAGTGTGACATAGAAATGTGAAAAAATATACACTTTTTAGCGGGCACGCATTACTGGAGTATGGAATTACAATCAAGCTATCTACCTAAGGGCTTTAAGCGTAACCCTCCTTTAATCTTTACCTCCGTTGCTCATCATAACTGTGCAAAGCTGTAAATCTCACAAAGGAAATTCGAAGTCTAAGTGCTCATTGCCTAGCGAGTGGAAAACTCAGAGCAAAGCCAGGAGGAAGACTGACTTTGCCCCAGTGAGTTGGCATTTGCAGCTCTGAGTTGACACAATGTGCTAACATATTTTGGGTAGGAAAGAAACCTTAACAACAAGCTGTTTCTTGAGCAGCAGAAACAACAGTGTTTCTCCCACTCCCTCCCAATCTTTACACAGCCTATGGTGGGCAAAGGACAGCCCATGATGTAGCTACAGCCACATGTTGACTGAGTTGTTGGGACAGGGTGAGTAAGAGAGATACGGCCAGATTTCCTCTACTCAGGTATTAAATATTCCTTCTTCCCTACTAAGGTATTAAATATTCCTTCTTCCCTACTAAGCAATTGATTTCCATGACACTTGTAGAAAGCTGACATTTGTGACGCTTCTCCTGTTCTGTCAGTTTTGATCAAAATAGGCCAGTGAGTTCAAGAGTTAGGAGATTAGCAAAGTCTGACAAGTCGTGTTTGTGAGTTTGTTGTTTTGGTAGGGTTTTTGTTGTTGTTTGTTGTTCAGGAGAAAAAAAAAAACAAACCACAACTCACAAGCATTTTTGTGCTTTGAAAGTCAGTGTCACAAAAAACCTGGCTGTTCTGCCTCATCTGCTCCATCACAGACCTCTTACAGATTAGTTATTTTTTTCAGCTCTGTTTGATACACTCTCATTTCTGAACTCTGCAAGGTTTCCTTGCAACTGAATCAGTCATGCATGGAGCTTATTGTGTTTTAATTAAAAACCTGAAACTATCAGTCATGTCACTCTTCTGACTTGAAAAAATATATTTATTTCCAATGGAAAAAATATCCACATCCTACAGCATTTGAAAAAAAGATGAAGATGCCTTCAAGACAAAAACAAATGTATCAATTATCAAGTGCTAAGAATATACATATTTGAGCCTCATCTCTTCCTTCGTCATTGAAGTGTTAGGTCAGCAGTTTGACACAATAAATTATTACTGATACAATAACTTTAGCTGTTCAACCCAAAAATCAAAGAAAACCAGAAAGTGGAAAGAAAGGAGGCCCAACATTGAAGTTGCAGGCAAGATCCACGGAGTACCTTCAATTTAAGGCCCCTGAATTGTGCAAAGAACTTATGCATGGGTTTAACTTCAAATATATGATTAGTCATGGAGCTAAGTACATAATTTCAGCAGACTCATCTAACCTGTTTGTGTACTTCCACAGCCCTCATCATGTCGCATCTTTTAATACTCACATAGCCTCACAATTAGTGGGTTTAATCCTAAAAAGATCATATAGGAAAAGGAGGAATAACTATTCACTTTACAGATGGGGAGGTATGAGGTAAATCTGTGTGCCGAAGAGTTTGTAGAATCAGGTCTTCACTCACTAGACAAGACGTACCCAACTAGGTGAGCAGCAGCACCAACATTTCAAACCACATGAACTCAAGTCCAGAAGATGAAACACGAAGCCAGTATTAAGAGGTAAGATAAAAAAGTTAGCATTGCACCATTTCCAGTGAAATCCAAGTTTTGCATTCTTTAATGTGCATCCTATTACCCAGTATGGAAACATGTCACTTTACAAACCAGTAGCCTCAAAAAGGCATTTTAAATCTTTGGGAGGGAGGGAATCCACCACGAACCAGAAACACAAACACTGGAAAACACTTAAAAGAGTTGCAGAAGAAGCATCAACAGAACTGTCTATGCAAAGGCACACACATCTACCCAACCCTAGTTTATATTGCAGGGTATCAGTGTTCTACAGGAAAATGCAAGGGTCAATGTTCATTAGTATCAAAAAAAGGCTAATGCACATTTGATCTGGATCAGGTGCAAGCACCCAATTACATTTCTGTTGAATTCATCAGAATGCACAACAAGGCATTTTATCTCGGGTTTTTTTTTTTTTTTTAGTGCTGGCTATGCAAACACACCGTGGCAAGAAGCAGCAGACACACACAGACCTGGCCCCACGTTACACACCGGCACAAATCCTCCCTTTCGAATCGTTTTTAACCCCTTCGAAGCAGGAGCGCGAGTTCCGACCGCTCCAGCCCTTGGGTCTGCG
>Ga0181612_116417_pt1 | contig 18393 bp, 14 predicted proteins | sample HoacroProtozoa21_FD_119630 | JGI IMG/M metagenome (GOLD analysis project Ga0181612, IMG submission 119630) | Hoatzin crop microbial communities from Cojedes, Venezuel. Combined Assembly of Gp0051906, Gp0051904, Gp0051908
ATTGTCCTCATATTCCTACCGCTTTTATTGTATATTTCTACCGCTTTTATTGTAATTTCTATTTTTGATTTTTTCCCAATTTACATCAGGTAATTCAAACTTATTCTATATCGTACTTATTCAACCCCCGCACCCTTCTTGGCCAGGACGTCTGCTCTGTCATTTCCCGGATTTCCCGAATGTCCCTCAACTTTTTCAAATATAATCTCTATATCTTCAGAAACCTTGTCATAATATCTCTTATAACGTGCCGTTGCATCTTTAGAGGTCTTCCATTCTCCCGTACACCAACATTCAATCCCCTTATAGTCATATATTATCTTGATTTTTTTCTTATTGTTTTCCAGGGCATATTTCATAGTATGAGCCGAAGCCATGACTTCTCCGGCCACATTTCTCATTTCTACATATCCCTCGTGATTACCCTTTCCATAAAACTCCTTCTCCTCTCCGGATTTTGCATCAATCATATATATGCCGTACCCGTATTCGTGAGTTACAGTATTATAGCTTCCATCAACGTAGGCAACTATCTCTATACCCTTTGCTTCTGCATTTCTTCGAACTTCGTCAATCCACCGGTAACCTGTTTTTTCTTTTGAATCACAGTTATCGGTTTCACAGGATGTCCCGGAGGCTTTTTCACAAGATATTCCGGATATGTATTTTTCAGCTTCTTCCGGTGTTTTGAAACTTTTAAATTCCGCTCCTTTAAAGCCTGTTACATTTTCACTGCATTCATCCCAACTATTGTAGATTCCAGGCTTCCTGCCTTTTCTTACCGCATAATATTTTGCCATCGGTTCTCCTCTGTCATATTTTAAACCCACTTATTTATTATGTCATAAACCCATAATATTTTTTCTGTGTTTATTTGCAATATTTATCAGACACCGGCGCCTCTCATCTCAATAACCGGAGTTCCTTTTTTTCAATATAATCTTTGGTTATCGTAACCTTACCGATATTGTCATCCTTTGGAATCTCATACATAATATCCAGCATATATTCTTCTATTATGGACCTCAAAGCTCTTGCTCCGGTCTTTTTCTCCGATGCTTTTTCTGCTATGGCATACAACGCATCATCTGTAAATTCAAGACGTACTTCGTCAAGTTCAAGCAATTTTTGATACTGCTTTATAATAGCATTTTTTGGCTCTTTCAATACTGCCACAAGTTTCTCCGGAGTAAGCCCCTCCAAGGTAAACAATACAGGTAATCTTCCTAAAAATTCAGGAATCATTCCGTATTTTCTAAGATCTTCAGTAGTTGCCTTGGCGATAAGCTCATTATCATCGGTGTACTTATCCTTAAGATCCGCAACAAATCCCATTGAAGATTGTTTATTAAGTCTTTCTCTTACGACATCTTCAAGTCCCGGAAATGCTCCTCCGCAAATAAAGAGAATGTTTCCGGTATCAACGGTAGTCATAGGCACCATAGGGCTCTTACTGTTAGATCCCACCGGCACTTCTACCTTGCTTCCTTCAAGAAGTTTTAAAAGCCCCTGCTGTACACTTTCTCCGCTTACATCTCTTGAATGAGCATCCTTTTTCTTTGCAATTTTATCTATCTCGTCTATAAATATTATTCCGCTTTCCGCTTTATCCACATCATTTCCCGCTGCACTCAAAAGCTTTGATATTACACTTTCTATATCATCTCCGATATATCCCGCTTCAGTTAATGATGTTGCATCCGCAACGGCAAGAGGCACATCAAGAAGCTTAGCCAATGTTTTAACCATATATGTTTTACCGGAACCTGTAGGTCCTATCATAAGCATATTGGATTTCTCGATTTCGGTTACATCCTTATCTCCTTCGATTTCCGCCGCAACCCTCTTATAATGATTATATACTCCGACAGATATAACCTTCTTTGCATATTCCTGACCTATCACATATTCATCCAATTTGTGTTTAATCTCATGTGGTGCAGGTATATCTTCAAGCTTTATAATAGGTCTCTTTTTCTCTCCCGGTTTTCTCTTTTTTATTTTTACGGAATCTCCTCCCATCATCGATTGAATATCCGCCATATTCATAAAATGAATCTCTGGCTTCCTTCTGTTAGTGTTCCTGTTTCCGGAGTTCTTCTTTTTTTCTGTTTTGTCATCATTGTTGTCATTATCTCCGTTATTATCTCCGTCACCGGTTCCTTCATTGTCTTCCTTCGAATTATTTCCGGAACTTTTCTCCTTGCCTGTTCCCTGTTCATCCGAATCTTCATTCGATTCTTCATCCGATTCATCTTCATCATAAGAATCATAGGAATCCTCGGAGTCATCATCTCCGCCAAAAAATCCGTCTCCAAACATAGGACCTCCGGTAAATTTTATATCTATTTCTCCGAAAGGATTGTTTCCTCCCATCATACCGTTTAATAAATCTGCGATTCCTCCGTTCATTCCGAAACCGGTATCATCATTTTCATCATCACTGTCATTATCACTGCCGTTACTTGTATTCATATTATTAAAACGCTGTTCTGTCATATTAAGAGTTCTCTGCATACAGTCTGTACATACACTAAGTCCGCCTCTGCTGAACTTTACCTGTTTTCCCGTAATACTTTCCGGTCTGTGACACATACTGCAAATACTTTCGTAATTATTATCATCTGTATTATTAAAATTATTATCTGACATCTATTCCCTCCTGTCTTTTCTGAAGCAATATTTCGGCAATCCGTTTTCCGTAGGTATATCCATATTTCCCTGTATCAACGGAGTTACATAATCAATAAATTCCTCGGTAACTCCTGTTTTCTCCTTTGTAATCCATTCAAGGGGAACAGTTTTCTCCTGATTACATACCAGATTACAATCCACAAGACTGTATTCTATTTTGTATTCATCGTCGCCCTTTCTCTTATGGAATTCTTTGTTATCATTTCTCTCAAAAGCAACCATTTTCCCTGTCTTGCCGTTTACCGCTGCCTTAACTCCGTAACTTCCCGCCATAACAGCCTCATTAACATCGGTTTTTGATGCGAGTATAGCTTTACATCTCTGATTAACATTAAGTTCTATCGATCTTACTTTAACTCCCAATCTGTCTTTAACCACATTTTCCAGATACTTGCCGCATCCCGTAAGCATTTTATGTCCGAAAGTATCTGTGCCTGATTCACTTTCATATTCGCATATAAATTTGCCGTTTTTATCATGTATACCTTCAGAAACACAAACTATAACATTATTTCTCTTTGTAAGTTCAGTCTTAACAGCGTCTATAAAATCATCCACATCAAAATCAACTTCAGGAAGATATATAAGAACAGGATTATCATCCTTATATTTTCTTGCAAGAACCGATGCCGCCGTAATCCATCCGGCATGTCTTCCCATAAGCTCTATTATGGTTACGGAATCAGTTTCATATACATTGGCATCCATGACAATATCTCTGACAGTTGTAGCCACATACTTAGCCGCACTTCCGTATCCCGGAGAATGATCTGTATGAATCAAATCATTATCTATGGTTTTCGGGACACCTATAACCATAACGTCACTTTTGATTTTATCTGCATATCTGGAAAGTTTGTCCACGGTATCCATGGAATCGTTTCCTCCGATATATACAAAATACTTTATATTCATCTCGTCAAACTTCTTAAATATAGTATCGTATATCTCCTCATCCAAAGATTCAGGAAGCTTATATCTGCAGGAACCTAGATACGCTGCAGGTGTATGCTTTAAAAGATTAAGCTCACCTAAGGTCATCTCCTCGTGAATATCTATAATATTTCCCTGTATAAATCCTTCGATACCGTTAATCATTCCATATATTTTTTCTATCTTACTTTTATTCTCCATGGCCTCTACTATAACTCCGTATAAACTGGAATTAATAACCGTTGTCGGGCCACCGCTTTGTCCTACTATTATATTACCTATATCACTCATTACTAATCTCCTATCAATATATATATACTATATGTTTTCGTATGCTTCCGTATGTTTCCATTTGTTTCCATATATAACCTACATATATCTGTGTATATTTTTTTCATTTATAGAGAATCATACATAATCCGGATATCTAACCGTAAACTACAGTATATCAAAAATTGCCGCAATTATCCATATTAAAACCCCATATAAAATATACTGCAATACAAAAATCTATTACTATCCGGAATATCTTAAAACGTAAACACATTTTGAAATATCAAAAAAGGAAGGCAAAACCTTCCTTTCTTGATGTTTTAGGATGTATTTCAATTAATGAGAAAAAGCTGATTAATTATTCCATTGATTCTCCAAGTGTTACCTCTACCGTTGTCTCTTCAAAATCATTTCCGCTTGCTCTTTGAATTGTAAGTTCAACCTTATCACCTACTGCATAATATTCAAGCTGTGCAGATAATTCCTCAAGAGAAGTTACACTCTGTCCGTTTATTTTTGTTATTATATCCTTTTCCTTAACACCGGCCTTCTCTGCTGCACCGTTTTCCATTACCTGTACAACATATACACCTTCAGGGAAGCCGTAATACTCAGATAAATCTGATGTAATATCTCTTACATATATATTAAGGGATCCTCTCTCGTCTTCATCTACTTTTTCCTTTGTTTCCTGATTCATAAGGTCTTCGATAACCTCTTTTACAGAAGAGATTGGAATTGCAAATCCCATTCCTTCAACTGATGATGAAGAATATTTAGCGGCATTTATACCTATTACTTCTCCGTTCATATTAAGAAGAGCACCACCGCTGTTACCCGGGTTAATAGCTGCATCTGTCTGAATCAATGTCTTAGTTGTGTTTTCATATTCCACTTCTCTGTCAAGGGCAGATATAACACCTGTTGTTACCGACTGTCCGTATCCGAGAGCATTTCCGATTGCGATGGTTCCTTCACCTACTTCAAGAGCATCTGAATCACCGAGTGTGGCAACCTTTATTTCCGCAAGTGTGCTTTCATCTATATCATCAAGAGCTACCGCAACAACAGCAAGGTCAAGATCCGAATCTGTACCCTTTACCTTTGCATCTACGGATTTTTCGTCTACAAACTGAACCACTAAGCTGTCGGCATCCTCTATAACATGATTGTTTGTTACTATTAAAAGTTCCGTATCATTTTTTCCGATTATGATTCCGGAACCCGCTCCTGTTTCTTCATAAGTGCTGTCACCGTTATTGCCGTATCCGAAATAATAATCATAAAAATCATTTCCAAATCCCGCCTGTACTTTCTGGGAACTTGTAATTGCAACTATTGACGGCATTACGTTTTCAACTATGTCTGATACATCAGTAACCACTACAGATGAATCGGATGAAGTTGTTGAAGAATCATCAGACGACTTCTTATCTGCTGTAGTTACTCCTTCTTCTGTATTTGCCTTAACGGTTTCTGTTGTTGTTAACTGTACATTGGAATTACTTGAAGAAAGTTTAGAGAACACTCCGAATCTGTCTCCCAGGAAACAAACCGAACCGACTGCCGTCACTCCAAATAAAGCTCCGCATAATACAGAAGCAATAATCTTTTTAAATGTTCCTTTTTTCTTCTTTTTAGTTTTTTTCGAGGTGTTTGGTCTTACCTCTGTTTCATTGGCAGGTGATTCATATATTTCTTCATTTACCTGTTCATTATTTTCATTAAATTCATTATTATTAAATTCATCTCTGTTCATAACGACTACCACCTTTCTTTTTCAATTGATATTTTATATATTAGTCTTCATTTGTGTACTTTTTGTGTATTAATATTTACTAATTTATGGTTTATAATTTTTTTTTATTATTGCATCAACGACAATCTGCCCATAATATCGGCATATTTAGATAATTCAAAAAAAATGCAGCGATTTAAAACCGCTGCATTTAAATTTTTATTTTTTCCATCAATTATTATTATGTCTTATTCTGTCTTATTCCGTCTTATTCTGTCTTATCTGCCTTATTTTTTATGCCCGTTTTATTCCTATTCTTTATATTCTAATATCCGCTTGCTGCCGAATAATCGTCATCGGAATAAGAGTTATTTGCAGAATTAGATGTTCCGTAAGTGCTGTATCCCGTACTGCCGGAATCATTGCTGTCAGAATCGTCATTAACAGAATAGCTGCTATCTGAATCCGCATCATAACTGCTTGTATCATCGGAATCTGTGCTGTTTTCGGACACATCTCCAAACTGCTCTTCATATTGATCTTCTTCAAGTTTAACTGTCGGAATACCTGTATATGATATCAAATAATCACTGATTGTCTCCACAGTATCACTCGGTGTGTAGCTTGTCTCATTAAAGAGGAACTTATGCAGTCTGCTGACATTATAAGAAAGTCCCTGGGCAACAACCATACTTGCACCGTTTATTGTAGGAGTCGAAACAGTATACGGGAATCCCTCACTACCTGTTATCTCAAATCCAATCATTGTAGGAATCAAATCCATAATCTCTGTTAAAGATAAGCTTGTAGAGATTACCTTTTCATCAGCTGTATTGTAATTAAGCACTGTATTAACAATCTCCATAACCTGTGTTGCTCCGGCTGCTTTTGCCTTTGAAACCAACTGTCTTATTACAAATCTCTGTCTGGCTGTTCTACCGAAATCATTATTATACACTGTACCGTCTTCATCGGTAAAGGCCACATATCTTATACGACAGAATGCCGTTGCCTGAAGTCCTGTAAGATGAACATTTCCTGCCGATGTAAGGTTAGGAGAATCAAGTCCCGTAATAAGTCTGGTTTCTGTCATGTATCCGTTAATAAGTGTCATTTCCTCCTGGGTTATATTTACATCTATACCACCCAGGGCATCTATTATTCTTATTAATCCCGTAAAGTTAACTACAACATAATCCTGAATATTCAAATCAAGATTGGTATTAAGCATATTAATTGCACATTCAGGTCCGCCCTTATAGAAAGCTGCATTCGCCTTTGTGTATGATACATCCCCGTCGGAATCAACAATCTTTAACATGGTATCTCTGTATACCGAGGCCATCTTTACTTCACCGGTTTTATTATTGATACTTACAACAATAATTGTATCACTGTGCGTCTGCTCATCAAATTCTGAACCTCTGGAATCAATACCGAACAAAGCAATATTTCTGTAGGTTTCCACATTTCCTTTCAAACCTTCGTTTACACTGATGCTGTTCTCATCAAAGTCCTGATTCTGAACGTTTTTCTCATAATCCTTTGCATACTGAGTGTTGCTGAGTATGTTCTTTACAAAACTGCTTTTTGATAAAGTTGCTATCATTCCCAATTTATCTGTTTTATACCATGCATAGAAAACTGTTACAATCAAATACATGAGTATTATAAAGCTTTCCATTACTATTATTGCTATTTTCCATTTTGGAGTTTTTCTGGTTCTCACAATTATTTCCTCTCAATTCTGTTTTGCATGATTTAGATCTTATCCAATCTTATTTTGTCCAATCTTATTTTGTCCAATCTTATTTTGTCTAATCTTATTTTGTCTAATCTTATTTTGTCTAATCTTATTTTGTCCAATCTTATTTTCTCAATCCTATATTTCTGCCCGTTTTTACACCTTAATAGGCATTCTTATTGATAAATCCTTTAAAAATAGTCAAAAACATTATACGTATATCAAAGCTAAATGTCCAGTTTTCTATATAATATAAATCATATTCAATTCTCTTCTTTATAGAGGTATCTCCTCTCAAACCGTTTACCTGTGCCCATCCCGTAAGTCCCGGTCTCACCTGATGTTTAATCATGTATCTGGGTATTTCTTCCTTGAATTTTTCAACAAAGAAAGGTCTCTCAGGTCTCGGTCCCACTATGCTCATCTCACCCTTAAGAATATTAAAAAGCTGAGGAAGTTCGTCAAGACTGGTTTTCCTGAGAATTCTTCCGATTTTTGTAACTCTCGGATCGTCTTTAACCGTCCAGGCTTCCTTTTCCTCCTCTTCTGTCTGAACCTTCATAGTCCTGAATTTATACATCTTAAAAGGCTTATTGTGAAGCCCTATTCTTTCCTGACTGAAAATAAGCGGTCCCTTTGATGTTGTCTTTATAAGTATTGTTATAAGCAATAATAACGGTGAAATAAGTATTATTCCAAACAACGAACATACAAAATCAAAAGTTCTCTTAACCACATTATTGAATGTATTAGATAACGGAACATATCTTATATTAACCACCGGAAGACCTACAAGATCCTCTGTATACGGTCTTGAAGGAATTATTTCATTATAATCCGGAACGAACTGAGTATGAACTCCTGATTTTTCGCATATTTTTACCAGTTTCTTAAGTTTTCCGTATTCGGAAAGTCCGAGTGTTAATGCGATTTCATCCAAATCATTGTTATTTAATATCTCTTCTAATTTATCCGTTGTATCCAGAACTTTTGCGCCGTTATAATCCGTCCCTTTTTCTACGGTATCGTCAAGGATTCCGAATATATCATATCCCCACTGAGGAAATGTTCTTATTCTGTCTATATATGACTCACATGCTCTTGAATATCCCACAAGAAGAATGTGTTTCATATTAAATCCTCTTTTTCTTATAACTCTCAGTACCTTTCGCACCGCCATTCGCATGGAGAATTCCAACACGGTATTCACACTTGCGAATATTATAAGCATTTCTCTGGAAAAGTGCTGTTTCCTCGAAATATACAATATAGTAAGAATTATCATGAGTCCCAAAACATTGGATTCGAGAATAGCCCCCAGTTCCAATCTTCTACCCATGATTCTTCTTGATGTATACATATGAAATATAGTATACATCATTATATAAAGGGGCCCTATAAACCATAAGACACCCATGTATACTTCAAAGGGTAATCTTCCTTCTTCGCCGTTAAAGAAAGGTGACTTGAATTTTAAAAACCAAGCCAAAACATATGATCCTTCACAAACCAGAAGATCCAAGATTAACTGTAATCTGTTAAAATATTTTTGATTATCCCTTATCATATCAAATCACCCGGTTTCTAACTGTTCATCTTCTGTTTCTTTCTTCTTAAAACATCAAAACAATAGAAAACAAACCCCTTAATCATGTCCTTCTCTATTCCGATACATCTCTTGTGCATCTCGGAATCGAATTTGACCCTCTTAAGTTTATAGCAAGTAGTCAGTCCTTCCTTAAGACCTGCCACGTAGTCATCTCCAAACTTATGTTTTCTGTAGAAATATTCCGTCTTAATCATAAAGCCCGCAAGTAAAAACGGAAAATTCAGAATAAAAAACCATAAAGGCATATTTTTATATATCAAATAAATATTATTTCTTGCAGCAAGCTTTACCTTGAATGTATTATACTTTGAACCGCTGGTTGCGCTTCCCATATGGTAAACAACAGCCTTTGGACAATATACGTTTCGGTATCCGTAGAGTTTTGCTCTAAAGCCTACGTCAATATCTTCCAGATAAGCAAAATGCTGCACATCAAAATATCCGATTTCCTCAAATATTTCTCTTCTGTAAAGAGCAGCTCCCGCACAGGCGGCAAATACATCCACCTGTTTATTATAACCCTTTGCCGGAAGTCCGCAGCCTCTCTGATATGCGGATGCTGTTATAGAATACATATCTCCCGCATCATCCATAACATCCCTGTTATAAAAATTAATCATCTTACTGCTACAGGCAAATATTTTATCATCCTGCTCTATGCATTTAACTATTTCAGTAATAAAGTTCGGCTCCAACTCGGTATCATTGTTAAGCAACAACACATACTCGGTCTTTGACGCCTTTATTCCCATGTTAACGGCAACACTGAAACCATAATTTTCTTCATTTCTTATAAGCTCCATCTCAGGATAATTCTCTTTTATATATTCATAACTTCCGTCAGCTGAAGCATTATCGACTATTATAGTTTCAAAGTCTTTATAATCCTGTCTTCTTACGGAATCAAGACAGTCTTTAACAAATTTGATACCGTTGTAGTTCGGAATTATTACCGTAACATCCTTCATATCTTACCTCGTTTATACAAAATCCCCTTTGACTATCCAATAGCTTCCAAATATTCTCCACCTTAAAATATTCCCGGCTTCCAAATATTCTCCACCTTAAAATATTCCCGGCTTCCAAATATTCTTAGCTCTTAAATACTCTTAGAATATAGGCATTCTGTCTTCTTTACGCTTTAATGAATAATCGGCTCTTACCAATGAAAGATTCTTATTGTAGTAAGGATCACCGTTTTCAATTATAATATCTCTCCACTTAGCTCTGAGTCTCTTCTGTTCCCTGTTGAATCTCTTTGCTTTTTCAGGAGTGTTCTCATATCCTCTTGATTTTGATTCATAATGATACAACTCAACATATGGGTTATATACATTCAAGTATCCTGCCTTGCCTACTTTAAGACAAAGATCCACATCATTAAAGGCAACCTTGAAGTTCTTCTCATCAAGTCCGCCTACTTCCTCATAAACCTTTGCATCAATCATAAGACAAGCTGCCGTTACAGCACTTATATCTCTCGGAGTACAAGGCCATGCCATATATCCGATATCGTATCTGCTCATTCCGATTCCCACATGTCCTGCGGTTCCACCGAATCCCACAACTACACCACAATGCTGTACTGTATCATCAGGGAAGAAAAGTTTTGCTCCTACGATACCTACATCTTCTCTCTGGCAGTATCCAAGCATTTCTTCAATCCATCTTCTGCTTATTACTTCTGTATCATTGTTAAGAAGAATATAATACTCTCCCTTTGCTGCCTTTGCACCGAAGTTGTTTATGGCAGAATAGTTAAATTCATCTTCCCACTCAACTACTTTTACATTATCATGCTTCTCCTGAAGCTCTTCATAATACTCAAAAGTTTCCTCCATTACGGAGTTGTTTTCTATAATAATTATCTCATAATTCTTATATGTACTTCTCTCAAATATTGAGTTTACGCACTTATCAAGATCGCTGATGTGATCCTTACTCGGTATAAGAATTGAAACCAACGGTTCTCCGATAACCTTATATTTACTTCTGTATGTTCCCGGAATCTTTGTCAATGTAACATCTGCCTCGATTCCAACTCTCTTATAATGACCCTCAATTGCTTTTCTTCCTGCTTCCAAAGCATATGACTTGCTGTCCATACCGGAAGCTGTGGATTCCTTATGACTTCTCCATCTGTACAATACCTCAGGCACATGATGAATTGTCTCTGCCTTCTCCACGCATCTTAAAACAAAATCGTAATCCTGTGCTCCGTCATATTCAGATCTTAAGTATATCTTCTTTCCGTCTACAGTCTCTGATACACTGTCTGCAAGTTCCTTTTTAACCATGAATATATGACAGATATAGTTTACATTACGAAGGAAATCAATATTGAAATCCGGTTTTAAATGTGCACCGAAAGTTTTCTTTCCGTCAAAATCTATTATGTCTTCATCTGTATAGATTGCATCGATACTTCTGTCCTTATTGATAGCCTTAACCATCTCAAACAAAGCATTCTTAAGAAGAAGATCATCATGATCAGTAAACATGATATACTCTCCCTCAGCCATATATATAGCTTCGTTTGTGTTTCCCGATATACCGTAATTATCATCTATATGTTTATATTTGATTCTGTTTTCATAAGGATATAATTCCTCAATAAAATCCTTTAACTCATCCGTAGGACTTCCGTCTGCAAGACAAAGTTCAAGATTGTGATAACTCTGATCAAGAATTGTATCAAGGAGTTCCTTTAAATACTCATGCTTTGTTTTATACAAAGGAATAACTATACTGATAAGCGGACTGTAGTCAAACTTATATTCTCTCTGTTTTTCCAAAGTCTTCTCTGTGGCAAAATTCTCTGCTGTCCATGAATCGTAGCTGTAAGGTCCTGTGGTAAGCATCTTGTATACTCCCTTAGGTCCCTGACTCTTTAAGATTCTGAATCCGTTCATTAAACTTCCGCCGGTCTTGGAATTAACATAAGTTCTGAGACGGTTTTTATCCATAAGAGTAGCCAGTCTGTTATTACTGTTTTCATCCATCAGTCTGGCAACGCGGCTTTCGTCCAAATTAAGCATAACCTTTGAATTCTCATGATCTGTTACCTTAATCTGAATATTCTCTACATAATCCTCTGTAAGTTCGGTTCTTATCTTGAATCCGACCGGTGTCTGAATATTGTACTTTTTAAATTTATCGACAACATCCATTCTTACATGATATACACATTCCGTCTCGCATTTCTTACCGTTTACGTAAGTTACGATTTTACATTCAGAATCGTCTGTTGAGAACACCCAACCTCTCGCATAAAAATATCTCTTACCATCCTCGTTTTCTTTATATCCGATGGCATCTACACTGTACTTTACTTCCATGGTTACTCCTTTTTATTACTTTTGTTTCTCAGTTTTCATATTTTAATTCTTGTTTGATTTAAATATCTGTTCTATGTTTCCTCATGTCACACTCGTTTAATTATATCAAATATTACATAATTATTAAATATTTTGTTAAACAAAAATATTCTTTTATAGCATAAATTAGAATTATTCCTTATATTTTTGTTATTTAAAATATTTCTTTTATGCCAAATATTTATAAAGCACTTTAAGGAACAAGTAAATATATGCCTCAAACATAATAAGAACTATGAATGTTTCCACATCAAAGATATTCTCACAGGAATACCTTATAACTGCGCCCTCCTGAATTGAATTACCGTTATCAAGCGTAGGGCCTGCATGTTTATCCTTGTCAGTCAAATAGACAGACACGCCTTCAGCCGTATTATTGCTTTCAACAGATAGTTCTATAACATAATCCTTATTCTTTGAATTTTTAATCTTTAGAAATCTAATATCATTAAATTCATTATTTTCTATCTTTGATATATCCAGACTTCCCTTAGCAACAACCTTACTGGTTTTTCTTTCCTTCAAAACATAGTTCATTGTACCTTCGTACACTTTATTATATGTCGCAAATCTTATGCTTAATTTACAAAGATTGTCGTAGTCGGAATGAAAATCCTGGGAAAAAGTTGCTCCGTCAACCATAGGTGAGGCTAACGTATAGATTCCGCTGGAAATGTTTGTGTTATATGTTGTTCTGTCTCTGTCTACAAAAGAATACAGAATATTAAACACAAGCAATATAATTATAACTATAAATATCTTTAATTTTTTTAACATATCCTATCCACCTTATGACTGTCTGTATGCTTCGCATACACTGTTTGCATCACCTATCATCTTCATATCTCCCTTATTAATCCAGACAACGGTATTACACAGCTGTTCAACCTGGTCTATACTGTGAGACACAAAAAGAAGTGTGGTGTTATGGTTATCTATCATGTTTCTGATTCTTGCCATACATTTTTCCTGGAATCTGTAATCTCCTACCGCAAGCACCTCATCCACTATGAGTATATCCGGTGTTCCGATGGTAGCTATTGCAAAAGCAAGCCTTGCAAGCATTCCCGATGAAAAATTCTTAACCGGAACATCCATGAATTCCGAAAGTTCCGAAAAATCAACTATATCATCATAATAGCCTTCCATCTGTTTTCTGCTGTATCCAAGCATGGCACCGTTTAAAAAAACATTTTCCCTTGCCGTAAGATCCATATCAAATCCCGCACCAAGCTCAATAAGAGGAGCTATTGTGCCGTATATCTTAACACTTCCCTTGGTAGGTTTTAATACTCCGGCAATAGTCTTTAACAATGTACTCTTACCGCTTCCGTTAAATCCCACAAGTCCTACGGAATCACCTCTCTTTACATCGAAGGTAATGTCCTTAAGTGCCCAGAATTCATCATATTTTATCTGTCCTTTTATTCTCTTAATAACGTATTCCTTAAGATTATCCACTCTTTCTCTGGATAAGTTAAAACGCATAGAGACATCTTTTACTTCAATAATATTATCCATGTTATACCTCCATACTACACATCAAGAATAAATGTATCCTGTCTCTTATAGAATACGTAGATTCCCAACAGCAACAATGCAAAACTCGGTATTGCCGCAGCCGCACACACTCCAAGTCCCGGAAATGTATCATACATAATAACATCTCTGAACATTTCCAGAATATTGGTAAGAGGATTAAATCTTACTATTTTTTTTACCAATCCTGTAAGAATAGTTACCGGATAGATAACCGGTGTAAGATATAACAACACTGTTGTAAACACACCGTACAAATGAAGTAAATCTCTGAATTTTACCGCAAATGCAGCTATTATCAATCCCACCCCCGTAGACAAAACAACTACAAGAGCTATAGGTATAACTACCAGTATTATAGTTACATGCAACTCCACCCTCATAACCAGCATAACAAATATCAATGCACAGAATGAAGCCATAATGTTAATTACCGACGACAATATCTTGGATAATGTAAATAAATACTTCGGTATATACATCTTTCTTATAAGTGTTGAACTTCCGATAATGGAATTCATAGCAGATGTGGTTGCCTCATTAAAGAAGTTAAATATAACCTGTCCGCTTAATAAATATACCGGAAAATTCTCGATATCAAATCTAAACAAATTAGAAAATACTATAGACAAAACTATCATCATCAAAAGAGGATTAAGTAATGTCCAAAGCACTCCAAGTATTGAACGTCTGTACTTTGTCTTTATATCTCTTGAGACCAGTTCCTTTAACAAAGGCAAAAATCTCTTGAAATTTTGAATATACTTATTCATTATCAAACTCCTGTCCTTCCGGAATCTCTCCTCTTCTTCTCAGAGAAAATCCCGGGTCAAGCAACGAAAGATTCTTATTGTAATATCTGTCTCCGTTACTTATCTCCTGTTTCCATTTTTCTTTAAAATATTTTATATCATGATTATTTTTCTTATATTTATAATTTCTTACCATAATATCCGGATATGGTGTGTAAACTGTTTTATATCCCTTTGCTGCCGCCTTTAAACATAGGTCCATATCTTCAAGGATATCCTTATATCCTTCATCAAAGCCTCCTACCCGGTCAAACACGCTTTTTCTGCACATCATAAGCATCCCGCTTACTCCGGAAGCTCCGTGAACCATATTGTTTCTCACCATATAACCGTCGGAATGTCTGTCTTCGCCTCTACCCAGAGCCATGGCATATCCTCTCATTCCCAGAACATAAGATGCATTAATTATCTTCCCGGATGAATCAAGAATCTTTGTGCCCACAATACCGGTATTCTCTATACTGCAGTACATAAGCATCTCCTGTATCCAATGCTTATGAGTTATTACACCGTTTACATCCATGAATACATAATATGCCTCCGATTCCCTGTTACCGTGAGACAGCATTCTGTTATAACTTTCCGTCACAACTATATCGTAATTATTGTAACTTGTAATATCCTTTATATTTCTTATAACTTTTTTATATTTCTCTTCCTTATCCTTCAAAAGCACTACCACAACAGAAGGCTCTCCCTTTATCTTAAGGATACTTCTGTACCTTCCGTACCAAGCCGTATCTCTTACCTTTGCGGTAATACCCATTCTCTTATAGTGTTCTTCCACCGCCTTTCTTCCTGCTTCAAAAGCATACAACTTACTCTCCGGGTTACCTGCCGTAGAGGCCTCATGCATTCTCCAGTGAGCCAAAACCTTGCTAACGTGTCCGATTTTCTTTGCTTTTTCGGCACATCTTAATACAAGATCGTAATCCTGGGCTCCGTCGAATTCCTTTCGGCAATATATTTTATTACCCTTAGGTCCCTGCGACACCGCATCCAACAATTTCCTCTTTGCCGCAAATATATGACAAATATAATTGGTTGAACGCAGCATATCTATGTCAAAATCCGGTTTAAAAGCAGGGTCAAATAATTCACCCTCCGAATTTATCTTATCTTCGTCAGTATATATGGCTTCAATATCGCTATCTTTATTAATCTCAGCCACAATATCCCATAAGGCATCAAAAGACATAACATCGTCATGATCAAAAAACAACACATACTCACCTGTTGACATATTAACAGCCTCATTAGTGTTTTCCGATATTCCTAAGCTACGTCCGGCCTTTTTATATAATATTCTGTTGTCACTTAAATATTTCTCTGTTAAAAAATCGCAAACCCTGTCGTCAGAACTTGCATCACTTAAGCAAAGCTGCCAGTTATCATAGGTCTGCCCCACAATACTCTCCATTAATATCTCAAGATATTTAAGATCTGTATTGTACAAAGGGATTACAATACTCACTAAAGGATTGTACTCAAAACCGCCCTTTTTATCAACCCTTTTTTCAAGAGAATTCCTTTTAGTATACAAATCCCCGATTCTTGACGTCTCACAACACGTAAGAGTATCAAAAGAAGCAAAAGCTCCCTCTTTTAAAAAAGCCTTTGCCCCGTTATATATTCTGGACGAATTAATATATTTTAAACTTCTTTTCTTTCGAATATTCTGTTTTCTTAAATCCACGGCTTCCTTTATATATTTATCCAAGGGAATTCTGCAGGTATGTCTGTGTCCCTCATCATTCCATGATATATAATACTTATCCCTCTGATTATATTTAAATATAATATTGAAGTCGTTATCACGTCTTATTATCTCCGCATCCTTGACATTTTTAAAATCTTTGTCAAGAAGAGAAAAATACACAATATGGGAGGCTTTACTAAAGCCTCCGCATATATACACTTCATTTCTGTCAACCCAACCGTCTCTGATAATTATATTATTTTGATACCGGTTTGAATTTCTTAATTCCATCCCACTTCTGATCCTTTTCCGAAATTGTTAAATCATCCTTTGTCATTCCTTCAGGCATCGGCCATTCAACTCCAATCTCAGGATCGTCCCATTTAAGACCGCCTTCATCATTAGGATGATAAAAATCTGTACATTTATAAGCAAATTCTGCACTGTCTGATAAAACAATAAATCCATGAGCAAAATTCTTCGGAATAAAGAACTGCTTCTTGTTCTCAGCAGATAATAACACTCCGAACCACTTTCCGAAAGTCTTTGATCCTTCTCTTAAATCTACGGCTACATCAAACACTTCACCGCTTACAACTCTTACAAGTTTATCCTGTGGGAATTCCTTCTGGAAATGTAATCCTCTCAAAACTCCTTTCTTAGAGCTTGACTGATTATCCTGTACAAAATTATTGTCAATTCCTGCCTCTTTAAAATCATTATAATTATATGTCTCCATAAAGTATCCTCTTTCATCTCCGAATACCTGTGGAGTAATAATCTTTAATCCTTCTATTTCACATGTTTCTACATTAATTTTTCCCATTTTTCTTTACTTCCTTTTCTGTATTTTATACAAATCAGTTTTATCTGATTCTATATCTTAATCTGATTCTGTATCTTAATCTGATTCTATATCCTAATCTGATTCTGTATTTTATCTGACTTTATATCCAATTACAGAGAATTCTACAATCCCTGAGCAACATCCATAAGATACTGTCCGTATGCTGTCTTAAGCATAGGCTGTGCAAGTTCTATAAGTTGTTCTTTTGTTATAAAGCCTCTCTTATATGCTATTTCTTCGATACATGATATATACAATCCCTGACGTTTCTGGAATGCAGCAACGAAATCAGCCGCATCGAGAAGCATATCATGATTACCTGTATCAAGCCAGGCAAATCCTCTTCCCAAAGTTTCAACCATAAGAGTTCCTCTGCTTAAGTACTCGTTATTGATTGATGTAATCTCTATCTCTCCTCTTGCAGAAGGCTTAACATTCTTAGCTATCTCAACAACATCATTGTCATAGAAATAAAGTCCCGGAACCGCATAATTAGACTTAGGATTTTCAGGTTTTTCCTCTATAGAAAGTGCTTTACCGGTTTCGTCAAATTCAACAACTCCGTATTCTCTCGGATCCTTAACATAATATCCGAAGATAGTTGCTCCCTTTTCTCTTTCAGCCGCATTCTTAAGGACCTTTGAAAAGCTCTGTCCGTAGAAGATATTATCTCCGAGAACTAAAGCCACGCTGTCATTTCCTATAAAATCCGCACCTATAATAAATGCATCTGCAAGTCCTCTCGGTGTTTCCTGAACCGCATAAGAGAATTCCATCCCAAGCTGCTCACCTGTTCCGAATAATTCTTTAAATACCGGCAAATCTCTCGGTGTAGATATAATGAGCACCTCTCTTATTCCTGCAAGCATAAGTGTTGAAAGCGGATAATAAATCATCGGGAATACAAACAAACGATTTATTCAGGAAAAGAGGTGTGCATTTTGACCGAAAGATGGCGCATGGAAAAAGGAAAGATTATCGGCCCGACAGAGAAAGGGCTTAAATATTGCCTTGATCTGCAGGAGGGCTCTGTTCTGCGTACACCAGCCCCCGGACGGACCGGCCGGAATCTGCCGGCCTGTCTGATCAGCTACGGCTATTTCGTCGCCGGTTCCCGGCATTATACCC
>Ga0181612_121827_pt1 | contig 18392 bp, 11 predicted proteins | sample HoacroProtozoa21_FD_119630 | JGI IMG/M metagenome (GOLD analysis project Ga0181612, IMG submission 119630) | Hoatzin crop microbial communities from Cojedes, Venezuel. Combined Assembly of Gp0051906, Gp0051904, Gp0051908
CTTCAGGCTAAACAAGCCCAGCTCCCTCAGCCTTTCCTCACAGGAGAGATGCTCCAGTCCCCTCATCATCCCTGTAGCCCTCCGCTGGACTCTCTCCAGTAGCTCCTCATCTTTCTTGAAGTGGGGAGCCCAGAACTGGACACAGTACTCCAGATGGGGCCTCACTAGGGCAGAGTGGAGGGTGAGGAGAACCTCCCTTGACCTGCTGGCCACACTCTTTTTAATGCATCCCAGGATCCCATTGGCCTTGTTTTCCCATTGACATGTAAGTGATTTCTACTAAACAGGTGATAAATGAATCAACCACACATATGCAATGGTTTGCCTGTCAAGGTAGATATCTCACATTGAAAGTCACTGGAGTTTTTCACTCTGTGGAGCCACAGTTTTGTCTTTCTCCCATCACCCAGCGAGGATTAACAAGTTGCCTTCCACTACCATTAGTTAAACACGTGATAGCCACCATTTATTTGTAGAGCTTGTGAGCCTCCTGGAAAGTGACAAGTTTTTAATTCTCATTCATGCAACCCGTATCATGTGCCATTTTATAATCTGTGAAAGCTGACGATCCTCTTGTATTTCTCTCTGTTCTCAGCTTCTCAGGAGTGTGTGGGTGTTTGTATGTGTCATTGAGAAGGTCAGAATGCAAGACTACAGGGTGTTTCATTTTTAATGGGCTAGACATTGAAGAGCAACAAAGGACGACGGTGCAGAGATCCATCCAGGTGGTCAATAGACAGTTGTGATTGTTACACATTGTGAGGTATAGATCGTTTTCTGAACTTGCATGCTGTTCCTAGAGGAGGGTCAATATTACATAGCATTCCTCCTAGTCGGGACGGGAATACTTACCTCTGATCTAAATTAATGTTCAATTCTTAAAAGTAATGTACCATGCAGTAGTGGAGCCTTTGGTTAGTGTGGTAATAAAATGAAGCTTAATTGGAAATTCTTTTGAGAACTTGCATGTACTGTACATTATTCGCCTGGGGTAGGTCATTCTCGCCTCCATTAGTTTTCTGACTGATAGAACACATTTACATTCTGCAGTCTCCATAAGTAGAGGATATGGGTTTTTTTCCCCCATGCTACTTTCCTCGATACCCTTGCACTTTTTCCTTGCTCCAGTAAGACAGGCTGATGTAATAATCTGGTGTGTATTGTGTAAAACTACTCCCATTGTCTTCAGACATGTTGGCTGCCAGTTCAAATGGATTTGTTGAAACAATGTGCTTTTACCAGGCTACGCTCACTTCTCTTAGCAACAAGAGGTTCTGACGTAAGCAAGCTTATTTTGGAAAGCTCTGCTCTGTTCAGTGAGGGATCAGAGCACCCCAAGGGCTTGAAGTCAAACTTTGGAACTTATAAATTAATTGACAAGCTGCAGAATCCTCCTAGAGACAAAGCAAAGAATCATTTCCTCATTTAAAAAAACAAATCTGTAAATCGAGTAAATAAAAGACTTAGGGTAACCGTTAAGATGCACTAACGGGTCAAATAACCAGTTTGCTGTTAATTTACACTGACATATTAAATACAAAGTAACATTGAATATCTTAATGGCATTGAGAAGCCTGTAGCTGAAGTTAAGCAGTATATGTTAAAAAAATCAGTGGGAGATTCTGGTAAAAATAGAATAGTTGCAAAATAATAATTTATTTGAAAAAAACAAGGGAAAAAATAAAAGAACAAAGGGTGAAACTGTATCTTTCCACTTTACTGGCCCCTTTTATTCCCCAAAGAATCAGGTAGGTAAGGTTTTATTTGTAAAAATGTTTAGAGGAGGACAAATCTAGAAATTCAGATAAATATTCCTGAGAATTCTCAGACTGGGAAAGATCTCAAGGGCTTTCAAAGCTTGTTCTGTGCGTCTCAGGGGAGGGGAAGGAGGAATTAGCTAAGAAAGGATAGAGGAGAGAATGAATCCTAATAATAAGGGACAGTAATAGTACACATTTCAGTGTGATTGCAGCATGAGTATTCACACTCCTAAATTTAAGCACTTGCCTCAATTGTTTTGCTGAGCTAGAGCCTAACTGAAGACAGCCTTGAATAACTGAGAACTGACAGACTGTATATGAAGGACTCACACTGTGTGTCTGAAACTGTGTTTTGGCTGCAGCTCTAGCTTTCATAGATATTATTCATGTCTGAGTCCTAATAATGACTCTGACCATCAGTTTGGGCCTCCCTTTGGCCAGGCTTTGATCACTCTTAGCAGCAAAGTGCACTTCAGTTCCCACTGACTTCAGCAGGACTGGAGAGCATTGTAAAGGCATGCACAGTACCATGAAAAGAGCAAACCCATACAGTGCTTATGCAAGGGGTGGTTTCTCAGAACTGGAAAAAGGTGGTCATTCTTTGAGAAGAGGAATTTGAAATAATCAGATGTTGCCTCTGGTGTGCCTTCAGAGGTGTTTCCCTTTTGTCTCCAGAGCCTGTATACATCATCAGCAGTGCTAGAGAGGGAGCAGACTTGATAAACCCTTGAGGACTCTGTGCTCATAGGACAAATATTGCTATGGAAGACCCTTACAGTCACTATCCGCAAACAAAGCAGATTCAAGGGGAAACTCCTTCTGAGCTAACCCTTCTAAAGTAATCCTTTTAAGATTTAGTGTTAATTCTGTTTTACTCAATTTATTTTTTAAACACGTAGTTCTGAGAAAGCTATTTTAGAATAAAATGAATGACAACAGGTATTTCCAAGGCTCTTAATGTGTAAGCTACTGCATAAACCTACAGCTCCAGCTGCTGGCAGATTTTCCTGGATTTTCTCAGCCATAGGAGTAGGAGAAAACATGAAGGTGAGAGAGCCCTAAGAAAACATCCTTTTTTGCATAGAAACACCCCCTCACATAAATGATAGTAATAAATGTTCCTAGTTTTTCCTATACCCCTGTATGTTTAGAGACTAACCACTTCCCTTTTCAAGGCCAGCCTGGTACAACGCAGCCCATGGACCAAGAGGATGTATTACTAGCATGGCACAAATCACAGACTAGGCTGATACACTGAGTCACAGTGCTGATGTGCACAAGCTATGTACATGGCTTATCCAGGTATCGTTAAAGTCTCCTGATTCATCTTTGTGCCTGGCTGCCCAGAGGAATGAGTGGATTAGAGGTTTCAAACTAATAGATAAAACAAAGCTTCTAATTTAGATAGAACTCATTGCTTTTATTGTCTCTTGACAAAATGGAAATGCAAATAAGTTCTTGCATATTGGAGGACTGGACTCATGGCACCTGTCTAAATGATAAACCAAACCCATAATTAAATCACAGAAATTGTTAAAGATAACAAGAGCAGTGACAAGGAATAAAATACCTTCTTTGAGAAATAAATTAGCAGATAATCAGAAACATTTTTTTCTTATCTGCTTATTATTTCTTTGTGATTGATGTTTTTTTGCAAAGGACTACTATGAATCTATAAACAAATATATTTCAGTACACAGAATAAATATATAGCTTTTATATGCAGGTAGATATATGTTGCAGACTAGCCTTATACTGTAGCTTTGTTAGCCTGATAACAAGGTAATAAAATAAGAAAGAAGATAGAGCAATTAATTCCAATTGTGTTAAGCACTACTAGTAGAATATGTGCTACAATAATATTGCAGATCATGCAACACTAACTTTTTGAACTCGTGTTTCGTTAACCGATTGCTGACGAGCAGTTCATTTTGCTTACCTAAGACAAGATGTTTCTTTGTCTGTAGAAGTTCATTCAAAAGTATTCCCAGCAGACTTCTCTTCGCAGAATAAAATGCTGAGTCCTAGGAAAAGAGAGCAGTGGGTAATGAATGTGCTTTGCCAAATGTACAACAGGTACTGAGTTCTTGAGAAATGTGCAATTTGTCCCAGTGTGGAGCAAAGCCTTCCATAATTCAGCACATACAAGGGACTTCTTTTCTCAAATGTTCTGTTTCCTAAATAGAATGGTTTTCCCTGTAATAGGTTAATCGTACAAATTACTCACTAAGCAAACAATCTCTGTTTGTACGAGAAGATTCATTAAAATTATTAAACTGTTTTATTAAAGTCAAGCCTAGCAATCGTTGGTCTTGCCTCGCTCTTCCATTTTTCTGTGTTGCCATTTTCTTCTAAATTTGCCAAATAGGAATCATTTGCGTGCATATTTATGAAGCTGGGTTGATCCTGGAAATTTTTTTTTTTTTTTAAATTTAAGCCATTAAAGTTTGGCTATTATTGAGACAAAAGCTGAGGAACAAATGTCTCTGACATTATAAAAAATCCTGTGAAACCTACTGATAAAAAAGTATCTCTGGAACTAATGCTCACACATGAAAAAATTAACAACTTATGGTTACTAATTTAGGTTGTGGTTTCACAGCACCCATCTATGGCAAGTCCTCATTCATCCTTCACTGACAATCCAGAAAAGAAATGTGCAGTTGATTTCCTCTCAGGTTGCCTTTTAGCTCACAGCAGGTGGGTCCAGACCCCCACCAAAGTGCAGTGTGTGGCAGCCCAGGTGTTGCAGGACCATTCCATGAGCCTGCAGGCTCACACCCTTCTGGTAACTTGTGTGAAAATCAGGATAATGAGATCTAATGAAATTTATTTTTTTCAATTTTGTGGGGGGTTAATCCTATGATTTGCAAATATTAGCTGTACTAAAATAATGTAATAAAGGATCAGAAATTAAGCTTGAAAGATCAGCAAATGTCAGAATTACAGCTGATTGAGTAACCTTATTTTGACCCTATTGGGCACTTGTGGTATGACTTTGTGTTTAATTACATCATCACATACTGTTTTTCCAAAGTAACCCTACCTTAGTTAATAGATCAGCCAGCCTTGTTCCAAGAATGGTCCAAGCTTGTGTAGTTAAAGATACTGATAGATTATATGTGGAACCACTGTTTCTCATACCTTAGTTCTCCAAATCTAAATTGGGTATAATAATACCTTGTTTTCTCACTGGTGTGTTGTGAAAATAACTTAATTGGTGTTTGTGCATTACTTGGTGACTACAGCAGGCTACAGGAAAGCCCAGGAGGAAAATAATAATTTTGTATCTAGGGAAGGTCTTGAGTCACTTGCATTATGCAGGGTGTGGGCCATATTTTAGACAATGAATAATAAGCAAGATGTGGAAAGAGAACAGATCAGCAGTGGCATCAGATATCACGTTGGCTGCACCTGATTTTGGCAGGTAAGCGGATCCTGGCTCATCTACTTGGAAGGTAGAGGAGAGGAAGGAGCAGGAGCTCAAAAAGTAAAACAGTTCAGTCTACACACTGAAAAAGACAATTACTGAAAGGAGAAAAAAGCACATATGGCCAGGGAAGCAGAAACTGCACTGTAGTCCAAGACTTGTACAGGATGCATCGCTTCGCCATTCTCTAGCTGTTGAGTGCTAGAGCTTATAACCTAACCACACTTCTTTGAACATGTCTGTCTTTCTTTTGCATATACTTACTTAGGTTCTATCTACTCAAAGAAATGCCTTAACTCTGCTCTAGAGTCTTCTTTAGCAGTCCTTAAGTAAACAGCCGTGAAATACAAACCTCATTCCACAGAAACCACTGATAACCACAAACATTCAAGATCTATATCATAGTCCATCCCCACTAACGGAAACCTTGCTGATCTTGCAGTAGTCCTTGGAGTTTCTCACCTAAGACTTTAGGCAATTGTGCAAATGAGATGGATGATGAAAGAAAATCTCTGCAAAAGCTGAAAAGCCCTATGAAAGATGAGAGTGTCTAAATGAAACTTTTTTGTGATCATAACTGGCAGGGTGGTTTCAGGTGAGTCTCACTCTTAGGAAGTTCAAGATTATAGAAGACAAATCCCTGAAAACTCACTTGTTTTTCAGAAAGCCAGAAGCAAAACCAAAGGCCATGTCAGAAATAATATCATAAATGCTTATAATTAAATATACCAAGTCAAGCTGTTAAATTTTGCACCGCTTTTAGGTTAATTGGAGATAAAATGTAGTCCAACAGTCCAAGTGTAGTTCCACAGAACAAATTACAGTTCTCAATTTAGCAATTTAGAAGCCATAAATCCTCTATTGTAAAGGAACCAGAAAAACCTCATTGACATTTTGGTGAAGAAGACATACCTCAGCAGCTGTTATGTGATCTGATAGTTGTTGGAAATTAGATCAAAGAAAAATCACTGCAAATAGCAAAAACTGTGTAAAAAAAAGTAGGGTCATTGGCTCACAACAAGCGGAGAGAGAGAGAGAAAAACCCGCAATATGTTTAAAAGCATTATCAATTTCATCTCAGTTCTTTCTGTGTTTTTATGTAATCCCTACTTATCCACATTTAATCCTACCTACTTCTCAGCAATTGTGAGAAACACCTAAGATGACTATCTAAAAGGTAAGTGCTTTATCTCATCTCCTCATATTTCTGTCCAAGTCTATAGTGAATTCTACACTTCAATTTTTCGTATTTGTCTTACATAAGGTAGCAACTAAAAAGACTATTTAGAAATGAAAATACAAGACTATCAATGCTGCCATATATTAAAGGCACTTTTATAATAATTTGTAGCAACTATGCCGTGTCGTAAACATCAGTTACAGTGCTGTAAGTGTCTGGTGGAGATTCATGCGACAGTATTTTCTTCACACTATGTACCAGAGCCTACATCAACCTCTTGACACTGTTGCCAAACAGACAAATCCCATGTTTCAAAGCTGTATATGTCAGGTACAGCACATACAGATACTAGGATGGTTTTTCTGGGAAAAAACCCACCAAAACCAAAACAAAAAAGAAACATTCAGTAATTTTCCTTCCTCTGTTTTGTAGCAGACAGGTCAGGGTTTCCCTTGTGCTCGCTGTGTCTCTGGCCTGTCTCCTGCTCTCCGGCAAAGAGAAACACCAAAACTGAGGAGGAACTCTCTGCTGTGAGAATGGTGTCACCCCAGACGTGAGCCCGGTGAGGGTGACTGCAGGTGAGAGGCAAGCTGGATGGAAACTACCTGGAAAGCTCTGGGGAGCAGGGCTGGTGGACGCTGGCCACGGCAAAGGGAGCAGCAGCGCCAGCGAAGAGTGCTTCTCCAGGGGCAGTGCCCCTGGCAGGAGTCACAGCCACAGGTCCTCGTAGCAATGCAGCAGCCAGCACCACTTTCCAGTATTCCCAGCTCAAGCAAAGCCAGCCAAGGAGACGTGGCTGGCTTGTGTCTCTGCCAGCTAGTCTGTCTGCCTCTCCCTAAAGAAGGTGCTGCTTCTAGCCTGAGCCTGCCTCCAGTCGCAGACAGGATGAGTAGGGGAATTTTTTTGTTTGCTCTCTGCTTAAGGCAATAGAGTTCAAGCAAAGTCATTTTAGTTTTGCTTCCCAACTTCTCAGATGTAAGTTCTGCTTTTAATTTTTAAACTTCTATTAATAACAAGGCAGAAGGCAGGGGAAAACCAAAACAGCACCCCAAGGTCTAATAAAATCATTTGCATTCTAAATATTGATCTCTTTTGAATGATCTATATTAACACTTTTCTTCTGCTATGTATTTTACTTACCACTGTGTCTCAGAACGAAAATAAATTTGTCAGCTGTTACACAGTGGGGCTAAATGCACATTACTGCACTTTTAAAGGAGGTGTGCATTCACTGGCTGAGGTGCAGGGGATTTACTGGCTGAGGTGCAGGGTGCAACTTTCAGCTATTAGGTCCCAGAAGACCAATTGAGCAACGTATCTTCCATATTTCCTCCCCAAGTAGATTAGGCTATGGCCCAATGTGTAGTAAGCCAAAACACACATGGAAAAATACCTGCTCATTCACCCACCCAAGTTGTCTTTGAGTTTTGGACTCCATATCTGAAGGACTATCTTGTGTCTCAGAGGATGCATATGGAAATGCAGATCAGAGTGCCTGAGAGTAGATTCTGGCCTAAGAGAACTGCATGGCAAATAACTGTACTTTAAGCTTACATGTCTTACACAAATACCCTAACATATATTCTTTCTCTGCACTGTTTCAGCTGTTTGCATTTTTTTCTTACTCAAGTAAAAGTACAGTGGTATAAATTTAGATTTTTTTTTTCACATTAAATGTGAAGAATAATGAATGAGAATTAGTTCGCTCTACTCCATCAAGTAGTCAATTAACTAAAATTTTTTCAGAATGTAAAATGATTCCTCTCCTAAATCCTGTGCCTGACAGCATTATTTTCCCTATATTTCCACCTGTTCTTTCTTCCACCTCTATTTTCTCTGACTTTACACTGCAGAAGAAGAGATTCCCAAGGTCCCCAATGTCACCAACGGTGAGGTTAGCTGTGTGTTAGAGTAAGAGGCGTGAAGAGTATGAGGAGTATGAGTTACTTTGTACTCTAAAAAGGCGTACCCATAAGGGCTACAGGCTGACTAGTTAGGTAAGAAAAGTGAGAAGAAAAAGCAGTTTCCAGGCTGTATCTCCACTCCCTCCTTGTGATGACTGAAGTATAAACATCCTCCCAAACACATGACATTCCTTTAATTCCCTGCAGATTTCTGCTGCTTCTTGTCCCCTCTCTCTTGTCCAAGTTTCCTTTGACCATTCAAATTTCTTTGCCTTTTTTAAAATAAAAAAAAACAAATCCAGCTTCCTTTAATTGTCTGTTCAGTGTTTGTTTCCTTTATGCCTTATGTATAATCCCCTGTGGTCTTCAACTCTCCTGCTGCTTTCCTTTCATGAAGCTTGTTTGTAGGAACTGCCCTTTTAGGATGCGTGGGCTGAAAGGTAATGATGCCTGGGACACTGTGTGTGAGAGCACTGGACTCTGTTGATTTTGAGCACACAAAAGTATCCTTGCTACCAAGGGCTATGAGAGGAAGACTGGCTTTGTGTGCACCTCCAAACACAAAATGGGGGTTCCACTTACAGGTACCTGTGTATCTGTGTAAGTATTAACATGGACTGCTTCTGTTACACGTCAAGCCCTCCAACTCCAGAACTTCTTCCCACCCTCTTTACTGTTCCACCTAGAGACCCCTTACATATGCCACAACCCCTGTCCACATGTAGCCACTTTCTCCAAATTGCTGCCAGCCACCTTTCCTTCCTACTCCTACTTGAGCAAAGTCCCCAGTTCTGGGAAGAGTCCTCGCTCCCTCTAGAGTTAGTGTCCTCTCCTCGGTCTTTGCAACCCCCAAGCTTCTTCAGCTCTTTTTCACCTATCCTGTGACAGCCACTACTGCTCTCTTTTACCCTTTCCGTGCTCTTGTTGGTTGCAAGCCACCATCTTTGCCTCTCTGGTCTTGGAAACAAACCATTAGACCTTACCTTGGTAAACCCTTAAAAATGTAGACATAGACTTTGTTGAATGCCAATCTGTCCATATCGGATTGATTCTGAGAAAGGATGAAAAATAGATATTCTGTCTTCATCTTCTGTTCCATAATGGGTTCCCTTTCCCCTCTTCCCTTTTCCTTTTTCCCTTTTTCCTTTTCCATTTTCCCCTTTAACCCTTTTTTCTTTGTTCCTTCCCCCCCTCCCTTCTCCCTTTTCCTTTTCTTTTGATTTTGAAGTTATTTTGTGTTATCTTATAACCACTTCAGTGTCAGACTTTTCATTAGACATTACAGCTTTGTCTTTTGACTCCCAGGAGAATTGCTAGAAACTTGACTGGGCCAACACCTATGAAAGTAAAGACTTGCGGGTGATTTGAATGAAATGCTCCCACAAGCTCACCCAAAGCAGGGAGATTGGATTGGCTTTCCACATGCTTTTATGGCTGGGTATGAAGCAGCCTTAGCTTGTTAGTTCTACTAAGTGTATCAAATGTGTTTCTGTATCTTTCCTGACAATTTGTGAGTGTTTCTAGATCTCAACAGTAAAAAGCTTAACAGGAGTGAACATTTATAATATGATACAGTGGTCCTCTACCAATGATAGCATTTTCCTCTCTGTTGCCAAAATGATTGTTTTGAAAGTGACTTTTTACAGTGCATAGAAGTGCCATTCTTCAAATGCATGAGATGCAAAAAATGCTTTATAGAAATATAATGGCAAGAAAGATTAATAAAACAAAATAAAACCACGTTTAGCAGGGCCTTGGCAGATTTAGGCAAAACTCAGTCACTTTTTCTCTTCAACAAAAAATAGGCTTATGGTCTCAGAAAATATTTTTAACAAAATATCTTAGTGCAGTTTGTCCAAAAGCAAAACAAAATATTTAATTGAAAACTATAGAAATATTTTTCAGATGTAGTCATAAAGTTTCCCCATTTCTATTTCTGGATGAGTGAAACTGAAGGAGAAAAATTCATAGAGTAGGTTTTTTAAAATAAATTTTCTTATGCATCATTCGATTAGTATTATTCAGCCAGTTCTACCAAAAAGTTTGTGAGAATACTGGTGATACAGTGTTGACATGGTGCTAAGAGATATGTTTTTGAAAAGCCTATCACGTTTTACAACTATAAGTCATTTGTTACAAATGAACAATACAAAGCCAAGGGAACAGTCTTGGTTCAAGGAGCAAACTGAAATAAAAATAAAGGTTTTCAGTTAGCCCAATTTTTATTTTTCCCAGAATTCTTTTAAAATAGTTTTTCTTTTCAAAAGAACTGAAATAACAAAAATAAAACACAGAAACTACAAGTGAAACATTTCAGCTTCTCACAATTCCCCTCCACTTCTGCTGAAGTAGTGGAAATTGGTGAACAATCATTTCAGTCAGTCCAAGTCCATCCTTTTTTTTTATTTTTAAATAAGCTAAATGCAATATCTGTAACAAAAATATAGAGTTGCAAACAACACACACATGTACAGAAGACTATGAAGTCCTTCTGGGACCCTCCACTCATCCAGGCGTTGGGGGAATCGTGTGCTGTGCAGAAAGCCCGTATGACACAACCCGAGATCTGTCTTGCTCCCCACGTTCGCTAGAAGAGCACAACTCTCAGCTGCACCTGCCCCCCTGGTTCTCTCCCTCTGCTCACCAGAGTTCTGCTGTTCGTGCAAGAAAGTTACCAGGTTTGCAGCACAGTCGAGCTCGGTGCTGCACAGAGAGAAACAACCATGGCAGACGAGCAGAACAGTGGTTTGGATGGAAAGAAAGAAAGAGCAATGGCAGGCAGGAAGAGGATGGTGGTGAACCAGCAGAAAGGCTGCAGCAGATATCCACTGGGCTGGGAGAGAGCTGTTGTCCTCTTTTTGATCCTACAGGACTAAGACTCGATTTATAGCAATTTAAGAATTGCAGAGATAAGCTAAGTCCAGTCGTGTGATCATTGAGGATTGAGGGCATGCATCTTCGCCCTCTGCACCTGTGGCTGAGCAATAAGTGAAGCTGTGACTCACTACCTCCGAAACTACGCTGACAGCATGTGCCGAGAGAACATCAGTTTTGATGTGTGAGATCTGAGTGGTTTAATAGACCAAGCATCTATCAGATGGCCAGACAGAGGAAGAAGAGGATCCAGAAAAAGACCTGGGATCTGATGAGAATCATCATAATGTTTTTCTGCGGAACGTTCAGCTGCTAGATGTGGAGAGGCTTTTGCTACTGTGATTTCTTATTTTGAGGAACTCATAACACGGGAATGGGGAAATGGCAATGCACCGGCTGTTGAGGACAGCACCCGTGTAGCTGTGGTGGAGCCGGCTGAGCTGGAGAGTGCTGACCACCAATCTGTACAGATAACAGAAAGCAGAGATGAACCCTATGAGCCCATGTGGTCTTTTCCATTGCTTGCATTAGGGTATTTAGAAGCCAGCATTCCCCATTCGCAGGGAGCCAAGACCACGGAATCACAGAACGGTGGGGGTTGGAAGGGACCTCTGTGGGTCATCTAGTCCAACCACCCTGCCAGAGCAGGATCACTTACAGCAGGCTGCACAGGACCTTGTCCAGGCGGGTCTTGAATATTTCCAGAGAAGGAGACGCCACAACCTCCCTGGGCAGCCTGTTCCAGGGCTCCGTCACCCTCAGAGGGAAGAAGTTCTTCCTCATGTTCAGACGGAACTTCCTGTGCTTCAGTTTGTGCCCATTGCCCCTTGTCCTGTCACTGGGCACCACTGACAAGAGTTTGGCCCCATCCTCCTGACACCCACCCTTCAGATGCTGGGTGATGGGAGGAAAAGTGCGCTGAGAATGGGTGTCCCCTCTCCTTGAAGCTGTGTGTTGCTGAGGCAGCATGGACTGGAAGGGAGTGTTTATGATGAGCATTCACTTGTACTTTTACCCCTTTCCCCCTGGCCTGTCTGGCCCTAGGGTGTGAGGTCTGTTCCAGTTGTGTTTACTGGACTCTGCGTATGTGTCTGTATCTGTGCACATGGCACTTTCATGAACGCAGTCAATTGAAAGAACAGCAGTGCAGCAGCAAAGCTCATCAGTCAGCTGCTAGATGAGCTGCTACTCCTTTCCCACTTTACAGACAGCAGAGATGCTAAGGTCAAAACCGCTGGGCAGCTGGGATTTTTCTTTTTGCAAGTCCTTATGTGATACTGGCGTGCACCCAGTGAGGGTGCCCCACTGCTGGTGCGTGCCAGCTTAGACACTGGGTGATGAGGAGTATTGCCAGGTGTTTTAAACCATTTGTAAAGGCAGTGCCTTATTCTTTGGCTATGGAGGTAGAATCCAGTCTTCTAGAATTGTCTGTAGCCATCTTCCTTCATGCAGACCTTCCAGCTTGTGTGATGGAGCCTGCAGACACCTCTGATGGCGTGTCTGTCTCGGTTACAAAAGGTCTGTCCCATGCATTGAACCAGGCAGGGTTCGAGTTGGGCAAAATGCTGACTGACTACTCAATTAAAGGCTATACCGGCCTGTATACCCGAGAGGTGGCTTCTCTGTCATGAGCACTGGCATGGAGAGCACCTAAAAGGGAACAGGAGGCTCCGGAGAGGTGGGATGGAGGGTGCCAAGTTTAGCTGTGTGTGTGTGTGCTAGCTTGCTGGTAGGACTCGGCTGGAAATGTGTGCCCTCACGCTTCTCTGGAGTTTCAAACTCTGGCAAATATGGTTGGGAATTTTTGTCATGAAGACAGCAAAAGATACCCTTTCATGCAGGGGTGATCTATTCTAATTTCACATTCCCCTTCTGCGGGGACTGGTGTCAGATTATGTAAAATTTAGTGCGTTTGAAACAGTATTTTCCTTGTGAAGGTGAAAAATATTTTTTTTTTTTCCATGAAAATTACATTTGACTGAAGAAGCTATTTGCTCTGGAAAACTTTGCTAAAGTTATAAACAACTGAACTAATAATCAGGAGTATTTGCTGCTGTGTCTGATGTGCTGCTCCCAACTGCTGCTGTCAGCTGATGTGATTTTGGCTGGGATGGGGCCAGTGCCCTTCATCAGCTGAATGCTTTGGGAAACAGGGCTGGGCCTCTGCAGGAAAAAAATGTAGAGAATTAGAAAATGCAACAAAAAAGAGAAAATACCGCTTTCTATGGGTGTATAAATAAATTTCTTCCCTGCCCTATTTTGAGCCCTGGGTTACTCGCAGCCCTCGTGCCTGCGCACGCACAGGCGCAGCACGTCACGAGCCCTGTGTCGGCAGCGTCTCGCCTGCCAGCCCGCGGCTTTGGTCGCAAGCCATGGAACTGGGAAGAAGTAAATAAACCTTCGCTTCCAGCTCTTCCCTCTCCCTTTTCTGTTGGTTGCGAGGCATCCTGGAAAAGGGACGCGGTGATGTCATGTGCTTACCTCCTTGCGATGACTACAGCAATAGTTGGGAGCCCCAGCTGGGGCTGTGTCTTTCCTGATTGTGGCTGGGGGGGCAGTGGGCACCATCCCCCTGCACCCCCTTGGCACCCAGCCTCTGGCCTGGGGGGCTGCATGGGGCACCTTCTGTAAGGGGAGTTGATGGCTTCTATTTAATAGTGTCCATGTATGTCGTTGCCACTGGGATGGTGTCTCGTGGGAGTACTGCAGCAAGCGGCAGAGGTGGAAGATGTGCTGTGAACCGCTGTCCTAGCTTCTCAGGGTTACTGGTTTGCTCTGCAATCGCATATTCCCAGCGAAGGGGCGTAGGGCACTGACTTCTCTCTAGATTCGCTGTAGCCTGGTTCTGAAGCAGGTATGAATGCTGTGTGCTTGCACAGCTTGGGGATGATGAGAAGGAAAATGCCCACCTTCCTTCTCCTGGCCACACAGGGGGCTTTACCAGGGCTGGGATCTTGTTTGTACCTCTGTGTTAAGCCATTTTCACTATTATAACCCCTCCCTTGGGGAATGGCCTTCTCGTTCTGCAGGTGAAAGACCAGAGTTATTTATAGGTAGTTCTGTGGTGAGAAACGGTGTAGAAAAAGGTTGAAATCATCCCTAGAGAGCCAGAAATGTTAGCTGAGGTGACTGAGAAAACATTTTTATTTCTCGTTTTGCATGTGCAAATGTTTGCGCGTGTGCTCAAACGTGTTGGAGTTCACTGTGGGAAGGTGTCCCAGGGCATCCCTGCAAACAGCGTCCTTCCAGGTAGGGAACCCTGTCCCATGGTCAGGCTGAGCACTGGTGGAGGAGTTATGGGCTGCTCTTTGCTCTCCTGTGGATGCTCTTTGCTCTCACTGGATACGATAGCCACTTTTTTGTTTCCCTACCTGTGCTGCAGGGACAGTGACATGGAGCTGGATTGGATTTGCCTGTGCGTTGGACTTCGGGCATGTTAAAGGTGCCTTGAAAATGTTCTGGCAGTGCACCTTTCTGCAGCAAAATGGCCAGAGGGGTAAAAGTTTCACGGAATTAATTGATTTTGTCATTAAAAGTAGTTGAAAACACATCATGTCTTTAGAGAAGGTTGTAGTCTTTTTTTCTCCATAATGAATTAGAGTAAAACGGAAACAGGCAAACCCAAGGGCTGTAAAAAGCACTAGTCAGGGAGGGGGGGAGAGGAAAAAAAAAAACAAACCCCAAACCCAAGCCTGCTGGCTTTGGTAATTCTTAAAACAAGTTTTTCAGTAACTTCATTTTATGGGAAATTTTGACTTTTCTGTTGCTGTCACTGAGGATAAAAGGGACTTTTCCAGAACTGCAAATTCACAGAAAGGTAGTTCTATATTTCAGCTTGTACTGCCCATGAACTTTGGGGCGTACTTCGGGGGGGTCTGTTCAGCTCCAGTTGAAACCGATCACTATTACTCTGGAGCCCCAAGGCACGGCAATGCATGGCACTGGTGAGCCCAGGGCTGTGATGGAGGTGGTGTAGGTGGTGTGGAGGGTACCGAGAGGGCTCATCGTGTTGGTGAGCTCTGTACTCCAGACACGCACCTGATGAGGATGAAATCCCTACAGTAATGGTGTCCTGGGCCCTGCCCTTGCTTCACAGCCTGGTGCCGGAGAGCTGGGTAGGAAAAAGTTTGCTGCATGGTACAGGCGCAGGGGTCCCTGCCTGCGTGCAAGGTGCTAAAGCAGGGCAGCAGCATCATCAGATTGCATGTGGCACAGGGGAACATCGGGGATCTAAGGACGGGAGGAGAGGTAGGGTGTCTCATGGGGGTGGGGTGGAATTGACCCCCCTGCATCTGTCAACAGATGTAGCAGCACCTACTTCATTATTGTAATATATAACTGGGGGCCTACAGAGCTAATTGCAGCTCTAGATGACTTTTATTATAGTGTGGTTGCTCCTTGCCTGCTATATTGAAACCAGATGCTCAGGTCGTTAAACAGATATAAGCCATGTGCTGACTGCTTGATTTAAGCAAAACAGGAATTGATTTCCTGCAGGAGTGAGTGTGGTCATATATATGCCAGCACCCAAGGTCGGGACGAGAAGACTGTGGAGAATGGTGGCTATTGTGGCTTGGGGACACCTGGTGAGGCTTTTAGTATTGCTTTGGGACTTGGCCGATGGATTGACTGGCTGCAAAGCTGCTGAAGGTTTCGGGGTAGTTACTATGCTCCGGAGCTGTTCCCTGGAGCATGTCACCAAGGCCTTGCTGTACATTTAGAAAAGTGTCTCTGGATGAGGCGCTTGCCCTGCTGAAAGGTGCATGGGTCTGACAGTGTGGCACAAAGGTGACAAACCCTCAGCAGCACGTGGTGCGGATTCTGGGAGGAAGCTGCAGTTTACTCCCTAGATCAGGTCTCTGGGGTGTCTCTGTGCCTCTAGCCCAGTATTTTGACCTCACAAGCAGAGCTTTTTGTCGGAGGATTTGGTACTGAGAACCTTTCATCTCAGAGTGCTTTTCTACAATCACGAGCACAGCAGGTAGAAATCAGCGTTGGTCGTGCTCAGACCTAAGAGTTGCCCAGCTAACGCCAAGGTGTTTCTGGAACAGCGTTTCTCAACTCTTTTGTGCCTGCATTCACTGCTTGACTCGTCTGTCACCACGCAGCCGCCTGTGCCAGCGGCAGCTCCAGGCGGGAAAGCGTCCGCTGCCGAGGAAGGGAATGCTGCAACCTCTGCGAGTGCTCGTGTTTGAACCCGGGAGGAACTGAGCTGCTGCCAGCAGTTACAGGCAGTAGCTCCTGGCTCGTGCCAAACACCGCCGGCAGTGCTCAACCCGTCCTTGCCGTCCCGCCGCGGACACCGAGGTGATGGAGCTGCCGGCGCCTGCTGCTCTCAGGTCTGCAGCTCTGCCTGAAGCCTGTGGCGAGTGCCACGGGGTCACAGTCTGCTGCAAACTGCCTTGTTCTCACTGAGATGTGGATCTCTTTCTTTAGAGGCAGCTTGGGGGGTGTTCTGTGGGGTTATAGGAAATCGAGGGGGAGATTGGAGAGAACTGGCTGTTGTTTGGCTGATGAGGCTGACCCTGGGGAGCTGGAAGCCTCTTGGAGTAGTATCAGACCTCAGGTGAGCCTAGGGCAAAGCTGTGACAGCCTGGACTCGGGCTTTGCTCAGTAATTTTTACTGGAATTAAAGAGTAGTGGAAACTCCGCCATTTTCATGCAAGAATTTCCCCTCCCCAGGCGCTGCTCTGTCTGTCCTCCCTGGCTACAAAGATGCTTTTTTTTTCTTTTCTCCTTTCCCCAGCGTTTACGCCGCGTGCAGTGGTGCCGCTCCGGGTCTCGGGAATGACTCTGTCTCAGTAGGAGCTTGGTATGATGTCAATGCTTCGAGTGGGTGAAGCAGAGGAGGCAAAAATAGACATTTAGACATTTTTCCAGTTATGCCTTTTCAAAAAGGAATATTTATAGCTCGGTGCATAAACACAAGCTCTCTTTGTGAATCCCCCACCAATTGCAATGCAGCACATTACCCCCTCAGCCCATCACGCTCTCAGCCTCCGGACTGGCCTAGGCGGCTTTCACCTTCCCGCAGTGGGAGCCTCTGTCTCCCCACACCACACCGCAGTGCTGGAAGTGTTTTCCAGTCCAGGCGTGAAGCACCCGCCAAGATCTCAGGGTGCTTGGGCTGGACCCCTTGCAGCAAGCTGTCCTGACTGATCTCCAGGGTGGGGATGCGGCACATTGCAGTCTGAGACTCAATTTTGTGATTAACTCTGAAGAATAATGAGGACTGTGATCAGGGTGGTTTTATCAGGTCAGTGCTCTTAGGGGTGCTGAGGGTCCAAATCACTACATTTCACTGTACCTACTTTTCCCCGTCTATGGAATTTGAATAATGGCCTTTAGCACACAGTTTGAAGTGTTCTGAGACTTTTTCAGGGTGTTGTTTCACAGCAGTGCTATTTGAACCACCTTGCAAGGTGTTTTGGGTCTGTTAACATCACGTCTTGTTAAAGCTTTCTAGCTACCATTTTCTCCACTGTTGCAGCAGGAATGGGAGACCAGATGTGGGTGGCGGGTGAAGAGGTGAACTGTTTTTCAAGATTGTCCTGCTTCCACTCGTCAAGGAGCACTGGTTATTTTTGGCAGCGCTATTCTTTGCACTTTGCAACCTGAACTGCAGAGAGATGGTTTCCTGAAGGGCTTCATCGTGTGATGCTTGCCAGAGTGGCTGGGGGTTCTATGTTTGTGTTTATGGACCTTTTGTGGTACTTGGAATAGCAGCTTGGTGGAGAGTTAATGCTGACTTCTGTGGGAGTAAAACTCTCAGGTCTTTGTGATATGAAAAAGATGTGTGGGCAGAAAGGTGGGCTAATAACGTCTGGATGTTGTGAGAGTCTCTGCAGGTGGACAGCATTCAATGCCTCACAGCATCAGTCTCCGAGGATCCAGGGGGATTTAACTTCTGCACCTTTGAGCCTTAAAGGCAGGAAAAATAGTCCTGATAAGAAACGGGCTCAAAGCCTGGCACGGTCTGTTGTGCTCGCCGTGGCACGCGGCTCCGAGGGTGTGCCTCCAAACCGCTGCCAGAGATCTCAATCTCGCCTCAAACTATTTGTTATTAAACCTTGGTCTAATCTCTGGCCTGCTCTCCAAGCTGCTTGAGTGGAACGATAAACTCCATTCCTATGGCTCGTCTCGCGCTGCCTCGTGATGTACCAGCTCGTCAGGTTCCCTCCGAGGCCGGCGCTGCCTTCCTCGCTCGCGCGTCCCTGCCCCGCTCCAGCAGCGAGTGCCTCCGC
>Ga0181612_103184_pt1 | contig 18387 bp, 16 predicted proteins | sample HoacroProtozoa21_FD_119630 | JGI IMG/M metagenome (GOLD analysis project Ga0181612, IMG submission 119630) | Hoatzin crop microbial communities from Cojedes, Venezuel. Combined Assembly of Gp0051906, Gp0051904, Gp0051908
CCGGGCGCTGGCTGCAGCCGGCGGGCTGGACCCGGAGGCGACGCCGTCTCCCGGCCGCCCCGTGCGGCCTCGTGGTCCCGGGGCGGGACCGGGCGAGGGAAACGGGGGAAACCGGGGAAAAACCGGGGAAAAACGGGGCAGAGCGCAGCCGTTCCCTCCCCTGTCCCGCTGCTCGCTGCCTGCCCCGCTGCGCCCAGTTCCCGCGCCGCTGCTCCGCGGGGCAGGCGCGCCGGGGCCGCCGCGGGCCGGGGGCTGGTTCCCCTCAGGAGGGAGGCACGGGGGGACGCGGCGGGGGCACCCAGCACCGCTGAGGTGAAGAGGCGCGATGCTTTCGTCTACCCGAGCGCTCGAGACGGAAACGGGAGCCGACCCGCTTTCCCGCTCGTCCCTCCAAGGATCGGCGGGTGGCCCGCGGCGTTGTCGCGCTCCCAGGCCACGGGCTCGGTCGTGCCAGCAGCAATCCGGGCCGCGCAGCCAGCGCCAGACCCAGGCACGCGTCACGCGTGGGCCAACAGAGAGGGGAGGTCACCGGGTGCCTAACGTGCTTTTTGTGCAAGAGACAACCAATTTCCATCTCTTTCTTCCTCCAGAACAGCTTCTGCCTCGCCCTCGCCATCTAACACAGTCCCTTCCGCCCCGCTACCTGCCTCTCTCCACATTTTCTCTCTCCCAGTATTCCCTTTTTCTCTGCGAGAGTCCCCTGGGCGATGACACAGACTCAGATCCCTGCCTTCTGGGTGCCTCAGCTTCACACCAGTGATTTCTTCCCCTTAGTAGCACATGCCATTTAATAACTGCATGTAGTTTTAAAAGCAGTTTATAGTTCTAGGCAGGAACTAAATGTCCTTCCTTCTCCTCACAGAATTTATATCAACACGCAACTTGTGTTTTGCCCTGCATTTCCACAATGCCCAAACAATGCATTGACAGCAAATCATTGCTGAAATCAGAGGGGTCTGGGGCAGGTTCAGACGCGTCAGGGCGCGCTTCTCCCCCCAGGGCAGTCCCCACCAGAGAGCTGGGATGGCCCCGGGTCCCACCAGCACAGCCCTGACGCTCGCCAGGGCCGAGAGGCTCAGAGCCACCCCTGGCCCAACGCTGCTCATTTGCCCTGTGGCTTCCAGCAGCAAAACTACAACAGTGCAGAGCAACGGTGGGCTTAGAAGAATGAATAACTACATGGAAAATGTAAAGGGCAGCTTCTTGTGCCCAGTGCTACTAACAAGAGCTTCTTTCCCACTTGCAAGAACAATCTTTCCCCTGGCAAAGCCAACCAGTGCAATTGGCAAATACAAATATTGCAGTTTGCATTTCAAAAAAAAACCCCAAAGATTGTTGCCTAAAGCCATTCAAAACCTGCGAACAGACTAAATTAGGTGTCATGCTTAGAAAAATTCCTTTCTTGTAGTAGCTGGGTTTATCTGAGTAGTGTTAACCTATAGAAGCCCTCACCCTTTTCACAACACTCACCTTTTTGTTGCTAATTCCCTAAGTAGGTTTGATATAGAAAGATGATTCCCACTATGTCTAGATCAAGAATTATTTGTATTTGATTCTAGCAGGGAAGAAACGTTTTTCTTGAAAGTAGATGCATGTGGTCTCAGGCCATGTTCAGTAACTGCTACTGTATCAAATTCCGCATCCATTTGTGCCTGCTGTAGGATAACCGCTGCCCTCTCCAGCAAAATCGGGGACCTATAGGGCAAGTCAGTTCAGCTATACGTAATTTCAAGGTAGTTGATGTTGTGGTCACTTCACTGGTTTTATTCTTTCAAATGCTATAAGCCAGCCTTACACGGAATCTATTTATGCTAAATAAGGTACGAAGAGGTCTAGTTCTGTCTTCTGAGGGCCAAGCTTATGCAGTCATATTTTCCTTCTGTTATGACTGAACCAGGAGTTTTCCTTCTGTCTGAAACAGAAAACAATAGGCTGAAGCAAAATTAAACAGAAAGAGAGGAATGAATCACTCGCCTATTTAGAACAGGATGAGGATTTAAAAAAAAAAAACAAAAAAACAAACAAAAACCAAACAAATAAACCACCGATAAACAAAGACTAAAAAAAACCCCAAAGCCCAGAAGGATATTTTGGTAGCAGCCTTGGCAGTGCAGCTGCTAGCATAAATGTTGTCTAAAAAAAGCACATTTTATGAACGAATGTGTGACCGTTAACCCACGAAGACTTGTGCACTGGGGAGCTGTCCTGGTGTTGGCTGGATAGACTTAGTTTTCTTCCTGGTAGCTTCTGTGTTTTGGATTTAGGATGAGAAGAACGTTGATAACACTGGCGGTTTTAGTTGTTGCTAAGGAATCAAGGACTTTTTGCAGTTTCCCGTGTTCAGCTGATGAGCAGGTGGGAGGGAGCACAGCCAGGCAGCTGGACCAAGCTGGCCAAAGGAAATATTCCCTACCATGGACATCATGCTCAGTTTATGCATGGGGGTTGGCCAGGTGGGCAGGAATTCTCTTTCTTCCATGAGTTTGATCTTTTCCGTGAGTTTGAATGTTTTCAGGAGTTCCGCGAGCTCTGGGAAACCTGCAGGTTCCGTGACTGCTGCTCAGGGACTGGCTACGCAACCTGTCAGGCAGTGGGAAAAATGGTATTGTCATCGCTCGTTTTGCATGTTCTTTAGTGGTAGTACTACTACTAGTAGTACTAGTATTATTGTTTCTTTCTCTGTTGTCTTATTAGACTGTCTCTTTCGCAACCCATGAGGTTTTTGTCCGTTCTCCTCCCATCCCACTGGGGCAGGAGTGAGTGGGTGGCTGCTTGGCCCCAGTTGCTGGCTGCCGGATTAAACCACGACCAGAGCGATTACCTCTGGCAGCGCCGATTTGAGGTGGGTTTGGTAGCTCTGCTTTGCTTCAACTTCTGCAAAAAACCAGAGCCCTTCCTAAAGTCTGGCAGGGAGGTGATGACACTGGAGTGGCTGGAACTAGAGAAATCCAGACAGACCTGAACAAAATGCCTCCTCGGTGCTGCAGGGCTAGGTTTGGCAAGGGAGAGGAGATTCAGTTGCGTCTCGTGGCCCATCCTCTTGGCCAAGGAAAATAATTCCCGATGGTGCCTCTGTAGCCACTTGTTGCTGAGCAGAAGACTAACTCCAAGGAGAAGCTCTTGATACAAAGCAATGCAGTCTCACAATTTTCTGAACAACTCGGTCCGATCTATTTTTTATGGGAAAAGCTACTTCATGACAATGGAAATGCTCTTAGCTCATCAGGCTGTACCTTGAAGCAGCTTTTCTTGTGTTCTCATCTTTGAGTTTCTAGGGTTATCTTTGCTTTAGCGTTACTCTCACATTTACAGTGGAGATGTGTGCATCATCAGGTTGAAGAAGCCGCCTCCCAGAAAATCAGCACAAGAACCACCATTCGACTTGTCCACTCTTTCATTTTACGCCCTCCTATTTGGTCTATTGGCACAAATCATACCAAGTGCCTATCTATGCATGTTTGTCTACTGTTTTCTTGGAGAACCTTTCCCTCTGCTGGCAGCACTGGTGGTGAGGACCAGGACTACGATGCCAGATGGGGGTGTCCCATAAGCCTGTCGGTGGCTGAAGCGTCACCTGCTGCACACGTGAGCAGAACTTACGCCAGCTCTTCTCACAGTGATTATGCTGTTATGTATATTCATGGACTTATGTTCCCCCTGGTAATGGTAGATGATTTACAGGAGCACAGAGAAGAGGCTGCTCTCCGGCAGGTGATTTAAACACTGTGTGACCTTGCTTTTTGAAGGGTCATTTACCCTTTGAATTGCATTTACCCTTATGGCTTTCAAGTCAACTGTCTTACACACGAGTGGTAGAGCCCCCAAAGCCCCGTTTTGGCTTCCCACCTCCCCCCACTTAATTTTTTCTATTTTGACTGCTCTCGTCTCCTATTCCTCCACGACACCAGCTCCTATCTATCACTCTCATGAAAAAATCACCAGCAGTAGAAAGTTTAACAGGACCTCTACCAGAGTTTTCCTACAAGTTACCTGCTCAGAGGTCCCACTGCCATTACAGCAGTCCTTGGCTTCCGAAGTCTGAGCTGTAAATATATTACTTACAGCTGGAACAGCATCAGCAAAAGCACTTCTGGCCAAGTCTTGGTAATATGGCTTTCATTCAGACTTTGGGAACAGCATGTGACAGATATTACAAGGACTTCCATCTCCCAAGATCTTTAATGAAGTGACTGCTGAAAAAGAAAAACTGCAAATGTCTCAAAATGCTCATGTGATTTCCCAGTGTTAAAATAGCTGGTGCTTTAAAGGGTGACTTTGAGACAGTTATTATAAATTTCCACTTACAACTAATGTTGCAAGGAGACCCAACTCTGCAAAACTGCATCAATACCATGAAACTTGTTTGCTGAGCGCCCTTCCACCTCGCCAACACACCGTGTCCCCAGGCGTGGAAAGAGGGCCCAGTTTGTCACCACTGCATATGGCAGAGCACATCGTGTCCTCCTAAGTAAATGTCATAGCCAAGCCGCTCCTACTCCTGAGAAGCCAGAGCAGCGTGGCGGTGCTGCATGCGTTCTGCCGATGGCTTCTCATGCGCCGTGTCCCAAGAAGCTTAATTTAACTAAGGAAAAGGCTTGCAGTCATTGCAAATGATCTCTGTCTCCAAGTTCTTTGGGCAAACAGATAACCCGGTCAGGCAGGAGAAGTCAGATTGGATACATAAGATACAAGAAGGGACCTTCAAAGACAGAAGCACATCCCAGACAGAGTGAGGAAGGGCACCTAAAGCACCAAGACATCGGTACTGGAACAGACAGGGAAAGAAACACTGCTTAACCATGGCAGCTTTGCTCACTGCAAATTTTAGCTCTGCAACATAAATCACTCTGGGCTGTGTCCAATCCCTCCTGTGCAGCCAAGCGGTGAGGAGGGGGGCTGACATGATGGTGGGGCAGGATCAAGCTGCCCACCACTGTATGAAGAGGCAGAGTGCAGGACTCGAGCTCACGATCTACACTTCCAGCCGATTCCAGCCGCCCCTGCCAGCCGGAGCCGCGCACAGCCTCTGCTCAGCTGTAGCAAGGACATCCTTACAGGATGACTTTTGGTCATCGTCTTTTCCAAGCACCCCTCTGGCCAGTGAACTGCGACAGTCCTGAAGAGTTTCTGGGGAGAAAGTGATTCTGCTGATCCAGAGCCAGAAGACAGAGCCCAATCAGCTGGCTGGCCTTTTTTCCCCCTAAGCAAGATATTGAGGGCTCTCTGTTTAACAAAACCACTTGGCATTTGGCCCACAAAACCACAAATGATACCTTCTCACCTGAAGGGAATAAAAGCATTTCACCTCCCCACGTGCCACAAGTCTCTTTTGTTAAAAGCCCCTTCAATTTTAGACAACGTGATTAATTCCTGTCAGCCCATGGAAGGCATCTCTGCCAGACCATCAAGCTCAGACCATGCCCAGAGCTACCATCCACTTCACTTACTGTTTCATCCACCAAGGATGCAACCCTGGTGGTTTCTCCAGGGAAAACTCACCTTGGGCTCAGACAAAGAGATTGTCACCTCCACGACAGTCAGAGCAACATCAAGTACCTTCTGAAGACATCAGTCTACCTAAAATAAGACCCAAAATTTGTGCCCTTCATGCTGTCCTGCGTTGAATTAATCTTCAACAACACAACTAAGAGCTTAAGGGACCCATTTCTGGTTAAAGGTGCTTTTCTGACACCCTGATCTTCTTGTAAATGGCTTCTCTTTCAGGTAGTGCTTAGGAGCGGGAGACAGTGAAGCTTAAACAGCAACCCTCCAGCAGTGTCCCCCAGTTCTGCAGTTTAATAGACAGTTCAGGTACCCCAAGGGATGAGGGACTGCTCACCAACACCCTCCCACAAAAAGCTCTTCCTTCTCTACAGCTGCCAACCCCCATGGCTCGAGGACAGCCCAAGCCCCCTTGGCTGCTGAGCTGGAATAATTCTGCTATCAGGGGGATACCCAGAAAGCACTGACCAGATGAGACCACCTCCCCAAAAAGCTTTTTTCTTTTTTTTAATCAAGAAAGCTATTTGTTTAAACAAAAGCAATACAAATTTGGAAGAGCAGCTCCACATTTCTGGAACTAAGTTAACATTTATAATAGGGAAAACATAAAGTAACCAGAGAAACAAAACAGAAATGAAAAGGCTCATTCCCAGCTCATGGTCACTGCACCTTCCCAGGGACTCCTGCTCCTGGCCTCTGCTGCAGCTAACGCTATGCTGGGCCCGCGGTCTGCTCTGTCCATGCCTTGAGGTCCTTCAGGATCTCCTTGTTTCCCTGCCTGCAACTCCTCCAGCTGCTCCAAGCTCCTTTCAAGCTCTCCCTGCTGAAAGTGCATGGGAAATTCGCTGGGCTGGGGCCCCAGCCAGCTCTGTCTCCAGCAGTTTTAGGGCAAGCCATGTTCAGAAGTGAGGGATGCTTGGGACAGCCTGCCTGATCCCGGCATGGAGGTGAGATGGGGGAAGGTGGACCAACATAGCATATACTGTCCTGCCAGTCTGACTTTATGAAGGTTGCAGTTGTGCTGCCCCATTTCAGCTAATTAAATGGCACACTCTGTGTGCTCCTTGGAAAGCTTCAGTATTGCACTCGCTGGCTCCTATACCACCTCCTGCTCTGTTATTTTATTTTATTTGGCGGAAGCCAGGCAGTCATACTCTGAAGCTGAAGGTGCTCCCAACACTTTTCTTCCAGCAATTGGGTCCCTAGAGATCCAGCCCCTCTCCTGTAAGGCGCTGAATTTTATTTGACTCCAGGTTTTAATATACACTCCTACTTCACCCTGGCACAGGTCCTTCTGCTACATCTGTGCCCTTTGCACCTCAACATTACTGCCCCACCAACCCCCTCGCTCCCACCTACTGCGCTATGTCTAGAGTGCTTGTTCCTTAAACTCCCAGGATTTGTGCAGAAGCACATGAATAATCCCACTAGCTTCACTTCTTTGTAGCCTGCTGGCAACATTTCCCAAGGGTTTGTCCAGAAAGCCCCTGCTGCCCCTGCCCAGCCAGCCACCCTGCTCTGCGTTGCACTTCATACGCATCTGTCAGCCTCCTTGTGTCACTGAAAGCGCTGCCAGCGAACCTCCTGATCTCCCCAAGTTTATCCAGATAAGATAAAGAGTTGGTTTCAAGGTCTTTAGTCCACAGTTCTATCTTCTCATTTGGCACGTCCCCAAGTGACAGTAGAGCTCCCAGTTTTTCAGTGAAATCCTTGTTTTACATGTAAATCCGTGGGCACGAAGTGTAGCTCCGTGGGTGTTAGTACCTTGCTGGCGTGCACCAGACATGACCCAGCATCCCAGACAGGAACACAGGTGCTCCTTCTCCCTATCCACTTCACCCTGTCAGCCAGGGATGTCCCATGCCAGGCTCGCTGCGTGGGCAAGGTGCATCAGCAGGACACGTCAGACCAGGAGCTGCCTCAGCTCATCAGCTGCTGACCATCCAAGTTGTCTTTCTTCAAACCAGTTGCACTACTTGCGCTCCCTTGACTTGCCATAAGGCTGCCTCTGATGGATGGGAGCACCCCAAAATTCCCACTCCAACCTCAAAAGCAGAGCCGAAAGCCCTCCCCGTCTTTCCTGGGTAAAAAGAGGCGGGCTGGGCTTTTGAACATCAAAGTTGTCCTCCATGGAAGGAGGAGGAGCTGCCGTCTAGTCATGGGTTCATTGATTCCCTGCCCAGCAAGAATGTTTGCTTGGGCACAGCCAAGCCGCGCCTCTGATGACGGTAACAGGCAGTGCTCTCTCTCTTTTGATATACTATCAGCTGGGTTTATCAGAGTATCAACACAACCTCCCCACTCCAGGACTCGTCTGTTCTGGCCAGCTTTCCCTGCAAGTGGGCAGGGGCTGTGTTGGAGCTGAGCTCACCTCTCACTTCAAGGAAACTTAACAGCAGGTTTCAAGCTACTTATTTACTTTTTTCGTCTGTCCAGGAAGTCTGAGCTAAAAAAAAAGGCAGAAGTATAATTACTCTGACACGCCTACATTCCTGCTCCAGGCTCAGGCAGAGAGGGACGCTTTCTTATCAGAGCCAGGAAGAGGATCTGATCCCTGGAGACTGTCGCCACAAACGTGCGTAACTGAAACCTGCAGCCATGCTGAAACAGATATTATCGGAGATGTACATCGATCCTGACCTGCTGGCAGAACTCAGTGAGGAGCAAAAGCAGATCCTCTTCTTCAAGATGAGGCAGGAACAGATCAGACGGTGGGAGGAAAGAGAAGCTGCTGTGGACGAGGCTTCAGCAAAGAAGCCACTGCTGAGAAAAGGTAAGTCTCTGCCTGCTGGCTGCTTACCCCTCTGGCACAGACCTGGCCAAGTCAGCTGCTCCCTAGAAATTGGAGGTAATGTGTCCTTAGAGTAATTTCTTCTCCCAGGCACATATCATAGTCATATTTCCAAACCGTAACTAAACCCACCTGCGATGGGGTAGTTTTGGCCAGACACGCAATGGTTTTACTCCCTGGCCCAGACACTCTTGTCCGTGACCAAATTGCTCAACTCCTCTAGCTGGGAAGACAGGGCTTCTTTGCCCCCGGGAGATGCATCTCATTAAGTGTCCCACTAAATGGGGCCTCCAAATCTGTCTATAAAACAACCAAGGACTTGAATGTCTGTCCTGCGGCACCAGATCTGCAGGGGGGTTCCCGCTGTGCCTTTAGACCTGAAGTCCCCTCGCCAGGATTACACAGCATGCTGCTGCTAGGAAGGTAGCCCTCGTCTCCCAGCTCTCCCCTGCGACCTCTGTTTGCAGGTAGTTTGCCCTCACACAGTTTGGGAAGGGCAGCAGCAAGGAATTGAAGCGAGAAAGGAAACAGTGGTGAGTCTTATCCATTGTCACTAGACTCAGAAATGCCTCCTTCATTGACCTGGCTTCAGTACCATGAAATGAAATGGGAGGTGCGTGCTGCGTCCCAGCCAAGCTTTCCCCACATACAGCTGCTTCTGGAGAGGCTCTGCCATCGACAGCAGCCAGGAGGGCACAGCAAGCGGGGCACAGGCCCTGCACAGAGCTGCTGGGCAAACAGCATTTGCCCAAGAGCTGCTTCTTTTCCAGCCAACGGGAAGTCGGTGACATGGAAGCTCGGCGCTGACAACGATGTCTGGGTCTGGGTGATGGGCGAGCATCCTTCAGATAAATCGTACGCAGCCATCTGTGAAGAGATCCAGGCACAAAGGGCAAAGCGGTTAGCGAGAGAGCAAGGCAAGGAGGGCAGGTAAGCACCCTTCAACTGGAGGACTTGGTGGGCAGACACGGAGGAGAAGGCATGTCTAGGGACCCAGTGGCTGGAGTCTTCTCTGTAGGGTCTGTGGTTACCACTGCCACGCTCGACTTGCAGGCGAAAGGCACCGGCAAAGGTTGGCTTTCTGCAAGTATGCACAGTGTTGGCAGAGACCAGCTCCAGCCCGAGGCTTGCCCCAGCTAGTTGAGCCTCCCCGATACGGCTCCTGCGCAGTACCCTCTGCAGACCCCAGGAAATGCTAACGCTGTTATTGCGGCAGCTGAGGAGTTTGGATTGCACTGATTCACCGACGGGTGCCCCGAGTACAACAGGACAACAGTTACTCACCGCGAGTCATTCATTTAATTATTCCACCTACCTGATTTGGAGATTTGATAGCTGCCTGCACACACATCGCTTCATCACAGCACTGCTCTGCTCACGTGCAGCTTCCTCACAAGACGCTGAGAGAGCAGAAAGTGACTCCCTCGGGTTCCTAAGCCCTCTCTGTCTTGCATTTCAGAGAGACTGACTCTTCTGTAACACGGTCTCTACATCCACAGCCAGGAGTCCTAGGCAAGACAGATCTTCACGGGAATAAAAAAAGCATTGTGGAGGAAAAGAAGGAAGGGGGGAGAAAAACTGCTGCTGCTGCCACAACAGGGAAAAGCCAGGAGCTCCCAAAGGTAGTTCTCCCCCTTTTCTCCATAACTATCAGAAACATGTGCTTTGAGCTCTAGGAAGGGCAGCAAATCCTGGTTGCTGCGAACAGAAATTTGAAGAAGAAAAAACCCCAGCTAACTGTTAAGGCTTTTATTCTGTAGTCAGAGAAGAAGTTGGGCTGTTACATCCTTCCTTAGGACTTGGGAGGTCTGACTGCTGTTCTCAGCTGGGATAGATCTGCTCTGTACCAACAGAAAAGTTACTCTGGATTCCTTTACTTCCATTTTCTGTGGGTAAAACGAGGGTCACAGTACTTTCCCCCCTGCTCTGTGGTTGGTTTGGATGGCTTTTGGGACAAGACCAGGGAGGCTATTCCGGGATCTGTACATGCAAGGCCACAGCCCTCAGTCAAATGATCTACTTGTACAAAAGAACAGATGAAGATAGTTTTACCAGCATCCTCTGATATGCATACTTTGGGTTCTTGGGTTTTTTGTCTTCTGAAATAGTTAGAAAATAACTTATGACCTGGACAGCAGAGGATAACTCCAAATGCAGTAACTATAGCGTCTACTTTGTTGTGGTGTTTCATTACAGAAATATTTTTCTCCAGCAACAAATACATTTCTACTTTTTAACTGGCTACAGAAAGCCATTTGCAGACAACTGAGAAAAAGATGAGTTAAATTAACTACCCATGCAACCAAATATGAACAGGAGGAACAGAATACCCTGCCAATTTAATGGGAGAAGTCCAATCTCATTCAGCAGAGTATTCATTCAGGCTTTTGCTGCTAATTTGTATGATTGTATATTCTTATATTATAAAGCCACTCTGTGTTTCAGTATAAAAAGCATGATATGGCAAAGCATCTCTTCTGCTGCTACCAAAATTCCGAAGGGAATTTGGGGCGGCTGTCTCCTTTATCAAAAGCCTCTGACTCACCCAGGGTTTTTCTTAGCACTGTTTGCTGAAGTTGAGCAACTATGTGGAGATTTTTTTTTCTTTTCAAAGTAAGCTACTAGTCACAGCTAGCAAAAAAAAAGGAGCAAAAAAACCCATCCCAAACCAAAAATCCCACCACCATCAAAAAAACCCTAAACCCCTTTCAAAGTTGTGCTCATGGAAATAGAGGGGGGTTATATATTTTAGTTTTGTTTTCTGTCATTACATTATTAGTAATTTTTCCCAGGTTTCTGGTGCTTTTGCTGTTAGAAGGAGGGATCCAGACTGAAAAGCCCTGTTGCATTTTTTAGGCCTGGAGAGGGGCTTTTTCTCACCTCCCTCGTTAAAGTGCTTTCTCCGAGATCTAGTTCCCATTTAACCTGAGGGATCAGGACGTTGTGCTTTGTCTGCTGCGGAGGATGGGGGGCTGATCTTAGAAAACAAGCTGCTTCACACACATTTGAAGTTCCTAGTTTCCTGTCAAAGAGAGGGAAATTGGAAAGCCCTGCTCATATTAAATATTAGCCAGGTAGGTGATGGAGATAAAACAGAGCATGTCCTTGGTAGGCGGTGTAGTACATTTAACTCGTTACTCACTGTGCCGTGGGAGGCGGTCTGCGTCCAGAGGGGAGGTGGGCTGGTGTTTGCTCAAAGACAGGTCTTCAAAGGCAGGTCTCTGCTAGCGACTGCTGGCAGGTAGCTAGACTGGTTTACAGGGAAGAGCGAACAGGAGATATGCAGCTGGTTGGGTCAGTTTGACGAGCAGGGTTTTGCAGCACCCCAGCCACGGCAGCAAACAAGCACAGGCAGGTAAAGATGTGGATGGCAGGTTCTGCTAGGGGTTGCTTTAGAGGGAGGGAGGGAATGGACTGCTCCCTGGGAGCACTGGGGAGCATCGCTTAGCGCATCTAGGCGTGCTTGTGACAATCCTGTCACCCCTGAGTTCTCTTCCTGTGGCATATTATGCCTAATATGATGAAAAAAGCCAATGTTTGCCTGAGAAGGCTGGCAAAAATTGTTAACATAATTGTCACATCACTGCTTCTGCATTAAACACTTAATGCTCAAAAAAAGAGTAATGGTCCTAATGCCACATTTATTTCTCACCGCTCTTTTCCTCTGCCCAGAGGGAAACCAGAGATGTTCACCAGATGCTGGCAGACTGCCATGTGAGGAAGCATGGCTTCCAACAGGTAAGTGGCAACCTGGGATGCTCCTAACACATTGAGTGGGGCCCAGGCTTTATCCTAGAGTCCCAGACAGCCTCAGAGCCTCATCTGACCCAAGAACATCCTCATCTCTTGGATCAGTTTTATCCAGTGTTGCCATGCTCCTCATGTATGGTGCAACAATTTGGAGATGATACAAAGCAGACCCGGCTGGCAGAACTGAGGAGCAGCACAGGGAGATGCTCCTGACGATTTCTGGTAGACTGTTTTCCCTTACTTCCTCTGTTGTCACCTGCAGTAAAGACAGAGGGTCTGTATGTTGCTGAAATTGGAGAGATTCACAATATAGAATGGAGTTCCCAGTATTTCAAGGCTAGCTAAAAAGCAGGGTTAAAACTAGCCTGGGACAAAGCTGAACATACTGTTTCTTTCATAGATGAAGGAAGCACAGAGGAGAAACTCCAGAGAAGAGACCACAGCCCCCCAGGAGGCAATACCACAGAGCCACCTCAGCTCGGAGGGCCAGAAGACACTTCAGAAATCAGATGAGAATGAGCCCGAATGGCAGGAATCCTGTAAGATCTTAGGATGACCTTTTCCTATGGGGCTTGAGAAATCCTAGGACTCTGTGAGGTCATCTCAATCCTTCTTCTGCCACACTGGAATTGAATAATCAGTTGGTGGGGTGGAGAGTACTGCCAAGAAATACAGCGCTGCATTATCAGAAATATTTCTGAGTCCACACAGCATTGAGACTAGAGCTGGGCAGGGAAATGGAAAATTTTTCCTACAGATACTATATTAGAACAAGCAATAGGAACCACATGAGTATAGCCAGGATAATTAATGTTAAACTAGCAGCTGGCTTTTTGTAGGACTTTGCAGTAACCATTGCTCTTGAGGACAAGGATAACAGGTGACAGGGACTAACTGAAAAGGGCTTCCCTCTCAGCCAAGCATGATCCCATCTAAGCAGTGCCCTGCTGCACTGTCTCATGTAATGAATTCCAACGATAGGAAGGAAAATGGCAAACAGTATGAGACTTACAGCAGCATCCATCACTGCTCCCAAATACTTCCTGAAGGAAAACCTGATGCATTTTTTTTCCCAGTTCCTCCCCTGCTGCTCGGTAGATGGCAATGCTGTACTACCAATTGTTTCCACTTCTGGCCAGGGGTTTTATTTTGCTCACTGATTAAAAAAAAAAAATCTAAAGTTGATTACAAAAGCAAGGAAAGAACTAGCCTAACTCAGACTAGTCGGAAAGCTGGTTAGTCCTACAGACTCCAGGATGAGCTGGACCTAGACAATCAAGGCAGTTTTGCAGCAAAAAAAATTACCCAGCCAAGTTCTCCACTTGCTGAAACAGTTTTAGCAAAACTCCTTCTTACCCTTAAAAAATGATCATTATTTTCAAATCCTTGAAAGGATTGATTTGGGGTCATTTCAGTGGCTTTAATTGCGTATGCCCTCCCCCCCCAGACCAGCTCACATGAAAGGCACTACAGAAATCAATGTCTGAACCAGGAGTCAGCATCCAAAACAAAACTAAGTAGTCCTTAAGTACAACGCGACCTGGTGCCCAGAAAGAACCCAGATTTTTAATCTCTTGAAGGAATAAAAACTGGACCCTGTTAAGTAGCAGATGCCCAAAAGTGATGGGAGCCATGTGGCAAAGGGTCTCACAACTGAGTGCATCTTTCACCTTGTGAAATGGGTTGTTCTTCCACTGCATCAAGCAGGAAGACGGCCAAAGGGCAGCAAGCTTAGAACTTGCCTGCTTGTTCGCTCCTGTAGAACTCCTTTTTTGTTGCAGTGCGGAAATCCAAGGCAGCAGATGAGAAGAGACGCTCCCTTGCACGGCAAGCCAGGGACGACTACAGGAGGCTTTCACTGCAGGGCATCCACAGAGGGAAGCAGGCAGATATTTCCAAGGGTGCCAGAGCAGGAGATCGGCGACCGCTCCAATATCCACCTCTCCCCCCCAAGCCTAAACTTCTACCTCCTGCAATGGCAAACGGGAGAGCAATTAGGTAAGGAAACCCCTGAGTGCTGTGGAGGGGAGAAGGGGTGAGATTCTTCTGCTCTAGCATGGGATGGTTGAGATGAGAACATCAGTTCTGCTCTTCATGTGGAGGAGACATCCTGCAGGGAAAAACACAGAGCCTAGGCTGTATTCCAGCCCAGGGTGTGATGAGGGTTATTTGTTCACCCCTGGAGTGTAACAGGTTTATTTAGTGGAGTGACCTAAGCCTAGAGTGCGTACATCCTCTATGCCAGGTGTCTACTGAAAACCAGATACTGTTGCTGACAGCTGCACTAGTGTAAGCCTTCTGTTTAGGGCTGTTCTTAACATCCCGAACAAAAGGTAAGTCCTGCCAAGGACTCAAAGCTGTCCTTTGAACTTGATGCACAAACCATGGTCTTCTTTAACAGGAAAGAGGGAATCCAGAGGACAGTCTCCAATTCCACCGAAGAAAGTATCATCAAGTGGTTCAAAGAGGAGCAATTTCCTCTCCGAGCCGGCTATCAGAAAACCACAGACACAATAGCGCCTTGGTTCCACGGTGAGTCCTGAGCATTTCTGCCCCAACCCAAGTCTTTAAGGAGCTGTTTCTGCTAACATGGCTGCTGCCACAGGCTGGGCCCTGGAGCTTTTTGAAGGTGGCTATGTTTTCCTTTTTAAATATCTAGCAATGTAGTTTAAATTCCTTTAGCTTTATGACAAATGGCAAACTAAAGTGTTAGAACACAGGCCAGATCTTCAAAATACCCTGTACCTCTGTGCCACCCCTGCCTCCCTATACTGGATGCAAGGTCACCCTGGTAACTGGACCAGGGTGGGAGATATTTGGGCACACCTCATCCCACTCATCCTTGGCCCCAGGTCATTCTCCCTCCATAAGCGCTCATCATCCCTCACCTTTCCATCCAATTTCTAATAGATCATCATGATCTCATCCATCTCCCTTTCTTTGGAAACCCCTTTGATCTGAGACTGCAGCAACAAAAGCATTATCCTCTTGTAACTGGGCTTTCAAAGCTTGCATGGCTTTCTGACAGGACTTAGGATCACTGCCTGCACAGCCCTGCTGTATTGGAATCAACATACACCACACTGCAATCCCGCTGTCTCTCATAAGACAGAAACTATCTTTTTGAGCCCTGCACATTTATCATTCATAATCAGCCGAGTCTGGAACAGTTAACGTAAAGCACAGTTAGCACACAGCCATGGTCTGTCACTAGCAATGGCAGTACTGTTCTTCCTGGGCTACTGGGCAAGAAAACAACACAAGGTGTGGAAGTGCCACGGATGGGTTTTGGAGCAGTAAAGCAGATTTCTTGTGAGAACTGTTCCATCCAGTCCTGCACAAATGCTTTTCTCCCTTCAGTTTTGTGTTTTGATTTTGAACAGGTATCCTAACTTCTAAGAAAGCAGAGGAGCTTCTGAATAAAACAGTACCGGGGAGTTTTCTGGTCCGGGTCAGCGAGAAAATCAAAGGCTACGTGCTCTCCTATCGGTCTGTGGAAGGATGCAAACACTTCCTCATTGATGCCTCCAGTGATTCCTACAGCTTCCTTGGAGTGGACCAGCTACAACATTCAACACTGGCTGACCTCGTAGACTACCACAAGGTGACCATCTAACAAGGCATTCATTAACTTTTTGTTTAATTGCCTTAGGGCACTTCCAAATAAGAAAGAATAGATTTGGTTGTTTTAAAGTAGGTAACTAGACCCATTTTAGCTGCCGTTGGGTACCCTGTGTGCTGGTCCAGAAGGGTATGCCAGCCTTGTGGGTGCATCTCAGGTGATGTAACACATCTCAGTCATCTTAGACCTGATTGACTGCCCCTCAAGTGCGCAGAACACCTTGCACGCAGGGCTCAAGTTACTTGGCTGATGAGGTGAGAGGTGACAGCATACTCACGCAGACTCCTTTTTTTTGGATTCTCTCCATGGTTGTGGGGTCCCAGCAAGTTGGGTAAGCAGAAAATCCTGCTTGCCTCCGGCTTCAGCATGAAAGACAACAAGGTATCTTTATAATCTCAAAGCAGGCAAGGTGTGATGCTGAGCAAGATAAAAAGTCCAAGGGAAGGAAGAATGTTGGCAGGTTCTTGCAACAGTAACAGCAGTGTTTACTAGCACTGACTGCAGTTAGGTGGGCTCCAAGGAGGGCCCGATGGATTGTTCATTCCTTTACTGTAAGATCTGCCCGGGGACAGGACAATCGTTTTGCCTAAAGGTTCATTTAAAATCCATGTTTCTTTTAAGTAAGTGCCTAGCCTAATATAGACACGACTAAACAAAATCAGACATGAGGAAAATATCTATGTTCATTTGCTATGTGGAGCTCTACCTGGGCTACCTGAACTTGCTTCTTGCATGGGTTTCACCATTCAGGCTGAAACTGTTGAAAGCAGGAGCTATACGGCTACTGGTGCTAGAGCCAGAGGATTTAAAGCCTGGCTGTGCGTGTCTGTATTAAAGACAGAGCCATGCCCACAGCCCGCATGGAATTGTACAGACTCCCTGCACTGCAGCAGACGTGGGCAGGGTGAACGCGTTCTGCTGAAGTGCTCTGGTGGGTTCCGCTTATCACCCACCGGGTGACTATAACAGACGGCAAGTTCCTACTGCGCATCTGCAGCTAGGGTGGAGAACAAGAGGGGAAGCAGAGACTCTGCTGTCAGGGAATTCCCTTGTTAGATCAGGGCTTGCCTGAGCAGAGGGCATGCGCTCACTCCAGGATCCACCTTCGTCCCTCCCACAAACGCAGCCAGGAGCAGGGTCCACAACAACCCCGTCCTGCTTACCTGTAAGCTGCACAGTCCTCACTCCAGCACTTTCTAGGCTGTGGAAGGATGCAAACACTTCTAGGGCAGCATTTCACGCCACAGGAGCTGCGGATGCCTACGAGATGAGCACTGCTCTTTCCAGGAACTGCCAGAGTTGTGTCACTGGGTTACTGCACCGAGCACAGGCATTGTTTTCTGAAGACAGAGGTCAGCCATGTGGGTCCTTCCCCGAGTTGCCCAGGGCACTGAGCTGTATCCCACAGCAGGATGAACATGTCCACGCCATAACAGAGGCAGGAAGACTGCTGTCCAGCTCGTGACGTTGTGATAGGCAGGGTCTGTTTGAAAGGCAGTGTGTAATCATACCCTGTATCAACAGGACGAACCCATCACTTCCTTGGGCAAGGAGCTGTTGCTTTACCCGTGTGGCCAAGAGGACCAAGAACCGGATTACATCTCTCTCTTTGAGTGAACCTCCCAGTCTCACTGTGCAGCCCCGTGCTTGTATTCGCAAAGACTGAACTTCAAACTAGAGTTGCTGATGCTTACTTGAAACGGTTGCCATAAGTGCCTCTGTTTTATATCCTTCACAACAAAGCAGTGGGAGGATAAGTACTGTCATGGGCTTGTTGTATCGACTTAAAGGATGCATCAGCCCAACAAGCTGCAAAGCACCTGGATGTATCCCGCACAATGGAGTCTATGAGGTGATGAAGTAACCAGTTGAACAGGGAGCTACTGCTACCGCTACCTATTTTCAGTGGGTTTTTGCAGATTTCCTGGGGGACTTCTGTATTCGAGCTGCCTTTTGTCCTTGAACGCAAGGTTGTGTGCCATCTGGGAAATAGATTAGTATCTGCAGTTAAGTGAGATCATACCTTCCTGAAGGCACAAAACAACTTGGAGAGGTGAATTGGTCTTGACATAGTAATTTGCATAATGTGAAGCTTAATCTGGTAAAATACTATCCCCTTGGAATCAAGGATGTTCAGGCCAAACATCCAAGCAAACCCTTGGTGCCTTGCAGTGAAATGCGTTCTCTGTGAAGAAGGATTTTCATGAAAAGTTCATTTTTTTAACTCCTTTAGTCTCTGGATAGAGGTCCTCGCTCTTTTAACCTGTGTTTAAATCCTACACTGGCCTTTCTGCATAAAGAGGGATTAACCTTTTGAAAGGGAAAGGAGGAAGATACAGGAATTTGTATGAAAGACTGCCACATGCACAGAGCCTAAAATATGTAAGAAGCAGTGCCTATATCAGTATTAGTATGGTTTACAGAAGAGCGTTTGCCAGTAAAGAATGCTATTTTCCAGAATGGTGCTATTTATTGCAAGTTGCGTCCAGATTACTGAGATGCATCTGGTGTAAACTTTAACACAGAGCTTTTTCTTTCAACCTAATGTTCTCTCTTCATGTCTGTTACACTGCTCTTTAAATACATAATTCAGAATATTGGGGGAGAGGCTGGACAGAATCACATAACAAATTAATCCTCACCCAGATTCCCTCATGCTGTTGCACATGACAAATCGTACAGCTGAGGGCTGTGGTGAGAATCTGCCAACATAATTTTTCAG
>Ga0181612_178599_pt1 | contig 18387 bp, 13 predicted proteins | sample HoacroProtozoa21_FD_119630 | JGI IMG/M metagenome (GOLD analysis project Ga0181612, IMG submission 119630) | Hoatzin crop microbial communities from Cojedes, Venezuel. Combined Assembly of Gp0051906, Gp0051904, Gp0051908
CTGCAGGACGTCTCTGCCCGGCGGCGGCGGAACGGAGACGGGAGCGGGGACCGACCCGAGCGGCGGGACCGTGAGGGCTGCAGCCCCGGCGGAACGTCAGAAGCACCTTTAAAAAAACCATAACCGGGCCCATTCTTCAGCAAACCCCCGTCACCGGACCCGTTCTGCACCTGAACCCTGTCACTGGGCCCATTCTGCACCTAAACCCTGTCACCGGGCCCATTTTGCAACCAAACCCCATCACCAGACCCATTCTGCAGCTTGCTGTCTTGTTTCTACACATTTATAAAAACTGCTTTCTCTCTCTCGAAGCTACAATTCCCAGAGAGAACAACTAAAGCTCAGCAGAGACTTCCCCAAAGAATTCGAGCCACGGAGACTTCCCAGGCAGCTTTCTCCGAGCGGTGGCCACGGTGCCAGCTCTCGAGTTCAGCTTTTGGAAGGAACTGCCCTCCAGTGCTATAAGTTATTATACAGTTAATTTTCTTTGAAACTATTTTTGTCTGCCTCTCTCTAAATAGGTGGTTTCTTAAGTGAGTGTTACTTAAAGGAAACCAATCTGTTTTTCAGGAAGGGCTGGTGATGTCAGTCCTTTCAACTCTGCTTTCCCATAAGAATTCTTCTAGTAAAAGGATTTTCACTCTGGGAAATAGCGAAAAGTAACGTGAAAATATTTAAAGCATCTCGGACTGCATGTTTATCAAACTTCTAGTTTTATGCTTGGATTTTAATCCTGTTGCGACTGTAACAAATGAAGGAAAAGCGAGAGGAAACCTTTTGGATTTTTAAGATTAAAATATTTTGCAATGAAAAATGTGCTACACTAAAATATTTATAAAAAGCTAAGTACAAGCCTGAATGCAATATACACAGAACAACACGGCTTTTCGTAACTCTAAAATCACGTACTCCATTTCAGCATAGGTACTAAACGCGAAACAGAACCACCGTGTATTAGGAATGGCCTGTTGGCAAAACTACACCAGCCAAATAAATACTCCAATCCCCAACAAAATGACAAGGCAAATTCAGAGAGCGTCACTCTATTATTGAATGTTTTTAGTAGGTGTGGATGTCTGGCTATAGTACTTACTATATTATTGTTTGCTCTGATACTGGAAATTCCTGCAGTCAGCAACAGAAAAAACTCTGGGTAGAGCTAGAGAGACTTTAACTTACTGGTGGTGCAAGAAATAATAAGATACTGTAAATTTTAATTTGCAGAAGAAAAATAATAAGAGTTATACAGAGCTTTCAATCTTCCAGGCAAAGCATTACATTTTTCCAGCTAAATGCCCCTTGCTATTCACATATAGGTGTCCTGAAGATACATGTTTGTATAATCAAGGACATAGTTCTGTTGTAACTACTCATCCATTAATCCACAGAGTGTACCTGCGAGACAGGTAAGTACCACAAACCCCGTTCTACACAAGTAATGAGGTCACACAAGGCCATACTCCACCCTCTTCTTCAGCCCCACAACCTACTGCTGTCGTAACCGTCTTATAACAGTACAAGCCCATCCAGGGATCCCAGCCTAACTCCGGTATTACTGACAACGCACGCTGGCAATCTGAGGGAATGACAAAAACACCACCTCGCTGGATTAACAAAATCTGTGGGAGCTGTAAAAGGTGCAAAGGAAACCTCTCCTTATCATCCTCTATTGAACAGTTTCCTTCATTCTGCTGGAAAGAACAAAGCCCAGCTACGATTCATTCGGGAATGAAACCATCCCCGGCCCCAGTAAAGGCTTGCACTGCCTGGGTGAACAGTTCGTAGGGTACTCCAACAAAACGTAAATAGATTGCCTTGCTACTATAGACACAGCAAACAGTTTCATTTTGAAACTGGGAGTTGAAAAACAAGTGAGAGAAATGTTACAAAGTCTGAACTGGGAAAATATTTACAAGAACAAAAGCTAATCGCAAGTTAACTTCAATAGGTTACAACTGCTAATCAAAAAAGAAGATAACAAGCAAGCGCTTTGCTCACAGCAGTCCGGTCTTCTGGCCTAAGCTGTAGCAAGGCTAATGTCAGGCGAAAGAAACACTGGCAGAATGATTAACAGCAGTTTTTTCTAGCCTTGGGTTTGTAAAAACTTCCCTAGATTAAAAAGGACGTAAGAGGAAAATCATGATGACACGACTCCACACCAAAAATTCCTCCTGAAATAAAATCAGTTCACCCCAGTCTTCTCTGAATCTGTCGCTTCATCGACAGCTTGTCCCAGGGCAACGGTGCTCTCCGGGACACCATCGCTGGGGCTGTTCCCATTCTCAGCAGCTGCATTTAGAGGGACAATTAAGGAGAGTAAGGGTTATCCTTCTTGAAGAGAACTACAAACTTCAAGTCATTCTACACACGGGGAACACAGAGATTATTCTTCTTGTTACAGAGTAGAAAGCTGGTAGGCAAAATCAGCTGAATCACATTTACCAAGAGTCACACATTAGGTTAAAAGCAAAGCAAAGATTTCAACCCAGAACTGCTCTTTTCTGTTCCGAGTACGGAGTCCTGTCACCAGGCTGCCGGAGCTCCTCCAAACAACAATAATTTAACATTATAATATGATAAGGAGCTGTTACAATCTGAGCAAACACATCTTAGTTGACAAATTAAAATAATCACCAGTGTCTGGCTAACCCAGCTGCCGCACACGCACACAAAATCCCTCCACGGAAAATCACTGTGAACTTCAGTTCTTCTTTTTCCCAGCTGATGATAAATGGCTTTTTATAAAAGGTATATAATATGGTTCAACGTCCTGCCTGCCTTCAGCCAGGTAAACTAAGATACTACTGGAATGAAAAAGCAACAATAATATTACTAAAAAGTTACAATTTTTACCAAACTGATTATTTAAAGCCAAACAACTTTATCTTTTTGCCTGAGATCTGTTTGAAGACATCTCCACCAACTCCTCAACACAAGCCCCACAACTTTCTCACCGAAAAGTTTCATCTGGAGGTTCGCAAGTTACCAACGCACAGGCTTACTACGCGTCCAGCTCCAAGCTCTTCTACACTGTGAGTAAGCGATGCACCCAATCTGTGCAAAGTTCTCCAGAAGACACAGCTCCCTTCCCGCCTTAATTCTCAGTGTCCATCTGCAGCCCTTGAATGGAGCTAATTCTTTACAAGGAGCTAATTTTCAAGCAAAGACAACTGCACAAGGATATTAAAAAAAATCTTATTTATTTATTCATTATATTTCAAGACAGACATTTGCAAACTGAAACCTTAAAAATCTCCCAGCACTCCCACAAACGCTGTTTCCCTTTTCTCAGTAACTGGTCCATGCATGGCTTTCGCCTGCCTAGAAAAATCTGTCCACCCCTGCGGATCCTCGAGCAAAGGAAACTGCTGTTTCTTCTTTATAAAAAAGTCTCACATCTATTCAAAACTTCAGATGTACCTAGGAGTACTCTACAGGCAACAACTTCCTGCCATTTCCCTTGCCAGAAAACCGAATGGGCTGGATGAAAGCTACACAAATTGACAGTCCTTCCTCTCCTGCCCGTGGTGCCAACGGTTCCAAGGGGTTGGATGTGCCATGGTAAACCTCCACAGTGCTCCCCAGCCTGACACGCAGCTGCTGTACGCTGAGAGAGAAAGTAAAATGGTAGATACACAGATGTCTCCGAGGAGGAGGACACCACCGATCACGTTTTGGGTGCCTTCCAGCAGCTCTAGGCAGGAGAGCGTGGCTCCAGAACCGTTATGCAGAAACCTTCGTTTAGAAAAGTCCAAAGAAAGGAGACAATACAGAGGCTGCTTCTGAGACAAGTCCGGTTCCCTTAGCAATCAACAAGTCAGAAAACCGTTCCTTTGATTTGGAAATCCCACAAAGGTTCTCTCTATAGCAGCAAAGATGTTGACTACTACAGCACACAGTTGGGCTTTCAAAAGCACTTCTAATCCTGCTCGTAAGCAGGGAAGAGCGACTGTTCCTTGCCATTTTTAATGCTCTCAGACTGGGAAAGGGTGGCTACCCGTACCAAACTGCTATTTAAACTGCCACTTCAATGGAAGCTGTGACTTCCTCGTAGCAGAAAGGAGGGGTAAGGATGCAGCAAATCCTGAATCCAAAGCAAGCAGCTTCTGGTACAGACCTCGTGCAAGAGCAGGGCAAAAAGAATGGCAAAGACAAAACTGAAGAAGCTGGGACAACGATCATTTCTGAACCTTTTTCAGAGGCTCCCCTTCACATGCTTGTAGTTTCACTGAAGCAAGTCCACCACAGTAGTAGGATGTACAGATCAATTCTTACAGATTTATTTATCCTTTCACATTATTTGGCACACTGCTCCCACACACACACACACACACACACACACACAAAAGTGGACAAAACTCTAGGCCATCCACTTCCCACTGCCTAGTTTCCACATTTCTCCTCAAGCGCTAATTATTGTGGAGATCCAGATGTGCTTCATGACCATCGAGGCCGATGAGCAGGGAGAATTCTAGGTAACTGCATTTGAATTTGACTGGATTACTGACCTTGTGCTAGATGGAGACAAATCTTGAAACCTAAAGACCCCAAAACTTTCAGTTGAGAGTAGAAATTATTAACACATCTGTGATAGCATGGCTTACTTATGCAAGCTGCAAAACTAGAACTGTCTTTCTGAAGTGTTTACACCTTGGCTCATTCCTGTAACATCTGTATACGTCACATACTTTTGCGCAATACCTGCAGCGCCGTATTTTATGAAACTCATTTTTTAGTGGCATAAACTACTTGGGCAAATAGAACGAATCAAATCAATTCTTGCAATCTCAAGCAAAATCAGCGTTTCATTTGTTCAGGCTGGTAGGCAACACTGCTGAAACGTGACGCTGGGAGACTCTGAAGATCTTTAGGTCAGCGTCTCAAAAGGTATTTAGGAACCAAATCCTTTTGAGTCAGGCAGCTAGACAGCAGGTACAGAAGCATCTTAGAGGACATGGGTGTTAACGACTCAAGGGAAAGGCTTCTTGACAATGTAAATGAGAAGAAAATAGGAAAAAAAAGGGATTTACCATGGAGCGGTGAGCCAGACGGGCTGCTTGAGAGGCCTGGAACAGGGCTGCAGCGTCCTCCTTGCTTAGTTGTCAGCTCTTGCTCGATCTCTTCCAACCCTGCGCTCTTTTGGAATCGGCTCATGCGATTTACCACGCGGGGTGACATGTGTGTCCGGACACAGGGCTGGCCGCCGTAAGGATTGATAGGAAAAACGTGGGAAGTGCCACGGAGCGTGCTGACCACAACCCAGCGGCAGTCATGGCTGAAGGAGATATCCTGTACCTAGAAAAGAGAGGAGCGACATGGGAATGGAGTCACCAACGTACGCACGTCTGACAAAGGGAATGGGCTGTCGTGTTTTGAACAGGCACAAATCTTTATTGGAAATGTGAATAAAACCCCCTAAGTTTATGCAATAACTTGAATTTTTGTGTATATACCCATGAACTTAGTATTCAGTATATATTCAGTAAATATTATAAATACAAGCTGCAGTATAATACCCAGTTCCAAATTTTGTGTACTTTTCAAAATATTCTGAGAATTTTCTTTTCAACAGGCCTGAATTTATGAAAACAAACCATGCTGCAAAGTACTACAGCAAGCCACAAGAGTTTGGTGTAATTTTCGAATCGAATTTAGCTCTAAAAAAGAGTTGGGACATCATTGCAACTACATGGTTTGTTATTTGCTTGTTTACTTTAATCTTTAGAGATTACCCAGAAAGGGGAAAAGGGAGGGATGAGAAGAAGAGAGACGTCTCACCACTGGGCTTGATTTTGACAAATACTGGCACTCAAAACTGCATTTTAAGTCAACAGAAATACCACGTCCTACATTACTTAACAAGCCAAAAATCAGCGGCCAGTGTTTTCAAAAGCTGCCTACAACGGTCTCTAATCCTGCTCCTACCAGCTTATCCCTCAGTGGAATCACCATTCATCCAGGTATCTCTGGACCTATGTTCTTTTGTGGTTTTAAAATTTTGTCAGGAAGAAACTGAACAACTTTGGCCATTTCTCTGCATAAACCCACTCCATTTTACATGTAACAATCTTGATTAATCAGCTATTAAAGTCCTAGGAAAGACCCCAGTTAGATTTCTTCTTATGCATACGAGTACTTATCCACCACTTTAGAAACGTCTTATTTTAACTTAAAATGGTCAGTCTTGAAGCAAATATGAAAATACAGTTAAATAGTTTCTACTATAGTTACTCCTTGCATAGATCCCAGATACGAAGTCCAACAGGATTTAGTTCTCTTTTACGTGTGCTTTACACAACACTTTGATGGAAAGCAAATTCCTGTTCCTGAAGGAATGCTTTAAAAGAGAGACTGTTTCCAACCCCGTACTGCCAGACAACTCAAGAAAACAAGTAGTCTAGGTTAAAATGATTTATCATAGAATGAAAACCCCCAAAACAATTCTTCCAAAAATGTTTTTAAAGGTAAAAGCTGCCTAAAAAGAACTATGTACGCAAGTGGGATTTAACAGAGCAAACAATCATATAGACAAAGGATTAGTTTTCATTATATTATTAAACAGCATAAACTAAATAAAATTCTTTAAGCTGTCGCTGAAGCCAGTTTTACAATACACTAGGTACTCAAATTGGAGTAAACACTGATAAAATCTTGACAAATATTTCAGAAATGCACTCCAGCTATTCCAGACAAAAGCAGCCAGTACTCATCAAAGCGCAAGTTTCCAACTGCGCCCTGAAGCTTTCGAGATAAAAAACAGGATTTAAGTCTCGTGACTTGTGACAAGATATTCGGCTGACAGACTGTCACGACACGAAATGCTTCATCGCCATTACCCAGATAAACCGAAACCCAGCGCCGCACACCTGCGCTCTCCACCTCCGGTGCCGGACCCACGGAGCTGCTCGTGGCACGGCGGAACCACCTCCCCCAAACCCGACGGGCTCGGCACCTCCGCTGAGTCCGGTACTCCTGACGGCAAGGCACAGCACTCAGGGCTCCGAGTTTGCCTGCAAAGCGTTTCACCTTAACAGACTGCTCCAAAAGGACTGGAGACCCCACAGCGATTAACAGGAGCCAAAAAGAGAAACCCCGAAGCCGTGGAGTCAGAGCAAAACGATGGCACCAAGAGTATTTAGACACTCGCTGTTTAAAGAGGCAATTTCTACTGGTCAAAATCAAACATAAGAACCACACAAATTGCCATTCTCAGATACAACAGAAAGATCACTAATATAATAAAATTCTTCAGGCTGTTGGAATCCTATCAAAGTCTCTGTTTTCTAATTTCTAGCAACACAAAGAATGGCCACGCTCGCCGTTAGCTGTGAGCCCTCTGAACACAGCACTGCTTTCCAAATATTTGGTATTCATTCTAGACCCAGCTTTAAACTCGCCTCCTGATCTCTAGAACCATCTGTCCGTCCCAGCCTCAAGAAAACAGCTTTTCTCTTCCTTCCTCTCTGCTGTTCCGCTCGCTCGCTCCGTGCCTCCAACACCAGCGAGCTGTGCCTTGCGCTACAGTTCTGTGCTCCTCGCAGCGGAGCGTTCTCCCCTGAAACCCCGGCTGTCTGGGAGGGATTCACAAACCTCCCCGCGAACGGACGCCTTTGAGCCGTGTTCACAGGGCAGGCTCAGGCCGCCTGTGCCTCTTCCATCCCTTTCCCCCTGCACTTCAACTGATTTCACAGCCAAACTCCTGAAATCACTGCTTTCACTCACATCTGCCACGTACCCTCTCTTCTGCTACTTGGTAGAGCATTTTTAGAGGTCGTTTCTATGAGATGACAGAGGACAAAAAAATTGTATCTCACTGTACAGCGCAGCAGAAATGTCTATGTTTCTATATTAACCCTCCGTTTTCAGTACGCATCCTTAGGATTATGTTGTTTTGAAAACACACAACTGCCCTGGCAGACAACACGGCCAGCCAAGAAACCGGGAGATGATCACCACAGGATGTTTTTTTCCTCAATGTAAACATTACACAGAAATAAAAGTATTCCTGATCTCCAGGAAGAAAGTTTGGAACAACATAATCCAAAAAGTTCTCTTTAAACTACCGATCCCAAACATGGCTGCAGTTGGAGAGCAGGTATCAGGGTCACGGCTACTTCAAATACGGCTGAAACCACAGAGGCAGAGAACAAACAGGTTTTAAAGACTCAGTAATAACAAGAAAAAAAAAGTGTTGACAGATGAGTGTGAAATGAATGAAGATCTGTGGGAATACAGCTAGGAAAGCCTACTGGGCAGCAACAAAAAGTATTTTGGAAGCACCGTTACTCACGCTGTAACTCTACCTATCTCCTACCAGTCCCAGCAATGGCCTCATTTGCCTGTCACAGATACCTGATGAGAAGCAGTACAACAGGCAGTTCAAGGAGGTAATTCAGAGCATATTTCCAATTTTATAGCAGGGCATGAATTAAATGCATTCACATCAGAACAGCACAAATCCATCCGTGCAATGCAAAGGAGTCCGTGACTTTCCAGGAGACCTGGAAGAAAGCAGCGGACCACGCTGAAAGGAGAACGTTCATCACGGCAGGCTCGGAAATGACTTCAAAAAATCAGCTGTGTGTGTCCCTGAGAAAGAATATATAAATTATCCCATCAGCCTTGCTGTTCTCCACCACGCCGTTACAGTACATCGCACAGAGTTCTCGACTGCTTGTAGTATCAACACACTGCACAGTGGCCCATTAGTGGTTTTCGAGTTTATGCTAAGCGTTGCAATTGATTGCTGTCCTTTAGGTTAATGTACTATTATTTCAAGTATTTATAATACATTTCTGGATTTGTTGCTAATTATGATGTCATGTTTAGATACCAAAGATCAATCAAGACCCCATAGTGTTTACAGATATATGTTAATAAAGTACAAAGCACGCCAGATCTCTCACGATGCAAAGTTCATTCTCTAGCTCAAGGTTAACATGAGATTTAATATTCCTGTCTGCATTTCTACATTTTATCTATCCTCTTCTGTCTGAGCCAGTAAAGGGAATTATAGACCTGAGATTTTGTTTAACTTGGGAACCTTTAAGATATTTTAAATTTCAATACTAAGTACTTTTGTGGGAACGTCAGTGCTTTCTCCTAGCTTTACTACCAGTTCTTCCTCCTAGTTTGTGAGCAGTGTGGTTCCTCAAGCTCCAAAACAAATAAAATTTAAAAGTTCAAGCCATAACTGAAAGCAAACAAACCAAAAGTAAGGGCAGCAGAGAGACCTGCTTTTCAACGCCGCCGATGCCAAGGGGCCAGGCAGAGGAGCGGCTGAGGGCACAGGCCATGGCACGGGACGGGCAGCGACCCCGCGAAGCTCCCCTCCGGGGACGGACGGGCAGCCCAGAGCCAGCCGCCGCCTTTCAGCGCTGCCAGCAGCGAGCACTGTCCTCACTGCTGCACAGCGCTGAGCTCTGCGCTACCACTGCTGCTCTTAGCAAGGAGAAGCAGCTTTCCCGGCTATCACCGCACCTCCCCAGGCAGGCCCACTCCTGACGCGCGTGCGTAACGCGACAGAAAACCAAGCTCACAACACCGAACCGTGCATTTTCATAGCGATTACACAAAACAACTATTAAAATGCATTTTGATCTGCCTAGGGCTCTTGTGGTTTTTTTTTCCTAGTGCCTTGTTTTCAGTTGTGGCGAGTATACAACATGTATATTCTTGGGCATTTCGCTGCATTAAATTAAACTTCAATAGTGAAATGAAACAAGCATGAAGCATGGCTAACATCCCCGCAACGGGAACTTCACCCAGTTTCATGCACACCATGCAATGTCACAGAGAAAACACGCCGTTGTCTGAAGGACACGACTGAAGTATTTAATTACGCTGTGCAGGGAGATGGCAGAAATAAAAAACCAGTGTCATTAAACAACGAGAAAGAGCGGCAGTACTGAGGAGGCAAGGGTCAAAACAGATTAGAAAACTGCTCTGTATTTGAATTTTTTTGCTTGAGGAAATTAAGGAAATGATGTAGCAACAAACACAAATGAAAAAATAATAAAATCATGGGCCACACAATGTGATTTATCAGACCCACACAGACCCAACTCTGTCTCCCCGAGTCGTCGAAACTGCTGGCGGTTCTGCATAAAACCAGCGGCAGAACCCGGGCACGGGGAGACTTCCAAGCAGGGCCCTTCAGCCAGGGCAGCTGCTCTCTATTAATAACAGAAATTGCCAACGCCGCTCTGCTTAGAGCTCCGTCTCCTCAAGGCAGTTACGCTGCTTCTAATTGCAGCAGTTTCTTACTGTCTGCTTCCATCAAAGACTGATCAACTTCCCTAAATCAATCTTTATTCTTTCAAGACTGTCCCAGATTTTTTTCCTAGAAATAAGAAAGTCTCTCTTCCGGAGACTATTTCAATAATTGCAACTACATACACATGTCAGAAGGTAGGAAGGAATCTCTAGTAACCATGGAGGTTTAGATGCAATGTTTGTAAACGGCCCCAACGTTTCGCTGGACATGGCACAGGCCACAGCCTTGAACAGTCTCTGAAATCACGTCACAAAAACATTCACGCATTCCCTATGAAAGCGTAAAATTGCACATGTTCTGCGGCAGCCCATGCTGGAATGTTTTTATCATCCCCTCTGTTTACCTACGCTGACTGCAGTCAGTTGTAACCGCGGCTGGAGAGTCAGAATAACAAAAGTCTGACAGCGTAAAAGATTACAGCGGGCCCTGGCCACCAGCCCACCGATGCTATCATCACGTTTATTTGTTCTAGGCTGAGATAATACTGTTTTCAGGGATTTTTTTTTTCTGTTTACAATTTCAGATCAAAGAAAAAGGATCATCAGGTGACAGTCTGACTTTCATCTGCAAGTAAACGAGCTTCCTCGGTTCAGAACGTGCTATCCTTTCATTAAAAACCTTCCAAAATGTTCTTGGATAGAAATATCAGTGCAGTAAGGGTTGACTTACGATGCAAGAGCTGTAGGACAAGAAAATGCATCCTTAACCAAACTGTGCACCATGTACACAGGCACATTTTTTCCCTTTACAGCCGAACTGTGCAAGCACGGATCCCCCGCGAGCTTCAGCTCTCTCTCCAGCACGGTTAAACACCACCGGCGCTTGCGACGCACCTTCGCAATGTAACACGGCGCGCCACGCACACTGGGGTTTGCTCTCTTCAGTAAAAAGAAAAAATTCTAAAGCTTAAGTGGCACTTAAAGACTAAAAGATATTAACCCAGTGTAACCGAAACAGTGACTTCTGTCTGTGTTGGCAGAAAAGCAGCTGTGAATGTTGTGACCTTGGGTCTCGCATCACTCCAAGCAATGCAGCATCTGAGCACTTCACATTCTTTCATGGCCGCTGTCCTCGCAATTCCCTCGTGAGACAGAGGTCCGCTTCCATCTTAACCCATCTTCATCTGAGTTGCACAAAGCAGTCAGTGGCTTTGTTAGGAACTGAGCGATCCTCACAGTCCCGACGCAATGTTTTATGCAGCAGACAGGGCTTCTGACTGTATTTGCTGCTCAAAGTCAGCAAACACACCACAGACTTGCAGTGCACCACTTTAAAACTCAGTAACACTCTGTTTCACTGTTCAAAGCATGCAGAAAGAGAAAAGGAAAACCATGTTACGAAGACTAGCTGTGAACAGCCAGGGAGAGTACTACCACCCACCCTGAACTCCGTGCCAAGGGGCACGGAAGCTCACAGACCCCACCGAACCAAGCACAGCACCTACATCTCCCTCGGCGCCCCGAAGCCAACGCCAAGCGGACCGGCAGGGCAGACGCACCCTAAAAGAAGATCACTGACAAAAAAACCTGGAAAATGGCACGCAGGTGCCTCTGGACACCGCTCCAGGGACACATGACGGGCAGCTGTTCCGAGCGTGCATCTGACCACACACTGAACACCCACCGGACACCAGCACAGCCTGTGGTCAGCAGCGTCTTCAGCCTTCAGCAGCCTCACCCCGTCCCCCGCCACCCAGCAGAACTGTTACAGACAGCAAAAGCATGGCTATCGGGATGGACTGCCAATGCAAACACAGCACTCTGTATTAAAATCAATTGTCATTTTTCTTTTTATAAAAACCAAAATAGAAAGTCTCTCTTTTATCCCGCTCATTAACGGTGTGAGTTCAGTGACACTGGGTAAGTCATTGCGAATGCTTACACAAACTCTGGCTAAGGACAAGATCCTGGTGTCATAAAAGCAGACAAAACCCCTATAAGACCTCTTCCCAGCCAGTGTCTCTATTTCAGAAGCAGTCAGGAAAATGCAGAAATGGTCTTTCACACTGCAACTTCTCAACCCCAAACCAGAATTCATCCGGAATTCAGAAAAACGAATGCAGGATGGACCTTATATTCTTCAGGTTTACGAAGTCAAAGTAACCATCTGGCTAATACATCTGACTCAGCAGAAAGACGTGGGCGACTTAGAGACACTGCTTGATTGCAGTAAATCGATCAGAAAACACCATTTGCTCCTTTTTCTTCAATATACATTCAGCATGCAACTAAATCCACTTAAGATGCTCCTGTATATGAACGACAGAGGGGACTTCCGTCACCTTCTCTTAGGGGACAGATGAGGAACACCGAGCTACTGGTCTGCCCTCCAGCCGCTAAAGACAAGGTAGAATGGAGACCAGGAGCTCTGCAGCCCTGCAAAAGGGGCTGCCCCAGGGTTGGTAAAATTTAAACTGGGGGAAATTCATGCAAACATTGGTATAGCACCAGATGCACCTGTCAATATTTGGAACACCAGTATATACAGTTCCCAGATTGCTGCTCTCAAAGCAAAACTGGTGTGCCACATATTCTACAAAGCATACACTGCAGATCCAACACTTCTTGGAAAAATGGGGCTTACAGTGTCCTACAGTCGATTCGTGCATGGGCAGTGATCCCATCCAGACAGCTTCCTGGTGTCCGGCAGCTTAGACAGAAGTATGTCAAACTTTCATAAACCTTACCCATCTGCCAGCTCTTTGTCAATGAACTAACTGGCCCCATAGTATCAGTAACAAGGATTTGCAAGAAACACGCTAACAGATCACAAAGCAAGAAAAGAAAAATCCTGCATCAGACTGCGAAAGACGGATATTTTGGGAAATGCGTGGCAAAGCTCTATCGGCCGGAATCTCATGTATGAAAGCAAATGATTTCAGTATGGACATTAAAATACCACATATAACAAGGGCATAATCATGATGTTTAAACAATTTATAATGGGTACTAGCTACACAAATTTTGACACTGATAATCACTCATGTCCATCAACACAAATTAGGGCTTTTTATAGCTCCAGTACAGAAGGTGACCTTTAAGACCAGTGGCCTTGATTCACAATTAGCTTTAAACTGGGGAAAAAAAGAAAAAAGTCTGGTTGTAAATGTATAAATACTATTCTAACCAAGAAGGGAGGTACAGAGGCTTCCAGTGTGTGTCTCAGAATTTCTGCATTAAGGATTTTAAATTGAACAGTCTCCAAAATTCTTGTCTAATGCTACTGATACATGAAATATACAGAACAAAAGAATAGCACCACATACTACTCTTCTCGCTAAACAACTACAGTACTGTTGCTCCAAAAGAAAAAGTAAAACCATCCACCATATTATATAAATCTTTTAAATGATAGATGTGTATTGAGAATCACAGGTACCAATGCGGTACTGTTGCTGGATAGTTTAATTATCAAGGGAATTGTGAAATCCACCAATATGCCTCAGACTGGTTAGAGTTTTCTCTGGTTTATCCCATTGCAAAAGCTCTACTGTTCACATCCCAAATGAAAACTATGCGGCAAACTAGGAAAAAACTTTACTGTGTTGATTCTGAGAATTTTAGTGCCATGCTTTCATAGAGATGCTAATACTATGTCCCCAAAAATGTGTATCAATAAAGGTTTCTTCTCTAAAACATGTTATGTTTGGTTTCCAATGTATGCCTTAAAAATAAATTTATCAGCTGTAAAAAACAGAAGAACATCTTTGTTCCTAGTGACTGGAGTCCTATGCTTTGGTATTCAATACTGATTATAGGATATTTCCGTTTCCTTGTATGAAAGTAGAACAAAAATAACTTTAAAACATTAAACACATTCTAGTACGTGCTCAAATAGATGACAGAACTATACGTACACACGCAGCTCTCAACATCCTTTATATTATTTATACAAATTACTTGCAAGTACTATATATATATTATCCCATCTGGACAGTTTTTCCTAATTTCCTCTCACTTTCCAGATTGGTTATTCCCTCCTGTAGTAAAGCATTGCCTGTAATAGTAACTGCACTTTTCCAGAACGGTAGCTGCAAAGCTTTAGAGTATTTAAACTACCAGTAATTTCAATTCACAGACTGAAACATTATCAACCACTACTACATTAACTGCAGCTTTCAGATTCTATTTGTTACAAAGGTAAGGCAAAAAACTTCAGGGAAACTGCACAACTCATGGGGAAAAAAAATGGTTTGAAGGAACTACAACCGCGGTACCACAATAATCCAAGCTTCCAGAGTCAGGGTCATAATCACAGTGCCCGAGGCTCCTCTCTGTCACACCAGTTTACATCTGCCAGACTGTCACAAGTCTGTGCTTTCAGCGTGTAATTGCATCAGCGAGTGCAATACTCATTCCTTACCCTGTGGTGACATTTTTATTTATGTATTTAAAACAGGTTCTTGGACAGTTACTCAGTGCTACAAAGGTGAGGCTCTCCTGATGCCTAAAAGCACTGCTGCAAAGGATTCGAGCATAACACACTGCACTGCTTCCATCCCAGCGACGCTAGCAAAAGCCATCTCCCACTTTTTTCCACTTTACCAGTACATCAGTTCACTAAGCATTTTTTAAAATGTAATTTCAGACTTTTTCACCCTCTGCTAATCTAGCCTAATTTAGTCTTCCATCTTTCATCCACCTTTAAGAGTGGGATTTTTAAACTGGGAAGTTAAATCTGTATCACTACAGTCTCCAACAGGTTCCCCCACTTGGCTGAAGTGTAGATAAAAGTTGATCACAGTCCTTTGATTAACCCTTCCTTTCAAGTCTCTAATTGTCTGGCTTTGGCTTTTACCACCAAAGTCAAGCAGACCCTGACAGTTGCTTCCCGGGCACCAGCCAAATGTCGAACATGTTACATGAGAAAAGGTTAAGCGCAAACACAGCTAATAATCTGGGCTCTTTGGAGGCAGTGTCGTATCTGAATAAATCTGACAGCACCTCATTGTAAAGGGCAAGAATTTATTATTGTCCAGGTTAAACGCTCTGCTCTTATCCTTTCTGTGGCTATAACGTAAGAAAGGCTCTTTGTGTGCTGAAACAAACATTAAAGTGCCAACATACACAAAATGTATAAGGTGTCTGGGGATTATTCTTCAGCAAATAGTTTAACTTACTTTGGCTTCAGTCTCTCCCCTGTGAAGTGTATACAAATGATGGACGGCACTTTGTGATGATGACCAAGGATGTGTCAGTATTTGAAAAACATGGAAATCATGGCCTAATGTGTCAGTAGTGACCAGCAACATCCCTGGGTAAAAAAAAGAAAAAGAAAAAAGAAACACAAAAGCACAAGAGATTAATCACTGCAAAAGAAGACTCTTATGAATGTCTATCTAAAAAAGCTAGCGTGGCTTACATTTTGTTTGCTGGAAACAAAAGAAAATGGTTGCAGAAAATTACTGAACTGAAAGGGATTCACTTCCTAAAAATGAATCCGAACTTCAACTGAGATCACATTAACAGCATCACTACATATTACAGCACAAATCTACGAAAGCCAGCTAAAAAACCTGGGCATATTCTCAGTGAGAACTTGTGTGACCAACAGGAAGCACCGACGTGATGAACGTTAGGGTGGAACTCAGAAACGCTCTGCACCGGGAAAGAGCCAGCAGAAAAAAGATTGACGTTTCCACAGTAATAATTTTTGGAAGCAGAAAACATTATCAAAACCCAGCCAAAACAACTCATACCAAAAGCCATCCTGAAGAAGCGTCTTTTTTATAAATGTATATGAAAGAAACCGTCTGATTTATTGCTTGAGAGGCAGCAAATCAGAGTTGAGAGCTTTCAAGTGAAATATTAAATTACATACTAACTTCATTGAAAACAGGTCACTGATGGATGTACTGAAATGATTAAATTAGAAGATCAGCAGAATTGCAGTAACTTACATATGCTATTTACTTTTTTCTCCAGCTATATGTCAGTCCATAATCCACTTTTTAAACATTTACAAACATATTTGAAGTCTATTTGCCATAAAAGTTTAAGGTTTTATACCAAAAAAGAAGTATTTTTGTACCTACAAGAAAAGCATAGTCATGGCAGAATTTAGGACTACAGTAAACAAACTCCAGATTTATTTCTCTGTATAAAATTGTCCACATTACCATGCTTATTAATGAGATTTAAGTAATCCTCCAATGTTTAATTAACTTCAAGTACAAAGTGATTTAAGCAGTTTTAATAGCTCCACTGAACTGCCTTTAAATAACTTTGAAGGTATCGCATCTCTTCAAGAAAACCAGGAATGTCCACACAGCTCTGTTGTGTTGGTTGTCCACATTAAGCATAACTGAAATCTTTTCTCCTTCAGGAAGAGAACTTAGGTCTCCACACTTTACCCAACACCTATTCAAAGGATAAATTCTCTTCTTTCTGTCATAAAAGGCTGTTGTTCATTTGCTCAGTGTATTTACACACAGCTCCACGATTCATCTTTTCCTCTTCTGCTCACAGCTGCTGAACAAACAGATAGAGTACAAGTTCGAAAGCTTGCACACCTTATCATTAAAGTCTTACCATGTGCACTACTTTTAAAATTTTAGAATTAGACTGGGAAAAAAAAAATCCTCTTGTGTACTGAGCAGCAGAGAAACACCCTCTTCACAAAGATTAACTTCTCTATGGAACCACCATCACAGCATCAGGAGGTGGCTGTCCCGAGCATCTTCCCTCCTTGGCAGTCCAGGAATACCCCTTCCATTAAGCCCAAACAGGAACATTTCAGCAGCCAACGCCTTGACCTCCAAGGCTGAAGCAGGGTTGCGAGCACACATCTCAGCTCACGGGAGCAACAGCATGGTCCTGCAGCCTCCAAACAGGAGAGCACAGCACCAGCGCAGACTTCGCGTGAGTGTGAACGGGCACATGCCTCAGTTTCTCTTGACCGTCACTCTTAGGGAGTAAGGATCCCGCGAAGGTAAACAAACACTTTCAAGTCTACGAGCCCCACCAGCAGTCAGGTACAAAATCAGAAATCCAAACTGCATTTAGAGACGTAATTGCCTACAAGTTCCCTTCTCAGCTTGACCACTGATGCTGGTAGGGCTTGGACAGCGAGCAAGGCCACCCACGCTGCACACATCCATTTCCTCAGACTCACACAAATCTTAACTCTGACCTCAGCAAGATTCCCTCCAGCAGACATACTTTTACTGTTACAGGCTGTTACTCCGATTCAGAGTGTTAGAAATGAAAGAGAGTTTGTTATGGAGCTAAGAAAGCTGTGAGTGCATTTGGGTATTATGTTTGGGCGGTAAGGCATGTGAGCTGAGGTTGGTCTGGATGTTAATGTTGGCTTAACTGGCAATTTCCTTGATTTGTAGTGACTGTGTTGATAGGAAATACAGCTAACGTTGCTCCAGTGCAAGTCAGCCAAGTCTTTAGTGTGGGATTATGCACACAATTTGCATTAATCCTGTTCTGAAACATCACAAAATACACTTCCCTCCTGGTGAAGTGTGCGGTCCTCAGTAACACATAGCATTTCCAGTGGAGAAACCTGGAAGCAAATAGGGGTTTGTGTGCTAGAATTAGGCTGCCGCTATTACTGGAGCAACGATATTCCAAATGATCTAATTCAGCACAGTAAGGATTTATTTTCTATATTGCCATGTTTGTCTCTCCTCACGCGTTACACAGCATTATATAGAAGTTGAGTGTGCTTTTGGTCCTTCTGAGCTCTTATTCCAGATGGAAAGGACCTTTGGGGAAAGAGAAGCTGGGAGAGATGAAGACATCAGGCTTCTCTCAACAGCGAGCAGGCGGCCTCAGCAAACCTAGGGTTGGGCTTTTTTTTCTTCCTCCAAAGTGCTAAAAGTCTTTTATAAATGCATACGCAGAGCTGAGTGCACCCAGAGATCTGAGCACAGCATTCTTCATGTGTATCCCATCACATGGTACAGTGCAATGAAGATCGTAAAAAAGAAACATTAAACGAGCCAAAAATCTGTCTGGAAGCTGGAGACAGAAAGCTGCGTAATAATCACGAGCCAGTGAAAACACAGGAATCACCACGCTGCTTGTCCATCAAAGCTGCCCCTTGTTTAGCTAACCAGTATCTCGTTTCCAGGACTGGCTTGAGACGCAGGTGTCTGCGGA
>Ga0181612_115690_pt1 | contig 18384 bp, 9 predicted proteins | sample HoacroProtozoa21_FD_119630 | JGI IMG/M metagenome (GOLD analysis project Ga0181612, IMG submission 119630) | Hoatzin crop microbial communities from Cojedes, Venezuel. Combined Assembly of Gp0051906, Gp0051904, Gp0051908
AAGTATTTTTTCTATATTCACACAGACTGATTTTTCAGTGTTCCGCCTGGACAAGATCCTGTGCAGCCTACTGTAGGTGACCCTGCTTCGGCAGGGGGGTTGGACTCGATGACCCACAGAGGGCCCTTCCCACCCCGCCCATTCTGTGATTCTGTGATTCTGTTCGTTTTACAATCTGGTCCTTAGTATTTTTTGCTTAAGGCATATACAAATGTTTCCTTGCTCAGTAAAATAGAGGAAGAAGCTGAAAAGACATAATAGGTCAGTTTCACTAAGCCTTTCAAGAGTTTTGTCAAGAGAAGGGTGGTCCATTTGCAGCAAATAATATATGCAAATATTGCCCTTTCCTCTTTGCAGTCTATTTAAGTGCAAGACAGATTTTCATGAATTTGTTGCTTGTTTTGAAATTGCTGAGAGAACATTTCAAGCAAAAGCTTTTGGCTTGTAAGTTGTTTGCAAATAACTTATTTAAATTGTCTTTCACTATTCATTGCTTATGAATTAGTGTTAATTCATGCCCACATGAATAAAGCTACCATAAACTTTGGGAAAGAAATCAATGACCTTTCCCAAGGGAGTGCAAGCATTTCTAGGCTGAACTTTCCCAAATATGTGTATTTATGATTTTGATAACTTTGCAGAATCTGCATGCAGCTACCATGTTCTGCTTGACTTCGTGGAATTATGAGACTTTTTAATTTTTCAAATCTTTCAGATGGGTTTCTGATGCTGCTGACCAGGGCTTCACCATGTTCTTGCAGGCTGGGGTTACCTTGTGGAGGTTAGCTGTTGAGATGGAAATAGCTTGTGACAACGGGCTGAGAAAGCCAGGGGGTTTTAATTCCTATCTGGAGGCAGGAGGTTTGAAGTAGTGGAAAATTAATAAAGGCAGAACAAAGAAGCCAGATGTTATAAGGGGAACTAGAGAAGATTCAAAAAACACTTTCAGCAGGAGGAGAGAATATATGGGCATGCTTAAATGATGGGAGGTGGTTTTGTTGACCAAAGTCAAAGACATTGAGCTAAGCTCGGCTGAAACTGTTCTTTGTTTCCGAGAATAAATCCTGGAGTATTTGAGATAGTTTCACATCCTCTGGTGACTTTCTCAAAAATACTGCAGTGTAGTAAAAAAAAAAAAAAAAAAAAACAAATAACATTTGAATACCATGTGAAGCCAGTTTGTACGCCTGGCTGGTTACACATGCAACACCCTCCAAAGAACAAAGTGGCCCACAGAAAAATAATTCAGATTCTCCTGCAGGCATAGGGTTCTGGAATAAAGTTCATTGAAGTTATGACGTTAGCTCAAGGACCTTGCTTGGATGAGATCTCAGAAGAGAATCCGTGCCACAGAAATGCTTGTCATTTAATAAGTACTAAAGTTTTGCCTACAGCTTAGCTTTGCCATACTGCTTAATATCACAAATGCATTGCTAGATCTTCCACTCACTCCTTCACCTTTCCTAATTTGAGTCACTTATGGTGGAGCATGTTACTTTGAATGTGTATTGTGCCCACAGGAGATAGAGGAAGGCTGCAATAGAGGAGCCTGTCAAAGCCTAGGTACTCTTGCAGCTGTATTTCTTTAATGCCGTATTTTTTTTTTTAGGGAATTAATGTATCAGCTTCCATTGTAATTGCCACTGTTCATACATGCGATATGTTCACATTGAGCTATTTGAATTATGACTAAGAAGTTATAATTCTGTAAGCCTATGAGCTCCACATTCATCAAGATAGGAAAGACTCAGGCTGTCCTTTTCCCAGAGGTACTGAACTTTATTTTCCTTTCTGTACTTTTCTTTAGCAGTTGTAAAGATCAAATCAAATGATTTATCCACTTTCTCTGAGGCAACTTCTGGTCAGCCTTCCTTAGAATGTATTTTATGGGGCTTCTAGTAGGCTAGAGAATATGTAGTTGTGTGACCAATTTTTGACCTGTATTAGTCTCTTTGGGAGCTGTATGCAACCTGGTGATTTATCTAACATCATGTATGTTGTAGCATTGTCAAGTCTACATTTCTTTTTATAGAAAAATTCTCACATTCAGGACATAGCAAGAGATCAGCACAGTACCTGCAGCCCAAGCTGACAACAGGGCTAGAACTGTGGAAGGAACTGTTTTTAAGCTATTGTCTGCCTAACCAAATTTAAACTGTTTCATCGCTGAACAGAGTATGAATTTTAGATAATTCTTTAGGGAAGACAATGTAATTTTGGAATTACAAGCAGATAACATCTACTTTAGGTGCTGCAGTTCTTGCAAGATATTTTACATTGACATATTAAACTAGTACTATTAGAGTAATCCATGTCTATAGGCCAAACTTTTTCATCAGGTGGATAAAATTTTCTTGTATAATTAACTTGTGACTGAGTAATTTGTTTTTCTAGAAATTTCAAAAATGCTATGGCTTCAGAAACTTCAGAGACTAACCCAGTAAAAATTTTCAAATAAACAACAGCTGTGAGAATGCTTAATGAAGACGACCGGTATAATGGCATGTCTTTACTATCAGAAATAATTGCTACTGTATTTAGCAAGTGAATGAATTTAGGCTAAATCATTCCATGTTAAAGTCACAGTATCCATAGGACTTCTGTTGATTTATACGGACTGTAATGTGAAAACAGTTTTTGCCAGCTGATATTAATGCATTGAACTGTGTAAATGCTCTACTTTTTACATGCGAGAGGACTGTTTTTTAATCAATGAATGATTTTCTCATACCCTATGCTGAAGTTGCAAATGTTTTTTCAAGCATCTATTAGGACTTCAATATGAAAAAGAAAATAAACTTTTAAGAACCATTTACCTTTTTTTCACCAATTAGGTGTATTTACTACATGATACTTTTCTTTATAATAAAAAATATATCCTGGTTCTAGTCTTACATGTTGAACTATTCAGCACTGTAACCACCTTAAAAAGGTCTCTCTCACTTAAAAGGAAATCTGGAAAAAGAATTCAGTTAGGCAATGATATTTTGAAATCTCGTTTCTCTTACAAAAGTCATATATAGATGTAGGTAAGAACTTCTGGTTTAACTGCTTATGTTCTATTGCTTTATTTTTTGCTTCAAAGTAGTGCTTTTCAATTTGTGATGTCCAAAAAGTATTGAAGGAACACAAGATACCCTAAGGGCAAATGAGCAGCAGAAACTGATGATTCAATTCCAATAGCTGGGAAAGCCAGATTTTTTGAGAAAAGGACTAGTTTCTTTTCTCTCTTGTAAGCAAGCCTTGAGGAGTTTGGGTGTTTTCAAAAGTGCAAAGGACTATAGGCTCTTGAGAAGAGCTCTAAATCAATATAGTTTTTATATTTTCATGATGCTTGCTAGTATATTTATCAGCCTTCCAGTGACTAACCCCTCCCTTTTTTGATCTCATGTCCCTGCCAGGCCCCTGGTAACATACTGTCTACTGTGCATTGTATTGTGGGGTCAGATGCAGAATGCTTCTACAACATGCCATAGAAATGTGAATTGTTGAAAACACTAATTTCTAATCATCTGAGGGGAAAGGGGTGAGGAGAAAACCCAAGGTTAGCATTTTTGTACTTCTCCAAAATGAGTATGAACAAGAAGGCCATAGTTCAAAGAGCATTCAGTAGACGTAGAACGTAAGCTTGAGAAATTTCGATGCAAAAACTATTGTTTATTCATACATGCACAATGAAGGTATTCAGCAAAATGAGTTTTGAAAACATACAGTTATTATCATCTTTTCTTTCTCTGGTGAGGTAAAGAGCGAGCTATGAAAATAGAGAATTGAGTCTGTGATACACAAGGATTTTCTGTGTTTAGAAATTACTGTGCTGCCTGTGAGAGAGAGTCCTAGAAGCCTTCTCTGGTAGCATTTAGCATTTAAAAACCGCCACCTCTTACAAGTTTCCTCGGGAAACATGAGCTGTGAGAGGCATATAAATAATTTAGGCTCCAGCCCCTTTCAAATGCTTGTTTTCTGACTGTGGAGTTCCTCTAATACAAAATTGAAAAAGGTATCTGTGAAACTCACAAGTGATGGATAAGGACGTAGTGTTCTTAAAACAATAAAAAGAAGCATGAAACATTTGCACAGTTAATATGAACAGGAGCAATTGTATTAACATGAATAAAATAGGTAAGGAATCAAATAGTTTTGCTTTATGAGAAAAGATAAAGGCAACAACAACCCGTGAGCTGATCATTTAACAGTGCAGCAGTCTGAGACATATCTCCAAACTGTTTGCCCTGATGATGTTGGTTGGGCCTAGCATACTGCTCCTGACTACGTACCCATAAGAATGTTCAATGGTTAGTTTGGTAATTTGTGTATGGAATGTAGTCTGATCTTGAATGTAGTATGAATTTGCTGTCAGCCTGTTTCATGCTAGGTCTTTGAGTCCACCAGGATACGCTGCAACAAAATTAACCTTCAAATAACTATTACTCTGAATGACAAGGTAGGGTTGTTCTGAATTGAAGGGGCTATATATGCTGAGCTCTAGCCAATGCCCTAAGCCGTTCAATCACTAATATCATTAACGAAAGAAGCTTTGAAATTATCACTAATTTTTGGAAGTTAATAGGAGGTGGAGTTGCCAGCATGTATCTGTAGAAGACGAAGAGTGTTAGAGGACTTCTTTTCTCTTAACCCCACGTTGTCTGCAGTTAAAACAACTACTTATAAACTTGTGGACTAACATCCTAGCAGTAAAAAATCACATCTACTGTTCCTGTCAGGCTAATGACAGATATATGAGTTTGTGCTTATTAAAGAATCGACTACTGTGGCACATGTAGTGTTAACAAGCTTATTTTAATATATATTTATTAATGGGTTTACTGGCAGTTTATGTTTTCTATTACTGGTTATCATGTTTTACTGAGGATAACATGAAACTACATAGGAGATGGGGGAGCTGTTATATTTTTTTTTATCATTTTGTTTGTATTAAAACTGCTGTATGTACAGAAAATTTCTTTCCTTCTTTCCCATGCCCAAGAATTAAAAAGATAAGAAAATCTGCTGCTTGGGGCTTCGAATAACTAAACCTATTTTCTTACTTGATAATTCTTGTAACAATTAAATTATTGGGAAATCGCATTCCTTGGTCTTTTCTTAATTGCAAAGGAATAATAATTTGGGTAAAATGCTCTCTAAAAGGTGTGGTCCCAGTGTTTAAAATACTTTTATATGGAATATTGGTCTTCTGGTTTGGGATCTGTAATTGATTCGTTCTATATTAAACTGGTGGCTTGCACTGATCCTTGCCTAGAAATTTTATGGGTAGAAACAGACATAAATTTAGTGCCCTCAGCTAGCATAAAGAATGGTACGAGTCAAGATACAGTCTCTGTATTTTTGTGTATACTTACGCTTAAATCATCTTCAAATATGTGAAAAAAGAAAGGAAATGAGAGGAGAAGATGGAAACAAACCATCACTTTTCTAATTCTAGGGGCCTGTGAGTCTTAGGTAAAAGTGAAAAGGAAAAAGATTCACAATAGAGAATCTGATTAAAAGGTCTGGTTTAGATTGCTGTGTATGCAGGAAATTATGAATCTTGGCAGACTCTCAACTGTGAAACAAGGCAGTGAAGAAAGCTGATACTGATGCTTTGGATAGACAAGAGAAATAAAAGCCCCAGAAAATAGGAAATTGCAGGCATATTTCATTTTGTCAGAGCCTGAGAAATTGGTTATCATTACCACCATTGTACGAACAGTTACTTATTATCTGTTCTGAAGAAAAACAGGAGAGGGTTAATTCTCTAACCAATAGGCTGAAAATAAAAGCAGCGACTTGGGGATGGAGTGTTAGCATAAAATACAGCTAGACTGCTTGTCTTCTATCTGAAGAAATATAATTTTAAGGGAAAAATCACATACTTATTATTAGAAGTAAAGGGCTCAGTATGGCCATTGGGGTTACAGTAGACAAGTTTAGCAGTTGATATGCCTAATATTAGTTAATCATCACACTTACCGCTGAAAGGACACTCAGAATGAAATATACACTTTTAAATTTATTAGTGGTTAATTAATTTCTAATGTTCTGTCTGCTTTTATGAAAAAAATGAGGTGGTATGTAGATTATTGATTATTATATTGTTGTGTTGCTGTAGAATAAGGAAATTCTAGACTCTCAAATTAAAGGATAGTCGGTGACTCCCCATAACTTCAAGCCAGGTCCAGTGCTCACTGAAAACAAAGGAAAAACTGCAAATAATGGGAGATGGCAGAGTTATAGTACTCTAAGAAAATTGATTTTCTGTTGTCATATTATTACATGTGAAGATTCAAACTGTTTATATTCAAAATCAGCTGATAAGTAATGTTGTGAATGTGTTGTTAGAACAGCAGCTCCTTGCTGAAAGACCTGATGCAAAATGAGGCACACTTGGAATGTACCTGAAGCTATAGCTGTAAAATATTCATTCTTTATCTTGATGACATTTGCTACTGATAAAAGCTCTACTTTCACATGCTGTGCTTATTTTGTAATTGGTTGCTGGATGTGATCCTATCTGAAGTGATTCTTTTAATCTATACTGGGTGAAAGTGGCTTGATTTTATTGGTCATTTCACACTTTGTGCAAAAATGCAACAATTTTAGTGGTCTTTTTGACATATTTGAACAAAAATATCCTTGCTTTTATATAGGAAAGAGTATTTTCAGTGAAATATCTTATGTCTAGGAACCATATTTTCCTTCCTGTTTGCCAGGGATGACATTTGTTGACATTCTCACCTTGCAGGAACTTCAACCTTTCATCTTTGAAATATTATGATGAATGGTTCTACTGCATTATGCAGGAGTACTGGCTTGGGATAAATCTCTGAAATGTACAGAACATCCTTTTATGTTTTCTTCATGAACTGTATTTGTAGCTTTAGATTAGCACCGTATTAAACAGTTCCTGCAGTCTTGGAAACTGCAATTATAGTCAGCAAGGTTTTAAAAGAATGATACATATAACAAAAATTGGTATTCTTACTGAATGCCGTGTTGGAATTTTCCTAGTAAATCATAAATGTTGTGAGTGTGTGGACTGGAAATGAAATTTAAAATATGTGCTGAAAACTTTGAAGCAGAGGAATTAGAATTTTTTTGATGCACGTGAGATGAATGCTGAATGACCTTTGGGAAAGTTCCATCTTCCTCAGCAGTCCCTCAGGTGTTAAATGCTCATCATGTACTCTAGATGGAAGCGCTCTGTGAATCTGCGGAATAGACCTGAACAAACTTGTAACAGTCTTTCTGCTTTCCTTGTGAGGCATTGGAAAGAAAATGTATGATGGAGAAAGTAGTAGAAGTTTTGTGAATGCTTGGTGTGAGACATGAAGTGAAACAAAGAGTCAACAGGAGCTTGGACTGCCTGAGCCTAAAGCGCACTTGGTGTCCGATCCGCGAACACCCCCAGCGCCTAGCCTCAAAGCCAGACCAACCACTGTAACCCTGCTGCTGCCTTCCAACCTGGGTCCTGTTTGTAGAAGTGTTTTGGTGAAATCATCTTTTTGCTAGAAAACCTCTGCCTTTCAAAAGTGCAGAGGATGAACATGTAAAGCTTTCCACCTAAAGGACTGAGTTTGTGGTTTATCCAGTCAAACCCCAGCTTTTAAAGTTAACTGGTATATTACTGTACTGCCTGGAGCAGTCTTTGGTTGTCAGCATCACAAATGACCAAAATATTTTCAGCAATGGAGTTATCCATTTTTCATTCCTCTTTGTTTATATTTTGTGAAGGATTTCATGGTGAAAACTGAGAAAATTTCTGCTCATGTGTTAGCCTTTTTCCCATTGCTTCACTGGCCAGTATGACCTCCTTAAAGGTAAAAGTTACCTCTGCCTAGTCCAAAGCTCTCTTTGTGGCTAACCACCAACCTTTGTATCTCTTTCCCCACCCAAAGTTTACATACAAGAGGAGTGCTTCCTGCAGTCAAACACAACTCTGACAAGCTTTAATTAGGCATTTAATTTCTTTCTTCTTCTGAATTGTTTTTGCCTGTTTCTGTACAGTAACTGTGATTTGTTAAAACTAAGAGAAGTTATAATCCTTGGCAAGTTTTCCGATTTCATTAACACCAATCCTAGGATTTGAAATATTTTAGTAGGAGTTTGAGGGCCTGGCCTTGAACATGGTGATGCTTTTGGAGCAATTGGTTACTGTATTCCCACTATTGTCTTGACAGTGTTGCCTTGAGCTCTGTTACAACAGAATCCAACTGTCTCTTTAAAACAAAAAGTTTTTAGATTCAAATGAAACCATACCAGCTCTTTACAAGTCTCTTAAGGGTTTTATGGTTTTATGTAGAACCCTTAAACTGTGTCTTTGAGAAGCAGCTGCATTTGCCACACTTAGAAATCATTCCTATAATTTTCCTACTCATGCCAAGCTAAAATAAAACACCTCTGGTGCTGCTTCTGAAACTTTCCACTCTGCATAAGGCCAGTAATTATTTTTGGAAACGTTTCTTAGAAAGGTTGGTATAATCAGGCTTGCTTTTTTTTTTCCCCTATGTTTATTTCTTTGGCAAAAGACCGTTTTTCTACATTGATCTGAGAGGGCAATATTCCATCTGGCCTCAGACTTGGTGTTCACCCCTTTGATCAGTCTGGTATTGAGAAACTGTCTTGTACTGAATGTGAAAAATGAGGCTAATTGGTCTCTTTGCTTATAAATAGCTACTTTCTAAGTACTGAGTTAGAGTGCATGTACTCGTATAGCAGGTACTTGCTTGGGAAACAGATTTATTACCAACTGTTCTTTTGCAAACTATTGTAGTTGCCTTAGGTGGTTATGCTTGACATTGGGGTAGCTGAGTCTTCCACATAGTGGTCTGAACATGGGTCTTGATGCAAGTTCAACTGGTGTCAAGTAAGAGGCCTTTTAATGCCACTTCTGCTCTGGCTGAAGCAAAAGAGGAGTGAGCGTGCTCCAACCAATACAGGCAGGCGTATGTTACATTAAGGTTTCCCACGAAGAGCCTCTTGGAGCTAAAGACTTCAGAAGGCATAGGCTTTGGGTAACAACAATGAACCCTTGTGTTGCTTGACAGTAGCCAGGAAACTGTGACTCAAAAAGTCAAACTTTGCCTTCTGGGCTGCTCTTGCTCTGTGATTTCTGTACGTTGTCCAGAGCTGGCCATGCTTCACAAAGTGCTGCTTGTTCTGTATCAGAAGATAAATCATACCATGGTCCTGGCTGGGTTTCCTTAAGGTGATGTTGTAGTATTACATATTATTAATATAAATGGAGGGTAGCAGATCTATCTTTCACCTAAAAATCAGGTGAAAAAAAATAGACAAATGGATAATCGGACTTTATTTACTTCTAGTGACCTGGGTAATTCATTGGCATTCTGCATGCCTGGGAGGTTTCTGTATTCTCCACATTTTCATTAAGCACTTATACTTTGCACTGTTCTATATAACTCATTTTCTTCTATGGTCTTGTCAGAATATCTTTTTAAAAGAAAGAAATAAATGACTGGGATATTGACGAAAGTAGTTTTACCTCAATGTTGCTCAAAGGATAGATTTGTGCCTGACAGGAGAAGTCAGTGCATTTCTCCCCTAGCTTTGATTTTCAAAGTTTCTTCTGTTACCTCTGTTTTGGAAATGTGACTGGCTAGCCAATTCTTTCCTGCCTACCTAGACAAAAGGGTGAAAACAAAGAAAGGAAAAGCTAGTGAGAAAAGTAGAGGCTGAACAGTAGAGGAAATGTTATTGAGATAATAAAGGGCTTTGCACCAAACTTGAAAGTTGCCTGAACTCAGCGTTCCAGGCAAAAGGTTTTCCTGAAATAGCAATTTGGATTGTAAATGAGAATTACTTTCCTTATTTCCTGGAAAAATGTATAGAAAGAGGCGGTCAGTCATATTTCGGATCCAAGTAACTGCTTTTCCATATACATTTAATTTCAGCAGTTTGAAATAATTCCACTTGGTAGGAGATGTAAAAGACATTCAGACCTTTGATTTGATGCCTTCATGAGGATAGAAGTGCTTAATGTTAGCTGCCCAGGTCTGAAAATTTTGGATTAAGGATTTGATCTGTGAAATCTGAGACTGAATCCCAGTTACTGAAATTCTCAAATTAAGAAACCAAAGTGTATTCTGCTTGTGACAAACAACACGGAGCCTCCGAAGCTACCACATCAAACTCTGACTTTTCTGTCCCTCTCTGCAACTTCAAGAATTTCTTGCTGTCATTTTCTCCCCATTGTAATCTGTGCTGTTTCCTCCTTTCTTCCCTTTCTCCAGTTTCTCATTCACGCACTGCTTATGCTCGCCAGAATGCATTGCACTGTGTACAGTGAGCAGGAGATGTGGGATTGACCAGTTGTGCAGCGCTGGAGAGTGGGAACAGCTGGGAAGACTTGACAGTTCAGTTTGCTTGTCTTTGAAGAACCAAGTGATATGACAATGAATATTGAAAGTCACTTGTAAACGTTTGGGCTTGCTTTTCTGAAAGTGTGCTGCCACTAGTGAGCACTAAGTTCTCACAAAACTGAACTTCACCTCTGTTTTTCCAGGTCTGTCTTTGCTTGCCTTGTATGGTAACATCTCCTTCTTCACACTATTCTCACCTAGTTTATACTGAGAGAGAATTAATAATCTCATGATTTACCTGTATTTTCTGAAGTGGCATAATTAAAAAAAAATATTAAACAACTAATGGCACTGATTTTCGTTAGCATTTGGATGGTTGCAGTCATGCTCAAGATCTGATAACTCCTACAAATCTTATTGAGCTAAGTCTTTTTGACTTATTTACCTTTGTGGTTTTGGCTTTGTTCTTTTCTTTGAGCTATTTTCTACATCATGCACTCTCTTGTCTTGGCACATGAATCCAGTCAAAGAAGATATTCTATATTATGACTACAGCAGCTGCTCTGCAGATACCTATTTGTCCTGGCCAAAGTGAAATCACCAGTCATGAGTGAGTAGCATCAAGTCTGGTTGTTTTATAGGCAACATGAAGCTCTTTCATATTCAGTGGTCATACAAATGATTGATAGACCTCACTATTTTTAAAGAATTTTTGCACTGTAGTGTTTCCAGGTGTTCTCCTATAGCAGCTTGTGTTGTTACTATAGGGAAGTATCAACCAGTACATAACCCATGTCACTCGTTGCCCTTCTGTGCAATCGCAGTGTTCTGATCTTGTGGTTTGGCTTCATTTATAAAGGAATCCAATAGATTATCGTTCTGTATGTTACACTGCAGAGCAGCAGAGGGACAGTTTGTGTGCATGATATGACCAACCTCCTGTGAACTCAGTGGAGTCAACTGTTATCAATACTCAGGTGAAAAGTTGTCAAGGAAAACTCAAACGCTGCAAAAAACGTTTCTAATGAATCAGTAGAGGAAATGAGACCATCTGTTACTCAACGTTTGCTCCACTGTTGCGCTAGAAGGCACTCTGCTGTCAAGGGCTCCTCCTTTCATGAAACAACTGTAGTGCTTGTAACTAGAGGATGCAAGTTTGCAGGGGCCTTTCTTATTTACTGAGGCTGGCTTCAAAACTATGATAGTAATTGTATTGCGATAGCCAGACAGTTCTGATGCAAGTCTTGAAAAAGCATAGATAGATTGGTTCTCAGTGTGAGAATTGGAGGCTTAGAGGCACTTTGCTGTTTGTGGGCCCTTCCAAATTAATATAGACTTTTAGGTTGCAATTAATTGAAATAAAATCAACTAAAACTGTTGTTTTGCAAATTTTTGTTTAAAAACATGTAAAAATTTTAACACCAAACCTGTAAAAACTGTAACATCAAACCTAAATGACTTTATCCAGATTCATTCAAAACAAGTATTGGTAACCCTTGCAATGTTTATGCTAAATTCTGTGACATTTAGTGATACTGGTTTTTAACCCTAGGTCTTTGGAGTTGAGGACAATTCAAGATACATTGCAGGAAAAATTCAGTCTACTGCATAAATGAAAAACGCCTTTTGCATTTTCCAGTTATCTTCAGGTTCAAAACCTAGAAAGAGAAAAAAGAAATTGTGTGCTATGGTGAAAAATCCAATTCATTTTACCAGTCACACAGTTCAGGTGCACCTGGCCCATGAACTTGCAGCCCTTTGAAAATTCTGCTTGCAGAAATTGTGTGCAGTAGAGTGATCTGCACGGGCTCATGAAGCTTACTGGTGGAACTGCTTCCATGTTTTACCCGTTCTGATGGTTCAGTCCCTGTTCCAGTAGTTACTATCCTCTACTAGGCGCAATGAGGCGTGAGTAACCTTTGCTGGGTAATAGCTGTATTATCTGTGATGGGATGCTTTACTGTCTTTACCACTTGGCTGTGTCTGGGATTTGCTCAGATTGCAGTTACTGTCTCTTAGCAGGATAAACGGTAAAAAAGTATGTCCATTCAGTATCTCTGGAGTCATGATGTGAGTAGCAAGTATCGATTTGTCATGAGGCAAAGAACTTTGCCAGAAACTTTGAATTTGTTCGGAATCTGAATTATGGATTGGACTGTTTTACCACCAGTGCATCACTACTGGAGATGGACATCCCACAGAAAATAGTATTTGACAGCTATTAAGACTTGTAGTACAATAGATATTTTGAGTGCATAGATTTTTATGTTACTATTGAGGGTCTCAAGGAATCAGTAGCTGCAATTGCTGGTCTAGATGAAATGAATGGAAAAGTTCATGTAGAACAACACTGATGCTTTTTTTAAAACAACAGCTTTGTGTGTGGGGTTTAAGTTGCATATTTTTATTTTAATGCTTAATAATACATGCTTAGCAATGTTGTTTTGTGTATTGGTCTTGTGTATATTTCTTTAACATTGCTAGCATAACTTTACTTGCTAGACCAGAAACAGTCTCTTAATCATTTTTTTACACAGTTATGATAAATTTCCAAGTGTCTGAAATTAATACAGTGATTGTATTTACCTAGACTTTTGGAAGGTCTGTTTTCAATATCAATCTGTCTTCCTTTATATTACCAGACATATCTGTACTTTGGAGGATACTGACAAGCAGAAGAATGACATACTCAATCTAGTATCCAGGTGCAGTGGATGTGGAGTGTGTCCATGATGAATAAACTTGGATGGGTTTGCGTACAAGGGCCAAGGGAGATATACCTGTAGTTGGAGGATCACATATCCTAAATACATTTAAAGACTATATCAGTTTTTCTATATAAACAGTTACATTTTCTGTTGACTCTGGGCCATTGATAGCATTAGTTGCAGGTTCCTGCATGTGCTAAGCCCTCTTGACTGATAAGATGTTATCTTGATTCATTCAGTGGGCAAAAAGACTCTTCTGTCTTGTCTGTCTTTCACCAATCTTTGTCAGCTTGTCATTGCACTTGGCTATCAAATGTAGCATTTGTTACGTGAAGTTTTTGCAGAGGTATGAGAGTTGTTGCGTGTGCTGGGAACGGTGAGTTAATGTGAGAGTGCTTGGGTATTTGGACCATGTAAAGTATGAATGTGTAAAAACTGGGTTTTTCTTCGTTGCTTGTTACTGTTTACCTGAAAGGTTACTGTTTACCTGAAAGGAGCTGAACTTCTTTTGTGTAGGGAATCAACTGGGATGAGAACCATGTGGCTTGAAACATACACAACTGAAATGGTTGAGGTGACCTTACTTCCAAGACATCTGTCTGCATCATAAAAACATTGCAACATCTGGAGTGCTTGTTTTGCTGGATGTGACTAACTTTAGGAGAACTGAAAGATGTTACAAAGGCTGAACTCAGTAAGAAGAATTTTCATTAACGGGAATCCCTAAACAAATATTTGTATATGGGCACAAACTACTTGAAACTCCATGTAAATGTTCCTTTTCATTAGACCTTTTCCTTTTCATATTTCCTTTGAAGTTTCTTAAGAAGTTTAGAACTTTGTTCCCTCTGAGCCAACTGGGGGTCAATGTTGATTTCATTTACACTGATTTACTAATATTACTTTGAGCAAAACCAATGCATTATTTTTTTTTTTTGCAAGAAACATTTTCCTATGGCACTTCACTACTTCCAGTATGGCTGAAAGTCAGAAATTAAGGATACATATGTGTATGCACACACACAAACAGCCCAATTAATTGTTCAAATACATCAGAACCTCACAATGTTTTAGCATGACAAAAAAAAAGTGTGGACTGTTTCTCAGCAATAATATAGATTTATAAAGTTCTTCTGTTTTACCGAAGTTGATTCATGTTTCTGTAAGGAATCTCATTGTTGTAGTGCTGCACTGGATTATCAGCCATCACTTGCCTCTTGTCAAGGGTTTTTCTATTTGTTGAATGTGGTCCATGGTTGTTTTTAGGAAAGCAAAGTATTTTAACTGTCCTACCACTAGAACCTCACTGGTTCTGCCCCAGTTTTCTTAGCTGTCTTTCCTTTTCTATATTGGCTTCTGTATTCCCGTCTTGTCACAATCTCTTTGGTCCTTGGCAGTGGCAATATCTTTTCTTTCAGGCATGCTGACCTCTCCCAATCCCTTTGAAGCACTTCTGATCATATCCAAGAGCTGCATTCCAGCTGTGGCGCCTTCTGAGGTACTGAATATATTAAGATAAAAAGAAATAGGCTCAGCTATATTAATAAGCAGCTTAAATGTTTATGCAGGCATAAGCTCTGAGAAATTAGATACTCAAAAAAAAGGGTTTAATAGGAATGATGAAGTAACTAAACTGAAAGTCCAAAGAATGATGCTGCTCTTCAGGATCTTCTGGTCCAGTCACTGGTTACATAACATTATTGCTCCTGTAACTAATTTGATATCTAAGTGAAGGATACTTTTCTTAGAGAATGTAACATGAGAAGATTTTCAGATTCTTTAGAAGTGCTTTGTCTTTTTTTTTTTTTTTTAAGTTCAGTGAAGTAATCATAGCTAACACTTATTCTCGTACCTCATTTCGCTTATGCTTCAACATAAAAACATATGTGGGGGTAACTTTTTGTATAATCATAAAACAAATGCAAGGGGAAGGGTTTTTTTCCAATTTGAGTATTATAAAGACTTTACTCTGCTTGGAATAGTATCTGGCTGCAAAATTGAGATAGATGGGAGACCAAGAGGAAGTGAAAATGAGACATGGTTAAATGAGATGGAAAATTCAATTTTAGGATGCTCAGCACAGGCTCACATATGTCATCGGTAAGCATTATAAAGGATCAAACTGATCCAGAATAATTTAGCTAGTTGAAATGTGTTTGGAGAGGGTAACTTTGATCTGGTGGGTTTCATTTCCCGGCAGAATAGGTGTCCTTTGTCCTTCAATAACCATCGCGAAATGCGTGTAATTCAGGCTTTGGCTAACTTGAGAGAAATGCAATTTTTTTGTCCACATTGGTGGCAGATCAAGTTTGTACTGTTGTATGAAACATTATTTTGTGGACCTGGTACTGAAATTAAGAACTAGGACACGTCTTCTGTGTGTGACCATTAGGATGTCCAACAGGAAAACATGGACATCACAGGTTCTTTGGGCCTGTTATTACTGTCTATTTTAGCCCTACTTGTGTGTTCAGAGAGAGATGGAAAACTGCCCATGGCCACGTTTTTTTTGTGGCATCCTGGATGGCTAGCAGGAGGCTCACAAATGCTCTTCCTCCAGTACGTGGTAGCACTCAAGACTTTCTCAAAGCTGCATACAAAAGACTGAGTTCTTTCTACAGCATAGATAAACAGCTTAAACAATAAGGAATGCTTCTGCATTATGGCTGATTTCACACCTTCTTTGGCCAACTGAGAAGGTATCCTCCTTAGGTACATATTTGCTGTACTTTATTAAATAGGAGTTACAGAAGGTGTTTTTCTAACCCACAGCAAAGGAAAACTATATATACCCAAAACTCCGTTTTGGGCATAATCTTGTTTGAAGCCAATACAATCAGCTCGTATCGTTAAAGTTATGCACATGCTTAAGTGCCTCAGTAAACTGCAAACTTTTGATGTTTCTAAGAACATTTAGTTGGAACAGTTTTCACATTGCTGGTGTTTAGTTTCTGTACTTAAAATTGGAAATGTTGTATTTTTATCATGGCAGAAATTACCAAAAACCAGAAATAGAGATGACTGAAATTAGTTCAGGGGTGATATGCAGAGCAGTGGGACTTGCTGAAATTGTATTCCAACTCTATTTTACTTGAGGGAAGATGATTTTTGCTGTTGATACTCAGGAAAAGAAAAACATGTCTGTTTATAGATACCTAATTAGATTTTATTTTTCCCAAAACAGTTTTTCTGGCAGGTCATGGAGTGAGAGCATTATTAAGAAGACTTCCTTCTATAGAAGAATCATAAATACACAAGCAACAGATAAAATTCATGTTGTGTATAGGCCTGTGTGTCATGTTACCTTCAGGGAAACCCTGTTTTGGGGATGTAAGCAATGTAAATGACCTGAACATTTATGTTAAATTTCATAGAAGTGAAGCGTGAGCAAACAGATGAGGGAAGTAAGTAGAGAACATTAAACTTAATGAGAAATAGGTTTGCGTATCACAAAACAATTTTATATGGCTTTTGTATAAGGGATGTATGAGTAACTTCTTTCTTTATTCTCTTTTGGCCATGAAAGACTTTTTTTTAAATGCGCTATGCAAAAATGAAGACCTTAGACTTCAGATGTTGTCTTCTTTATTTCATTAACGTTAATACAGGAAATCAAAAAAGATCACAAAAACACTATGTCTCATTATCAGGATGTTTCTTTTGATTCTGAACATGCCAGAAAAGAATGCTTGATCCAGCAACATCAAAAGATGAAGCCATTTGTGCTTAGTTGGTTTGCCTTAGATATTTTTTTTTTCTTCAAGACAGAAGGTTTAGCTTTTTTCCTAAACTCCAAAGCATGAGACTGCAAGTGTACATCCCTTATTGCATCTGTGTTTTATGGGAATATCTTACTCGGAGCACAACAGATGGACTCATTTTAGCCAAGACTCAGAATCTTCGAATGTTATAGTATTAATATGGGGATACATAGGCCTATACTTTTATTACTGAGAGGTAGAGGCTGTTGATTTTAGTATTTCTGTACCGAGGAAAAAAAGCCAACAACAGAAGCCTTGAAGCATTGAATTTTTTATGTGTTTTTTTAATAACAAAAATTACTACATGAGGAATAGTTGCTGAATCAATTATTGGCTATTTTTTATATAGCTACTGCATTACAGATTTTATTCAACTGACCATAGAGGTCACTTAAAATTGTTTTGGTGATTCTAGCTGTGCAGAAGTTGTAAAAAAAATTCCCTGTTGGATTTCAGCCAAGGAACACTCCACTGCATTAAAACATAGGAGAAAATATTATAACTAACACATTTTAAATTACAGCAATGCCTATGTTTTACTTCAGACTAGAACCCAATGGGTGTGTTTCAAGTTTTCAGAGAGCACTCGATATTACTGTAGATGAAATATACTGGGTTTTTGCATAGATGGCATAACAGACCTGAGAAGTTCCATTGTACAGATTTCGTTGATGGCTTGCAGTGAATTTATATCTTAGAAATGAGCTGATACAGTTTGGTAATTTTAACTGTCCACAGTAAATTAAAAGGTGCACTGTGTGCTATGTGTATGGTGTATATACAGGCAGTAGAGTCTTACTGCTAAAATATGTATTTTATCACACCATAAAAAATATCAAAATGATTGGGATTTTTGTTTGCATGGTTTTGGCCCTTGGTAAAGCTTAAAATCCATCTGACAGGATTACTGTATCTAACTTCAAGTCACTGAGAGCTAAATGGTATAGGGAGACACCTGAGAGCCAGTTAAATATGGTGAAGTGTTGTTTTGCTTATTTTGCCAGTTTGGGAGGTGTATATTTCACCTCTTGAATTTTTTCCCATAATATTCCATATCTGATGACAAATCCAAGGTGACAGTTGGAAGGCTTTTTCTATTGTTTCATGCTTTCCAGTATGCTTGGAGGAGATCAAAGTTGTAATGAATTCCAGAAAAGCAAGAGGATTTCCATCATGCACAATATCAAGATGTGGATCTGTACTCAACAATAAATACAATAATGGAATAGTCTGTGGGATAGGAAGGCATGAGAGATTCATAATAGGATATGGACCCTCTTGTTGACCTTTTAAAATTTAGACCAGGTGAGCAGCAGCTAATAGATTTTCCTGTTAGTCGGCTCCTGGGTAGCCTCTGTGAGAAGAGAGTTGCAATGAGCAAACACTTAGGTTGAGGGATGGAGGGTCCAGGTGATCTCAGACACATGCTGCATGCTCTTCCATAGGCAGGCCCTGGGGATCACAGGTGATTTCATAGGAACTGGTACTACTGTACTACATGCCTCTCTGCAAGAAATGGGTGGGTGAGGAAGCAGCTGACCTTCTTGTCTCTCATACAACTTGTGCATGGCTGGCTCCAGGTGCAGGCAAGGCAAG